>JAAUYM010054106.1_pt1 | contig 14131 bp, 22 predicted proteins | sample 7278001 | NCBI WGS metagenome assembly JAAUYM01 (sample SAMN14350224, study PRJNA611818) | marine sediment metagenome | isolation source: surface marine sediment (1.8m) | place: French Polynesia: Moorea | collected 2018-08
CCCCCCCCCCCCCCCCCCCCCCCCCCCCCCCCCCCCCCCCCCCCCCCCCCCCCCCCCCCCCCCCCCCCCCCCCCCCCCCCCCCGCCCCCCCCCCAAATTGGCATTTGCCAAATAAAGGTTGGTGAGAGGGGGTACGTAACACTGACCGAGCGTCTCAATACCACCTGTAGTCTTGGTAGATCTCCTTCTTGAGTATGTGCAGCTGCTGTCCCCCGATGGTGGTGATGATCCAGTCCTGCTCTCCGCCCTGGCCTTGCTCGAAGGTGCACTCGGGCATGCCCGACCTGTGAGTTTTCTCGGAACAATTATTGTACTACTTTCACACTTACTGAGGGTTTTTTTAAGTACAGCTACCTGTAGCAGGTCTCAAAGTCGACGTCCTGCTTGTGCGTCTCCTTCTCCTTGTCTCTGTACTGCAGCATGGCGGAGCAGAAGTTCCTCCACTCGAGGGTGGCGTTGCAGACGGAGGGCATCTTCTCGTCGGGGCGGTCGTGCCAGCGGATGTACTGGAACCAGGAGATGACCCGGTCCACCGGGTGGCGCACCATCCCGACCATGACCGGGCGGGGCAGCCCGTGGGACTCCCAGTCGAAGTGGGGCATGTGCCGGTAGTACACGGCGTCTGAAGGAAGGAGACGATTTCAAAATGTTCTGTCGTCAATACTATTTATTGACTCTTGAGTTTTTAGTTACCGTGCCTAAAGTATAAATTTATGCTTTCTTTTTCATGCTGCCATAGCTGCTGCTAATGCTGCTAAAATCTTTCAGTCTGTTAAAAAAAAACCAAAACCCACCAGTTTTCCCGACTTCGTCGAGTATCTCTGTCTTGAAGTTGTCAACAAACTTCCTGTCCGCCTCCCCCGTGGGGAAGTAGACGGGCGGCCAGGGGTCCACGAAGGCGCGGTACCCCTTCAGGCGACCCAGGGCCTTGCCCATCTCCTGCATCATCTCGCTGCCGGTCTTGGGGATCCGGTGGAAGATGAGCAGCCGCTGGTTCCCTGCCGTCGCCGTCCGGTTCGGCACGAGCCCGGGCCCGGCCGCCTCCGGGCTCGGTCCCGCGCGCAGCCACCCGGAGGCGACGACGACGGCGAATGCGGCGGCAGCGGCCACGGCGAGCCAGGCCAAGTGCTTCACCTTGGTCCTCCTCCCGCAGTAGTCCTTGCCGATCAGGAGCAGCCTCAGCAGGCACGAGGACGAGTAGACGCGAGACGACCGGCCGACCAGGGTCCGCCCTCCGCAGGGGCGGGAGACGGTGGTGGAGGAGACGGACATGGCTAGCGTTCAAATGGTACAACACACGCCATTTTCCCACATGTCCTGGCTGATGATGTCGTATAAGGCAGATCCAAAATGATGTACTACTGTACGTAGCAGTACCACATGCTAGAGACCTTGAAAACCCGCTCTCGTTGCAGGAGAAGGACCGATGGCGTGCGCAGGTAGACGCATCGGGGTAGGGGGAGGGAGAGGAAGGGAGAAGACCTGGCAGTGGTATGTAGTACCTACCTATGTAGTACTGTAGTAGCTGGCAAAGGGCGCGCGCGCGCTCGAAATGTGTGCCTGCCCTACTCCCACCACTTCCTCCTCCATTCCATTCCATCCACCTCTCTTCTACGTGTACCATACCTAGTCCTACTAGTGTATTAGTATACTATTACATGTCCACTAAAGTTGACCTGGTGTGTGATAAAGTGCGTTTTTGCACTTTGCCCCCCGTCCTCTCTCTATCTGCACCTAAGCCGTGCGAATCCTCTCAAGTGCAAAAATAGGTACCAACGGTATAATACACGAGGTGAGAAGGGGAAGGGTGCCTGAGCTCAATCAATCCCTTCTCTTCGCCTGCCCCTGTTTTCGTATAGTAGGACTTGTTGTGTCCAGAAAGGAGATAGAGAAAGAAGACAGAGAGAAGACCAGACGTAAGCCAGATGATGACCTTTCCACCTTTCCTCGATCTCCCTCCCTCCTCTAGCGGTTAATAGGTATAGCTCAGATACCAATCTCCCCCACTATTGGCCGGAAGAGGAACGACAACTGCTTTCCCACTTTTTTTTTCTTCGCGCATTAAAATATTTTTTTTTAAAAAGTGTTTGAGCGCTTTTCATACGGTACACAGTTGAAACTGTTCACTGGCTATTGTCAGAGAAGGATGTTGGTGGTAGAACTTTCCTTTGCGACACGAACTGTCGCCTGGTGTGAAGATACATAGAGAAGGTGTAGGAGAGAGGAGAAAGAGTCTGATGCTGTAGCACTAGTCTAGATGGAAGCCAATCGTGCAGACGGCGGCGGCGAGGTCGTCTCTTCCTCTTCTTCCTCCTCCTCCTCCTCCGACAGCAAGTCCTTTACCCACACGGACGCGTACATAGCGCTGGCGTTCCTCGTCATGGCCGTCTACATCCTCACCGTCCTCCTCCTTTTGTGCTACGTGTACCAGGTCCGATAGATGATCTCCATCTCTGGCCCTCCCCCTCCTATAATTACAATATTTATTTACTTTATTGCAGGTGGCCTTCTACGGAGACGTTCCCTGCTGCACCCTCGTCATTCGGTCCATTCGCAGGGGCGGCGGCGGAGAGGAGGAAGAGGAAGAGGACGAGGCAGAAATGACGTCAGGTAAGCACTAACTGTACGATCGTACAGTAGGTTGTACAGTAGTAATAGATATCCTTTATTCCCGCAACTTCAATTACCAGTAACTCACCATCCGAGGGAGGAAAGACTCTGGGTCGGCCACCAGGAACCCCCGTCGGCGTCGGCGTCGGCGTTGGCGTCACGCATAGGCAGCAGTGGCAACAAACGTTCCGCCAACGTGGTCAGCAGCAACGACAGCGCGTGCGCCGACGGCAGCTTCATCCGCGTGGTGGTGACGGCCGCCTCGGCCAACTCCTCCTCCACCTCGCTGTCGGCCAAGGCGGACGCCAAGGTGGGTCAGGGGACCGGCCCCGGCGCCGGCACCGGCCCCCGCCCTGGCCCCGGCGCCGAGTCTGGGTCCGGGTCCGGGTGCGCCGGGGCAAGAAACCCGACGGCGTCCGAATTTCTCGTGTGAATCGCTTCTTATAGAGAAATCTTGTATGTACTCGTACTGTGTACCATTGATGGTACAGTAACCCGACGGTTTTTTTGGCCCACCGCCACTTATCCCACGTGTGATTTCACTATGTATTCTTAAAAATGACCCCACGCCCAAAAGCGTCACTATTTAATCCTCCTGGGGTTATTCCTGTCAGAGTCAGAATTTTTGCAGTTGTCAAAATCTTACCAGCAATCATACCAGTTATCCACCAACAATATTATAAGTTATTAGTGGGGGCCACAAAATGATCAATCATGCCACTATCTCTATAGGGGATGGGTAGGATAAGGCTGGCGTGTTTTTTCCCAAAAAAGTTCCGTCGGGAAGTGCTATGTGGTACAGGGACTTGTGATGTGGTACTAGGTAGTAGAAAATATGGTAAGTACACCAATTATCTTGCGAATAAAAAGTGTTGATCAGACGGCAGCTGCTCGATGCGTCAGACCCAACTGCTTCTATTTTTATTGCATGCCTACTTTTTTTCTAAAAATACTGTAAACTGTGACTGTGGGATATCTCTTTCAAACATTGGACACAGCATTTCACCTATCCTTGGGCTCCTGACACAGGAGTGCCACCCCGGAGAGGGCCCAGACCTCCGGGTCCTTCTCGGACGGCAGCCCCAGTTCCATGATGAAGTTCTCCTCCCCGCTCCTCTCCGAGTTCTGGAAGAGAGGGCACGGGTACGAGTGCTGCTGCGTGGGGAGAGCACCTTCTTCTACGACTGGGTCGTCGTCAGCGGGGGTCTTGGAATCCTTCTTCTCTTCTTCTTGTTCTTGTTCTTCGTCGTCGTCTTCGTGGACCGGCACCAGCCTCACCAGCGGCATCTTGCAGAAGATCTCATCTCGACCCGGATCCACGATCTACCAGGATACACAGCACAAAGGAAAAAGAAAGCATTTTTTTTACCAATGAGTAGTAGAATCGATCCCAGCTGGAAAAGAAACTGTTGTGCTGTGAGCAATACTGCGATCCCATGTGAAAATGGATTTTTTTTAATTATAGAGGCAAAAAAAACCTCGTATTCTGACGTAGAACTTTGGTTGGTTATCATTTATGTGCATTCTGTCTGCAGCACCACATACTGGTACAGTACTCGTAATTTAAGCTTCAGGGATGGGAAAAAACCATCCTGTAGAAGCATCTGACACCATCCACACCCAGGACTGGAGTCCAGTCAGGGACACCGAATCGGTCTTGGCTGGAAGATGGACGTGGCCATCGCCTTGAACTTCTGGGTCGAGGGCGTCCTCCTGATGGCTGCAGGCGCCTTTGGACTCGTCGGCAACGCGCTCTCAATGGGCGTGCTTGGGAGGAGGGACATGAGAAACTCCTTCAACTCACTCCTGATCGTCCTGGCTGTTGCTGATAGCCTTGTCATATCCCTGACCGTCGTTGATCACGCCATCTGCAGGAATCTGCACGCGAATTGTGGTGCCTGGTACCTGTACACCTTCCCCTGGCTAATCTATCCGCTGACAAATACAGGGATAACCTTGTCTGTCTTCATGACAGTGTCAGTCTCGGCTGAGCGCTACCTAGCAGTTTGCCACCCCTTGTCCCACAGAACTGCTTCTCATGGTAAGAGAGTGGCCAAACTGACTCTCGCCGCAATAGTGGCAGCGGTTGTCATCAACGTTCCGAAATTCCTGGAGGTGGAGCTTGTCTGGCGGGAGGAAAGGTCAGATGAGGGCTCCTCTGCAGTGTCAGTATTTCCTGCGTTAAAGACCTCAACGCTCCGCGACAATAGCGCTTATATCGTCTATTATATGAATTGGTTCATGCTGACTGTCACAGGCATACTCCCTACAGCACTACTACTTTTCTTTAACACTAAGATATATCAAATGATTTGGAAATCCAGACACAGCCCCATGAAATCCACAGTGACCAAAAGAGCTGATGCCAGATGTTATTTTTCTGATGCGGAGATTGCCAGGAAGGGGAATGCAGAGGACCAACCAAGAAAACTGGACAACACTGCCAGCCCAGCCCAGAAACTGAGACAGCAACAACCTCAATTGTCAGGCAAGGATATTAAGATGGCCACCACCGTCTTCGCCATCGTGGCCGTCTTCCTATTCTGTCACACTCCTAGGCTGTTTCTTAACTTGTACGAGACTTTCTTGACCTCAACTCATCGCCAGGGTTATCCACCAGAATGGTTTTTGTGCGTCATTTCCGTTTCTCACCTGCTGCTGACTATCAACTCTTCTGTCAACATCATCATCTACTGTGCCATGGGCAAGAAGTTCAGGCGAGGTCTGTACAAGAACCTGCACCTATGCTTTTGATGTTTTCTAGCTGTTGTTGTCACTTGAAAATAAATAGTCTAAAAATACAGGTATTTAGACTGCTGCTACGTAATACAATCATATTTCTGATTATACCTGTTCGCAGTCTGACATGTCTGATATTGGATATACCTAGTTGGTTATCATGGTCACTCACCATCTTCCTCTGCTCGTCCCACGACGCTCCGACAAGATAGAGGTCTCTGGCTAGGATGCCCTTGCCGCTGCCGCCGCTGGTGCCGTCCTTGCCCGCTTCCTCCTCCTCTTTGGTATCCTCCTTGGTGTCCTCATTGTCGTCGCCGCCGTCAAACTTGCATTCCAGTGTGAGCTCGTGGAAGGGCACCCCGGTCGCCAGGCTGCACACACACACACGCACATTTTTCATCACCACACACGACTCTGGCAGTGCCCGACGGGACTTTTTGGTCATTGTGCAGAACAAACAACGTGACATTAACGTATTTGATAGTCTAATGACATTTCCAAGTGGAATAGCGGAATTTGCTACGCTCCTAACTTTCGAGATCTCGTCGGGCACGTCGGAAAGTGTCATTCACTCACCTATGTATGTACAAGATGGCGATGAGAAAGTCCCCGGGTTCGAACAGTGCTGCCAGCCAATAGGTCTCGGGGGGACCTTCCTGGAGAAGGAGAAAAAAAAATAATTAAACCAACTTGAGGACCCTGTCCTGTTCGCACCTTCTGCCAGGCCCTGAGGAACTGCGTGCGCAGGATTAGGTCTTCCAGGAACCCGTCCAGGTCCTCCATGGTTGGGTAGGCCACCTCCTGCCAGCAGTCGGGGATGTCGCCTAAAAAAAATAGTACGTAATTTGAAGGGAGAATCTAAAGTTCTTGACGACAATTAGTGCATGCGACGTGTTCAAAGCCATATTTGATTCCGAGATATGCTTGTCTTGGTTGCGGAGCTTTTTCGGAGAAACGATAAAAACGACCTTTTCTCGTGTCGGATTAGGCGCTAATGGTGTGCTTGGCGATTAATTTTTGTCCTTCCCCTCACTCAGAATTTCCCAGAGAAAATCTTCAAAATTTGCACAATTTCTCCTCCTTTGTCGAGAGTTCCAGTTCGCTTAATTCAACTTCTTCAGAGAACGTCATCAAACTTTCAACAGCAAGTAGATGTATAAAAGGCAGCGCATCTCCCGCAAAGGAAAGAGAGCAGTCAACCCTCTGCTACGCCACCCCAGTCCATCATGCTTTCTTTGTTCGCCACCACCCTCCTCCTGACAACGGTGTCGGCCTCCTCGGCTCCCGCTTCCTCGCCCGCGGCGTCGGAGTCCGACCTCATCGTCGACGTGTCCGCCGGCCTCGGCCGGGACGTGGTGGTCGTCGTCGCCGCGAGCACCGACCCGGCCGCCGCCTCCTCGCTGCTCGCCCGCCTCTCGCTCGCCTCCGTCCCGGCCACCGTCGTCACCCTCCGCGAGCTGCCAGTCCGCCTCCACCCGGCGGCGCCCCCGGAGGGGCGGTGCGACCTCATGCCGGAGGAGGACCCCGCGGGGCACCGGAGGCCGCTCAGGGCGAAGCTCTACCTGGCATTGTTGGCGGCGACGGAGGCGGCGGCTGGCAACTCTACCGCCGTCGACGTCGTCGCCTTCCTGAGGGCTGCCGCGGCCACTACTGCCCACTGCCTCCCGACGGTGGTTAGGGCCGACATGTATCACAGGTGAAGTTATAAAAAAGTCCTTTTCTTAACTATATTTTTTTAATAGTACGTACTACAAGTATAGTCGATCTCGGATAATTGTCCTTGAAATGGTCCAATTATCAATTATTACAACTTCCCGTTCGACCAAGTGGCTTTATGGTAGTTACCAACATTGTAAATTCTGCTCCCGTTTTTCCCATCAAGACTTTTTTTTTATTATAACAGAGTTTTACTACGCATATTTTAAAAGGGAAAATGTGTTTCTGTACTTGGACCTGACTCCCGAGGAAGAGGCGGTCGTCCTGTCGGATGAAACCGGCGTTCGGATGCACCCATACGTGGGCTCGATCCGTCCCATGAAAAAGAAACTCATGCTGTCAAGGTAGTACAGTATTAAAAAAAAAAGGAAATGGAGGATGACCAATTTTCCCCTTCCTACACAGATACGACATCTATTCGAACAAACCCTCTCGCGCCTTCTGGGTGCCGTCTGGCAGCTCTGTCTCCTCTCCTGCGGACGTCTTTCCCGACCTCCCCATGCGGGGCTACCACTTCACGGTGGCGGCCATGCCGTACGATGCCTCCGTCACCGTCGACCCGGCAGAAAATCAGGTTCATGACAAGCAACAAGACACTTTCAGTGGCAACAGCCAAACGACACCAGGTTTTTTTTTTACCCTCGACCAGTCCGACCCCGAGCGCCTTTACACCAACCACGACGGTCTCGAGGTCCGCATGGTGGAGGCCATCTCCGAGGTGCTGGACTTCACCTTTGACTTCGTCAACCCGGCCGACCAGATGTGGGGCTCCATAGAGGGCGGCAGGTGGACCGGCATCCTGGGAGCCGTGCTGGAGGGGAAGGCTCACTTCGGCATCAGCGGGATCGGGAGGATGATCAACCGAAACCAGGTGCAAAAAGAAAAAAATCGAGTTGGTAAAGCGCTGATGCCAACTGCTTCTTGTGCTGCGGGTAGGTTCTCCACCAGTCGACCGGCTTCCAGAGGACCCAGCTGATCTTCCTGTCCAAGAGCCCGGGGCGCACCCACTCCTACTTTACCATCATCCTGCCGCTCAGCCACCAGGTGTGGATAGCCATTCTGGTGGCCTTTCTCGCCTTCCAGGTGTGCCTCTGGCTGGTGGCAAGGGCGGAGGAGAAGTTGGCGACGATGGCTGCTGATAGCGCTGCTGCATCTGGGAGAGGAAGAGAAGTTCAGAGGCGCGTTGACCTCAGGCAGTGGTCCAAACTGTCGGGGGCCTCCTGGTACACCTTCGGCACCCTCATCGGAGAGAGCATCACCAGAGACACCAGATCCGAGGGGGCTTGGGCGCTCAGGTTCGGAGAGTGGTGACAATACATAGTAGTTTACTTTCTTTAAAAAAAACATATTTTTCAATCTTGCTTGTGATGAGTAGACTGTTTATCGGCGTGTGGCTGTGGTCTGCTTTCCTGCTGACCGCCGGGTACGGCGGAAACCTGCGAGCGTTTCTGATGAACCCGCCGCTGGAGGACCCAATCGACAGCCTGCAGGAGGTGGCAGACAGCGGTCTGCCCTGGGAGATGGGGATCTATGGGGAGGATGTAGAGATGGAGATGGCCCGCTCGGAGGACCCGCTCATGAGAACCATCTGGGAGGGCAAGGTGCCGGTGCTGGGGGAGCCATTCGCCTTCGAGAAGGTGGCCAAGGTGGCGGCCGGGAAGACGGTGCTTATTGACTGGAAGAACAAGCTGGAGACGAGCATCTTCTTCGCCTTCACGCTGCCGGACGGACGCGGGATGGTGGACAGGTACGAGCTGCCCATCGTTTACAGCAAGGTGGAGAACACGCACGCGTTCTACCCGCTCAACCCGTGGACGGATCGGTGAGTTGAGGCTATACCAGGAAGAAAGTCGAAAAATGACGGCAAATTTGTTAAATCGAATCTTTGTCCCTTTTTGTCACAAAGTTCCAAGAAAACAGAAAAAAAAATTACTTTTGCCGAAACGTTTTCAAATCTCACTCTGTCTCAGTTTTTTATAAGAAGGTCACATGTGCCCACCCTACTCCCCTCTCTTTTTCCAGGTACAGCAAGGTGATTAGTAGGCTGGTGGACACGGGCCTAGTGCAGATGTTCTGGGACGCCGTCAGGAGGAACCTGAAGAAGAAGTACGGGACGACCAAGTACCTGCCAAAGACGGATGACTCCATCTCCCCCATCATTATCACGGACTACCTCGGGCTCTTCATTTTCTTCTCCGGCTTTGTCCTCATCTCAGCCTTGGTCTTCTTGGTCGAATTTGGCTCAATTAAGGCCAAGAAGCGAAAATTGTAAACTACTATGTGTGTTTTTAAGAATTTCAAATCGTTTACTCTTCTGATGTTTTTTAACAGTCTAACACGTGTTTTTTTGTCACCGGATACCATTGTACGTACATACTTATGTACATACATTGTACATACACCGTAACTTACATGCATGTAGGGTACATGTTGCCGTGAACATACAATAAAGATCCTGCAACTTTTGTTATAATATGTACGTACTATTCATGCAGTTGAAATTCTCGTACGTGGTAGAACCTCTATTAAAAAACATAATGAGAGCAAAAGCAACCACCTTACTCACCTTCCTTTACGGACTCCAGTAGCTGTCCGATCTCGTCGGTGACCAGGTTCTGTCCCTCGATGCCGCTGAGCGCGCTCTCCAGGCTCTCCCGCATGGTCTCCAGCAGGTTGTTGTACTTCTGCAGCTCCTGGTCTAGCACCAGCTCCAGGATCTCCTCCAGACCCTCCTGCGAGAATGTGGACATAGGCGGTTGGTTTTTTTCTTGGCAGGCACAAGAGGGAGCGGGGTGGGGGAACAGAAATGGGCCGCAGTAACATGTTAGTAAGCCGGGACGAATTGGCAGGAAGGACAAAGCAGCAGAAAAGTATACTACATAGTGGTACCGGTACACGGACAATTAGAAAGAAGGTTGGGTTGTTGTACAGATAGTACGTGGAATTAATAGTACGCACAGTACTGACTGACGTTTGTTGTATGTACTAGTACACTTACACTTGCACATTTACACTTGTGCACACACAAGTGTAGTAGTACATTTGTACTACATAGTTCAGGATGGTAGTACGCACACACACGACAGGCTGGCGGCAAGATTCTATTTGCAAAATTTTACACATCGCCACCGCCAATTTACACAAAGATTTTTTTGCGGGGTTGCCCTCGGTTGGACGTTGCACAATTACCGTATGTACAGTAATATAGTCGAAGCCGCTTAGATAGTCTCTAAAGGTGTCCCACATTTGCAAAAATATCCAATTTCCACTTAAGCGGGTTCGACTGTAGCACTGTTTAAACATCTGATCCTACCTTGGGTTTAGGTCTACGGAGCTATATTAGTGTATACAAGGGACAATTTCGGTCAGGAGTAAGAATGGTCAAGTCAGGTTCGGTCTGGTGGAGTCGGCAGTTAGAAATGTGTACAGGAGGATTTGCAGCAGTAGTAGTACGATCTGTTTAGAGGGTGTGTGTCAGGAAGGATGGGGTGGGTGGGTTAACGTTAAAAAGGCGCCACTACCGCACATTGATCAGTCACATCTCAACACCTGGCAACAGCAGCAGCAGCAGCAACAGCAGCAGCAGCAGCAACAGCAACAGCAGCAACAACAACAACAGCAACAGCAGCAGCAGAAAGAGCAGACAGGTCATCAAGTTCGACAAGTTTGAAAGCTCCGCCTCACCTGCAGGTCGAAGAGGTCCGGCAGCCCGTCCAGGATGCCGGCGATCCTGGCCTTGACGGCCCTCTCCTCCTCTGCGTAGTCTCCGCCCTCTCCCTGCTGCCCGTCCCCGTCGCCGTCGCCGTCCTCCCCGCCGAACCTGCAGGGCAGCCGACCCTGCGTGCTCTTCAGGTTCCTGATCAGGCGCTCACCCTTCAGTTCATCCTTGCGCCTGGCAGGAAAAGAAAGGAAAAAAGCATGAGTGAGTCTTTCATGGACAGGCCACGATAAGACAAAACCTTAAAATACAAATACTATACTGCCGGTTTTAAATAAGGTTAACTACATGCACTGCCATTGCTTTTAATCTTTTTTGGCCTCTCTTGTAGTGCTATGTACAAAATACAAGATAATGGAATGAGCACAAAGAAAACCAAATAGTTTTGTGCCACATATTCCTTGAAGGCTCACACTGATTTCTGGCTTCTTTAAAGGTGAACATGGTTTCAACTAAAATTTCACGATTACTTTGCTTTGGAGCAAGATCAGAATAAATAATACATTAATCTTTCTTTTACTGTTGCCACTATTAAAATGCGAAATGGCAGCTAAAAATATTTACAAATAGCTTCAAGTTTCCTGCTTTCTCCTTTCTTGCTCCGTTACCTGTGGACCGCCTCGCTCATCCTGGACAGCTTGTGGGAGGCGTCCTTGGGTAGGCCGCTCAGGTACCTTTGGTAACAATTTTACAAAAAAAGTTGTTTTTTAGTGGCCCACAGGTACTACAGGTTCTAATTAGCCGTCGTTCCGACCTCATCATGTTCTCGTGATCCTCCAGTTCTCCGGTGTGGTAGACGCCCTCCGGGTCCAGCACCACCTTCTTCTCCTCCTCCCCCATCAGCTCGGGAGGGCAGAAGATCTTGAGGAAGGCGCCCAACGTCTCCGCGTCCATCTCGTCCTCCATGCAGCCGCCGTAGGTGCAGCTCGACAGCAGGTAGTGCAGGGTGCCGGGGCTAAAACCGACACATGCGCCGGCGCCGGCGCCAAAGCTGACCCCAAGACCTACGCCGCCGACGGGAGAGGAACTGGAAAACATCCGTACAACTTAAAAAATTGAAATGTGTGGACCTTTTTCACTGAAAAATTTTGCAACTTTACCTGAGAGGGAGTTCAGGGAGTTCCTTCTTCTCGTCCCCTCCCGCTGTCGCTGCCGTGGGCGCCGCCGCCGCCGCCGCCACCGCAGCCGCCACCGTTCCTGCCGTCGTCGTCTTCCCCCTGAGCATGTCTCCCATCTGGGCCAGCGCCAGGTCAAAGTCTGACTCGCCAAAGGTGTAGTTCTGGTTCCAGCCGCACTGGAAGGACAAGAACAGGTGGAAAGAAAACAATAATTTAGAAACAACGGCAGCAGCAGCGACAACAACAACAGCAACATGAGATGCCAACCTGTGAGTAATTTCCCCTCTCATTGATGGCGGCGTGAAAGAGGGCGATGCCGAAGCACATCCTCCTGAAGGCCGGCGACGGTGCGTTGTTGAAGGCGGAGACGAACGACTTGTCTGGTGGGCTGAGGTGGCGCACCAGGCTGGACTTGAGGGCGGTGGGCTCCTCCAGGGTTAGCTTCACCCCGGCCTGCAGCGTCGGCACGGAGAAGTTCGGGTGCGGTCGGGTGGTGATCCAGAGGCGGAAGTCCGGGTTGGTGGTCTCCAGTGCCAGGTCGTCAACCAGGTACTCCAGTTCGTCCGTCCAGTCCGGGACCAGATGGCAGTTCACCAGGACCACCCACGTGCTCGTCTATAATATAGCAAATAAAATAAAATTGGGAAGTCGTGGAATTACTCAGTTCAAAAACGTGCAAATCGGAAAACCAAATTGGAAAAAGCGGTACGTAGATTCCCAGACAAAAAGTGTATCATCACCTGGCAGAAGTCCTTGATGAGCTCCCTGGCCTTCTCCTCCTGTCCGCTGCCCAGAGTTACCATTTTCAGCTTACTGCCAGTGAAGCCCGTCTCCTCGGCAAAACGGAAGATGTACTTGAGCGGGTCCACCTGCTGCCCGAGGATGAAGATGAGCGGAGTGGCAGCCACCGACTCTGCGTGGGCCCTGGCCACGTCCATGGCCTCGCCGTCGTCCAGGAATTCCCCGCCTAGGGTGGCTCCGACAAAGCCGCGGAGGGAGGAGCGGATCTTGTCGGGTCGGAAGTGGCAGAGGAAGACCATCTGGTCGAAAGGCTTCAGCCACTTGAGGTAATCCACCTGGCCCACGTCGGGCTCCTCCGAGAACCACAGCCGGCGCCACTCCTCCTCCTCCTCGACACCACGCTTGGGCGCCGAGATGCGCGCCAGGCAGTCGCGGAAGCGCCGCGATCGGCCCAGGCGCCGCAGCCGCACCGCCACCGCCGGCGCCATCCAGTCGGGGGCAGACTGCTTCTCGTCCTCCTCCTCCTCCTCTCCATGTCGAAGATCGTCTTCGTCGACTTCGTTGCAGGTGAAGAGGTACCTGGAATCGTTGCAGTCGACCTTAAATCTTGATCAAACCCTGGTGAAAACTTCGCCGTATCAATAGAACGAGACTGACTTCCATAATTCGGATGCCATGATGTGCTTCTTGTCCTTGCTGAGGTTGCAAGCCAGGAGGAATGAGTAGACGATCTTGTCCTCCTCGAACAGGCCGATCGTGGTGTTCGTGAACAGGCTCTGGAAGTAGTACGAGAAACTGTCTCACATTGTACCAATTTTTGCTGTATAACTTTCGCTATACTTGCACTGTACTTCCCACCTGTAAGAAGTGCGTCCTCACGTTCTCCAGCCTCTCCTCCAACTCCTCCGACTTGTCCGCCGTGTCCAGGGACGCGCAGAAGAGGTTGATGAACCAGGAGAGACTGTACTGGTACATGGAGTTAATGGAAGCCAGGGCGCTGCCGGCAAAGAAGAGGGTGACGGCGTAGTTGGTCAGTCCGAGGTACTCCGCCCGTGACTCGCCCAGCCTCTTCTCCGTCGACTCCGAGATCTGCTGCTTCTCCACGATCTCGTTGGCCATCACCTTGGAGGAGCTGAGGTTTTTAATGGCATTCTCGTCCTCCAGGATGTTTCCCTTGGACGAGTAGAGGACGCTCTTGATGCGGTCCTCTATCTCCTCCAGGCTCTTCTTGTTCTCGTTCAGCTGGATGGTAACCTGGCTCCGCTCCTCCTCAAGCTCCGGCCTCTCCCTGGCCACGATGATGCCGAGCAGCTGGTCCACCAGTCCCGCCGTGGTGATGGAGAAGTTGACCATGGCGATCTTGGCCGTGGTCTCCGGCGGAAAATGCGGATTGCGAAGCCGCGTGGTGATGTACATGCGGAAGTCCTTGGAGTACTCGATGGTGGACTCGCCCAGCTTGATGCAGACCGACCCCCCCTGCTGGAAGGTC
>JAAUYM010171003.1_pt1 | contig 14126 bp, 16 predicted proteins | sample 7278001 | NCBI WGS metagenome assembly JAAUYM01 (sample SAMN14350224, study PRJNA611818) | marine sediment metagenome | isolation source: surface marine sediment (1.8m) | place: French Polynesia: Moorea | collected 2018-08
GCCATCTCCCAAAATTTCCCAAACCCGCTTTTTGGAGGTATGCATACAGTGGAAAAAAAGTCGGAGATATAACAACTACGAAAATTAAGTCGGAGATGTGCAACTCCCCCTACGTACGTATGTGCAGTGGATAGTACGTACCACTGTCCGCCTTAATCCCCTCGGCCGCGGGATGACGTGAGGGAGGGAGGGAGGGGGGAGGCAGCCAGCCTTAATTTCTCACTCCCCCCCCCGCCACCTCCTTCTTTTCTTTCATCCCACCTACCTTAGTCACCTGGGTCGCTTCGTTTATGACTCGGTGTCGAAACATGAAATGACAAAGGAGGGACGGAGGGAGGGTCTCACCAAAGGAGGGGGGGAAGAGGCGGCATTCGTATGTAGTTGAGGGGGAAACTAAAGATTTGTTCATTCTATCTAGTTTGTTCTTAAGCTACCCTGAGTATACCTATACTTAGTACAAACCAGCGACATTCTGGAGTAGTATAAGAACGTCCCTGTACAAACAAACAAATAAAAAAGTAGTACATATAAACAAATTTTTCCTTTCTTCTTTTGCAGCAGAGTTGGAAATATTTTTCCAAGCCCTTCTCTAATTAAAGCCAGTTTTAGAGTGTTGTACTACTTGTACAACACCGCTAAAAATTAAAGCAACCCCGACAGCAGGTGTCAACACCTGAAGTAACGTTGCAGATAGGTACTTCAAGAGTACAATACAGTACGGCAGATAATACTCGTGCGTTCATACCGGGTCTGACCCCAGGCATGAACAGGATTACTCATTTATTTTCAAGGGACAATACGTCTTCATTGCCATCTTGTGTGTTTTAAAACACGTATGTAATATGTATTCTTTCAAGTGCAACAGCAATGCATCGACGTATGAAGTTGCACAAACTCTCAATTCGCTTGACCGTTCTGCTGGATGAACAGAAAGAGGAGATGAGCAAGAAAAAAAAAGGTGGAGGGGGGAGGGGAATGAACAGAATTGTTAAGGAGGAAGAGAAGAGAGGAGCGTCACTTTCACATCGGCGGCTGCGAAATTCCGTCGCCGCCGTTGTCGCCATCACCGTCGCTCTCGCCGCCGTCACCGCCGCCGCCGCCGCCGCCGCCGCCGCCGTCACCGTCGTCGTCGCCGTCGCCGTCGCCGTCGCCGTGGTTTGTTTTTCGCCTCGTTGCGCGCCGCCTTTTCTTTCAGATTTCACCACTGCGCAACATGAATCGGACGCGACACCTCCTGCTCCCTCTGCTGCTTCTGCTGCTGTTCATTCTCAGCCCCGCCCGGGCCTCCTCCCGGGGAGGAAGATCCACTCCACCGGAGGACGGGACTGCCAGAGACTCCGGCAAGCGGGACTGTTTTGATAATGGTGTTGGCGTTGCTGCTGTACTAATGTAGTAGATTCCACAGCGCGAATGGGCAGTGAGTCAACCCTCAGAGAGGGGGGGGGGGGGAGAAGATTTCCTATTTAAGATGGTCAACTTCCCTTAGCTCTTTGTGTGCTCCAGAGTAGATAGTGAATGAGGCTTTCAACCTCACTTTTTTACATTTTTTTTACATTTGTGACTCTCTCCCATATCACCCTTGCCCCTCATTAAAATGCTCCTCCTACACACCTTTTTCAAATCCTCTCCCAAAAAATTACTTCATTTACTATCTACTCCAGAGCAGTCGAGTTGCTGCCCCCGTATAGGTACTACGTAGGAATCGCCCCCATCTTTCAGGATATTCTGGCGGCGGGGCTGGCGTAGACTTCCTGGCGCCGCTGGTGCTGCTGGCGCCCCTGGCCGGGCTGGCGGCGCTCTACGCTGCGGCGGCCATCAACTCCAACTCGGCGCTGGTCACCCTGGCCACCCTCAACACCGGGAAGAAGAAGAGAAGTGCCGGCGACCTGGAGGAGCAAGATCTGCTGGCAATGGAAGAATTTCTAAAGGAGAAGCCGAGACTCTGAGGGCCCAGTCATGTTCGCGTCCCAATATTGAGTTCATACGTAGGTACATAGCTACTTACAACTGCCTGCTGACCTACAGTACGTAGCTTGTATGCTATCACCAAAGATTTCACACAGAAATACAACGTAATGAGATCATTGCAGTCCACGAATAAGCACAAAATATGCCATTCTGCATACGTTACGTACCATACACAGCAGGTGTCCATCACAAGACCAACAGGTAAGGCAGGCAAAAAAAAAGTTCTTGTGTCACCCACATCACTCATAGCATGTACAGTATATTTTTGGTGTCCCTGGAACCTAGAAGACTTCCCACGCGTCCTCAAGAACGGAAGTGATCTTGGTGCAGGTGAGGGCTGCCGACAGGGGATAGTTGCCAATGCACACCGACTCTTCCGTGTAGTTCGTCTCGACGCTGCCCTTGGCAATGGCCCCTATGACGACGCACAAGGGAGCGTCCGGATCCGAGGGGGCCAAGTCTGCCGCCTTCACCACTTTCTGAGCGCTGTAGCTCATTAAAATCTGCAAAGCAAAAGAAAATTGTTTCTTTTTTTCCAAACATCCAGCCCTTATTAGCCTACAAGTTGCATTTCAGTCCTCCCTCACCTTTCTGCACCCTACCGGCAGGTGGTCCGTGACCGGGTTTTTTATGACCTTGAGCAACTTGACGGAGGAGTCCGCCGCCTTGATGGAGAACTTGTGAAGCAGCTGCACCATCAGCCCGGCGAAGCGGGGAAACGTCCGCGGGATGCGGGTCTGGGGATTGACCTCGATCAGCACATTGTTGGCAGTGTGAATGAAAACCTTAAAAAGAGAAAGAGAACAGATTTTTGTTCAAAGCCTTGCGGCGTAAAGACAGGGGTTTCATACAGAATTGTATAATAATTTTCAAACATACTTTGAAGTGGACGGTACCCTTCTTAAACTAAGTTTAGGAGCTACAAATTAATAATACCACAAATAATAATTCTACAAATACTAGTAATAATAGTGTAGTAACTACAAATATACCCACTACAAATTAATTAAACTCATTGCACATAAATGACAAGAAGAGGACAACAACAACACCTGCAGCATTCCAGCTCTGTTGAGCGGGGAGTCCATGAGCATGAGTAGGCACTGGTGCGTGATGTCCGGCCTGGCCGAGGTGAGGTCGCGCCCGTGCTTGCGAAGGATGCCGGCGTGGTCGTCCACGTTGAGCAGCCCGAAGCCCTTGCCCCACTTGACGGTCTCCAGGCAGGCGTCCTCCAGGACGACGATGAGGCGCCTCTCCTCCTCCCCCTTCTTCCTGGCCGACGACGGCGCCACCTGCTCCAGGCGGGTCAGGTCCACCTGGGCCGTGTCCCTCTCCGCCTCCTTGGCCTTGGACTCCCTCTCCTCCGCCACCTTTCTCGCCCTCTTGGCGTCAGATTCCGCCTCGCGCCGCTCCCTCCGGGCTCTCTTACCCATCTCGCGCACGTGTCGAGACACCTGACACCTGACACCTGTTGGGTCGAACTGGCTGAGCTACTGTCACCCGGTCCCTTGGTGGGTAGCGAATGATCTTTCAGACCACAAAGTGGGGCATGGCGACCAGCGGGACCAACAGCAACAGGGTCTTCTTCCCCCGACTGGGTTGCGTTCACATCAAGGCTTCTATTCACATGTGATGGAAAGAGAACGTTTTGTTGTCAACTCGGTCGTCAGCGTGACCAGATAAGAAACTTTGAATAGAGCGAGAAAGAGACCCAGAAATAACAGCAAAAATATTGCCAAAAAATATATATCAAAATTAATCTTTAAAAAATCAATTATAAATTATCTAAAAATCGCGAAAGTGGCTTAAAATTGCTACAACTTTTGTTTTATTCCGATTTTGTTAGCAAAATTTGCCCAAAGGTGTTAAAAAAATGTGCTGAAAGGGTTAAAGTGAGCAAAATAATATTCCAAAAAGTCTCGTAACAAGCACGAGCAAGGTAGCAAGGTAAAATCGCCGACTTGCGATAACTCTATGGATCTGGCCGCTTTGGCTCTTCTGTCTTTGCGCACAATGCGAGTCCATTGCAAATTGCGATTTTGTGGTTTTAAGTTGTCAACGCTGCTTCGGGCGGAAATGGCAATCAATGGCTGCGGGAAAGAGGAAGGAGAGGAAGAGAAGAGAGGAAGGCGGCGGCAGACGCAGACGCAGACGCAGAGGCAGAGGCAGAGGCAGAGGCAGAGGCAGAGGCAGAGACTGAGGCAGAGCGGACGCTCACTTGACCTTCTTTATCACGGACGACCATGGCCATTTTTCTAATGTAAAATTAGCGACATCTATAATTGTTAGTGCACGGGGCATATAGACATTAAAAAACGCACTTTTTATAGTATGCGCTATTTTGTATTATAAATAAAAATTTCGTTTAGTTTAATAATATTTTTTTTAGTAAAAAGGTAGCATACTTTCAATTTTCCTTGAGGTCGCTTAATGTACTTTTTAGAGCACACGGAGCTATTGACTCCCACCACCGTCCTTAATCACTGGTTCAGTCACCAACCTAGCTGACTCAGATTAAGGCGGGGATGCCAAATGATTCCTTAGAAAACTAAAATGTAGTTATGTACCCAACTACACTGCGTTGCAGTGATTGTTTACAAAATAATAAAGCTCTGAGCAAGTTTCCAGAACGCTACAAGTAATTTCGTGCAAAAAGTGGCAATCCTTCTCAACGCCTATGTTAGATCTCATTTCGTTTGCCTAATTACTTGGCAAACCTAAACGTTTACCCTGCCAGCTCTTTCTGCAACTTGCGCAGCTCCCAGTTGCAGAGATGACAGGTTGGTCGACCAACGGCCGGATAAATTACATCGTCCTTATCAGTACCATCTAAACAGTGACAATGCTACGATACTGTCAGACATCAAGTCAATTTGCCAAAATACTGTCGACAGGCACTACTTATTTATCTTCGTCTCAATTTGCTGTACATTACAAATAAAAGCAGACTTGGAAAATTATTGTTTTCCGGATCTGGCAACTCTGACGGGCTGCAGGAGCACGCAAAAAAAAGAAAGAAAGAAAAAGAGAGTAGTAAGCGAAGAAGTGACAGTGAAGGCTCCATTCGACCGTCCGTCGCCCGTCTGTCCATCTCAATTCTTCCGCAACCCCCGAGTCGCCCTCAGCTATCCCCCCCGAGACCCTCGAGATCGTCCGCGAGACGCCCGCCCAGTCAAAGATGTCCGTTCTCAACCCCAACTCGGAAGAGGAGGCGCAGGAGTGTCCGCTGTGCATGGAGTACCTCGAGCTGGACGACATCAACTTCTATCCGTGCTCGTGCGGGTACCAGGTAAGGGAGAGGGAGAGGGGAGGGGCGTCTGGAGGACGGACGGATTTGACGCAGTTGAATGGTGCTAAGTGGTCGAGATCGGAAACTTTGCACCATCTTGTCCACGAGACCTTGAACGGATCTTTCTCACCATTCTTCTTCTTTTTCTTTTTTTCTTCTTCTTCCCGTCTAGATATGTCGCTTCTGCTGGAACAAGATCCGCACGGAGGGCAGCGGGCTGTGTCCGGCCTGCAGGTCCCCGTACGCGGAGAACCCGGCCGACTTCAAGCCTCTGACGGCGGAGGAGCTGGCCAGGATCAAGGCGGAGAAGCGGCAAAAGGACCAGGCGAAGAAGCAGAAGATCTCGGAGAACCGGAAACACTTGGCCAATGTCAGAGTCGTGCAAAAGAATCTGGTCTTTGTGGTCGGCCTGTCGCCCAGGTTGGCCGACCCCGACGTGCTCAAGAAGCCCGAGTACTTCGGAAAGTTCGGCAAGATCCACAAGGTAGTCATAAACCACAGCACCTCGTACGCTGGAAATCAGAACCAGGTGGGTACCGTATACAGTAGCAACGTTGTGCTGACATTCGCAAACTCGTACTGTACAGTGAAGCTTCGATTTAGTAAACTTAAATCTTTGTTAGTTTGCTTCATGAAAAAAGCAACGAGATTGAGGTTTTTTTTTTACTGCGTTCTCTGCTCTCAAATAATCTTTCTCTCGCACCCTCGCAGGGTCCAAGTGCGAGCGCGTACGTGACGTACTTGAAGTCTGAGGACGCCCTCCGAGCGATCCAGGCCGTGAACAACATCTTCATCGACGGCCGGACGCTTAAGGCGTCGCTGGGGACCACCAAGTACTGCTCCCACTTCATGAAGAACCAATCGTGTCCCAAGCACGACTGCATGTACCTTCACGAACTAGGTGAATCTGAGCGATGTTTTGAGGAATGACATTTTTCTCTCACAGACAACTTATTTTTTTTTTCTCATTAATTTTGTGCAGGGGACGAGGCCGCTAGCTTTACGAAGGAAGAGATGCAGCAAGGCAAGCACACGGACTATGAGCGTGCGTTGCACGAAGAAGTGACCAACATCAACAGCAGTGCCTCCAACAACAACACGGGCGGCGGAGTGGGCCCCGCCGGGTCTGCGCCAAAGCCCGGAGAGCCGGCGGACAGGGGGGAAGGAGACCTGAAGAACGGCAAGGGAGGAAATGTCGTCGGCGGCCATTTGGGAGGAGGGGGAGGAGAAGGAGGGGGCAGGAAGTCGAGATCAAATTCACCAAGAGAGACAGGATGGCCCAACGTCATAAGCAATCGACAACCTAATGGAACAAGAGAAGAGTAAGTCCATAAAAAAAAGTCTCGCACCTTCCTGTAACTACATGGAGGTAAGGTCCATTTCTTTACTGTTGTAGGAGTGATGAAGAGACAAGGCCTGAGCGTCGGGTGGGAGACGGAAAAGGCCGCCCTTCCAAGGGCACCGGAGCTCCGTCTCTCTCCGCCTCGTCGTCGTCACCCACGTCGTCGCTGTCGTCGTCTTCGGCTCGAGGAGTGTCGTCTTCTCAGGGCAGCGGGGCGGGAGAAGGGAATCGGCCCTCGCCCACGATGACCGCCGCGGAGGAGTTCTTGCCATCGTCCTTAAGCGAAGAGGACCCCCGGATGAGAGGGAGAAGGGAAGCGGGAGCTACCACACTCATGTCCTCGGGTGCTGCGAGCGCGGCGACCTTGCCGCCGCCTACGACGGCGACGTCGCTGGGGCGTGATGACGACTTCGACGAGGATGATCTGGGCTTCGACCCCTTCCACGAGACGCAGAAGGCGCTGGCGGAGATGTTGGAGTCGGAAAACCGACAGCAACAGCAGCAGCAACAACAGCAGCGGCGGAATCTTCAGTCGGACCAGCTGCCCGTTCACCAGTCCATGCAATCACCTGGAGTTCTTGTCCAGCAGCAGACCAACGGAAGGCATTCATTCTTGCAACAGCAGCAGCAGCAATCGCTGTCCAGACCAAAGGCCCCTCCTCCTGGATTTGCTGGGACTCATTCTGGTAAATTTCATTTTTTTTTAAACAACGCAGCTTACACATAGGTGTTTCCGTTCTTTGTGCCTTTCAGGACTCCCTCGGTTTCAAAGCAATGGTGGCATTGGTGGCCTGGAGGGCTTGACAAATCACCTATCATCTGCGTTTCCCGGTCAAGACTTGCTCGGACGCGTGGGAAAGGTGTCACCTCCTCCCGGAGTCCATCCACATCAACAGCATCAACAACAGACCGCCAGACACATCTTCGCTGCTCAACAGCAACAGCAATCCTCTCTGAGTTCTTGGCAACAAGGAGGCAAGGACTGGCAGGACGGCCTGAGGGCCTTGCTGCCAAACATCAACGTTAGCTTCGGTGGCAACAGTTATCAGGGCGAGACCGGGGGTGCACCTAGAGCAATGCAGGCTGGGGGGCTGTCCAGGTTTCCAAGAGAAGAGCAGCAGGACAGAAGTATGCTTATTTACACCTAGCGTTTCCCACGTATAATTGTTGATCATTAACACTGGGTTTTTTTCTGCCAGGGTTCAACATGCTGTCGGGCAATCACGACCTCAGTCTTCTGGATCCGGCCATTGTGGGCGGGCAGATCTCCAACAGTGGCGGAGCCGGCGGCGGACCTGGATTCTCCTCACCTGTGCACCTAACGCGGTCCGATTCTCCCGGCAGCAATTGGCTGAGGGGAGGAGGAGGAGGCCTGGACCCCCACTTCGGAGTTGACGGCGGTGGCGGTGGCGGTGGCGGTGGCGGTGGCGGTGGCGGTGGCGGTGGCGGTGGCGGTGGCGGTGGCGCTACCGGCAACAGCAGCAATGGCTTCGGGAAGTGTCCCCTACCGGGATTTGCCGGCCTCTCCATCACGGGAGGCGGAGGAGGGCAGCGCTGGAACAATGGGAGCTCCGACGGGCGGTCCGCCGCGGATCTGGCTCACCCGCCTCCGCCGCCGCCGGGATTCTCCATGAGCAGAATGCAGCAGCAACAGCAGTCCTTTCAGAATCTGACGATGAACAATGACGGAGCCTCTCACCACCAGATAGAAAACAAGGGATATTTCTGAAGGGAAGCTATGACAGAGAGAGAGAAGAAAGAACCTTACTATACTGAAGGGTTTCCGGTGAACTAAAGGGGTTTTTCGTTCTCTTTCACTTCAATTCAACAGGATAGAAATATTTTTATGATAGAAAATAAACTTGGAAGGTAAAAGGGACTGCTACACTGATGTCTTTATTATTTACTACGTATACAAGTAGTGGGACACCGTAGATGGTGTAACCAATGCCTCCATACTTAAAAAGTACGTATTGCTGAGCATTTTTTGCCATGTACCGTACCTAGTACAGCATGTCCATGGAAAAACTGAATACTTCCAAATCAAACATGTGCTCAAGTACAAGGACAACAAGCTTACAGAATAGGCTAGAGTTCTTTGGCGAACAAGATCATACGTTCTGCACAAAACTCATCAACTTAGTTAAAGTCACGATCGAGACTCAACAATTTGCTGACTTCTGAAGAGAAAGGTAGATGGGGAAGCCTCCAAAGAAGAGGTCTAAACAAGCTCCACACAAAGGTTAGAGACCCCAAAGCATCAGATAAAAAAATGTTAACTAAAAGCACAGTGGCGGAGCTGCCAAACTTAAAATTACTATGCCATGTAGTATAAAGCACTTTAACTACTACTACTGGAAAGATCTGCAAGCCTATCTCTTTTTTTGCTGTCTGTGTGGTAAACTTTGTTGTTGTCTTCGTCGTTGTTCAATTTTCCATCTTTGGTCAAGTGCCAGAGAAGAGAACATGCCCGAGTCGCGCAGCGCAGTCACAATCTCACATGGCGTGGCATCCCATATTTCATCCCTCCTTTGAGTTCAAACACCTGCGCACAATATCACTTGCGTATGAGAGGGAGAAGAAATGGGGAGGGGGGGACATCGTGCATCGAATTGAGGGAATATACCTCTCGCTCCTGGGAAAAGCCCAGCATTCATTCGACGGGAGGCATGGATGGCTGAGAGATCGTAAAAAGACAGGTTACTAAGTGCGGAGAGGGGGAGCTGTGATGGTTCGCGGGGGAATCCCGTCCCAAGAAAACATTCCCTCTCCCTCTCCTTCCAAACGCAGACGCACGATCCTCCTCGCGCGCCACTTTGCAGTCTCCTCCTCCTCACCAAAAAAAGGCATTGAACGGGGGAGGGGGGGAAAGACCACTCTCCCATTCCGCTGTCGGAATCCACCTCGAAAGGAGGCACGCTCGCAATACATCCGGACAGGACGAACATCCAGTTGAGCATAGCATCTCTTCCGAACCTCGACGGAGATGAAGTCCCTGAACTCTGGGTACGTCGCCACCGGCCACTTGTTGGCCAGCAAGGAGCAGTCGGCGCACTTCTCCACGCTCAGACACTTCTGCACCGTCATCTTCTGTAACTTGGATGACAACGTCATCCACAAGAGCTCAGGGTTCTGGAGGTTCGAACAGTTCTTCAGGAGCGTCGACATCAGCGTGGAGAGCTTCGCAAAGTTTGTTGGAGGAATCCTAAGGTAAAATAGGCGTTCTCTTGCTAATCGAGTTACTGAACACATAAAAGAAAAGCATACTAGTGCGAAGTTTTCCTAGGATTTGGAGCCAGATTTTTAATCATGAGCGTCTCTCTGTCTTTGCAGGAGACACGAGACGGATGAGGTTGAGCTGCAGTTGCTTGTGGAGAGGTTGGCGTGGGACCTCATCAAGAACGATTTCGATCACTTCACCTCCAACAAGATCACCAGGAAGGAAGTGCTTTTCAGGTAAATCCATTGGCAAAGACGGCTCTTTTCCACTCACTCCTCGTGTTATTGTTGCTGCTGCAACGTCTTATTTGTGTGCTAGATTACTATTAGTTGTTTCTTATTAGTTATTGTAGTGGCGGCCAAAAATAAAACCTTTCTCTTCTCTCGTCTCCAGACTCTTTTGCATCTTCAACCGCCTGTGCACTTCCACTACGCTGCCCATGATTCTCCCGAAGAGGGCGGCTTGCTTCCTGCTGAGGGAGATCGGGATCCCACCCAAGTCCATCCGCAACAGTGGCTCCTCCTCTGGGGTGGGTGAGCTCACGCTTACCGACCTTTTCCGTCTGGTGTCTGACAATGGCGAGATGGTCGTCATCAAGAAGGTGAAGTCACTCTACGATGAGTACGTCCGGGACGTTATCAAGGAGGGCCGCGTGCGCTTTAAGTCGGAATCATCTAACTTCGCCACATCCACGGAAAGAATGCGCACATTCACCATCACCAGCGGCGTCCTGGTGGTGCGCGACGATGTGGAGGGAGACCTGAGGGCGCTGGACCAGCCGCATCACACAGAACCAACGGGCAAGGTGCTCCATCGACTCTTTCTCACTGACATGAAGACAAAGGTGGTGAAGGGAGGGATACTCTCGGGAAACAAGATGTTTCTGCAGCTGCTCTATTCCTCAAAATCTGGCGGGAGGAAGAGGAGAAAAACTCCAGTACTGGAGATGATCTTTGACACTAACAAGGACCAGCTGGAGTTGTATTTGTGGACCCAGGCCATTCAGGAGAGTGTCTACGCCATGGAGAACCACATCAACCGGCTGGACAAGCTGTACTACAGACTGGACATCGGCATGGACCACGACAGTTGCAACGACAGGCAGGACAAGAGACACATCTCTGCGCCAGACTCGAAGCAAGACGAGGATGAGGCAAAGACCGACCTTGCCTCCAACTTGCCGGGGCGCTGCCCACGCGCCTCCATAAACAGATCAACATCCGAGACGCACCTCAGAGCCAGACATCCTTCGACCTCATCCTCGGACGCCTCCACGGAGGATGAAGATAAGGAGAATGACAAGAAGGCACTTCCTCGCTCCTCCTCCACCACTGTCATCAACATTGTCAGCGGTGAGAGTGGAGCCGATGACGATGTCGAAGAAAAGGTTCCGAGGAAAAAGAACAAGAAGAAGAAGAAGTCGTCTGGTGATGTCGGTGTCGAGTTGATTAGCAGCAGAGACAACGTGACCACAGTCGTGGTCAAACAGAGCGGTGGCAGCACCAGCAACAACGGCGGCGGTAGGCCCAAGTCTCGAGTGGCTGCGGTTGCACCTGTCACCAGGCGCAAGGGCAGGAGTCCATCAGGAAGACATTCACAGCCCAACCTGCTCCAAAGGACAAACAGGCTCTATCTTTCTGATAATTCTGGAGACTCTTTGGAAGAGGAAGAAGAGGAAGAGATGGAGACAACAGTCGAGAGAACGCAAGGAAAAGCAGAATCAAGGGCGAAGGATGATGGTATCTGGATAAAGAAGAAGTCTTCCTCACCGCCCCTAACCAGATCTACTTAAACAATGCCTGCTTATCTTACCGGTTGGGGTGTTTGGTCTGCGCAAAACCTTCTCGGGAAATAATGCAATGTTATTACTGCACTGTACGTTTCAATGTCAAAAATACGTCCATTTTGTAGTATAAAAAACTGTAACTATAAAACTTGTACTGAAACCAGATATTAGTATGCTAAAATGGCCTGCCTTGCCTGACACGTTGTTCTTATAGAACTTGTATTGTAGTACATGTTGTATACGTACATGGAGAATCTATACAGATATTAAAAGAAATTAAAGCTCTTTTACTAATTACTTCTGTTGTACTGCTTACGTTGCATGACCACTTTCTCATCCGGTGGTTTAAGTTTCATCATAGGTAGACACGTAATAAGCGATATTTGTTAGACATTCATCATTCCGAGAAAAGTCGGGATGGATGTACCAAAAAAAGCAGCGCAGAAGGCATAAAGAGGAATATTGCTATGTAGTATTGCTGGGAGGGGTTGACATCACCATGGTCATTGGACCTCTCAGGGAAGTAAGCAAACATTTTGAATTGCCAAACTGTGCGTAGTGGCCTGTTGACCACGGAAGAACAAACAGTACTACTTTTGTGACATACAACGTATAAGGTGATGTCACCGCAAACAATACGATCTTATGGCATGTATACAGTAGGTAGTACCTACCAAGCGTGATGTCACCGCAAACAGTGCGATCTTATGGCATAAGGATGAGTAGTCACTTGTTTTCCTCCTTCCTTGACTGCGCTGCTGTGGGCCTGCGACCTCTCCCTTTTTCTCTCCCTCCCACTTAACCAGAAACTTCTCATACACGCAGATGATAAGAAGACTTTGCACCTTTCCTGCTTGGCCTAAATGGACATAAACGTTGGAACGGACTTACATAGGAAGCAGAATATTTCAAGTAGTGCATTTTACTTTTGGTCATGTATTGATACATTAATAAGTAATAGGAGCTACCGTATGTACGTACTTCTAACATAATAAAGTCAAGACTAAAAAAAAACCACCGCAAGTTGCCACAAGCAGATCTCACCGTACTACTACTACAACATCTCTTGGTGCCTTCTTTTCCTCTTCCTTGCTCCTTCTTCCTACCTCCCCTACCCGAGCATCCAGCTAGCTGGCTTTGTGGCCAAGCGCAGGTACTTTCCGGAAGGCAGACGAAACATCACCGTCAGAGTGAAATCAGGAAAGAAAAAAGAAGTCAGCAGGAAAAAAAAACTCTTGCAGCAGAATAATAATTATTTTCCTCTCTTTTGCAAGGTGAAGTTTCTTGCTTTCAACTCAGCTAAATAAATATTGTGAAAGTAATTGTCGATGAAATGACCACTCCACTTATCGGGCAAATGGGTACTTATGCATATTTTCTTCAGATTCGGGTAAATGCTGTCGCCCCGGTTGGAAGGACTGGCTGAGCTGTGTTCTGTAAAGGCCAAGGATGGGGCAAAGAGGTATAGGTACATGAGAATGTTGTTACAGCTTCTTCTGCCTAAACAAATGGTGTCAAAAATGGCCTTTCAGGATTTTCATGCAGACAAGACTTCTCGGTGGAACGGTAAGAAAAGTCCCTGATTCTCGATTAAACTGTCATAATTAAACAGTAATTTTTTTAAGGGAAATCGCGTGTGTAATAAAATTCAAATCATTGCAGAAGTTACGCGTGTTTCGTCAAGCAGACGCAGAAAAAAAAGGAAATGGATTGGACTACCACTTTACTGACCTCTTTGCTCGGCGTGGCGTGCGTGTACCTGTTGGTCGGGCGGCTGGCTTCCCCGCTGAAGTCGCCGGTGGTCGGCGCAATTGGATTTTTCGCCTTTTCCGCCGCCTACTCCATGAGGTTCCCCGGCGACCCGGTGGTGGCGAAGGTGAACCGGGCGCTCGTCGACACCCTGCGCGAGACGCCTCCGGCGTCCTACGCCGCCCTCTTGGCCGCCTTCTTCACGTGGATCCACGCCAGTCCGGGATGCCTCCTCGACCTCTGCTGGACCCGCGGCGACAGCGACAGCGCCACCGCCGACCGGAAGTCGGGGGGGGCCCATTTAAGAAGCTCCCTCTTCTTGGCGGGGGCAAGCTCGCTCGAGGCAGCAGCGGACAAAGAAGCCGCCTCGAAGCCGCCCGGGGAGGGGGAGGAGGTGGCGGAAAGCGGGCCCCACATCGAACTGTGCAGGATCATCTGCGAGCCGGATGCCAGGAAGTGGGAGCGCGTCAGCCTCCCGCAGGTGGAGGGCGACTACCGCAGGATGAGCGTCTCGCGCCACAGGAACGCCGAAGAGGTCATGGTGGAGAGGGGCCGGGGAGGAGAGGGCGGGAGCGACGACGGCGGCCCCGCCACCGCCACCGCCACCGGCGAGGGACGAGGTCCGGTGGGTGGCAGCGCCAGCGCTAGCGCTAGCGCCAGCGCCAGCCACCAATTGTCGACTGGAGACGACTGGTCTCGTGCGCCAGCGCCAGGGGCGAACTTCGTCAATAGCTTACGTCGGTCGTTGCAATTTCAACGTCGGCGTAAGCTA
>JAAUYM010058290.1_pt1 | contig 14124 bp, 14 predicted proteins | sample 7278001 | NCBI WGS metagenome assembly JAAUYM01 (sample SAMN14350224, study PRJNA611818) | marine sediment metagenome | isolation source: surface marine sediment (1.8m) | place: French Polynesia: Moorea | collected 2018-08
AAGCTCTGATGAGGAAGAGGAGAAGAGGAGAAGAGGAGGAGGAGGAGGAGGAGGAGGAGGAGGAGAAGTCATAATAATGATGCTGGGTTGGAGAGATGGATGGATGCTCTTATGCGATACAAAAGGCAAGACTTTAAGATGAGAAACAAATGTGGTACGGTATAAAGCTCGAATCATCTGCAGCATTTACATTTTATGACAGAAAATGCCCAGTGATCAGGAGAGAAAAAATATTTAATCGCTGTTTTTTATTACACCCTTACGTCGCACGCAAGCGGCAATAATGCCTTCTCTCTTTTCCAGTCGACCAATGATCAAATTGGAGGAAAATTGGTGGGGATTTTGGATCCTTTCCTTCCCCCTCTCCCCTTTCATTCCTTCTTTTTGTAAGAAATTGGACTTCTTTCTCCTCCACAAAAAAGTCGGTCTTTTTATTTCGCTTTAAGCAAAGAGAGAAACTGCTTATACCTTTTACTTGCCGAGATTGAAAACTAATAAGTGGGAAATTCCCTCCTAGTAGTGCACTGATTTGGGGGTTTTCTTCTTCTTCTTCTTCATCTTCTTTTGACAGAAAGTCCACTCATGATTCGGTGCGCAACACGTTTCTGTTCTCGAAGGCCGCTTCATGATCACGACCTTCATGATCCTCAACCTTTCAACTAGCTAGTATCTACCCAACCAACAAAGGTGGGAGGCAAAATGGAAACTCGGAGGAATATAGACTACGTATGTCCCTACGTACACGTTGCATACGTCTGCGTGTTCAGCACCGAATTGTATGAGCGCAGTGAGCGAAGTGAGGGGAAAACCCCAGGTGGATCAATCATCGTTAAGGAGTTGCACCGATGTTTAAAAAAAAAGGAATATTTCATTTTTCCAGAAATTCTTTTTTTTTTTTTGCTTGCGTGCCTCCTAGGAGAGTAATTACTCAACCCCGAGACGTCAGGCCACATATGATGTGAGGAGAAGGGAGGAAAAAATTAAGAAGAGAAATGGGGCCAAAGTTTCTGTCAAAAAAATTCATAAACTTGCTTTACTTCCCTTTGGAGCAGAAGAAAGATTTTTCATAATGGAGAGAAAAGAGAAGAAAAAAAATCACTTTGATCAAAAGTTGTCATTATGTACAGTACAGTACAATGCATATTTTTGCAAAGATTAGTACATGATCACAGCTTCATGTACAGTACAGTACATGATCCTGTACACTGTACACAGTACAGATCATGTACAGTACATTGCAAAAGATTGGCTACTAACTATGGTACGTAGTTGAGGAGCAACTCTGGTATTTTGCGTCGTACGACAAAAAGTCATCCTGGACGACCGCTTTGTCACACTTCCGCCGGGTTTATCTGGGTGAAGGAGAACCCGACACGAGCTGAAGAGTTCCACCGAAGTACACAACCTTGCTACTTTTTTTTCACTTGAAAAGTGAGGTTCAATGACGTTGGCGGCAAGATTCTCCTCGATCCTAAGAAACAACTGCCTTGACCCCCAACCAGGCATCCAGACAACGTTTTCTCCACACACAAGTGTGTTTAGTTAATGTTTGAAACATTGAGAGGAAGTAAAGTACGTCATAAAATATCAAACAAGTTATTATGTTTAAAACATGTTTCAAAGTAAAAAAATGTTATGTACGTAGCATGTGTAGCGAGGAGACAAAGTCTGATCGGGAAGCAAAATCCTCAAAATGGGAACTTTTTCTTTGCTAGTTAATTTATAGGGGAAGTTTTTGTGCGTTTGCTTCCGATAGCGAAGGGGGGAGGGTGTAGAAAAAGTTTTGCAGAATCTTATTTGCTTCATTCACTATAATATAAGGATTTGAAGCTTCAACTTTTTGCCACCCCTCCTCGCCTCTTAGGGCAAATAAGCCGCCCCCCCCCATCCATAAAATTCCATAAATAGGCGCATTTCCATCATAAATTTCGTCCTTGACAGCATCAAGTTCATGCTCACACTAGTAGAAATTTATGCGGAACCATTTTGTTTTTCGCGAAACAGGATGTTGGTTAATTCGTGTAACGTCTACACTAGCAAAAATAAATTTGAACGATATGTGTCAAAGTGGAGCAGAGAAGAGACCTGTTTCTACACATCGTAATATATATATACCAGTACAGTATATCCGGCTTTAGTGGTGCAACACAACCAGTGAAGGAAGAAGTGAAGTAAAGGCATCCTTCATTTCCTCTCCTTTATCTTCCTCGCTTCCCTCCCTCCCGCCTTCCCATTTCCTTCAAACTGCCAAGCACTGCGGTCTATCTTAGTCGACTTTGTTCTTGTCGTTGCTATTGTTTTGCCTAAAGCGGAGATGCCCAACCAAAAGTTCCTGAGTGACACTCTTAATGGCAAAAGAGAAAGCATGAATCACTTTTCTGGACCGCCTCTTGCGAGTGACTCACGACATTATCCTTACTTGTTCCCCCGGACTCCCTCTCTCCTCCACTAGACAAAGTTCTGCGGTCCAAGCTCGTCTTTGTTCTCGTTCTCGTTGTTGTTCTTTCGCAAATGAAGCACTTTTTGCACTAGTGCATATAGGCGAACTACTCACGACAAGTAAATGTAGATGTCATCTACATTTACTTGTTCCACCCTCCCATCTCAAGTACCCACCCACCCCCAAATTACCGTGCTTGGTAGCTTTCTTGCCGCCGCCCCCGCCGCCCCCCTGCGACCTCCTGTTGTTGAAGTACTGGCTGTTGGCCGCCTCCTCCAGCTCCCGCTCGTAGGGCACCCTGCCCAGGGTAAAGATCTCCCACAGGAGGACGCCGTAGGACCACACGTCGATGCTGAACGGGGAGGAGTGGGTGCTCAGGGTGCCGGACCACCAGACCTCCAGGGGCAGCCAGGCAATCGGAAGACCTGGAAATTCAGGGGGAAAAAATAATAATATTATAAGGGACATTTAATATGTTAAAGCACGGTGAGTGCAGACAAGAATTGGGCTTAATCACATTGTGTCCAGTAATTGTCGAAAACAATTAAGGTTCTCTTCCTCCTCCTCCTCGTCCTCCTCCTCGTCCTCCTCCTCCTCCTTCCCTTGGGCAATTTGCTTAATTATAATACTACATAGTTAGCAGGCAGCGCTCTCATGTTAACCACAAGTGGCAACCATGCAGTGATGACTTTGCTACAAAAAGATGCGGTCCTTTCTTTGGACTTGCAGACTGTTGGTGCCACCGCGTCTCTCTCTTCCCTCCTCCGTCCGTGTGTTAAAATTGCCTTCCCGCCATCGTCGTACGAGAGTCTCAGGGCGTCACGCGCAGCCGGAATGATCCACCATTCACTCACCCACTTTCCCTTTTTCTTTTTCGGCCTTGGAACGGCGCCTCAAGCAAACAGGGAATTAAGGTCAGTCCTGGTGTTGCCACCTCCCCAATGTTTTACCTTACCCTACCAACAACGATCAATCAAAAATTGCCTCCACTCGAGGTCCAAAAAAATGCCCAAATTATAGCTAATAGCCACCAATTTAGCACACGTTTCGGCACAACATAATACTGGTATGCAAAATTTGTTTTCCTGACCTCTGCATCCGTACTTCTCGTCCGGGTCGATCTCGTCGACGCACTTGGACAGCCCGAAGTCCGAGATCTTGGCGATCTCGTTGGGGTGGGTGAGCAGGACGTTCCTGGTGGCCAGGTCCAGGTGCAGGATGCCCTTGTCGGAGATGAACTTCATGGCGCTCGCCACCTGGGCACGAAAAGAGAGGAAAGAGGGAGCAACGATTTACATAACAATTCCAACTGCTAGGGCATGTCCAATTACAAAAGGTTTTTTTGTTAAAAAAAAGTGTCAAATTATTCGGTTTTTTTTCGAAAAAGATTATAATCAGATTTTCTAACACGATACTCGAATAATTTGGCTAAAAAGAAACCGGACATCCGGTTCCGTTAAGACCTACACTACTGCTATGCTGAGCAGTTTCTCTCAATGCTTTTGTTGTTGTTGTTGTGCAAATGCTGAAATTGAATTTTCCGATCCTTCCAACACCTTTATGGGTTTGAAAATTGCCACCAAGATTGGATAGGCCTGCACACAGCCAATATGGTCCTTTCTATCAGCTCAGGATATGTTTTAACTTTCTATATAGCAGCTACTACTATAAAACCTTTGGTCCATAGATGTACTACGTATTGTGACCTTGAGGCCTTTTTTCCCCCATTGTTAATAAAGGATCTCTTTGAAGTACCTTTTTTGTACGACGGTTTCTTTATATATGAAGAAGGACTGGTTTAAACCCAAAATCCCGAAAAAAAGGAGGGAAATAATAAGTAGAAAAAAAAATATGTCACAAAGCACAAATGAAGTCGAAGCTGGGATTTCCAATGGAAGAGGAAGGTGCACGCGACCTTCTTCACCCAGTATTTTTTTCCACTCCAACAGGCAATATCCCAAAAAAGAGAAAAATTTAAGGCTTTTGAGATTTCATATGGAGGAAATCCCCCTTCCTGTAATACGAGAAGCCTGCCGACAATACTTGTACTACGTACATACTGCTGGAAAAAAAAGGAAATCGAATTCTTGGTGGGTCTTTGCCCTCAGCTCTCTTTTTTTTGTTTTCACTGCAACTGTCAAAACACATTGTCGTAACCTTTAGATGGTATGTGGTATGGGCAAAGGCTTCGCGCTTCTTTGAAGAAAAGAAACGTGAAGGTTTACATTTGTCTGGGGTGGAAAAATCATTAACCCACAAGGTGACCCAAAGAGAAAAACCGACGCACATTTTTTTTAAGTGCTTGCTTGCCCATGGACCATATCAGGGAAAGTATAGTAGGGAAAAACTCGCTGCATAATTTCCATCTTTTCATTAGGCGTCCATCCTCCTCCTCCTCCCTCCTCCACTTTCCTACAGTACTCCGATTGCCCCATGAAAAAAAAAAGAGACGGTTGGATGCATGCATTTGAGATAGAGCAAGAAGAGGAAGAGACTGCGGCTCTCTCTCTCTCGTTCTCCTGCAAAGTACAGTGGAACCTCGATATACAGTATACCGTAGCAAACTTTATGGCCAAGGCCAGCTGCACAGAAATGGGCGATACCAGTCTGGGACTGTACCAAAGTTCTACTGTAGGCGGGGAACACGCTATCTTGTATCTCGTCTCTTGACTCGGAGAGGAGAAGGAAGGAAAGGAAAGGAAGGCAGAAGCAATATCGGGAGGCGGGCTCTTCCTGCTACCCGACCAGACAACCGTCATGGCGAAGTCTTTATTACCGTTTTCACTTTGTTAAGCTACTATAAACTAAGCTTACAAGTCTATTTTGATTGCTATGCTACGTATGTGTCAGCTCATCTATACAGTACATGAATGACAGTTGCGTGTTTAATAAATAACTTATAGTTGTGAGAGAAAAAGAGGTGAAGTTAATATGAAGTCTTAAGCAAGTTATTAAGTTTAAAGTGTCAGATATGTACTAACGAGAGAGAGGGCATGTCTGGCCGGGCATTACTGTTCGTATGCATAAAAAGGATGCTGCTGCTCCTGGCTGATGTCAGGCTCTCTCTGTGTTTTCTTCCTCTCTGGGGCTGGTGGCGCAGGAAAGAATGGTTTGTACACTAGTACAGTAGAACTCGGATAATCGAAACAGGTTTGGAAATGGTGAATATCAATTCTGTTTCTTGAAATATTTTTCATTTACGTACTCGAGATTTCCTGTTAACTGGGTGTAGATTAACCGAGTTTGACTGTAGCATGTGGACACAGAGCGGATGATTCTCCCAATCAATAAAGGTTGGCAAGCCTGACCTGCTTCAGGAAGCAGAGCACCAAAGTTTTCATAGAGCATAGCTCGCCACATGAGCCACTCACATCCACAGCAGTGTGTTGCCTCGTTGGCACATACTGTAATAAACAGTATGAGACGCAGCACGTGTTGCTTTCCCAAAAAGAAAGTCACTCACACTTCTGAAGGGCTACACAAATCTTCTAATGCCTCAAAAAAGTTTTTTTTTTCCTTTTTAAGAAGACGAGTGGAAGACCGACTTCTTATTTATTCTTGACTCTCTAGTATAGGAGACCATTGATCTTCTTCTTCTTCGTGTTTGGGGACCCATTTCTCAGCGATATTATGCGGCCCAGTAGAAGAGAGTGGGTGGACAGTAGTAGCACGCCCCCCCCCCAAAAAAAAAACTGCCCCCTGAGCCATGACAAAGACAAAGCTCCGCCATGGTAAAGGAATGTAAACGATCTGTGAGAGAGGAAGCATCTCAGATAAGACGTTTTAGGAAAAGGATGAGCAACTCATTCTATCCGGTCTGACCTGTCTGATCTTTTCTCTCCTTTTTTTAGAGGACGCATCTGTCTTAATATTGGACTGTTCTGCGACTTTTTTTTTGCTATAAACGCGCATGTGTACGAGTACGTAATTTCTTTTCTCAATAGCGTATAGCAGTGGGATGCTTTAGCGGTGAGCCGCCATTGGGACCGCTCAAGAAAATGGGCAGCACACACACACACAGACAGGGAGAGGCAGTTTCCGTCCACACCATTAGGTTCAAACAGGCCCCACACAGGAGAGAGAGAGAGAGAGAGCCGCAAAGAAAAGGAGACTTCCTTTGTCTGCTCTCTCTTTTTTTTCAGGATGGTGGTTGTGCAGTGGAAACACGCACACAGAAAGCTAATTTTTTATGTGTAACAACGGTGGCTGTTTGAAAGGAACATTCTCTTTTGCCTCTCCCCCGTTCCCTCCCCTCCACCCCAAAAAAAGAGCTGATGAGAGCAAATTGGAAACTACTTTTGCAATTTCTACCGCAAGCATCGCGATCTACAAGTAGCAAAGTTGTTGTTAGCTGCAAGTTTTTGTTCACTAAAATAATGCTTTTTCTGTACTTGAAGTGCTCTTTCCTTTGCTCTCACCTGAAATGCCCAGACCTTCATCCTGTCCTCGTCCCTGTCGAGCGACATGGTCTCCCTGTTCTTTCTGAGGTAGGACTCCAGGTTGCCGCTGGTGTACAGGGTCAGCACCAGTGAGTACTTGCGGGAGAGGCCGTCCTCGGCCGTCTCCAGGGTAATGCCCTGCGTGATTGTCGAGGTTGAACAGTAAAAAAAACTGTGACTTGTCTTGTACCATGTACAGGATGACCCAGAAAAGAGCTGACATGTTTTTTTTTGCCAGCTCAGTAGCACGTACTCCAATAGATTGAACAATGTAAGACAAAATTAAAGGAAAGTGTAAGCTTTTAGTGGGATATGCTGTACCTACACATACTCGTATGTACTTGTATAAGTGGTTGTACAGTCTGCTCCTTTGTAATCTTATAATTTACCAAACTATTTTCTGAGGCATACTGTACTACTACTGGAGATGGGAGGGATGGGGAGGTAATTGATAGGTCTTATTAAGAGTGTACACAGTAACGAGACGATGTGTGGAAGAAGAAGTGGTATGGAAACATAAAACCTGTGACGTAGTACAAAGTCTGCTGGCTTTTACTAATTACTTCCTCTGAACCAATTATCCAGGAAAAATCCTTATGCTAAGTAAGCATATCTGTTGTCGAGACAGCAATTCTTTTCTACTAGTAGTACTACGTAATTATCATATGTTGCTAACTGGCATATTTCACAGCCAAAAGAACCATAAACTGGCATACATATATGCCATAAGTTTGGCATGTTTTTCTAGAAAACTTGGCATATACTCGTACTACCTTTGAGGGAGAGTTGGCAATACTGAATCTTAGGAGTTTTGTTTTGGTCAGTGCCGTTCAGATCTTTATGGGGAAACTTCCTTGTCGCACCTTGATGTTGACTACGTTGGGATGGTCCCGGAGCTTGGACAACTTCTCTGCCTCCCTGAGCAACTCGTCCTGCGCCTCGCACTCCACGCTCTTCGCCTGCTTGATGGCCACGTCGAAGCTGGAGTGAGAAAAAGAAAAAGAGGTTTACTTCAATATGAAATATGCATATAACAGAAAAATAATGTCATCTTGTCTTTGAAAATCACCAGTGCATGTGTTCTAATCTGGCGGGGTTTTTTTTGGCACCAATTTGACATTTTTATGATCTGTTTGCTACTGCCCTTCTTCTCCTACTTCTTTTTCTTCTAGAAATTACGAGTAGTGAAGGTCTACTGTACTGCAAATATTATTCATCCTTAATTAGAGACTGTTGTCTCTGCCGAAAAAAAACTTTTCTCTCTGTTCGCCTGTCACTTCCTCCCAAGCCCTAATGAATGCGGCTGAGAAAGACAGATTGTTGTACAGTACCATGCACACTAGCAGTCTCCTCCTAGCTTTCATTCTCGTGTTTCTGAAAGTCTTGAAAGTCTGGAGAGAAAGATACTTGAGAAGGTGATTGCTGGTCCAGAAGCGGTAGACAGCAGTACATACTGTACAGTAGTAACTATATGTCAGATGTAAATACATATATTATAGCTATGGTAGGTAAAATCAATATCATGAAGGTGATATTTCACTAACTGTGGGTTTTGGTGCAAGACGCTATCATAATCTGAAAGAGTGCAACAGAAATATTCTCATTTCTTCCTAATCCTGGCAAAGATAATGGGAAGATGACGTCAGCTCAGCACGTACTGCACATCTTCTCCCCAGATATCTTGATGAGATAGAAGCTGATGCTTCTTTCTTCTTGCTGCTACACGTAAAGAATGTCAGACGGTCACTTCCTTCTCCTCACCCTCCTTTCTCTGTTCCTGATGTCGGCAAGAAACTGAGGTACAGTATAGGAGACCGCCCGCTCCACAAAGGAAGATTGTGTTTTGACCTCCCCTCATTTTCAAGACTGTCAATTTGCCAAAGTAACAGCAATTTAAAGAAGCAGACACCTCTTTACTCAAATCTCGAGACGAAAACCCATTTGCTCCAATGCGTCCCGGGGATGCAGGAATAAATCAGACTTTTTTTTGGGGGGGGGAAGGGGAGGCAGCTCGCACAGAATGCGAGCTCACACGTGCAATTCATGCATCCGCAAGTCACCTTTTTGACGCAAGCACACCGCGTACGTAGGTACTCGTACGATGAGAAAAAGAGGAGAAGAAGGAGAAGTAGTAGTACCGTACATACAGCAGGAACAGCAGCAGCAGCAGCAGCAGCAGCAGCAGACCGACATTTGAACACAATACAACGTGCGTGCTCGTATGATTACACATCCGGCAGAATCAATCATCCTCATCATCACCCATGTCCATCATCCATCCCTCATCCCCGCTTCGACTGACCTTGCGAATCCGACCTTGACGAGACCGTTGAACACGTATCCGTAGTTCCCGCAGCCCAGGGGCTTGGTCTCGTCGAACACCACGTCCTTTGCCGGGAAGCGCATCAGCCTGGCCTCCAGGATCCAGGAGGGCCAGATGTGGTCGCGGTCCCAGCGGGAGGAGCAACCCTGTCGGTGGTTTTGACGGAAATTTGACAAGTCAGCGGAAATCTTGTTGCAATAAATGTTGTTGGAGAAAAATTTTGGCTTTGGTACCACGATCCCCCTTCCTTCCACGATTCCCCATATCCTACCCTCTCCGGTAGCAAGTGTCCCTCGTCGTCGATGAAGTCCAATTCGGAAGAGGTTTTCCCGTTGGCGTCGTAGACGGCGGCGCCGTTGCTGAAGACATCCGAGACAATGGTGTTGCCGTCCGAGATTGGGAAGCGGCTGCAGCGAAAGACGGCGGCGGAGTATCCGGAGACGGAGGAGAGGTGGCGGGAGCGGCCGCCGCGGAGGAAGGCGTAGCGGTCGCCGCCGTAGACGCAGAGGACGCCGGAGGTCGGGCAGAGGAAGTAGGCCACGGCAAGGGCCGCCAGGGCCAGGATGAGGACGACCAGGGCGGTGCCGAAGCCGACGAAGACGTCGACGATGTCGCCTCCGTCGACCACGCCCACCCCGGTGGCCAGGAAGCGCAGGCGGACCACCTGCGTCTTGCCCATCGTCTCCACCTCGCACTCGGCCGCGTACAGCGGCCGAGTTCGAGGTTGGACGGGCACCCTGCTGGCGTTGACCGTCACGTTCACCAGGGACAAGTTCGCCGGGTTGCCGGCGACGGCCACACACGACCCTTCGTCCTTCAGCTCCCAGCGGCTGCCGCCGCCGCCGCCGCCGCCGCCGTCGCCGCCGTTCCCGTTGCCATCGGTTGCCTTCAACTGGCCGCAGCTCAGCGCTTCCTTCCGGCTGGTGTTCTTGAACCGGTGGTACTCCAGGCAGGTGCGGAAAGCGAGGGTGGCGTTCAGGCTGCCCATGCCGTCCGCACCAACGTCGGGAGTCTCTACGAAGCTGGTGATGGTGTCGGTGTCGTTGGAAGAAGAGGAGTCATTGGTTGCCTTTTCAGACAATTTCTCTTCTTCTGCGTTGGGACCCACGTTGAAGAAGGGGACGACGGTGTCGTTGGCGAAGATGAGGTCGTAGCGACCGATCGGAGGTAGACTCTGGTTGCGGCTGATAAAGTACACGTAGTGCTGCCCCTCCTTGAAGTGCCGAGGCCAGTAGGGCATGAAGTGCCACCGGTCCAGGACCAGCTTGTCCACCCTTGGTAGGTCCTGGTGCTCCTCCCAGGTCAGGTTCATCCTGAGCCCACTGCCGCGGCCTCCGCCCCCGCCGCTGTCGCCGTCTCGTGACGAGATGCCGATGACGCAGTGCTTGGACGCCTTCTCCCCTTCCTCCATCAGCCCGACCATGACCTCCATGACAAAGTAGGTGACGTTGTGGACTTTGTTGAGCAACTTAACGTTGCTGGCTCCGTGGCCGCCTTTGATGGGGCCTCTGACGCCATTGCTCCACCGCTTGGTGACGTTGGCCGTGCAATAGGGGGCTGAAGACGGCGGTGACGACAACGACGGCGATGACAGCGACGACGTCGATGACGACGACGAGGTCTCCAAGGCCAGGAGCAACAGCGTCGCCACAAGAAAGTCCACACTAGAAACCATCTTGACATGAAAGAGTGGCAGATAATGAGCCTTTCACTTCGGTTGATCTTGCCGATCGTCCCTCCGGACTTGACTCACTCATCATGTCTCCGCATTAGGACAACTTAGTAGTTACATCCTGCCACACAGATTTCGCCTCCTCATCCCTGGTAATGAGTGCAGAGGGGAAGCTGGATGGACGGACGGAGAAACAGCTTTTTACCGTGAGCCTTGCGATTGAAAAAAGTAATTAATGTCCGTGCGTGCAAGGTCAACAACACTCGGGCCGCCGAGAAAGCTAAAAGTGCTTAAACAATCTCACATGAGTTTGCGTAATCTTGACTGTCCTAGTGCGAGCGATTCAAGACGGCATGCGCATTCTTTGCGTGCTTGTCGTTTTCTTTTCCTTATCAAGTTCCCACCGCCCGGCCGCCTCCGCTCCTTCCGCCACGTTTTTAACAGGAAATTTTCTGTCTCTTCTCACAGTGTTATTCCTTATGCGCGTGTTTCAGGAAATCTGTACTTTTTGTAGTATGTAGTACATTTGCGTCAGCAACCTCCTTTTCTAGTAGTACTATCCTTCACATTCATTTCGCCACACGTCATTCGTGGAGGAACAACCCTTCAATTCCCATTTTTTTTTCCAAGTGTAGTAACTTTTGTTGTTCACTTAAAGTGCAGGACGCTTATCCTACTAGTTGCGTTGTGTGAGCATACCCCACATGTCGGGATGCTAAGATCTCTCTGCAAAGAAAGGGAGAAAAATGACGCTTGGATGCTTTTTTTTTCTCTTATCCTCTTTCATCAGAGGTTCCTTCTCTTGGAGAGACGACATGAATGGTGTGCTCCAGACTTTTGCTTGGTGTGTCCTTGGCGGTGGGCGGTGGCGGCGGTTGCGGAGTTGGAGGTCGGAGGAAGAGAAAGAGGAGGAGTTGACACTTGGTTGATAAGAGATGCCTCTTCTTGGAGCAGAGGAAGCAAGGAGGCAGAGCATCCTTGTTCTCTCTCTCTCTCTCTCTCTTGCTGCTACTTCCTTCTCCTCCCCTCTCCTTGACTTGCTAGTTGCTACATGCTTTTTTTGCACAATATTTCTCAGCCTGAGCTTCCCGTGTCGCTCCGTCTTTACTAGACAGCTTGCCTTTACTCCATATCAATCTTCCCAATAGCAGGGGTTGTTGATTCTTTCTTCTTTCAACTTACACGACAGGAATTCTTGTGAGAAAAAGAAAATCTTTTTTTTTTCACTGTCACCTTAGCTCCTTCTTCAGGACAAAAATTGTTGCGCTACCCAAAGATTCTCTCTCTCTCTCTCTGCGCTCCTTTCTCTGTGTGTTGCCTACTCAAACTGATGCTGAGGGGGCGGAAGTAAGTCGGAACGAAAGAGAGAAGGAGAGGAGAGAGGAAAAGGGAGGGGGAGGAGGAGGAAGCGTGAGGGGGCATGGGCTGGGCCCAATTTCAGTTGAGAACGAGACTGAGAGAGCGGGGGAAGAGCAATAAAAGAAGGCCAAAAAAGAAAACACACACCACGTGCCCGACAAAGCTTGGTAATAGATAGTAGAACAGGGGGGGTTCTCTGCACAAATCCCGCCGAAACTTTTGTGTTGTTGCAATAGTCAGTATCTTCTATAGTACTCATATAATGTTCAACTGCCTTACAATATCTTTTAGATTTGAGGTCACGCCTGTTGAACCAAGCAAACTTAAAGTGACGGTAATACTGGCTAGTTGAAAAAAAAACACTTTGCTTTCCTTAAATAGACGGCAAAAAAAAGATTTTTCGAGATATTGTAAAGGTAAAGCGACATTTATGTACCTGGTGCAAACAAATGCATGCCTACTATTCGTCCTGTGTAGTACTTTTACACTTCTTTGACATGACACACGCGTAATGACACCATGCAGGCGCCTACCTATCATTGGTCACTCATCATAAGGGTGCAGACGTGCTAAAAAAAAAGCAAAACTTATACGCATCTTGTGTAGTACTTACAGTACGTACATCCGTCAAAAAAGAGGATGTCTTATCCTTGAGACGAAAAACAAGAAATATTAGCGGCGAAAGACGGAAGATCTTAATCTGAACACTTGCGTGTCCTACTATTTGTGAATCCTCCATCCTCCTCCTTTCTAATCTGCTTCTCTCGCTCTCTCTCTCTCTCTCTCTCTGGGAGCCCTCCCAAGGGACTCCTCACTTCTTTACGGGAGGGTTTCGCCCAACAACAACAAAAAAAAGGAGGAGGATGCAACTCTGCCCCGCCTCCTTCATCTCTGTACTAGATTGAGACTGTCTTTTTCTTCCCCTTGTACTACAGTCGAACCTGCTGATTTGGAAATCTTGTAAGTGGGAAATCTTGCTTCACTGAGACAAATTTCGGAGGGTTGGAGAAGCTGTTCTATAGCTTTGCAGTAGTGGATAAGTAGGCAAATTTGTGTGTTCGACTGTACTACTACGTACAGTACACCAGAGGCAATGGTCCTCTTCTCTCTGGGGCCTTTTTGTCCGTCAGAGAAGACCATTTTCTCTTCCTCCACCCACTCCTCTGGAAGGGAGAACAAGGATCTTGCCCCGTCTTTCATGGTCTAATGCGGTTGACGAAGAAGGACCCGCCGTAAGCTCACTAGTTTGAAGTTTTCTGGTCTATATGGTATGAGTAAGTTAACACACACCGGAAAAACAAAACAGTTGGAAAAACAAGTGAACAAGTAGTTCCTTGTTTGTTGAAAGTCCAAGCTACATACTTTCTAAAGTAGCTTGCCTGCATGATGATCATTTACCTTTCACGGTGTTTTTTTCCATATCTATGGTGCTTACCCTTTCCAAAGATGGGCACAAAATACTATATTTTGCCTGATTCTCAACTGCTGGTGCATTGACAGAATCGGCAAGGAGGAGGATTGTAAAGACAGCCTCAGCAGCCACTCAATTACCTTTCATGTAAACTTTGTATGGTACATTGAGATTAGATTAAGACTTACCAAAATTATATTAAGGTCATTCATCGGTCATCTACGTACACATCATAATGAAGTTGATAATAGTATGGCTGCTGGGACAGCACAGGCAATTGATGAAAGGACATGAGACTTTATGAGAAAAAGTTTTGTTCTACATAGTTTAGATGTCAGTAAAAAATAAAATAAGTAAATGCTTCAAACCAACATGTACAGTAAATCCTGTCAACTTAGTACGGATGCTGTATGTACAGTACATAGTACGTACTGTGGTACCATCTGCCCAATCTTTTTCGCTCTCTTACCCCATCGGTCT
>JAAUYM010008622.1_pt1 | contig 14121 bp, 7 predicted proteins | sample 7278001 | NCBI WGS metagenome assembly JAAUYM01 (sample SAMN14350224, study PRJNA611818) | marine sediment metagenome | isolation source: surface marine sediment (1.8m) | place: French Polynesia: Moorea | collected 2018-08
CACCCCCCCTAGAAAGCCCTCTTCTGGTGAGCTCACAGCTCAACCCGAGCGCGAGCAACGGGAAAGAGGAGAGGAAAGAAGACTCGGCCTTTATCCCCCCCGTTTCCCCCCTTGCAGTCTACTACACTATACTCTTCTCTTCTTTCCCCCTCTGCCTCTTTCTTCTCACTCTTGGTATTGATCTGGCTCAGCAGGCTTTTTAGCGCGGTGGTGTGCTGTGCAGTGTCTTCCCCTCCCCCCCACTACTACTCTTCCTCCGACCTACATAGGTGTTTCTCTTCCCTTCCTCCCTCGTTCTCTCTCTCTCGCTTCTGTTTTTGGAAGTGGGGAAAGAGAAAGGAGAGGGCCCCCTCAGTCCCCCCTTGCTTTCCAGAGTCCCTTTTTGTGTTGGAAAGAGGAGAAGGAGGGGCTGAATTGAGTGAGAGAAGGGGGAAAAGTTGCAAAGAAATGGAACAAAAAATGAGACCGTTTTTAGCTGCTGGAGATGAGAGGGTGACAGTTGTGATAATGTGGACTAGTGCAGTATTTGCGATCATAATATTTTTAATTAATGTTATCTCAGAAGCAGCTCAACTGTTACTACATATTTTAGTACAACTATGTACATTGCAAGTATTTTTCTGCAAGAAAAAGGTCAAAAAGAGTACCTAGTATAGTACGATAGTTAATGTGCTGTACAGTAATATTATGTCAGTTCCACCTTTATCTTACCACTAAAGGTGAAGCAGACCGCATGGCCTTAATGCTAGTACGTATAATAATTGAACCACACGTTCATTATATCATTACGACACGACAGCAAGGCTGGCGTATAATACTAACTGAAATGGATATATATGAAAGCGCATGTGCGTACCAGGAAAAAAGCCTTTGCCAACAAGCGACGGTTTTTAGATCCAGTCAGGAAAACGCACACCTGTCTCCCACCCAAAAAAACCCAGTTTTTTCTTAAATGCATGCAATTTAAGTTCGACTCATTCTCTCTTTTTTTGTTGTTGATAATGGGTGCGGGGATTGTTATTGGGTGTGGGGAACAAAAAGAGACAAGATTGAGAAAAAGACTCTGGCTTGTCTTCGACAGAAATTTTCAGAGCCTGCAATTGTCGTTACATTTATCATCAATGAGGTGAAGCACCCAAATTCGCACCCGCTATGGTGAGTAGAGGAAGAGAGAGCGGGCACTTTACTACGTAGTATACCGTACGTAGATTGCTAATATATGTACTGTACATGTACGTATGTAGGTATTAGTAGTGCAGTAGGAAAAATAAACTTACTTTAAAAAAAAAACTTTAAAAAAACCTTTTTTAACCTCACAGCACGCCGTTTCCAAGAAACGAGGAAGAGAAGAAAACACCATGTACCGGTACAGAAATAAATTGGGCACGGATTGCCACCACTACGAGAGGAGAAGGATGGGTATGGAGATTTTTTTTCCTTCGGTTACGTCAAGAGTGCTCTTCACTGAGAGCCTCGGGAGGCATTCAAGGTATAGGAGGAGGAGCTGTAGTAGCATAGAAGACTACTCTCCTCTCTCTGTCCTTGGGCGAGAGGAAGAGCAAAAAAAGTGGGGGAAGATCCATGCATATTGTACAAGAGAGTGTGTGTGTACTGCATACAGTACGTTAGCATGTGTGGAAGGAGAGGCAGGTGAAAGAAGAGGCGCTATGCAGAACTACGGAAAGTTCCACAATGTGGAGACAGAGAGAAGAAGGGGGAAAAAATGACAGATAGGAAATGGGGAGGAGGAGGAGGAGAACAAGAACGAAAAAGAAAAGAGACCAACAAGTCGCTAACTACAGATATCGAGAGAGACAAGCCTAATCTGGAGACCACCAACTTCTCCCTCTCCTGTCCTACCTGGATGATCTTCTCGAAGGCCCAGTCCCACTTCTGCCTGCCGGACATGGTCCGCGTCTTGTTGATGTGCTTGACGAAGCGCGGCTTCCCGTCCTCCGCGAAGGCCACCTGCTTCTTGTCCTCGGACTGCGACTCGCGCCTCGACTTCTCGGCCATCGCCGCCGCCTCCTCCTCATCCTTTGCCGCCTCCTCCGCCTCCTTGGAGGCTTGGTCTTGCTCTCGAGTTAGCGGCGGTTCTTCCTCCTTTTCCACCTTGACAGGAGGTTGAAAGTCCGGCACCTCCTCCTCGGCCTCTTCGAAAGGAGTCTCTTCGAGAGCCTCCTCCTCCTCGACTGGTGCGGGCTTGGAAGGTTCGAAGTCTGGAACTTGTTCTTCTTCCTCCTGCTCCATCCACTCCTCTTCCTGAGTTTGTTCCATTTGAGCATCTTTGTTCACAGCCTCAAGAGTCTCTCCTGGAGCCTCAGCCTGACCTTCAGGCTGTTGTACTAACTCAGCCTGCTCAGGTATGGCTGTTGGCTCTTCTACTTTGTGCTCTTCCGCGATCTGCGGTGGCTTCAGTGCCTGGGGTGCCAGAGGTGGCGGCTGTGGTTGTGGTTGTGGAGAGGCCGCCTTAGGCTTCACCTGCGGCTTCGCCGCCGCCTTTTCAGCAGCCGCGGCCACGCCTCCCATCAGGCTTCCCATGAAACCGCCGCCGCCCTTCTTCTTTCCCTTGTCACTCTTGAGGCCGCCTAAGAGGGACCCGCCAATGCCGCCGATGAGGTTCTTGGCCACGTCCGCCGCCTCTTTCGCCGCGTCTTGCGCGGCCTTCAGGTCCTTGTCGATGTCCGCCGCGGCTGCCTTGAGTGGCGGCGCCTTGGGCGGCGACGGGACCCTCTCTTCCTGCACCGCCAGCGCCGGCGCCGCGACTGGCACCGCTGGCGTCGGCACTGGGGCAGCCTTTTCCGCCGGCTGCTCCTCTACCGCTGCGGGACCAGTGGGGATCCACTCACCGGTCACCTCGTCGTAATACCCCTCCTCTTCACCTCCCGTGGGGATCCACTCGCCGGTCTCTTCGTCGTAGTAGCCCTCCTCGTCCTTGCCGGTGGGGATCCACTCGCCGGTCTCCTCGTCGTAGTAGCCTTCTTCCTCCCCCTCTTCCTCGTAGTACTCTTGCTCGCCAATGATCTCGTCGATGACCTCGGGCGGGTAACCCTGCCTGGTCAGCCACTGGATCTGTTCGGTTGGTCGCGAATTGACGACGGATTTGGAAGGGAAAAGAGGGAAAGAAGAATAAAAATTGGAATGATTTTTAGAGCTTAGTAGTCGATGCTGTCAAGATGTGTCAAGGTCTAGTGGTAAGGACGTACAGAATGTTTCTCTTTCTTCGAAGAATGTGACAAACCTCAGGCAAATTAAAGAGAGAGAGAAAACAACAAGATCTAGTAGTATAGTATGAAGGAGCAGCGGCTAATTCTGGTTGTCAAAAAATCAGAAAAAGCGGCAGGGATCGGGACTGTTCATCGAACAAATTTCTCTTAATATTGGTGTCAGCGCTTCCGAATGTGTCTTCCTTTCTTTTTTCGGGGGGGAGCTGGAAACCGGAATTTTTGTCTCAGTTGTGCCAAGAAATTGTACTAGTGTGTGTAACAGAATGTTTAAAGTTCGTACAACACGTTTGCTAAGTTTGTAGGTTGAACGCATTTCATTCATCTTCCTGCTATACCTAGTACAGTACATTTATTGCTTCTGTGCGCACTTTCAGCAGCGCCTCTGATGATAGAGAGCTGAAAAGAAAGTGGCACATTGCGTGCTGTTGAACTGAACTTTCGTCCTCTCATTGTAAATACCTACTTATCCTTTCCTTTTTACAACCTCTTCTACCGTCCGGTCAGAAAGTCCATTCTTGTCTATGTCAGAAAAAAATCAGAGAACCAGATTCTTATACACTGCTACCGGATGTCCTCTTTGGCCTCCTCCACACGTAAGATAAGACGGACTTTAATCCTCTTGGTTTTGGCAAAAGTTTTTAAAACTCACCTCTGCAGTCCCCTTAAAAAGTATTTTTGATACTTTAGAGGGAAAAAAGCACGCAGAACCAGATTCTCATGCACCGCCATCTATTGCCTCTCTGTCCATCATAGTTAGAAAGATCTCGAATTTTTTTACCAGTCTCTGAAAAAGTTTTGTCCATCTAAGCCCCACAAGAAAGAACATTTCGACCTGCCGGTTGTTGTCTCGAAAGTGATTGTGCTTCCCCTCTCCCTTTTTTTACTGCCGGTTCCGAAATGCGACTCGAGGGGGAAAGTAACGTCTGTGCTGCAGGAGAAATAGTAGGTGTCCCTAAGCAAGGGCTTGCTTTCTAATCGTAGAAATTGATTTTTTTAAAAAAGAAAAAGAGCTTGAATGAGTGTGATAATGTCGGCTGTCGCGGTTGCCAAATTATCTCGAAATACACAGAACAAGGTTTGATGAGCATCGCGAGATTGATTTTTACTACAAGAAGCTTACGATGGCAGTTTGTCAAAAAACACACACAAGGGACTTATTTTTTTTTAATCTCATCATGCACTTTCGCAATTGATAACTACATCTTACAGATCATCAGAGATACACTTGTACTGGTTGTTGCAATAACACTGTCAGGTGTAACCAAACCGTCAGAACCTGCTCTTTACGTCATGCGACCACCAGAAAAGACGCCTGCATGGAACTGGGCAAAGGAAGGAAAACTTATACTAACCAATCTTAGTAGATCCCTACTAAAAAGTGCACACAGAGTTCCCGCAAAACAGAAGAGAGGGGTTATTCGTCCGTCCAAACATAATATGCATGAATATCAGTGACTGAGCGCATGGAAGATAAACGAAAGGGTTGGATGGTCTCTCGCATAACTAGCAGGCGTCGGCGGCAAAAAAAGCTAGCAGCACGAAGATAAATCCATCTCCTAATATGAGGAGATCAGACCAGAACACGGGCACAAGGAGCAGGAATTGGTTAAAAGGTTGTGGTCAAAGGTAATGCATGAAAAGTTCCAATTTCAAAAGTGAAGTCTGTAGGGTCAAGTGACCGAGATGTCGAGGGAAACAAAACCGGAAGATGAAAACGGATATCCTAATATGCTGAAACAGGTCTACTAGAGTTCTAGCATAGTAGTATAGCAATGGGTAGTAGCAGTATTGGTATGTAGTACGTAGTACAGTTCAAAGGTACAGAGTCTCTAGGTGGCAGAACTGACTCGATCATTTAAAGTTTTGTGTGTGTTGTGTGTCAAATAGTAGAAGTAATACATACAACGTATACGTAGTAGTAGACAAACGTACGAAATAAAAAAAAATATAAGTATAGTGGTATGTAAAAAGGTTACGAGAACGGACAAAAAAAAGCAAGAGCGATCTCTAGAGAGAGAGAGAGAGATGGAGAGAAAGTTTTTTTCCAAGACCGTGTGTGAGAGAGGCAGCAGGCAGGCGAAAATCGAAACGTCTCATCTTTTGCTTCGCGCTCGCATCTGCTCTGTCTTTTTTTCTCTCCCTTTCTCCTCCTCCTCCTCCCCCTCAGTTCGCTGTGTGTTTTCTCTTTCTCTCTCTTTACCTTGACCACCATTCGGTAGGCCCACCACCACCTTTGGCGAGCGGTGAAGAACGCAGTGCATGGCTTGTAGTACAGCTCCTCCTCTTTCTTCTTCTCCTTCCCTTCCTCCTCCGTGGCCACCTTGACGCTGTTAGCCGGGATCGAAGCGTCGGTCATGTCGACCTCTTGCTGCTGGACAGTCTCCGAGTCCGGTTTCTCCTCCACCACCTCTTCCTTCTTCTCGGGGATGGTGGCGGCGGTGGCCTCATCTTTCTCCTCCGCTGCGGTTGAAATCCACTCCCCGGTGACTTCGTCGTAGTAGCCGTTCTCCTCCCCCTCCTCTCCCGTGGCAATCCAGTCTCCAGTCTCCTCGTCGTAGTAGCCCTTCTCCTCCTTTGAGTCGGTGGGCACCCATTCCCCGGTCTCCTCATCATAGTATCCTTTCTCCTCCTGGGAACCAGTGGGCACCCATTCCCCGGTCTCCTCGTCATAGTATCCTTTCTCCTCCTGGGAACCAGTGGGCACCCATTCCCCGGTCTCCTCGTCATAGTATCCTTTCTCATCCTGGGAACCAGTGGGCACCCACTCTCCGGTCTCCTCGTCATAGTAGCCCCCCTCCTCCCCTCCTGTGTCGACCCATTCTCCGGTCTCCTCGTCGTAGTATCCCTGCTCTTCCTTCTTCTTTTCCTTTCGGGCCTCTACTTGACTTTCTTTTTTTGCAATTGTCGGCTCTGGAGCTGGTGGGGCTGGCTCGGGAGCTGGAGGAGCGGCGGCGGCAACTGGAACGGTGGGCGTCCTGGGAGCGGTGGGAGTCTTCGGCTTCTGTTCGAGGTCCAGCGCCGACTCCAGGTTCCCCAGCATAGTTCCGAAGCCGAACCCCCCAGAGGACTTCTTCTTGTCCGTCGTCTCAACGGCGGTGGTCGCTGACGATCCGAAGCCCCCGAGGCCAAATCCTCCGAAGCCGCCAGACTTCTTTTCTTCTTGCTTCTTGTTGGAAGATGACCCGAATCCGAATCCTCCGAACCCAAAACCCGAGCTTGCTTGTTGCTGCTGTTCCTTGGGAGCCGTGCCGAACAGTCCGCCCATCATCCCCTTGGTTCCTCCGCTGCCGGCAGCTTCCGTCGCCTCCTTCATGAGGTTGCTTCCCAGGCCGGTGAACCCCTTCATCAGGTTCTTTGAGGCGTCGGCGGCGACGCTGGCGGCCTCTTTCGCCGCCTGTTGAACATCGTCCTGTTGCTGGGCAGGCTTCTCCTGAAGTTGAACGTCGGGCACGACTGCATCCTTCCCCTCCACAGGCTGCTCTTGTACGGCGTCGACGAAGGCCTCCTCCTCTTCCATCGCTTCCTCGACTTCTGCCACTTCCTCCTCCTCAAGGTATTCTTCATACCATTCCTCCTCCTCTCCATAATATTCTTCTTCCTCCCCGTAGTATTCCTCTTCTTCTCCGTAGTAGTCTTCTTCCATGGGTTCCACGCCGTTTTCTACCGGTGCAGAGCCCTCTCCCATTGGAAAATCGACAATTTTCTTTTCCTGGGCTGTCACAGTCAAGTGGGAGTACACCTTGGAGATCTTTTTTTTTTCGAAAAGGGGAAAGCGTGGGGCGGAGGGAGTACAGGAGAGTGGTAATACAGATGTATATCAAAATCATGGTAGTTAGATCATTAAACATTTTGTGCCATTGCACTATATACTGTACCTATGTATACGTCGCGAAACATCCATTTAGGATATAGTAGGTACACGTATACCGAAATTGCACGAAAAGAAAAAAGAACAGACGACACCTACCTGTACGATGCGGTTGAATGCCCAGTGCCACCTCTCCTTGGGCCTGTTCCTGGCGATCTGGGCGAAAGGCGGCGTCCGTGGGTGGAGAGGGACCTCGGGCTCCGGTTGCTGTTGCTGCTGCTGCTGCTGCTGCTGCTGTTGGTTGTCGGTCACCACCAGGGAAGAAGACGCCGGCAGTCCCACCTCCTCCTTCCTGAGCTCGTCCTCCGCTTTGATCAGCTCCTCCTCCGTGTAGAAGTCCCCTTCCTCCTCCTGCTCATACTCGTTCTCATCGAACTCGAACCCCTCGTCGTCATACTCGTTCCTCCAGTTGCCGTCGTCGTCCTCGTACCAGTAATAGTCGTAGTCAGCCGGGCGCGGAGGCAACTTCTTCTTCGGCTGCTGCTCCTCCTGGATCGCCGAAGCAGCGTCTTCCACGAATAGAGCGGATGGGACCTCCATGGACTCCACAGTCTCCGTCAGGTCCAACTCGTTCGGCCTCTCGACCCTGCTGCCGCCGTTTAACGGCGACGGCGATGGCAATGGTGATGCCTGCTGTGCCAAGAGAAGCCCGTTGGCCCCATTGTCCGACCTCCGGGTGCTGCTCCTCCTGGAGGAGACAATGCTCATGGGCTCGGCCGACTTCCTGCTGGCCAGACTGGTCTTCCTCTCCAAATCCAGGTTGGGGCTTAGCATTGCCGGAGACAACGCTGCGGCGGCGAAAGGATCCGTGACTACCAGGGGCCCGAGATCCTCGCTGGGCTTTCTCTTGTCCTGGAAGACTTCCTCCTCTTCCTCCTTAACCTCGTCCTCTCCATTCACCTCCATCCACTCCTCCGGCTCTTGCTCCTGCTCCTCCTCCCCTTCCCCTTCAAAGCTCTCGTACGTGTAGGGGTCAAACTCGTAGCCGTAGTCGTCGTACTCGTTCCTCCAGTCGCCGTCCTCATCCTGGTAGTAGTAGTCATCATAGTCGACCGGCCGCGGGGGAAGCTTTTTCTGTTGCCCGTTCCCAGGCATGGAAGACTCCTTTGCTGCTGCAGCTGCTGCTGTTTCTGCCACCTTCGGCTTTGGCATCTCGGGTTGCTTCGCTAATCCTGGCAGGACCTCTTTCTCCACCGGTGGGAAAGGTTTTTGCAAAGCCTCTGGCACAGGAGTGAATTGCCGACTTCCCTTCCTAGACTGAATCAAAGACTCGGGCTTCTGAGCAGTCAGGTCCTGACTGCCCCTTGGCGACGGGGCCGGCGAAGGCAGTCTGGACTTCTTCTGGTCGGTGACGACGAGGTTCTGGCTGCCCCTCCGTGACTCCACCTTGATTTCTGCCTTCTGCTCCACCAGGTGGGAGCGATACCTGGCCTCGGCCTCCCGTCCGGCGGCCGCCAGCTGCTTCTCCAGCCTCTCCCGCTGCTCCATTAGTTTTCTCTTCAGCTCCTCCTCGTCCTCCTTCTGCCTCTGGAGCCTCCTCTCATCCTCCTGCTTGTCCTTCTGGTCCTGCAGCTCCCTTCGCCTCTGGTTCTCTTGCATCTCGTCCTTGAGGAGCTTCTGCTGCTTCATCAACTCCTCCACTTGTTTCTGGATTTCTTTGTCAGCCCCCTCCTTCGTGGACTCTCTCCTCTTCTGCTCCCCGAGCAGCTTCTGCTTCTGGTCCTCCAGCTCGCGGTGCTTCTGCTCCAGTTCCATTTGCTTCTTCTGCTCGATCTGCAGCTGCATCTGCTTTTCGTGAAGTGCCTTCTGCCTCTCCCTAAGTTGCTTCTGCTTCTCCTCTATGATGTGCTGGTGCACCTGCTGCTCCTGCAGCTTTTCCTGCTCCATCAGCAGGTGGTGGCGCTGCTCCTGAAGCTCTCTCTCGGACGCCTCCCGCAACTTTCTGGTCTCCTCCTCCTCCTTCTGCTTCTTGATCAGCTCCAGTCGCATCTTTTTCCGCTCTGACTCCAGCACCTGCTTGCTGATCTGCACCTGCAGCTTCAGCTGCTGCTGCTGCAGCTGCTTCTCCTGCTGCAGCCGCTTCTGCTGCAGCCTGAAAAGCTCCTTTTGCTTGCTCTGGTGCTGTCGCAGCCTGTCGGCCTGATCCTGCAGGTGCCTTCTCACCCGTTCGTGCTCTATCTGCAACTTCCTCCGCTGGAGCTCCTGTTGCTGCCTGAGGCGCTCCTGCTCCAGCCAGGCCCTTCCTTGCTTCTCCCTGGCCTCCTGCCGTAACCTCTTCTCTCTCAGCACCTTCTCCTCCTGGTCTCTCTTTCTCCTGTCCTGCTCTGCCCTATGCAACCTCATTCTCTCGTCCTGCTGCCGTTTCCTCTCCTCGTCAATCTGCTCCTTCTGCTTCTGGATCTGGATCCTCTGCTTGTCTAGCAGCACCTGGGTCTTCTTCTGCTTCTCCTCCACCGTCTTAATCTCCTGTTCCTTCTCCACGATCGTGTCGTCCATTTTGGACACGTTCTTGAAGCCCGCCGACTTCTTCTTCTTCTTCTTCTTGCCCTTGGTATCCTCCTCTTCTTCTTCCTCTTCCTCCTCCTCTCCCGCCACCGCCGCCGCTGCCGCGTCCTCGTCGTAGTACCACTCGCCGTTCTCGTCCTGCCTCCAACCCTCCGCCTCCCAGTCGTAGTCATACGAGCTGTCCTCGTAGTACCACTCACCATTCTCATCCTAGAAAGATAAGTAGTACGTAAGAGACAATCGTGACTGTAGTATACCATGTACAGCAGGCTACACTGTACAGTAGTACACTGTACTACTATCCAACCTGGTGCCAGTCGAACTCGTTGAGCCACTCCCCGGACTCGTCCTGGTACCAGCCCTCCTCGTAGTTGTCCGGTCGGCGCCTCCGGTTGCCGAACCCGCCTCCGCCGCCGGCTCTTGGCGTCCGAGCCCGGTTGCGATTCCGGTCCTGCACCACGTACCCGGACTTGGCCCGGCGCCGTCGGTAGGGAGATCTGGAGGGAAGGAAGAGTTCGAGAAATTTAGGAGGCCGAGGCCGTTGCGACTCCAAGAACCTCAGCTCGACACCTACCTGTGGTGAGCCGTGGAGTAAGAAGAGGAGTACGCGTACTCCGGGTCCTGGTACCATTCCCCGTTCTCGTCTTGGTACCAGCCCTCGTCGTACCACTGCGAGTAGTCCTCCTCGCACTCGTAGGGGCCGTAGGGGATGTTGCTGGTGTAGCCGTCGTAGCGCGGATAATAGCGGTTCTTTTGGTTCAGGGCCTGGACCTGAGAGCACTGCTGCTGCTGAGGATACTGCTGCTGCTGAAAAGAGAAAAGAAACGAGAACACATTGAAAGGAGTGACTCATTCTGCATTCATCAGACCCCGGTGGAAGTTACCGTATGCGCGGAAGCCACGTTGGGAATCATGCCGTTGCACTGCGGTTGCTGCTGCTGAATGTATTCACTAGTGGTGGAGGGAGGCTGCTGCTGCTGCTGCCAGTCTCCTCCCGTCAGGCCGCCGTCCTGGGAGTACCACCCCTCGTCGGCGAAGCCGTTGGCGCCGGCATAGCCTCCGCCGTCAACGGGACCGTTCCTGAACCGTGGGGGAGGAGAAAGGAGTCGTCAACTTTGGCGGTGACAGTTTCTCTTCTGCATGCGTAATTGATATCCGGCTCACATGAACGTCTGCTGCCCCGTGGTGGACTGCTGCTGCTGCTGGCTCATAGGGTCCATCTGTCCCGGAGGCAGCGGCCCGTACTGGCCCGCCGAGGGGGCGGAGGTGCCGGAGGAAGCTTGGTACTGGGGATCTGCTGCAATCGGTCAAACGCGTAAACGCGCACACAGACATAAAAGTTGTGCAAGCAACCACAAAAGTTTTGCTTTTAATACTTACCACTTGAAAATTGGTTCCACCCGTCTTGCACGACGTAGCCGTCCTGCTGCTGCTGCTGTTGAGGCAATGATTGTCCCTGCTAAAGAAGGGAAATTATAGTGATCTATTAAATAAAGCAAATAATGAGTGCTGTAGTCCTCTACCTGATTGTAAAAATCTTGTTGCTGTTGCTGCTGCTGTGCCGGGAACTCTTGACTTTGGTCAAAGTACTGGGAGTCGAAGGAACACTGCTGGGAAGCGGAGAGGTCGTTGGCCACCTGCAGGTACTGCGAGGTGGCCGCGTTGGGAAAGGTGGCGTTCACGACAACCGTGCCGCCGGCGCCAGTGCCGGCCCCGCCGCCGATCGGGAAGTTCAGATCGCTGGCGTAGTCGCTGTCCGCCGAATAGCCGGCTTGAAACGAGAAGAAAAAGTGGACAAGTTACATTAGTGCAACTTTCCCAAGAGGAAGAAGTGTGAGCTGGGTGTTTCTGATGCATATACTAGTGCTACATATACGTACAGTACTATAAAGAAAATCGTTATACTACCTATAACAATCAAGTACAAGAAAAAAACTTTCCTTATACGACTGATTCGAAGCCATCTCTTTTTTTGCCCTTATACGATAGTTACATGTCCCCGTCCGAGTTCTTTGTACTACGTATACTTTTGTGTTTTCGCGAGAAAGAGAAAGAGAGAGAGAACTTTCTGCGACAGGAACATGATATACTACAATAACGTGAACTTTGAGACTTTGTGGAACAAGGCGGTGGCTGTCTCTCTTCTTTCTTACCTTATTAAACTTCAGGACAAAGAGTGATTAAGTCTCCAAAAGCCTTATTGCTTGGCAGACCTATGGTTGCGATATCAGCGGAAAAGAAAGACGATGACGTTGTACACTATCTACTAGTGAATGGAGGTCTCCTTGTTTCCCCTCGCCAATCCTTATTCCTCCCCTTTTACGACTGAAATATACTGTTTATAGCTTTATCGCGCCTGGGACACGCGTGGGCTGTCTTAGGTGACATCCTTCCCTACAACGAAGTCGCAGAGTCATGGAAACATACTTGCTTCTTCTTCTACTGTGTAATTACTTTAGCTGAAGCATTTCTGGTGTCTCCCTTTTGTTCATAGTCCACAAATTGGTTAATCTCCTTTTTTCCGGCAATTTCAGGCGTTTGTGCTTGATAAACTTTTTAAGCTTCACAGCTTCAAAAACTGGTTAACTTAAAAAAAAAGGTTAATCTCTTTTCTACTACGTTTGCTTCACCAATTATTAAAAACCAGTTGATTGCTCCCCTCCTCATTACTTATTCTTGTTCAAGTCTCGTCGCATCTCTCTTTTCTGAAAAGAACACTTGCAAATGCAGGTAGTCATATACGGTACATGTACTGTAGGGCCGGGTGCTTCGGCTCGTCACTGTCTCCCTCTCTCTCTCTCTCTCCATTTCGCGATCCAATCAGGCGAACTTTCTCTGTCAGCTCATCTCTCTCTCTCACACACACAAAAGTTAATTTTAACTCGATCTTTCAGAATAACGTAACTCCTTCTACTTCGATCCTCTGCAACGCACGGAGCGAGGCGAAGGAGGTCTCGATGGAGAGTGAGGTACGCATACCACCACCTAATGCATACACGTATTACATGGCATTAGTACTACTACATCAGAGGTTCTCAACCCATTTCAAGACCCATAGAACATGATGCTACCCACTAATATTGTCAAGGGGAAAGGGAAGAGCACATAGGTACGAGTACTTACCGTACGTAGTAGTATGTGCATTGTTTTTAAATACTACCCTTTCACCTTGACCCTCTGGCGACCGACTCAGAAAGCTCCCACTTTTGGAGACAGGGAGAACGCCTGTACTAGAGATGATTCGAACTTTTTGGGATACGCAGGTCGCGATTCGATGCATAGTAATACGGGAGAGGAGGGGACGTGTGCGAAGGTGCATCCTTTTTCCCCTCCACGCCATAAAATGTCGTCATAGCTAGGCGGTAGCAGAGTTCCAACGTACTCTCTTAAAATGCGAATAGCATTCCCTCTCTTTCTCTCTCTCCGCATATTCTCTCCCTTTCTTCTCTCGTGCTCCGAAGTGGATTTTGCATAGTTACTTCTCTATTTTCCAACTGCGACCCAGAAATTAGTGCGTTTGCCCCTCTCTCTCGAATTTGCCACACTTCATTGCTAGCGTGGCTGTCAAAGACATACTTTTTGCTCACGCTAACGGCCAAACTATAAACAAGCTTGCTATACTACGTACGTATGCTTTGCAGTAAGGAGCATGGACCTGTTTAAGCATGTGGAGTTAGCTAATATATAAAAACATATGTGTTCCATGTTCTTTCTGGATCTGTTAATTGATAGAACAGTACATTCTATGGCCGAATGTGTTGCCTAAAACCCAATTAAGGAGAAACAGAAAAAAAAACTATGAGTACAATTCCGAAACGACTCCCATCATAGACTGAGGGCGTGTCAGTATTGCCAGATTTTATGACGGTTGGATCTAAAGTCGAGCTTAAAAACATAACAAAAATATCATTTTGTAAGAAAAGGGCACCAATGTACTTTTCATTGTAGTTTTGTTAGCAAGTCTTCTTATTCCTGAATTATGCCAGTTTGGTATCACACGAAACCATCTCTCAACACTGCACTGTGTATCAGTGTGCTATAGTGGTATGGGTGTGCACCCGAGTGTGTACTCGACGCATTTGTGACATCCTCTCTGATAAGATCTGGTTGAGACTGCTCAGACAGACAGAGATTACCTACAACGACTGCTAGATGGAGAGAGAGAGATAAAAAAAAAACAAGAGTACCGTAGTCCTTCCTTCCCCCAAGACACGCGCTTGGGAGACATTCAGCGGAGTCCTTGTGTTGACTTCAGATCTGCTTTCTCGGCACTTCCTATTGTAATAGCGAAACCGATTCAACATCTAGTACGTACATGTAAAACAAGACCAGAGGAGCCACCAACTGAGTGAAAAGATCCAATAAGGCGCGAAGTTTTGTACTGAATGACCCAATAGAAATGTATATTGAACTACAGTCAAGTCTCAATATAACGATATTGTCCGTCAGCAGCAAACCTATTGTTATATTGAGACTTATCGCTATATTGAGACTTTGAGGATACGGAGGATACGTACAAGG
>JAAUYM010067361.1_pt1 | contig 14117 bp, 11 predicted proteins | sample 7278001 | NCBI WGS metagenome assembly JAAUYM01 (sample SAMN14350224, study PRJNA611818) | marine sediment metagenome | isolation source: surface marine sediment (1.8m) | place: French Polynesia: Moorea | collected 2018-08
CGCTGCTTTAGTGGTGTGTGCAGCTATTTAAATAGCTGCACACACCACTAAAGCAGCGAGAGAGCATGGCAGAAGACCTTTTCACGCCAATCCTATTAACTTGTCGTACCGATATCGGGGAAGTGTACACCGGGTTCAAATTCAGAAAAAGGCCATCAGGCACACTACAACTATCCCCGTCCTCCCCTCCTCTACTCTTCACCCTAATAGGCGGCATCTAAAAAACCTAAAGAAAAGAATCATCCCATATTCTGCTATAAAAATTAGGGCAAACCCACCTGCCCCATACTCTACATTGAACCCGGAGACCAGCTCACTCTCCCCCTCTGCAAAATCAAATGGGGTTCGGTTAGTTTCCGCTAACCCCGCTACCACTCATATAGCAAAGATAGGAATAAGAAAAAATATTACATGCCGTCTTAATAGCTCCAATTGGGTTACTCTTATTCTTCGCACCACTACAAAATAGGTTATCAGAATTAAGGCCAGCCTTACCTCATACGAAATTGTTTGAGCAACTCCACGTAGTCCCCCAATTGTGGCATACCTCCTATTAGAGGACCATCCTGCTAATAGCAGCGGATAGAGGCCTAACCCAAGAATAAGAAGAACCCTAATTAAAGAATAATCTAAAGAAAAGGCCGTCCATCTTCTAATCCCTCAAAGTAAGAGTATTAGGCCTAGAGAGTAAACAGGAGATAAGAAAAATACTCAAAAATTAGTTTTTTCTGGAAACAAATTCTCCTTAAGAAAGAGCTTAACTGCATCTGCGAAAGGTTGTAATACACCAAACACACTAACTTTATTAGGCCCTTTTCGAGATTGCGCATACCCTATAATCTTGCGCTCTATTAAAGTTACAAAAGCTACATTCACAAGGATAGGAACTATCGTGCAAATAAGGGAAATAAAATAGACTAATATTCTCATGGAAATCACCTTCACAACTTCAACGTGACGCTCTGTGTTGAGCTACATAAGTTTATATAAACTTGTAAAATATTAATTTTAATAAAACACTCCAACATATTTATTGGAATTTCTCTACTTTTTTTTTCTTTCCTAAGACTTGGGCCTATTTTTAGTAGGGGGCAAGAATCCGTGGCCACATTTATTGAGTTGGAGGTGGTAAAATTAAGAGGAAGAAGAATTAGATTTTGTATGATCTTAGATATTTACTCAATGATGTTTCTGAGAACTTTGTCTCTAATTTCAGGATCTATTTATCTTTTTTCTCGAAGATATATAAGAGAAGAGCCCATATACTGACGATTCCACGCTTTAGTAATACTATTTGTGATTTCTATAGCTCTCCTAATTATTAGTCCCAACTTGTTGAGAATCCTTCTTGGTTGAGATGGTTTAGGTGTAACCTCCTATCTATTGGTAATCTTCTTTCAAAGAACAAAAGCCTACAACGCCGGTATGTTAACCGCCCTAAGAAACCGGGTAGGGGATATCTTAATTTTAGCCTCTATTGCTAGGGTGGGGTGAAGATTCTCTTGAAATTTTTATCTTCTTTCTATAGGGAGGGATGTACTAGGGGGCTACCTGCCCGCGCTAATTGCAGTGGCGGCTTGCACAAAAAGAGCTCAAATCCCATTCTCAGCATGACTTCCTGCGGCAATAGCTGCCCCTACCCCAGTTTCCTCTCTGGTTCATTCTTCTACCTTGGTTACAGCGGGAATCTATCTTCTATTTCGGTTTGAGCCTTGAATCTCCTCCAAAAAAGTAATAATAGTAATTTGCCTTTTAGGGTCCTTAACTATACTAATAGCTGGATTAGCTGCTCTAAGAGAAATAGATATAAAAAAAGTAGTAGCCCTTTCTACATTGAGCCAATTAGGCGTAATGGCCACTACACTAGGGATTGGATTGCACACTTTAGCATTTTTTCATCTCTTATCCCACGCTTTTTTTAAAGCCCTATTATTTATAAGAGTGGGATCCATAATTCACATATCTTCTGACTATCAGGATCTACGAAAATCCGGAACTGCAATTAGCATATGCCCATTTACCCTAACAATTAGAATAAGAGCAAACCTGAGATTATGTGGAATCCCTTTTACTAGGGGATTCTTCTCCAAAGATAATTGCATTGAATATTTTATAACTAATGGAGTTTTTTTAGACCTTTCACTTATTTTTTACGTAGCAACTGGTTTAACTGTCGCCTATAGCGTGCGCTTTGTTTACCTAAGATTTAATTGATCCCAAAAAATTAGAGGGCCTACCTGAGTTAATGAAAAAGACCCATTTCTAATTTGATCTATGAGTATTCTTCTTCCAGTCGCCGTGTGTGGAGGCTGTCTTTTTTCTTGATCTATATTTTACTCCCCTCTATTTTCCTGTCTTTCAGTAATAGAAAAAAACCTCACACTAGTATTTATAGTAAGAGGAGTAATTATTGGAATATTGGCATGTACACCCCGTCAATTAAATAAAAGATCAAAATTCTCCTTCACCTTTCTTATGTGAGCCCTTCCATCTATTTCCTCCCGAATTTTTGTTAGCAAAAGCTTAATAGTAGGAAGAATTAGCCGCTCTATTGGAGACCAATACTGAAGATCCTTATTTTCTCATCCCCCCTCATTTTCGTTAAAAACCGGAAACTCCCTTCTAATAAAAACTTCTAGAGTGGTGCAGTCTATATGACTTATACCCATTTTTGCCCTTTTACTTTGAAATGTTTTGTACTTATGTGTGAAAGATTTCTCCAACTATTACAGCTTCAAAAACCGCTTATACACATATAAATAAATATTGGCACAGGTCCGAATAATAACGCACAAATCAAAATAGGCGCCAAAGAATTTAATGGTCTTATTATAATTCTAGAAGAGACTCCCCTCCCTCTCACCCAAGCAAATCTCAAACGAAGATACACCCAAGTAAAAATCAAAGAATTAAGTAATAACACCCTCAAAACAAAAATCCTTTTAGTAATTATAGTTTGTGCCACCATAAGTTTTACATAAAACCCTATTGTGGGAGGAACCCCTCTCATTCTCAATAGTAGGATCAGTGATAATACAGAGATCGAAGGAGAAACCTGTATTCCTGCTAAGTCATGAACCCCGCCAGCCGAAACTATATAGAATAAGATTATTAAGCCTAATATTCTGATCGTATAAACTATTAAAACAAGTATCCCTAAATAAAGATCCGCCCCGCCTATCATTCAACTCACCCTTAGGATGGAGGAATAAATTAACATAAATTTTAAATCGTTAGAAAATACTCCTGCCGCCCCAGCAATGGCAGCCCCAATAGCCCTAAAAATTATTAGCTCTGCTCCAAATAAATTTAATATTAAAAATAAAGGAATTACCTTTTGGGCTGTAGTTAGTAAAAAAAATACCTCCCAAGAAACTTCTTGCCTTAGATTAACAAGTCAAAATTGAAATGGGGGATAGGCTAACTTAAAAAATAAAGCCAATATTAAGACTCATGGACTAGTGCTACTCCCTATTCCTCCTATAACCATCCCACCAAATAGAAAAATGGCTGACCCTACTCTTTGAATTAAAAAATATTTAATTCTAATTCATGCCATTCTATGCCTAGATAAAATTATTAAAACAACGAATGAAGCTAGATTAACTTCAAGGGCTATTCAAGCCACAAAAATTCTTGAAGATCTGACTCCAACTACCATTCTAACCAACCATATTACAGTAGCTAACACTCTAATCAAGTAAATAAATATGTGTGAATTTATTTTAAACTGTAAATTTAAATTAGAGTGATCTCATTCACAAAATGCTTTCTATAATAAAGTCACATCCAGGATTAAAAATTTTAAACAGGGCAGTAGTTGACCTTCCTTCCCCAATTAGTATCTCCTCCTGATGAAATTTTGGGTCATTATTAGGCCTATGTTTGGGAACTCAGTTGGCTACTGGGGTATTTCTTGCCCTCCAATATAGTGGGGATATCTCCCTATCATTTGAGAGAGTGAGTCATTTAACTCAAGATGTGATAAATGGGTGAATCTTGCGATCATTCCACGCTAATGGGGCCAGATTCTTCTTCTTTTGTCTGTACTTTCATGTTGGTCGTGGAATCTACTACAATTCTTTTTACCTGCATTTAACATGGGGTATTGGAGTAGTTATTTTATTGTGCACAATAGCTACGGCTTTTTTAGGCTACGTACTTCCTTGAGGACAAATGTCGTTCTGAGGTACTACAGTTATCACTAACTTATTATCTGCCATCCCCTATATCGGCAACGACGTGGTAATATGATTATGAGGGGGATTTGCAGTAAGAAACCCAACTTTAACTCGTTTCTTCGCTTTTCACTTTTTAATGCCATTTATTATCTCTGCGATAGTGGGAATTCACTTATTGTTTCTTCATCAAAGTGGATCAAATAATCCATTAGGAGCTCCGGCTAATACTATAAAAATTAGATTTCAACCTTTCTTTACCTTTAAAGATTTAATAGGATTTTTTATTCTAATATTCTTGTTAGGAATTTTGAGACTTTGAAATCCATGAATGTTAGGAGACCCGGAAAATTTTATCCCGGCTAACCCTCTAGTAACTCCAGTTCATATTCAACCAGAGTGATACTTTCTATATGCCTACGCAATTTTACGTTCTATCCCAAATAAATTAGGAGGAGTAGTAGCCCTGGCTATAGCTGTTTTTATCCTTTGAATTCTTGTAGTATTTCCAAAACCAAAAATTCAGTCCTCCTCCTTCTATCCTGCGAGAATGTTTTATTTTTGGATATTAGTGAGAAGAGTAATTCTGCTAACCTGAATTGGGGCTCGTCCAGTAGAAGAGCCATATGTATCTGTAGGACAGGGTCTTACTATCTTTTATTTTATTTTTTTCTTCTTATACTCCCCCCTCAAATTAGTCTGAGACGCGCTTCTTCGCTAGAGGAAAAAATTATATTTAACGCTTAAAGCTAAGGCACTATTCTGCCACCTCTAGAGCTATTATTAGTTTAAATAAAAATATTGATTTGTGGTATCAAAGATATTAAATTCCCTAGTATTCAATTATGATATTTGATTTGCACTCAAAAGGTAGTTTTCTTCTATTATGCCTGAATAAAGGATTATCGTGATATGATAAATTATGCACACGCTTAAAGAAAAACGATTACTCGTATTTGGTTTCGACCCAAACTTAGACTTGCTCTTCTGTCCTTTTAGTATAGACATTATATTTTATTGCAAATAAAAAGAGTACTAGGATTATAATAATTTCATTTTTTTCGATGGCTACCTTAGTTATCCTATCCAACTATATTAGCAACCCCCTTTTAATGCTCGGCACCATATGTCTACTACTTTTTTGTTGGGCCTCTTACCCAGCTTTTAGCCCTTTTATAGTCCTATCAGTAAATTTTTTTAACTTAGATATACTAAGAAACAGCCTCACAATTTTGTCTATTATAGTATCAATTTTTATGTTGAGCTATTTAACTTCCCCATCTCCCTTAGAAAAAGAAATAAGCAAATTAACATTGATTATATTAATAATTCTTATGAGGAGATTCGCAGCCCCTTCTTATATATGGTTTTATTTTCTTTTTGAAAGGTCCTTGATTCCAATCACCCTAATAATCCTAGGATGGGGATACCAGCCAGAACGATTGCCAGCTGCAATGGCAATATTTATATATACTATTAGCGGGTCCTTACCACTTTTGGCTTCTATTATTTTTAAAGGGTCCAGGTTTGTGACAAGAATAATAATTCCTCTAAACCCGCCTCTGTTTAACTCATTCTTAAGGCTCTTTAGGGTGGTTTTATTCTTAGGATTTTTAATTAAATTCCCCATATTTTTTTTCCATCTATGATTACCAAAAGCCCATGTAGAGGCCCCAGTAATCGGGTCTATAGTATTAGCCGCTATTTTATTAAAATTGGGAGGATACGGCATCTGACGAGCCCTAGCTCTAATATCCCCATCAAACTTTTCTTTTAGAATTCAAAGATTGGGGATAGTGGGTGGAATAATAATTGGAGCAATTTGCATACGCCAATTAGATATAAAAGTATTAATTGCATATTCATCAGTAGCCCATATGAGTTTATGCATTGCTTGCTTATTTCACTTTACTATTGCAGGAGCCATGGCGAGATTATCTATAATAGTGGCTCACGGAATCTCCTCTTCTAGACTATTTGCAGGAGCTAATTTTGCTTACTCAGTTTCTGGTTCCCGAAACCTCCTCTTAAGAAATGGTTTACTAGCCACCATTCCCTCTCTTAGCCTTCTTTGGTTTATCATTTGTGTAGGAAGAATAGGGGCTCCCCCATCTTTCAACCTAATTGCCGAAATTTGATCTATTTTAGATATATGGGCCGCCAGTTTAACTTTAATTATTAGATTTAGAGTTTGTTCTTTTGTAAGCGCCGTCTACTCATTAATTCTATATTCTTCTCCATCTCAAGGATGAAAATCTTCCTCCTCTAAATCTCTAAGTTTTTCGCCTAAGCTTCTATTTTCTGTTCTTACTCCGCATATTTGGTTCTTATTCTTTTCGGGAATCTTAATTCTATAATAATAATTTTAATCTGATGTGTAATATTAAGCTTCATAATTAGGGCCATCGTAATTGCAATTGCTAATTTTTTAAGAATATCTTATGAACTAGATTCCGAAAAATTAAGTCCATTTGAATGTGGTCTTAATGCTCAATCCTACTCTCGAAGCCCATTCTCTATTCATTTTTTTCTTATTACTATTGTATTTTTAATTTTTGACGTAGAATTGGTACTACTGTTCCCATTTTTTACTTTGAAAGGAGTCTCTAGAACTAGCCTATCAATCTTTCTTGTCTTATTAATTATTCTTTTATTTGGGGTCATGATTGAATGAACCCAAAAAATGCTGCAATGGTCTAATTTTTTAAAAAGCTCAGTGCATCTTGCTGTTAACAAGAAGACGGATTGCCCCTTTAAAGTTAGAGTTGACTCTTAGAATTATTTTCAAAATAATTATATAAACTTTAACGAAAACTTCTAATTTTCTTCAAGCGCAAAAGCGTTAAGTTTAAAGTTAACACTACTTTGGAAAGAAAGCCCAATATGTGAGACACCTTTTAAACTAGTGAAACCATCCCTTATTTGACAAATAAGAATTTTTTTTAAACTAACTATTTAAGAATTTCTACTTAAGTCTCCAAAACCTATATTATAAATTAACTATTAAAAGAGGAGAAATAATTCTTCAAGTGGTTATGAGCCACATAGCTTTTATAGCTTATCCTAATATTCAAACATTTTAGGACACCTGTTATATCTGTGTGTTAATGGGGGAAGAGGATGAAATAAATCTAAAGATGACGAACAAGCCTTAGATCTAATCGCAGGTCGTTGAGAAACAAAAGACTCTCACAAAATAAACACAAAGTAAAACACCGATATTGTAGTAACTATTGACCCTACTCTCGCCACTACATTTCATGTAGAAAACCCATCCGGATAATCAGAATAACGACGAGGCATGCCTGCGAGACCTAAAAAATGTATCGGAAAGAATGTGATATTTACACCTAAAAATATAATAAAGAACTGTGCTTTCGTTCAACGAGAATTGAGTGTCAACCCAGTAATAATAGGGTACCAGTTTACAATCCCTGCCATAAGAGCAAAAACAGCTCCCATTCTAAGAACATAGTGAAAATGCGCTACAACATAGTAAGTATCGTGAAGAACCACATCTAATGAAGAGTTAGCAAGTACAATGCCAGTAAGACCGCCTAAAGTAAAGAGAAAAACAAAACCTAACGCCCACAAAAGAGAGGGACTAAATCTTATTCGTACTCCATAAAATGTCCCCAACCATCTAAAAATTTTAATTCCTGTAGGTACTGCAATGATTATTGTAGCCGTAGTAAAGTACGCCCGCGTATCGGCGTCTAATCCAACTGTAAATATGTGATGGGCTCAAACAACAAAACCAAGAACTCCAATTGCAGCTATAGCATAAATTATTCCTAACACCCCAAATGGTTCTTTTTTAGCTGTCTCTTGACTAACAATGTGTGAAATTAACCCAAATCCAGGAAGAATTAAAATGTACACCTCCGGATGGCCAAAAAACCAAAATAAGTGTTGATAGAGAACCGGGTCTCCTCCCCCTCCTACATCATAAAAAGCTGTGTTTAAATTTCGATCAGTTAACAATATAGTAATTGCCCCAGCTAAAACAGGTAATGAGAGCAGAAGAAGCACCGCAGTAATAAAAACGGCTCAAGCAAATAAAGGAACATTGTCCAATCCTATACCAAAAGATCGTAGATTTCCTAAAGTTCTAATAAAATTTACAGCTCCCAACAGTGAAGAAATACCTGCTAAATGTAAAGAAAAAATAGCAAAATCTACAGAAGCCCCAGAGTGAGCCACATTCCTTCTCAATGGGGGATACACAGTTCATCCAGTTCCTGCTCCACTTTCCACTAACCCCCTTAAAAGTAATAAAACTAATGCTGGCAACAAAAATCAAAATCTTATATTATTTAAACGAGGAAAAGCCATATCTGGTGCCCCTAATATTAAAGGAACTAACCAATTCCCAAACCCCCCAATCAAAATTGGCATTACTATAAAAAAAATTATTACAAAAGCATGAGCAGTAACAACCACATTATAGATCTGATCGTCTCCAATTAGTGAACCAGGTCTACCCAATTCTAAACGAATAATTATTCTTAACGCTGTCCCAATTAATCCAGATCAAGCACCCGCTATTAAGTAAAGCGTCCCAATATCTTTATGGTTACATGAGCACCTCCATTTAATGTATGACAAGTTTATATAAATATGTCAAATTTAATTCGCCACCCTTATCACCTCGTTGATGAATCCCCTTGACCTATTGTCTCTGCCACCGGTGCTTTTTTTATTACTTCCGGACTATTAAAATGGTTTCACACATACTCCTTCTCCCTTCTAGGGATGGGATTATTATTAGTCTCAATAGTAATAGTTCAATGATGGCGTGATGTGAGCAGAGAGGGGGCTCATCAAGGACTCCATTCATTCTTTGTAGAATTGGGATTACGGTATGGTATAATTTTGTTTATTACTAGAGAAGTATTATTCTTTTTTTCCTTTTTTTGAGCATTTTTTCACAGAAGCTTGGCCCCCACTATCGAATTGGGCTCTACTTGACCCCCTGAAGGCATTAGCCCGTTTAATCCACTAGAGGTCCCCCTTCTTAATACTATCATCTTACTTTCTTCAGGAATCAGAGTAACGTGAGCTCATCACGCACTAATAAGGGGTTCACATAAAAATGCTTTTAAAGGTCTTATAATTACTATTATATTGGGATTTTATTTCACGGCCCTTCAAGCATTTGAATATTTCGAAGCATCTTTTAATATTAGAGATGGGGCATTTGGCTCAACATTTTTTGTTGCCACAGGATTTCATGGTCTACATGTTATTGTAGGATCCCTATTTTTAAGTGTGTGTGCCGTTCGAATTTACAAAGGTCACTTCAGATCCTCACACCACTTTGGCTTTGAAGCCGCAGCCTGGTATTGACATTTTGTAGATGTAGTCTGGCTATTTTTATATATTACTATCTATTGATGAGGAGGAGTATAGAGAGATAGTATAATTTACATTTCAGTTACAATGAAAAGATTCACCCCGAAAGATAAGTTCTAAGAATATAAATCTTGTAAATTTAAGGCTACCCTCTTTCTAGTTCTAAAATAGCTTCTTACTTTTTTTATAACATCCCTCATTAAAAGATTAATTCATCCTAAGTTCCTAGTTCTTTTAAGAGTTAATAGGAGATAATTTAGTGCCAGCACCTGCGGTTAGACTAAACCTGTAAAATTTATTTTTATTATATTTTAGGTTTTATCAAAAGGTAAAATTCTTCATAAAACCAATTTATTATGTTTAACCATAAGACGAAAGAGGACTAGTACCCTTGTACTAATTAAATTTATTAGGTAGTTAAAGTTTCACTAAAACCTAATCTTTATGGGCGCATTTTTATATCAGAGAAATTTGTCTTAAGATACTCCACAATATTTTTCTCCTAATCTTGTTTTACGTGTGACTGTTCAAACCTATTCTTAAAAATATTTTCATAATCAAGTTTCATTTAAAAGATTGGGCAAAGATGAATTGCAAAAAAAATTCAATTAATAATTATCAGGATTTGCTAGTAAACTAAGATTTTTGAACCACCCAGTAACGGCCCCATATTGTCCGTCACTCTCCCTGGAGATAAGTCGTAGCAAAGTAACTAATGTGGAAACACTAGTTAAATTTTATTCTAAAGATCGTTTTAATAATACAATTGATTATTTTAACATTATTTTTTTACTCCTCCTCTCCTATCCTTCTCTCATTATTAATCGTAACTTTTGCAGCTACTCAAGCATCATTAGCCTGGATATTGAGATCTAAATGATTAAGTTTAGCCCTATTAATAATTTTTGTAGGAGGGATAATAGTTGTATTTTTATATGTGTCTTCTTTATCTTTCAACTTAAAATTTTTTACTCTTCCTATTCCTAAAGAAATTATTTTTCTTTCAATTTGTTTCATTGGAATTCTTAGCCCTACCCTCCCTATAAGAACAAGAATAAATGTTTCTCAAATTTTTTTATTAATAGGGTCTTCAACCCTCCTTTTTTTAATCTCTTATCTTCTTATTGTTCTATTCTTCGTTAGTAAGCTATCCGAAAGCTTTAAAGGTGCTCTAATAGAAAAATTTTAGTAATAGCTATTATTCTTTCATTCGTGTTCTGTGGTTGTTCAATTCTTATAATTCCAGCCGTTGTGTTTGTTGGAAGAGTGTTCACGATTGGCTTAATAAAATTCTTTTTAAGGAAAAATAAAACTTTACTTTTATTGTTAACTATTGAACTCTTATCACTCTCCTTATTCATAGGAATTATAACCTTACACTCAGGATCCCTCTGTCCACAAAATCTAATTTTAAGATTTCTAACCCTAGTTGTTTGTGAAGCCAGAATTGGTCTTTGCTTACTAGTAAACTTATCCCGAAATTCAGGGAGAGATTACATCAGGTTATTATCTTTTAAGTTAAAAAAACTAAAAACCTTCAAAGTTTTCATTGTCCCAAAGAAGTATTTAGTATATTCATTACATTTAACTTCCAATTAAAAAATCTCTGAATTTAAGATTGGCAGATTAGTGCATTAAGCTTAGAACTTAAATATATTAGTTATCGGAAAGTTGAACTTAAGTTTTTACCTTAAACCAGAGTACTCCTCCCTTTCCAATCCCCCAAATAGCTCCTATAAGATGAATCCTGTTATTTCTCCTCTTTTCCTTTATACTACTCTTACTAAAAAGGAAAGTAAGATTTTTAAAAATTAATGACTAACCTATTTTCCATTTTTGACCCTTCTTCTTTATTCAGACTCCCATTTAACTGAGCCTCTAGACTTTTAGTATTGGGACTAGTCTCCCCTATTCTTTGAGTAAGAAAATCCTCATCTTCTTTATTAATTTCTCATGTTCTCCTATATGTAGAAAAAGAATTTTCATCAGTAATCCTTCCTAAATCAGCTCCCGGGTTCCTTTTAATTCCTTTATCTTTATTTTTAATAATTCTTTTAAATAATTCCATAGGTCTGTCCCCATTCACTTTTACTTCGTCCAGCCACTTAAGCTTCACCATCACTCTTGCTCTCCCCCTTTGAATTGGCCATACCCTTCTTGGAATAATAAAAACACCGAGAAATATACTTGCTCATCTTGTACCTTTAGGGACTCCAGGTTTGTTAATGCCTTTTATAGTAATGATTGAAATTATTAGAAGATGTATTCGCCCGATTACACTTTCTGTACGACTAGCCGCTAATATAATTGCAGGACACCTGCTTTTGTCCTTACTGGCCAACAATTGCACCTTGCCTCTATCCTCTCTTTTTATTGTAATGAGGTGTTTAATTTTATTAGGAATTCTTGAGTGTGCAGTTAGCATTATTCAAGCTTATGTATTTAGTGTTCTATCCTCGCTCTATGTAAACGAAATTAACTCCTTTAATCTTTAAATCTAATAGACTATTATTAAAAAATTACTCTTAAAAATTTATCTTCAATCCATCTCTGGTGCATCAGACTTTTTTTACTACCAACTCTATAGTTATCTCGAACTTGGCCGACCTATTTATTTTTTAAGACTGTGGCATACCCTGCCAATCAATATATAGGAATGATACGTTTTCAAGCCTAAGCATCTAGTCAATAAAGAAAAATTAAATTTATTTTATAGACAAGAAATACTCTTAGAAGGTAAAGCCTCTAAGATCAAACAACTAAATTACTACCTGTCTTATACTTGATTTAATTCTCCACTCTACTAATTTAAATTTTCTCTATATTAATATAAAACTATACAATGATCATTAATAAATTAGTATTTAAAATTATTAAATTATATAAACTGTATTTAACTCCTCATTTCAATTTTTTCAAAATATATTAATAAAAATTATGACTGTTTAACAAAAACATTTTATCTGCGATATATCGCCTGCCAAATGATTATTTTAATGGCCGCCCTGGCGCTAAGGTAGCACAATAATTAGACTTTTAATTGAAGTCAAGAATGAACGGCTCCCCATAATAAGTGTGTATCCTGAAATAAAAATAACTTAATTTAAGAAAGAAATCTTTCTTATATTCCTAAAAGACGAGAAGACCCTAAAATTTTAATTAAACAATAATTAGATTGATCTAAAAATTGATTGGGATAATCCATAACTATAAATTAATAACCATTCTAAAAATAAACACCCCTAAAGAATAACTTGATAAAATACTTTAGGGATAACAGCACAATTCTTTCCAAAGTCCTCATTAAAAAAAGAGCTTGTGACCTCGATGTTGAATTAAGGATCTCAATGTGCAACAATTGATTGAGAACAGGTCTGTTCGACCTCCTCCCCTTACATGATTTGAGTTCAAATCGACGCAAGTCAGATTAGTTTCTATCTTTAGGTCTAAAAATAAAATAAAGTACGAAAGGAAATATTCTAATTTTAATAAAATTTTAATTTATTACAAGTCAAATTAGTTTCTATCTTTAGGTCTAAAATAAAGTTCAAGAAGAAAACTTTAATTAATAAAATTTTACTTTATTGCTTATGTTGTGTTATTCTGTCTTCTATATGTTATTGGAGATATGAACTGGTACTTCAGGATGGCCCGGTTTAATCTGTATATGAGGGGGTGGTAGGAAAAAAGAAGGGATAGCCTATAGATTGTTTAGATTGAGAAGACGTAGATGCGCCGATACGCCTATTTTGCTGATTAGAAAGTTATGCGAGAGAGTTGAGGGGGGGGGGAGGCACGCTTTTCATCTTTGGAGCCGATTTCAGTGAACAAGTGGTGTCATTCGAGAATTGGGGGGAATTGAGGGAAATGATAACATGAGCCCAATTAGGTCTTCAAGATGCGGCTTCGCCAGTCATGGAAGAGTTTATGTTCTTCCACGATTTTGCGCTAGTGATTCTATCATTTATTTTAGGATTAGTGGGGTTTGTTCTGATTATGGCATTGTGAGGAAAGAGAATTAACACAGGGCTACTAGAGGGGCAGGTGGTCGAGGGGGTATGAACGGCGCTCCCTGCCCTCGTGTTGATTCAGATTGCCATTCCTTCCTTGCTCTTGTTGTATTCGTTGGACGAGGGGGCCGATTGTGAGATCTCGGTAAAAACTGTGGGGCACCAGTGGTACTGATCTTATGAGTATTCCGATTTTGGGTTAAGGGCAGGGGGAGTAGAATTTGACTCGTACATGCTCCCGTTGGAGGACACTTCAGTGCGTTTGATGGATGTAGATAATCGCACAATTCTGCCGTGAGGGGTGGGGGTGCGAGTGCTAGTCAGATCCGCGGACGTTCTTCACGCTTGGGCTGTTCCTAGGATGGGAGTAAAGGTAGATGCATGCCCCGGCCGCCTGAATCAGGTCAGCTTCCTCTCCCATCGGCCTGGGCTTTTCTACGGGCAATGCTCGGAGATCTGCGGAGCCAATCACAGGTTCATACCCATCTGCCTGGAGGTGGTCAGAGCGGTAGATTTTTTGGAGTGACTTGCAGGGGCATTAGAGGTTTAAACCTCTAATGCCCCTGCAAGTCAC
>JAAUYM010082894.1_pt1 | contig 14112 bp, 15 predicted proteins | sample 7278001 | NCBI WGS metagenome assembly JAAUYM01 (sample SAMN14350224, study PRJNA611818) | marine sediment metagenome | isolation source: surface marine sediment (1.8m) | place: French Polynesia: Moorea | collected 2018-08
CCAACTCCAGCGCGGGGGAGGACAGAGGCTGCCTATGCTTCTCGACCAAGTCCAGGAGGGCGACCAGGGAGGAGGAAGGCTGAGAATTGATGGGGGGGGGGGAGGGGAGGGGCACAAAAGAGTGGAATGAGCTACGTACTAACACTACGCAGTACAACATGTGCTGTACCTACATGTTAATGTTATTTGCGCAAAAGCTCAGCTGCCGAGTGTGGTGGTCATCACTTTTACTACAATTACTAATGTGCACCTTTTTGACACGCAGCTACAGTAACGGGCACACGGAACGTACGGAGACCAAAAACAAAACAGTTCAGTCTTTCATACACTACTAGTACATTAGGTCCGCTTTGGTGGATATTCTGTGTTCGTACTACTAGTAGGTACTACGATACATATTTAAATGCACCATCACACCCAATCGTCAAAATTTTTTGTAATCGTGCTTCGATACCAATTGGTCACCACCTCACCGAATTGCAGAAATACCCTACGACTTTTCCAATAAGTGAATGGAGACAACTCTTTTAGGTTGAAGAAAGAAGCAAAGATACCAGGTTATGCTATGTATGGAATGTACGAGTATTTTGTAGGATGATTCACGCAATTTCAAAATTGTTTTGAGTCACCAGATAAATTTTAATACTTAAACATTTTTTTTCATCAGGTACTGAGAGCATTGCCGGTGTTCGCTGTATTGAATTTCAGTAGCTGCCCTTAACGACTACCTTTTGTACTTGAAAGATATGTACTACTGCAAGCATAAAAATGCATAAATAAACACATCGTGTAATGCAGTTCTTCTAAGCTACTGTGTTTAGTGCTTACCTTATAAATTCAAGTAAGTTGCAGTTTCCTCGGCAAAACTTTGTGCCTTACCTGCGGTTTCGACATCCATAGCAAACACTACTAGTACGTACCACATACATTAGATCTCCGCTATGCTAACAGACTCCACTACTATAGTACAAAAATCTTCCACATGGTAACGATTGCCATAATTATCATATATGATTTTTTGTTATAATTTATCTGTACTGTATGTAGTAAGTCCAGTGAGGTTATGCTGCGTATATCGGAGTTATACTGTACTACTAACGATGCGTGGGTACATCAGTTCTAAAGCTATGGACTCGCTAAAAGTCCCATTGTGGGACGGAAGAAAAGAGAGAGAGAGGAAGGGAGTGTCTCTTGAGCAATGAAGTGACTTTAAAAAAGGAGGAGGAGGAGGCAAGAGAAGCAGCCATATGGACAAAGTGTGATCCGATTTGGGAGAGGAAAACGTGCAAAGAAGCGGTGGGTGTGGAAGTACATAATAAAGAGACTCTCCCTCCCCTCCATCCACCCGCGACTGACCGAAGGGATCGGGAAACATTTGCTGGTAGTTGTGACTTACGCACTCCGGATGGACACTCACGTTTGGGAAAGAGAGGGGAGGGGAGGGACGGTAAGTAGCAAGCAGATGGCCGTTAATTTCGGCACCTACGAAGGTGGAGAAAAAAAAAAAGAAACGAAGAAGACAAATTGTCGAATTTTGTCCAGCCTGGTCGGGAGGGGACAATGGCGAATAATTGCTTTGTAGACATAGTTCTTTTTCAAGCTTCAGCTTTATTTTTGTTTGTCTCCATCTTCTTCTTTATCTGGAGTGAATCGCAAAAGAAGAATAATTAGGAAAAGAGAGAGCTGCTGATGCCCAGCGCACGCCAGAGAAGGGTACCGGTACATGCACTGCAACATAACACAGTTGAATGGAGGTGCCCGTTGGTTAAATAATGCTGTTTGAAAAACAACCCTAGCAACCTCTGCCAAGACTAGCACTGATTCATATAGTTTTGTCCAGAAGCAGATCCCCATCGAAATTTGCATCAGCGGGCGAGAGGGAGGCTGTTGAGAAAGAGATGTTTTTACGGGCCCCTCTCCTCCCCCCTCCCCAAATTCAGCTTGCTTCTCCTTCTCTCCCTCCTCCGCTCCTCGTCTTCGTCTACCCTTCCTTCTCTATCTTACCCGCCGTTACCGTGGAAGAAGTGACGCAAAGGGGGGGGAGGAGGAGACAAGGAAGGGAGGAAGGCAGGAGAGAAAGAGGGAATGACGGCAATGTGGATGGATCCTTTTCTTTCTCCCTCCCTCTCTTTCTTCTTCCTCCTCCTTTTTTCCCAACATAAAACGCATCTCTCCCTTACTTATCCTCCTTGCTTCAGCCGCCGTCGCCGTCAGTCGGTGGTCAATCCCCCCCTCTCTTTTCCCCCCGTCTCCGTCCTTCCCCCTCCTGCTTCCCTGGCTTCCTTTCCCTGTCGTGCGCCCGAGGAAAGTTTGCAGTCTCAGTCGTGCCAATGCCTTTGGAGAGGAAAGTGCGGGAAATAGATATTTTTTTCGTAAGGAATTAGGGAGGAGGAGGAGGAGGGAGGCGAAGTCGAAGATGCGTCGTGGCAAGAAAGGGTGGACGGCGACGGCTGCAGCGGCGGCGATGACGGTGGCGGCCGCGTGCGTCATTTTAAGGTGAGGAAGGGGGACGGCGGAAGAATAAATTGAGCAAGGTCGTTGACAGGCCCAGCTCAGCCACTCACGTTAAAATGCAAGAGATTTTGGCATCTGATGGCCAAACCAGATGATATCAGCCTGCCATTCATTATCTCTAGAGCAGCAGTCAGTTTTCCATGTGCACTGTGTTTACTTGCGTCCTTAATGTGACCAAGATAGACCCCCCACTCCATATCCTATACTTACGCCTACGCACTGTATTACTGCACAGTAATACACTGTATATGCACTACACAAAGGCTGAATAAAAACTTCCGACCTAAAAAAGCCCGTTTCCCAGTCAACTATTTTGGCAAAAGAGGCTTCCAATTTGAGACATAGTCAATGTAGTGTACAGGTATGTTTTTTTATGCCTTTTGACCTTTTCAACCAATGTACTGTATGTAGACACGAAGAGTTAAATCTTTCTTGCTTTGGAAATATTGGTTCGTGAGTTACAGCGTGTTTCAGTCAAAATGTAGTAATACGTTTTGGGGCTATTTCAAGGGGGGGAGAAAGGGACACTACCCTAGCTTTTTTAGTACGATCTAGTCCAGAGCTGTCTAGTATTTTGTTTTATGCTGACAGAGAAGAAATATTAGTTTCAATATTGACTGTGAGACATTACGTGTACTATACGGTATTGCTCAAAAACACTCCCTTGCTACCTCAGGCACATTCTTGCATTTGACAAATCAGTTTGCAATTCTTTGCAAGCATGTTTGAATCAATGACAGCAAAACCAAAGACAGAATCAATCATTACTGAAGTTCGTCAGGGCACCTTGCATAGTAGGTCTTTACCTTGTCACCTCCACCTTGCAGTTTAAACAAAACCAAAAATTAAGGGGATTGAAATCTGAAAAGGGTAACTGACCAGGAAACATCCATTTAACGAAAGATAACTCTGTTCTCAAATTTCTAACCGAGAAAATCTTGCACTGGCCGAGCTCATTTTGCATAAATCTCTCCTCTCGTTACTATGGTAGAAATTTTGGCCATAATGCGAATTAAAGTTTTTTTTTCTAAAAAGAAAAATCTTCGTGTGTGTCACAAAACTGAGAATGAAAAAAACAACGCAGAGTTTAGCCAACTTCTGGATTAGACTAGTGTATATCAAAATATTGTATACGAGACAACTTAAGTCCCTTGAAATAGGCTTGACTGTAGATTCCAAAAGGGTTTATGTGAGTGAGCATAATGTACTACGTACAATATAAGTAATTTTTTATAAGCGTTTAAAAAGGCAGCAATTACCGATTGTGACATCGAATATGGTGCACCTCCATTGTTTCATTTGGCTTTGCAGAATTCGTTGATTTGTGAATTGGTAACGAGGGGTAAATGGACTGATTTTGTTTAGCTGATGTTTCTCAAAAAAAACCGTAATACTCGTAAAATAATCTAAAAAAAAATAGCAACATGGGAGTCAAGAAACTTAAAACTCGTGGAAATTGGAATTAAGCTTTTTTTTACTTGTGGAGAGTGCGACACTCCGTGAGTTAAAAAGAGAAGAAAGACAATGCAAATTTTTCAAGAAAGAAGAAAAAAAAATACGATTGTGCACATGTGCCATTCAGCAGACAGACGAAAGCGGGCGGAGAAGAGGAGGAGAAGGAAAAAGCGACATTAACATCTGTTCTTTCTTTTTTTTCCTGAATACGTACAGTAGTGGCATATCTCCTCTCCTCTCCCTCTTCCTTTAGGGTAGGGTGGTAAATCACCTGCAGCAGACCTGTTCGGACCAGGGGGAGAAATACGTGTGTACGTACTGTACTGTACAGTTTCCCTTTTTCTTTTCTTTCCATGCGGTGCAGACACTTGGCAATAGCGTGCGCATAATTTTTGCGGAGGAAAGGTGGAGGAAGGCTTGACAAATACGATAACATAAGTATTCTCTCTCTCTCTCTCTCTCGTGGAGTTAGTTGGAATAAAGGAAGAAGGGATTTTTATAACCTTGCTGCTGTTCGAAGTGTGAAATCTTCGCAGATGGTAGCTTTATCTTCTTTCTCTCTCTCTCTCTCTCTCTGTCTGTCTCATACCGTTTATCTCTTTGGTATAGCGAAAATCATCATTGCCTTGGCCCGCGGCCCGAGGCTCGTGACAGCTGGTGTTCCAAAAAATTGGCCCTTTTATCCTCCTTTTGGCAATTTGCTAAAATCTTGGATGAATCAGCTTGGACAAATACACTTTCAGTAGTACACCATTACTACGTACTGTCACTCAACAGTGAATGTTGTCATTGTTTCAGCTTTTCAGCCGCCGCCTTGGCCTCTCGTCACCCGCAACAGCACCGACGCTTCTACCGTCGTCCTCGACAAGAGCAACAGCAACTGGAGTACCCCTTCGTCCGGCAGCAGGAGGAGGGCGGGGAGGGGTCGTCTCGATCTCGGACGCCGCGGCAGGGGCGCTTCTTCAGGTCCCCCCTGGACATGCTGTCGGAGAGGCTGGCGTCAACCTCCAACCTCCTCTTCAGACTGATTGGTGAGTCGGCCGACGATGACACCAGCAGGGGAGGCAACGGCAGCAGCAGCAGCAGCAGCAGCAACGACGTTGTTGACGGTGGCAATGAGGACAAAGAAGACACCTTTGTGGAAGATGAGGTCGACTTCCTTAACAAGGAAAGCTCTCGTCCTCTCGTCGACGATGATCTTCTTCAACACGAAGAAGTTTATCCAGATGTGGAACCAACTTCGGGAGACAGCGTTAGGCCTGGAGAACAAGTGGAGTCTTCAGCGATGGCATTTGTTGGGGAAGAGGAGTTGTCCTCAGCGCAACTTCCCCTGGAGCACAGGACGGCTTCCACCGCTCTTGGCCTGCTTGGAGAGGAGCTCAGCTCGGAAGCGGAGTCGACGGAGGAGCAGGCGGCTATCGAGGAGGAGGTGAACAGGGTGATCCAGTGGAGGCCGGGAAAGAGGAGGAAGGTGGTCAAGAACAGGGAACGCGATCACGCTGCTCCCCCTCCGCCAACGTACAACCCATACCTGCCAAGGACCACTTCCCCGCCAACGTCCAGAAGACGCTTCCAACCCTACCTCAGGAAGTACGGTTACAGGCCAGTAGGGGAAAGGTACAGGAAAAAAGAGAAGGCTGATGAAGAGAACAAATCAGAGGAAGAGGAAGAGGAGGACAATTCTCTGAAAACGCTGTACAGGGACAAAGTGCCGACAAGGAGGACAAGACTGAGGACAAGGAGACCACCGTATTCTCCGCCAACAATATCTCCACACACCCCGCATGCGTCGCCCACGTCATCATCGGAGGAGAAAGAACTGGTCGATTTAAAACCAAAGGATTTGGCCTCCATGTCTCTGGATGAGCTACAAGAGGTGATGAAGCTGAGAGCCGGTCTGGTCAAGGCGAGACGGAAGCCAGGGACGAAAAGACTGCAAAAGGAAAAGGGGTCTAAAGAGGGAGGCGACGGAGTTGGCGATCCTCTACAGCATCCCTTGGGCGCCGCATTTCAAGAACAAGTCTTTGAGAAGGAACAGGTCTTCACTGTTAACTACAACATCCAACCCGACAGCGATCACACCTCCAGTCTCTTTCCAAACTTCCCTACCGTGTCCAGTATGACCACGACAGCTGCAACGACGACGACAACAAGATCCACAACAGAGACAACCACCACGCCAACTCCCATCACCACAACGACAACAACGACGACGACGGAATTTTACCTTCCCGACTCCACGAGGATTTCTTTTGGAAATCGGAACCGCAACGAGAAGACGTCCAGCATCCTGAGCATCCCTCCCCACATCACCGACGACGTAAACCTCCTCAACGACATGATGGACCTAACCACCTTTGGCCTAAAGACCGGGATCGCCACCTCCTTTGAGGACGACGGCGTGTCCGCGGCCAGACCCGCCTTCCCCCTCCCCCCGCGCACGCACGCGGAGGAGAGCCTGGAAGACGAGTACTATTCGGAGGAAGTTGTGGATGACTCAAAAGAGGAATTTGTCTTGACGGACGACAAAGAAATGACATTTCCTCACTTTCAGACGGGGAAGGATTACGAAACGTCGGATGAGAGGAACGACGGATCAGGCGAAATCATGAGCACGATTTACACGCCAATAAACAAGGAGACTTTCATACCTAACCATGGGGGTGAGAAAGGTAAAGATCTGATGAAAGATCTACCCGGCTATCCTGGCATCTTGTCGAGCGCAGAAAACGATGTCTCCGTGCCAAAGGACCACTCCTCCACGGTGTCTGTCGGTTCCAAACCATCGGGAAACTTTATGTCTTTCTCGATAGGCTCATCAGCTGAATCTAAATTTGAGACCTCCGGCTCAATTCACCAGTTGGACCCGACGGAGAATTCCAATGGTGCCACGGAGGAGACCGGAGAGCGCCACAGCTTCTCCTTGCAAGACTCCAGCAGCTACGAGATGATGAAGGAGTCTGACGCCACCCCGGGCTTCCCCGCCACCACCACACGCTCGTACGACAACCCTTACTTCAACTACTTCCACCCGAACCACCGCTACCCAAGCCAGTCGCTCACCACAACGGCGAGGCCAAAAGTCGAGTTCACTACAGAGTACGCGAGGCCGACGCCATTCACGGTTCGCTTGAGGAGGAGAAAGACGACCACCACTACCATCACGACGAGGACAACAACTACTACTACAACCACAACTACGACGGCCTTCACGGTTAGGCCGACGAGCACCACCGGCCCCTCGCAGCCCACTCTCTCGTCGGAACGCCCCCCGCACAAGGCCGCCGACCTCGAATACCAAACTCCTTTCACCGCCAGACCTAGTACGTCTCCAAACTACCCGCCGAGGAGGAAATTTCTCTTTCCTGGAAAGAAGGGAAGCAAGAAGAAATACTCGGCGAGGACAGAGGCTCATCAGACGAGGCCGCCGACCCCCTTCACGGTGAGGCCGACCAGGAGAGTGCCCAAGACGACGCGGCCGCCGTTTCCGTTCCTGCTCGAGTCCGCCGCCACCCCACGGACCACTCCCTTCACCGCCAAGCCGCCCATCAGGAGGCGCTTCAGGCCTTACCAGAGTACCAGCTTCAAGAGGCCTCCCCGCCCCGTCCAGCAGAAGAAGGCCGAATATTCCCCGCCGTCGCCGGCCAGGCCGACGCTGAATCCCTACTCGAGCCCCTTTACCGCCCGCCCGGTTCCTGATCCGGCACCGACGGAGCCGCCGTTCACCGTCCCGGCCAGGCAGACGGTGGCGCCGCACAACTACGTCAAGCCAGGAAACATCAGACCGTCGCCGCTGAGCAAGAAGAAGCCTTGGGTGGATGACGAGTGGGAGGAGGACGAAAGGAGGCCGCCTCCGCTTAAAGACCTCTTCAATCCCGCCGTCTTCTCCAGCCACGACGTCGAGCTGAAGGAGCCCTTTGGCAACCTCCCGACCTTCTTCCGCACCAGCTCCACTCCGGAGGACGTCCACCCGACCAGACCGAGCCTGCTCAACCACAAGTACCCGCCGGCTACCGCTTTCACCAGCGACGCTCCCAAGTTTAACTCTCTGGACTTGCGATTCCAGTCCGAGCAGAAGGTCTTGGACTTCGACTACCTCGACGAGCTGTATAGCGACCATGAGGAGGAGCAGGACCCGGAGAAGTTCAAACAGGAGGTAGCCACTCTGTTCAAGGAGATTGGAGAGGACGGAGAGTCGTACGGGGCCTTTGGAAACTCATTTGTCTTCAACGACGACGACGAAGGGGAGGAGCAAGGTGGAGGGGATCGAGAGGACGGGAAAGTGATCAAGGGCTACCTGAAGAATCCCTTCGGTTCAGACTTCATCCGCCTGGAGGTTGACTCTGACCGCTTAAAGCACAACAAAACCACCGGCGTTGTCCACGTCCCCCTCGTGGTCATCGACAAGAGCATGCCTATCCATCCCAGAGGGAGGAGGAGAAAGAAGAGGAGGAAGAACGGCCACCGGCCGATCCCTCCGCAGATCAAACTTGGGATGAAACCGCCGACAAAGATGGTTAGACCGCAGCCAAAGATCCCCAAGCAAGTCCACGAGAAGCAACAATCGATTCGACAGCAGCAACAGCAACATCGCCTCCAGAAGCACAAGCAGTTAAATCAGGACCCGAAGCAGTTGCAACAGAAGCAGGCAAAGCGTTGGCAGCAACTTCGACGACCGCAGCATAAACTATTGCAGCAGCTGCAGCAACAACAACAAATGCGGCGGCAGCAACAGAAACAATTGGAGAAGCACAAGCAGAAGCAACAAGAGAGGAAGCAAAAGCATCAAAAGCAGCAACAGCAGCAGCAGCAACTACGATACGAGCAACAACAGAAGCAGCAGCTTCCCTTCAAGCCACCTCCGAGACAATTCGGTCCAGGTGGTTCCTTGCCTCCACATCCAAAAGACTTCAAAGGCAAGCCACCCCCGGTGAGGAGGAAGCAGGCGCTGCCTCGACTGCAACAGCAGCTACATCAACAGCAGGTGCAGCTGCAACAGCTGCTCCATTCTGCTGGCCCGCAGAGGATGCGCGAGGTGGTTGAGCGGCTGCCGGACGCCATCCAGAACCTGCCTGGATTGATGCACAAGCTGATATCGGGGATGAAGGCGGAGGGGCCTCCCTTCATCGGAAGGGATCTGAAGGGGGAGTACTAGGTAGAATGTCCAAAATACCTTTTTGTCACAAAAAATACCATTCAGTATTATGTAAAGTTTGCAAGTACTCGTACGTTCAGCCCACTCGAGGCGGTCGCAATAAAAAAAGTCGTGATGAGGATCTTGTCTCTACCTACCACATATGTGAGCGCTTAAATTTTATTGATTTAAGAAGAAAACTCCCTTTCAAAATAAAAGCATTTTTAAAATTTTCACTATTAGCGAACATACTGTACGAGTATTTAGCCGAAGGTGGTCAAACTGTGTTGTTTTAACGTGTAAAGATATTATCTCTTTTTTTTCATACTGGCACTCTGTTGTCCTTCGCCCACTTCTTAATGACCTTGGTGATGTGCTCAACCTGCGGGTTGGAGGTGTTCTTCAGCATCTGCACGGCGTCGGCCAGCGTCTGCCGCTCCTCTCTTCCGGCTATGATCATCTGTTCGTCAAAAAACGCATTACACACACAATATTCCCTGGTCATCTGTCCACTCCTCCCTGCCTCCCTCCCTCTGTACGAAGTACGTAGAACAATGTAGTACCAGTAAAAACAATGAGATGACTCCTGCAACTCACCTGGAAGAGCCCAATGGCCGCCCCCCTCTTGCCCTCCCAGTACTCCGGGTTGGGGTCCAGCCGCTCCAGCATGTCGAAGGCCTTGGCGGCGTAGTAGAAGTGACCCATCTTGTAGCAATCGTTGGCGATGAGCTGCAGCAGCGAGAACGACTCTCCACTCGTTTCCATTTTCAGGTAGAGCTCCCAGGCAAGGCGAGCCTTGCCGTTCATGATGTAACATCTGCAAAAGAGGAGGGAATGAAGGAGAGTTTTTTTCTACTCATCGTTGTAAATTATTTCTTGTTATTTCTATTAAATGTTCCGACTCTCTCTGCAGACCTGCATAGCCATGAGAGGTAGGCGTAATCACTCTGTATCTTGTCGCTGGTGATCTGCAAGAAGATGTCCTCTGCTTCGCGATAGTTTCCTGGCGGAAAACGACAAAAGAAAACTAAAAATAGAGGAGCATTCAAGTCTTAACTTACTTTCAAGCACATACAAATTCTCGAATCGCTTAAAAAATTAAGCTTTTTTGACTAATAAGATGAACAAAAAAAATACAGTCACTGACCGACTGCTGCCTTGGCCTGCGCGTAGTTGAAGTTAAAAGTGTCGTCGTTGTAGTAGTAGGACTTGATGGAGTTCAGGTAGAGCAGCACGTCGTCGAACTGCTTCAGCAGGAAGAAGCAAGCCGCCATGCACTGCCTACATAAAATTATATATAGCATTATAGGATAACTATACCGTATATTATATTAATCGTCGGATTATTCCTCCTGACCTTCCCGGTATGGTGTCGCACTCGCTTGCCGACCCTCCGACCAGCTGGAAGTACTGCTGGGCGATCTTGAGATGCTCCCGGGACCCGCTGTCCTGTCCCACGGCAGCGTTCACCACACCTTTCAAGATGTACTCCTAAGAAAAGGCATGATTTGACGGCCTCACCAAATTAGCGGGTGATGTAGGTAGGTACATGTGTGTTACTACTACAACCTGTGGTACGGTCGGCTCCAAGTCCTTGATCAGTGAGTATGCCTCGTTGACGTCGTCCTGTCTCAAGTAGTAGATGACGAGGTTTAGCCTGGCCTCCGGTATCACATCTACCAAGTTAGGCAGAATCTGGATGATGAAGAGGAAAAAAAAACTCACAAAAAATTACACTTCTCTGATGTGTAGTACTGTGTTTCTTGAGAAACACATTGGCTATAATTTAGAAAAACCACATACCTGTAACGCGCCCTCTCCACCTCTAAAGACGACCAAGTTGTGTTCAATAAGGTCCTTTCCGAATCTGAAGGAGAAAGACGCCTGATCCTAGAAAAGAACGGAAACAAAAAGTTATGTCAGTTTTAGCACATAAAGTCTAGCACCTGTTGTTTGCCCAATATTGTGCATAAATTGATTATTTTTTCTTGCTAACGGAGCTCCCTACTCCGGGGTGTCGCTCGCCTACTACTGTCGCCTCTCCACGTTTTTTTTACCATTTACAGGTACCTGTAGCGCCTTGAGCTCCTGTTCAGCTGCCTTTCCGTTGTAAAGTCTGAAGTGGTTGCAAGCCTTGAGGTTGACAGCTATGGTCGAATCCGGCACATGTTGCAAGTAGACGGCCAGGACCTCCTGGAGGTAAAGGTAAAAAAAAGCTCAGTAGCATTCTTATACTTCAACAAATGGTAACAGCAACCCACCCACCCCACCCCCACATTCTCCCCTTGAGAACCTGCCTGCGACACGTCGTAGTAGTCGAGCTTGTAGTAGCAGAGGGCCACGTACACGTTGAGGGCGAGATACTCGCGATTGTCAAGTAGGATGCGCTTGTAGATGTCAATGGCTTCCTGGTAGTGCGACCTGTGCACCGGGTTGGAATGACTGTAGTACTAGTACCGTAGGCACCTACCTACACTTTCTCTCTCTTTTTTACCCCCGCTCACCTCAGGTAGTGTATGGAGGCGAGAGAGAGCTGGTCTTCGATGACGTCCTCCAGCTCCTGGTGGAAGGACATCAGCTTTTTCTCATCGCCAAACTTGTGGGCAAGGTGAAATCTGAAAGACGAAAAAAATCCAGACACGTAAGCCCAAAACCAAAACTCTATAACATTGTGCTACGTCTACCTGAGTCTCGTCCTGAGCTGCGACTTTTCCGCCTTTTCCGCCATCTTGTCCGCCTCGTTGTACATGCCCAGGTAGAAGAAGGTGCAAGCCAGGTTGATGTAGGCGCCCTTTGGAGGCTTCTTCTGGTGGGTCAGCGCCTCATACTCCAGCATTGCTCGCTTGTAGTCACCTGGAAAAAGAATGTGGGTTTTTTTTGTAGAAATCGTTAACTTTTTTTACCTACTAATACTCGTATTTGCGTATCTTTCTCTGCCCCTCCTCACCTGCATGGAAGGCACAGTATCCGATCCACATGTCCAGCGTTTCGTTGCTGCTCTTGGTGGCGTTTCGTTTGAACTCGAGCAGCGTCATGGCCCCGGTGTAGTCGCGCACGGAAAGGAACTCCTCCAACTTGGGCAACTGTTTTGTCTGAAAAGAGGAATGTGCACAATCTGTTTATTCACAACAACACCGTTACATGCCTTCTCCTCCTCACCTGTGCCGGCGGCGCCTTCGCTGCCCCCGCGGCCGCCCCGCCGCCGTCGGCCCCATCGCTGGAGATAGCCGGCTTCACGCGGGACAGGATCATCTTGACTGGGACCGCCGCAGTCGCGAGCTTTACAACAATTTCTGCGCTCAGGTATGAGAGAAAGGCGGTCGCCTTTTCAACTCGAGCACCAAAGACGAGTGAGAAATAGTGGACTTTCCACCATTTTCGTGTTTCTCTCTCTTTTAATACCTGTCGTTCACACCCACTTACGTATACATACTAGTAGGTACACAAGTCTTCATGCGAAATTAGGATATTTTCATCATACTACAACGATGGGTTTATTCTGAAAAAAATCTGAATAGTACATGCTATATTGTATCCTCAAGTGACTTTTACAGCATACTATACCCACACTTAAGGAGAATAGCTCATGAAACCAGCATTTGGTTTAATTACAAAAGAAAAGTCCAAATCACATTTTTTTGTTCGTCAGTTTTGTTTGTAGTAGTAGTAGGTTTTGTTTGCTTGCGTGAGCGGAATGGAGATCATGAGAACCTTCTAGCGAGATCTCTGGCCATGAAACTCCAGTACTCCCGTCGGATGACGTCGTGTTCCCCAGCCAGGTCTTCGCACAGCATCCTCGCTCTCTCCGCCGCGTCTTTCCTCTCGCCGGCACCGGCGCCGCACTCTCCTCCCGCCTCCTCTTCCAACGTGTCAACGAGCAAGTCGACGATGGCGGCCAGGAGGTAGGAGGCCCGCGCCCCCTTGTCGTACAGGCCGTCGCAGAAGGAGAGGCAACCACGGCGGACGCTGCACGCTTCGGACTCCTCGCAGTTGTCCAGCAACCTGCATCGATTATGAGGAAACGGTCCCAAGAAAAAAAAGGATATGACTGCGGCAAAATAACTCCCAAAGCAAGAGGAAATTGCGAGCTAGATATATGCAATACTACTCTGCTACGGACCCTCTGAAATAGTTCCACGCGCTCTCATTGTCGGGATCGCCGTTTATGGCCTCCTTGGTGTAGCCCATCTCTCTGCTCATGAGCTCCCCGCCGATCTTGCCTCCGGAGCCAGCAGCCTCGTGAGAGACCACGAAAAAGCGCTGATTCCAGGCGGAGTTGTTGCGGACGTCCTCCGACAGCAGGCGGTGGATGTAGTCCAGCTCGCCATCGTACAAACTGCGCAAAAGAGGAGGGGAGCTCATTAATTGAATAACAACAAATACGCAGAGACCACCTACTCGAAGGTCTCGATGGCCCACTGCCTGTGCTGCCACGCGTGGTAGTTCTTGGGGTCCTCCGAGAGCACGATCTCGCAGAAGCGAAGCTCCTTCTCCGGGTTCTTCAAGGCCTCCACGACGGCGCGACGATGCTGCCAAACCTGCACGGTCACAAAGAAGAAGAGATCGAGAGACATCTTGGAAAAAAACTTTTGGCGAGACAAATTTCGCCCACTGCCACTTTTTTCCGCACCTGGTAATTCTTGGGGTGCTCCTCGATGACCTCCCTGACGTAGGTCAGCTCTTCCTCCATGGAGACGCCCTCATCGCCCTTCTCCAGCAGCTCCCTGAGCAGGAACCTCCGGTGGTGCCAGACGGTGTAGTTTGCCGGGTTCAGCTCGGCCGCGTCCCGGGTCAGAGCGAGGGCGCGCGAGGTCACCTCTCGGGACGCGTAGATGGCGCGGAAGTAGTTGTACACGTCCACGACTGGAAGGGAAACCGAGTGGTGGAAACATATGGAAGAAGAATGTACCTGAACTCCTTCCCTACCCCCCCCCCCCCCCACCATTTTTCCCGGTATGCAACAGGCCCCAGGGGTTCCCCCCCGCCAACAGGCGCCAAGGGGGGCCCGC
>JAAUYM010056856.1_pt1 | contig 14103 bp, 13 predicted proteins | sample 7278001 | NCBI WGS metagenome assembly JAAUYM01 (sample SAMN14350224, study PRJNA611818) | marine sediment metagenome | isolation source: surface marine sediment (1.8m) | place: French Polynesia: Moorea | collected 2018-08
AGTGCCTGGAATGAAAGCATCACTGTAGTGGCAGTACAATGTTGTTAGTAGTCCACCCTCAGATACAAAACAAAACATATCAAGCTAGATATCTAGGTAGTACTGTGATGCACACAGATATGGGAAAGTGTCTCAGTTTAGTTTTCACACACACACACAGACACAATCATCGCGTTTCGTCATGAGCAAAAACATTTCTAAAGAAGAAAAAACTATGAAACAGCACGCCTTAAAGGCTTTATTGCAAGCAGCCCAAGCCCCAAACTTGGAAGAACTTGTAAAACAGAGGAGGCCTTACACGCTCACCGATCCAATGTCACTTCTGCAAGACCATAAGAGGCAAAAGAAAAAAGCGACCAGAAGCAACACCAAGCAAACGGAGCAGGACCAGGGAGGAGTTCTATAAAACCTCTCTATTCGTAATCGTCCCAAGCACTTTTGGTAGCATTTCATGGAAAACCACAGTCCTACTATGTTAATCTCACTATTATCAACTTGACCATTCTGTTACTATCCAGGCACATTCTGGAGTATCTTCAGAACGTCCCTGTACTATTGCGCAATGTCATCATTATCTGAAAAAGAACTTGATGAAATCATGCAAGCTCTAGAGCAACACGGACCTTAAAGAAACTTGTCTACTTGTCTGGTTTCTTGCTCATTTGAGGGCATGATTCCTTTGGTGGTCATGAGGTCAGCTTGCAAACATTAAGAAATGTTTTCCCGTAAGTACTATCAAAAATGCTTGGTTTATACAAATGAACATAGACTTCGTTCGTTACAAATCCAATTCAAGATGACAAACGGAAGAGGTTTCATGACATCTCGTCCCAGGTCAACAATGAGGGAAATGCACATACTAGTGCACGTCCAATGTCGGATGTGCAAACGTGCACGGGTGAATAAAAAAAAAGTGTAGCAGCCCTCTAGTCTGCAATGCCATTAATTCGTGCGTTTCCTACCTGAGCGCAAGAAACAGCAGACGAAGCAGAGTCTCCCGTCATAGGAAAGGGTGAGGGGCTTCCATTTGAAGACGTTGGTCAAGCCCTCCAGGTGGGCCTCCTCCGCGCCTGACTCTGACATCGTCACCCCCTTGGGGTTGAGGTAGACCTTGCCTTGCAGGTAGCACGAAGGCGGGTCACTCAGATGGCGCTGGAGAAGTCGCATGGGGATGTTGTCGTAGCAGCTCGGGCAGTAGACGTCCCTAGTAAAAACAAAAAGAGTTCACCCAAACACGTGGCCACTTGGAGGAAAACTCCCACTTTTTCTTTCTAACTCTTTGCCCACCTGTAGGAACACCTGGCCTCATGCGCCGCTAGCTCTCCCAGCTTGACCCTAACGTCGCACCCGCGGAGGTCGTTCCTGCAGGCGTGCATCAGAACCGAGTGCACAATCTTCTTCAGCAGGAAGTTGTTGCTGTCCCGCAGCATCGGCGTCCGGCAGGTCGGGCACAGGCGCACCTGCTGCCTGCACTCCAGGCAGATGCTATGGCCCCTGGGGCAGGACTGCGGCTCTCTGGGCAGGGTGAGGCAGACCGGGCACTGCACGTCGTCGCCCAGGCTGTCCAGGTCGGCCGCGCTCTCCGCGCACCGCTTCTCCAGCAGCTCGTTCTGCATCCGCAGCTGCCGGTTGTCCTCCGCCAGCTCGTGCTCGTGGCGACGGCTCTGGGTCAGTTCTCGTCGCATCTCGCGGAAGGACTCCTCCGTCACGTCCTCAGCGTCAACCTCCTCGCCCTCTTCCGCAATGTCGATTACTTCCACGGGACTATGATCCTCAACGATCATCACGGAGCTGTCCGCGGGATTGCGACTGGCGTCGCCTGCCGCCGCCAGCTGACTGGACTCCTCTTCCTCCTCTTCTTTGGCAACGGCTTCGAGGAGCGTCTCAATGTTCTTTCCCCTCCTCCTGGGCCGCTTGTAGACCTTCCCCTTGTCGGCCTCGCCCTCGTCCTCCTCCTCGTCCTCCTCCTCGTCCTCGTCGTCGTCCTCCTCGTCGTCGTCATCCTCCTCCTCCGGCTGCGACTCGAGCACTGTCCTCCACCGCTTCTGGAACCTGCCCTGCCCGGCCGTGACGTTGATGGGGGGATGGTAGCGCTTCTTGAAGGGCTGCGACGACCGCTGTCCGGGCAACCTGAACGGGGCGGTCGGCTTTCCGGTGGAGCACGAGGGCAGCGCCGCAGCCAGGGCCTTCCCGGAGGCGTTGGACACGCTGGCCCTGGTGCGGGGAGATTCCGGAGGCAACATGGAGGAAGAGGATCGCCCGGAGGAGGAGCGTAGCTGCTTCCGAGGAGCATCCATGCTCATTCCTGCCAACGGGGACGGGGAGGATTCAGGTCAACTTTCCGGCTTGGCCTCTTTTATCCAGCACAAATTTCGTTTATCCACGTCACCAAAACTCACCTCTGCGTCCTTCAGCCATCCTTCAGTCGCGATCCAATCCAGCGTCAGACTCTCTTTTCATACGGGAGGGAGGATGGACCACAGAGACAGAGAGAGAGGGAGAGAAAGGTGGTGACGGTGGAGCCGACGGCCACTCAAGCTCCGGACTCACGCTCCGGGTCCACGGGGGGGGGCGTCGAACTTGAACGAGGGCGAGCCGAGCGAGTCCGGAGCAGCAAAAAAGAGAACAAGAAATACAGAAAAAAAAGCTGCTGTCGCTCGCTCCCTCTGCAGACTGCTGCCTGCAGGCTGCAGTGCTCAGCTCCATAGCTCAGTGCTGCCACAGCACGGCAAGGCAAGGCAATGGGGCAGCGCAGCGCAGGGTAGGGCAGGGCAGGGCAGGGCAGGGCAGGGCAAGCAGGGCATTTCCCTTGCCTCCTCCCCTCCGCCCCCCTTCCAGGCAGCCCAGGCGCAGCGCAGCGCAGCGCAGACTCTGCTTCTGGCTGCCAGTGCCAACACAACACAACGGCCTTAAGAGGAGCAAAATCCCTTTTAATATCACTTTCCTATAGCCAAGAGAACAGAAAAGATCCCCCAGTGGTACTGGTCATGCATGCTATTTGCATCTTTTTTTATATATAAAAAAGAAGAAACTTGCCTGTCAAGTGGAATGGATGTTTTCAATAGTGTTGCTGTGAGTACTACGTGGTACGCTACGGTTCTAGTACGTACCGTACGTAGTACTGCACTAGAGCATGGAAGTCTCAGACTTGGAAAGTAGACTTTAAAAAAAACCGAGATTACTTACAATTGGCAGTAATATAGATTTTTTTTGCAACAAAGATTTTAGAATTGTATTGGATAGTATCAAAATTATAACACATTAAAGTTTACTACTGTACGTACAGTCACTGAAGTAGTAAATCTGAGAAAGGTTGGTCTGATGTTATATAGCACATAAAGTTTTCAAAAATATCTTGGCACTTTAAACAGATGAGTTGTAGATAATATTTTGCTATAAATCTGTAATTTTAATGTATTATTTAATAAATTTTCTTGTTAAATACATTGTTTACACAAAGGTAGTAAAAAACGGATAATAGAGTTTCCTTTCCAGTCTAAAAATTCCATGATTATAGTTACTTGGGGATAAAACGTATCACCTTGAGTATTACAACATACTAAATGCTACACATAAAACGAAAAATTGCAGTGTAAGGAGTGGCGGTTTTATTAACTTTGAGTATTAAATAGGTCTTGTATGCATTACAACTTCTATTTTATTTCAATCCGGTTAAGAGAAAAAATTTGAGCACAGTTCTTGCATTCATGAAGAGTGCCTCAAAAGTAAGGTGCGAAGAGTAGAACAACAAAGATTAATCACAGTGGTTACAGTATTAGCTGATACCTAGACAGTTCCTATTAACTAGAAGGGGGGTGGTTTGGAGTGAAAGAAATACATAGAGTACCATTGTAAAAGACTTTGTGTCCCTTACTCTACTAGGTAGGAGAAAAGTTTCAAATGCGAGTAAACTGTGTACCTGCTTGCTTGAGTTAGACAGAGCCATTTACGTAGTACCGCAGACCCAAGAAAGTCGTTATTCTCAGAGCAACTCATGACTTGGTTGTCTCCACGTACTTGACCGTTCCCTCCCCCTCCATCCCCAATCCAACAACCCACGATGGCCTCTCCCATAATTGTTTGTACGTCACCTATCACGCGCCTCCGTCACCTTCTCATTTCCTCAGATTCCGTTTCCCCCTTCCTCTGATTGCCATTCTCGCCTTGGAAGGAAGACGACTTGAATTCCAAGCGGTTCCTTTCCCTCCTCCTCTCCTCTCCACATTACCTTCCTTCCTTCCTTTCCTCCGCTTCCGAGTATTCTGTATACCGTTACGGTTCTCTTCCCGCAATTTTTTTTTGCCGTGAGCGCCGCAGTCTCCAAGCAGCCAATCCAACTTAGAACAGTACCACAACCGTAATATTTTGACATCGAAAGATTGGCGAAAGTGCTTGTAAACCAATTCCATTTTTTTTTGCCCTGTTACAAACTGTCAAAGCATGATTTTCGTTGCTCGCTCAAGAGGGGGGAAGAAGACGAACTAGAGAGAAGGAAGAGGCGGAGAAAGAAAAAGAAGCAGGCTGGCCATCTCAGGTAGATCCAAGTTGAAGACTCAGCTCAGGTAGATGGACCGAAGAGGAAGAGGAGGAGGAGAGGAGGAAGAGGTAAGGGAAGAAACCTGGAGAGCTGGGCTAAGGTGGAAGGGAGGAGGGGGGTTGTGGGAATGTGAACGTATGGATGGGGGGTGGGTGGTTGGTGCGAACGGCTGCAACGTCGTCCGGTGGAGGTAACGGAGGTAGCAAAGGGAAGAAGACTGCAGCAGCCATGAACACATGAACGGAGAACAGGAATGTTTTGTCTACATAACGTGGCTTTTTTTTAATATAGATGTCAATGTTTCTACGGGAAGATATTTGCTATAAGAGGGAAAATAACAGAGGAACTACCTGTTGGCGAAAAAAAAACCCTGAAGAGGGTCCGGCAAGGGGAGGGGGGGGGGCGGCAGCAGCAGCAGCAGCGGCAGCATTTCGCCGGCACTCTGGCGGATTGGGTTGGGTTGGTTTGTAGTAGGTACTATAGTGGTGCTTACCTTTAGGCGGAGAGGAAGGGAAGGGAAGAAAAGGGAAGGGGGAGAGAAGCATTGTAGGTGGTTGTGGTTCCACAGGAGGAGGAGCAGGAAGAAGAGGAGGAAGAGAGAAAGAAAAGGTTAGAAGAAAAGGGGGAGGAGGCATCCATGCAGCCATGTTGATTTTCTCCCCACTGGCTCTGCATGTTGGGCGTGGGCCCCCGGTCATAAGAGGATAAAGGCCAATCTGACACGCACGCACAAGACAGTGAACCCAGGGTGAGGGACAGAGTCTCCCCCTTTAGTCGTGGAGGTGACATCGGCGACCCAAAAGTGTGTCAGCAGCAGCAGCAGCAGCCGGCGCAGGTGTCCTGTCCTGTCGTGACCTGAATCACAGGAGAGCAATTATCAACTTTTACCGGCGCAAAAAAAAAATGCAGCGGACAGAATAAAATTAAAAAATCAAGTCAATGGTGGAGGCAGAGAAAATGTCGAGGACGAGCGTGTTGTTGTTGCGTTCGCCTCTGCTGTCGGCGTTGCTTTTGTTGCACCTGTTGAGCGTGGCGAGGGGGCTCAACCTGGCCCCCTTCTTTACGGCCGACATGAACCAGCACACGCTTAAGGAAAACACCCCCGTGGGGAAAGTGGTCTACCGGCTGGACGGGCTTGACCCGGAGGGATCTAGGGTCTTCTTCGGGGTGGAGGGCACCGACGCCTTCACGGTGGACCGGGAGAGCGGTGAGGTGCGGGTGGCGAGACCGATCGACAGGGAGACCTTCTCGTCCGGAGAGCTGAGGCTGACGGTCACCATCGAGGACGAGGTCGGGTCGGAAGAGGAGGACGAGGACGAGGAGGACCTGGGAAGGTCGGCGGAGGGTTCCGCCAACGTGGTGCGCGTCCCCATCTCCGTCATCGTGCTGGACGAGAACGACAACGCGCCCATCTTCCGCGGCACTCCCTACGAGACGTCGCTGAGCGAGGACACCCCGGTGGGGACCACCGTCTTTAGGGCCATCGAGGCGACGGACGCCGACCTGGTCGGGGAGGTGCTGGAGGTCAGGTGCGTCGCGGACGAGGAGGATGAGGAATTCGCGGACACGTGCGACTACTTCGACATCGTGCCGCGCCAGAGGGAGACTGACCACGACATGTTCAGGGGCTCCGTGGTGCTGCGGAGGCCGCTGGACTACAGGCAGAGGCAGCTGTTCCAGGTGCCCATCGCAGTGCATGACGGCGTCCACACGGTGCGGGAGCAGCTGACCTTCTCGGTGACGGACGTGCAGAACAGCCCGCCGGTCTTCGAGGGATCGCTGACCGGGATCGTGGCGGAGGACGCGGCCATCGGGGCCGAGGTGCTCAGGGTCAGGGCCAGGGACGGAGACGCAGGCAGCGCAAGGAGAGTCATCTACACCCTGGAGGAGAACCCGGGCGGGTTCTTCGCCGTCGACATCAACAGCGGCGCCATCTCCGTGGACAAGAAGCTGGACAGGGAGTCGGTGGCGGCAACCAGCGGCGTGCTTAAGCTCAAGGTAGGAAAGGTGGTTGCCGACAGCGACACCGTCATTTCCTTTGCAGTCTTGCTGTGGCTCCTTCTGTTGATTGTTGGCAGCTACCGATGGTCGTTAGCAGAGATAATATCTCTGCTCTGCTATTAGCTATTGCCAGTGTTGCCATTTTTTCTGCAAATCAATATGCCAAATTTCAGGAAAGTTAATAACCTGGAAAGCATGAAAAATGTTACCTAAAATTACACAAAACATACTAATTTATAATTGTTGAAGGTTCGTTTTTTGCAATATTTCTTTACAACTTTATGACAATAACTTTCAACGTAATATATTCATGAAAAAAATATTTTTCCCAAGTTATTTATTTAAACTGAACATTATCTGGTGGCTAAAAAAAGTGGAAAAATCCCAAGTCTTTTTTTTTTCTAAACGCCTTATGGTCCTGTACAGAAGAAAATATGAAATTTCCACCATGTCTCTGTCAAATAGTTGACCTGGCAACCCTGATTGCGTTAATGTAGCTAAGAAAAAAAATATGATGAGTCGTTCGTTTATTTCCTTGTCCAGGTCCGTGCCTCCGAATTGGTGAACGGCATTCCCGGGGAGGATGACCGCACGAGCGCCGCGGCCGACGTCACCGTCACCATCAGGGACGTCAACGACGAGGCGCCCAAGTTCAACAGGAGGGAGTACGAGGTCACCATCCCGGAGAACGTGCCGTTCGGGACACCGCTCGCCAACCTGGACATGGAGGTCAAGGACACGGACACGGGGCCAAACGCACTCTTCAAGGTGAGCGAGAGAGAGAGCATGGCGGGGAAGGAAGCAAGAACACGTAAGACCGACCGACCTCTGTCCTTCTTGTCCGGCAGATCGACCTTCTGGACGGGGGAGCTGGAAAGTTCTCGGTGGAGCCCAGGAGGGCCAATGCTCACACGGCGGTCAGCTTGAAGGTGCGTAAGCCCAAAAAAAGTAGTAGTAGTGTACTACAGACGAACCCTCATATGTGCATCCGTAACACAAAATAACAATACAGTAGTAATAATTTCACTTCTTTTTTTTCACATCAGGTGAATTCGCAAAAGTTGGACTACGAGAACCCGAACGAGCGCAAGTTCCTGCTGCTGGTGACGGCGACGGAGACGAACACGAGGGAGAGGCTGTCCTCCACGGCCACGGTGACTGTGCAGGTGCAGGACCTGAACGACAACAGCCCGCAGTTCGACCGGGACTCGTACACCGCGCTGGTGTCGGAGAGCGCCGCCCCTGGGGACGAGGTGGCCGTCATCACCGCCAAGGACAGGGACGGCGGAGACTTCGGCACGAGGGGGATAAGGTAAAAGAATCAAGAGGTGCATTGTTTGCATAAAGCGCAAAATCATGTTCCTGTAAAAAAAATGCTTACTAGGTATGCCCTTCACGGCACCGGGTCCGAGCTGTTCGACGTGGACCCCATCAGCGGTCGCATCAGCGTCGCCGCCTGCCACTCGGAGAACGAGATCTCCATGGGCGACGGCGTCGATGAAGGCGTCATGGGAGGCGACGGAGGAGGGTGCTTGGACTTTGAGAGCACCAAGGCGTACTTCCTGAGCTACTCGGCCACCGACGACAACGGCGAGGGCCGCCGCAGCGTGGTGAACCTGCGCGTCACGGTGGGGGACGCCAACGACAACCACCCGCGCTTTGACAAGAAGGCCCACTCTGCCGCCATCGACGAGGGGCAGACGGACTTCCAGCCCAGGCTGGTCCTGAGGGCCAGGGACGCGGACGAGTCGTCCAACTTGCAGTACCGCATCGTCGACGCCAGCGTGGAGGGACTCTTTGCCGTCGACGCGGCCACAGGTTCACTTCCAAAAGTGGAAAAGTGGCGTGGTTTTTTTTTGGCAAACAACCTGCATCCCGAATTTCTTAATTTTCAGGTGAGGTGACCGTTGCAGCTCCTGGCGGTCTCCGCCTGGACAACATCCCTACCGACCACATCCGCCTGACCGTGGAGGTGGGCGACGGGGCCAACACCGACACCTCCAGGGTCGACATCGCCGTGAAGGACGTCAACGACCGGGCCCCCGTCTTCGAGAAGAGAGTCTACCTCTCTTCGGTCCCCGAGACCGCCCCCATCGGCACACCCATCGAGAATGTCATGGCCACGGACGCTGACTTTGGTACGTAAACTATCTTTTTTTCTGGCCTTTCCTAATAACAACAGTCGATATTCGATTGCGGCAAGTTATTCGATGTTGGCAATTTTCTGACTTGACACTTCATGTATTTTAGTAAATAAAGTTATTTTATTATGCAAGTTTACTTTTGGCCAGTTTGTGACTTGACACTACATTTAGCACTTTAGTAAATAAAATTATTCAGTTATGGCAAGTATTTGACTTTTTCCTCATAACGCAAACTGAAAATCTATTGTACTCGTCATGCAATGATGCGTATTCTTGGAAAAAGGAAAATCCTTTGCTCACTTCTGCAGGTGCCAATGCGGAGATCCGCTATCGCATCCAGAAGGGCGCCCACGACGCTTTCGAGGTTGACGCTGAGACCGGCGTCGTCACCGTGTCCGGACCCCTGGACTTCGACCGACGTAGCAGCTACGACATCCGCCTGGTGGCGGTGGACGGCGGGGTCCCGGCGCTGTCCGGCACGGCCACGCTCACCGTCAGCGTCATGAACAAGAACGACAAGGTGCCCACCTTCCTCCCGTCCACCCAGCGCGCCCACGTGAGCGAGGACGCCCCCGCCGGGCGGGTAGTCCTGCACCTGAACGCCACTGACGCCGACGCCGCCCCCGTCGTCGTCAGCAAGGACGAGGAGGGCGCCGAGCAGCGCACCGGGGGACTCGCCTTCTCCCTGGTGCAGCCGGTCTACGCGGTGGACGCCGACGGCGCGCCGGTCAGGACCGACGAGTTTCTTAGCTTTTTCCGGCTGGATGAGTTCACAGGGGAACTGTCTGTGGCGCCATCGTCGTCTTCCTCGTCGACTGCGAGCGGCAGGGGGGCGCTGAACCGCGCTGCCGCGGCTGTCATCACCCTGACGGTGGCGGCGACTGACCTGAGCGCAGACCCGCCTCAGCACGGGTACGGAACCGCGGTTATCACCATTGTGGACGTCAATGACTTCCCTCCGGAATTTGCGGTGAGTTAATACAGGAATGCAACGAGTATATAAAAAAAGTGTTTATAATTTCCAATATTACTAGTGCACAGAACTTGTAGTAAAAGAAAAAAAGTTAATTTATTATCAATTATATTTTTGCAGCCTCCGTGGTCTCCAGAGAGTCCGTACATCACCATCGAGGTTCCTGAGGAGCAGCCTAACGGCACCGTGGTGCACAGGTTCGCCGCCTCTGACGTCGACTCGAACATCGACTACTTCGAGATCAAGCCGAAGAACAAGTACTTCGACATCGACCGCGGCACCGGGGAGCTGCTGGTGAAGAGCAGGCTGGACTACGAGGCCCTGGAGGAGCCTCGCCGGGTGACTCTCGATCTGCTGGTCCACGACGCCGGCGTGCCTTCCAAGAGCGCCGCCGCCCTTGTCGTGGCCAACGTGCGCAACGTCAACGACCAGGTGCCGCGGTTCGTGGAGCGGGCGTACTCCGCCGAGGTGGTGGAGGACTCACTGCCGGGAACTTTCGTCGTGCAGGTCGTAACACAAAATACAACTTTTTTTTTACCTATGTGGTACCCAATTTTTTTTCTCTTCCTCAGGTTGAGGCGGTGGACGGTGATGCCGACGACTTCGGCCGAGTGAGCTACCACCTGTCCGGCGCCCATGCGGCTGCCTTCCACATCGACCCTCAGGACGGAGTCGTCACCGTCGTCGAACCGTCCGTGTTGGACAGGGAGACGTTGGAGTCCATCACTCTGCAGGTGAGAGGACATACCGTATACCGTACCAGAACTGTACGTAGGTCTGTAGTCCATCAGCACTCCATTACCGAATTGTTTAACTGTTTCTTTCCTCGCTCTTAGGCGGTGGCGACGGATTCCGCCCCCGCTGGCACCGCCCGCTTTTCCACGGTCCCGATCAACGTCACCGTCGTGGACCGCAACGACAACCAGCCCCGCTTCCTGGAGCACGAGTACTCTGTTAGCGTGGTGGACAACATCCCGCACTACCCGGATCCCTCAGCTATCGCCCAAGTGGTGGCGACCGACGCCGACGCCGGCGTCAACGCGGAGCTGAGGTTCTCCCTCGTCTTTGGCAATGACGAGGGCCTCTTCAGGCTGGACGAGTCCTCCGGAGTCATCTACCCGAACCGGTCCTTCCTGGGCCTGTCCGGCCGCCAGTTCGACCTGACCGTGGAGGTGACGGACGAGGCCGGCGCAGCCGTCTGGCCTAACCCGGACCGCGCCCGGGTGTCCGTCTCGGTGGACAGCGTGAACACACACAAGCCCGAGTGGTTCCCACAGCCGCCGCAGGACCAGACAATCCGCCTGAGGGAGGAGACGGCCATGCGGGACGTGGTCATCCTCAAGGTGAACGCGCGCGACCGTGACCACGGCGAAAACGCCCGCATCAGCTACTTCCTGAAGGTGGGCAACCGCAACGTGGGGGAGGCGGAGGAGCACTTCAGCATGAGCGAGGCCACCGGGGAGCTGAGGGCCAGGGGCACCTTCGACAGGGAGGTGCGGAAGCGATACGAACTGGTGCTGGTGGCCAGGGACCACGGCACCCCGGTTGCCTTCGAGACGCTCAGGTTCGTCACCGTGGTGGTGACGGACGTGAACGACAACGCACCGATGTTCCCGCCGGAAGAGTCGAGCGGCGCGGACGGGATCGCCCGGTTCACGGTTCCGGAGGAGGAGGAGCCCGGCTTTCTGGTCGGGAGGGTTCGGGCGGAGGACGCGGACGAGGCCGGGGTGTCCGACGGAAGGATCTACTACTACATCGTCGAGGGCAACGAGGAGAGGTGGTTCTCCATCGACAAGACCTACGGGAACATCTATACCAAGAAGAAGATAGACAGGGAGAAGGTAACATTAAAATTTCAATTTATTAAAAAAATCCCAATATATTTCGGAGTTTCATTCTTATATTATTTTTTTTACTGTAAGACTGACCACTTTGACCTGGTGGTGAAGGCGAGCAACGATGCCGACCTTCTCTGCGATGGATCGACTTGCGACGTAGAGGTGACGGAGCAGGACTTCAAGGATCGCGCGGCCATCAGGGTGCAGATCTACGTGGAGGACAAGAACGACAACTTGCCAAAGTGAGGGATCGAATTTTTTTTGCCCAAGTTAAATTGAACACGTTCCCTCCTCCTACCATGGTCAGATTCGAGAGCGACGAGTTTTTCGTCGGCATCCCCTTCGACGCCAAAGTGGGCGACCTCATCCTGAACGCGGCCGCCTTCGATCCCGACCTGCCCTCCTCGTCCGGCGAGGGCGAGACCGGCCTCACCTACGCCCTCCGCTCGTCCAGCCTATTCCGCTCGGGCGAGACCGTCTCCTCCGGGTCGCTGGTGCCCTCGCCCTTCGCGATGGATCCGAGAAGCGGAAGGCTCACCCTGGTCTCCCTCGTCGCCGAGTTTAACCAAGACAAGTGCGTTGAAAGAAGAAGAAAGAGAAGAAGCAAAGTTTGTTGTTTGCTCTCGTGAATGTCATCGCCGATTTATGTCTGTGCTTGGCAGGTTCGTGATCGACATTGAGGCGAAGGACTCTTCCAGCGGCCACCGCGCCAAGGCCCGAGTGCACCTGTGGGTGTACGAGCCGGAGCAGACGATCAAGCTGGTGGTGTCGCGCCCTCCGGCGGAGGTGCACGCCAGCTACAAGGCCGGCATCCTGCGCGAGCTGCGCGACGCCACCCGGGACCTGGTGGCGCTCGACGACATCCGCTTCCACGTGGACAACGACAGCCTGAGGCGCGGGGAGGCCGGCGAGGTGGCGCTGCACAGGGACATGACCGACGTCTTCGTGCACGTTGTAGATCCGGACACCAACGTCATCCTCGAGCCGAAGGAGGTGCTCAAGAAGGTGGACCGCAGCTACGACGCACTCTCCGTCTATTATGAGGAGGTGACACGACAACACGAAAGGGATATGCAAGAACATGCTGCTAGTAATTCTACTGCTACTTTTTTTTATGAAACCCTCAGGTTGGAATCGACAGCATAGTCCCGGCGGCCAGAGATGATCATTCCGGTGGAGCCTACTACACGGCGGGCTCGGTGCTGGACTCCAACCTGGCGGCGCTTGTGGCTCTCCTCGTCATCATCTTCTTCGGCGTGGTCCTCTTCTCCGTCCTCTGCTGCTGCATGAAGGGCTGGGTGGCCAAGGGGCCGCCGGCGGAGTCCGTCTCCAAGAAGGGGCTGCTGCGTCCGGGAGAGGGACAGGCCGATATCTACGGGCCGGCCTCCGTCATGGAGGAGGCCGTTACTTCACCCATCAGCCCCACGCCAGGGGGAGGGACGGACAATCCTCTATGGATTGACCAGAAGTACAAGGTGGGTATCCTAGAGGTGCTTGTTGTAAGTAAGTTACGAGTATGTACTTGCTTTAAATGCTGCTACTCTTTGATGTTCAGGCCTACGAGGAGCAGGAACTGACAATGACGGTGTTCAGCGACCAGGACAACAGCGTCATCAGTGGGGCAGGAAACAGCAGCAGCGGAAATGGCGGAGGCGGCGGAAGCCAACTACATCCAGGTTTGTCTCTTCATTTTATTTCGTGTTGCATGTACAGTAGTAGTACAACACAGTACAAAACCCTGCTACTCCCGAACGATACTTGACAGGTGCTAACTATGGCGGCAGCGTCGGTCGCCACTCACAGAGCATGATGCAGCTGGGCGGCGGCGACACCCAGAGCAACGCCTACGCCACCATCAACAAGCTGCCCCTCGCGCCCGGCGCCGGGGCGTCGGGCGCCGGCCGCCGCAGCCTGTTCGGCACCGCGGCGGGCGACGGCGGCGCGTCCGGCGCGCCGCCGGACTACGCCACCCTGGAGAAGTACGTGTCCTCCTCGGCGGCTCGCTCCCCGCCGGGGCCCGTGGTGCCGGGGATCCACGCCACCCCGGGACACTTCAGCGCGCACTCGCTGCCGAGGGGAGGGCTCGGGCGGAGGTTCAGCGGGGGCGGCGGGGGCGACTTTGGCGGGTCCAACCTGGTGATCAACAGGCAGGGTGAGGCGGAGCTGGTGGCAGACCTCATGTGAACGGGCAACGACACAATAGCAAGAATGAGTCGGTTGACTGAAGAGAGAGGAGGAGGAGGAGGAGAAGGAGGAGGAGGAGGAGGAGGAGGCAAACCAGGGTGCAAATTGCAGCATGAATGCGAGGAGAAGTTTAACCTCTGTACTACTTCCCAATCGTGGAGGGGTCATGATGATATTTTGCCTAAAAAAATTTAGTGTGACTTGATCTCCCTCATTTCCTAATTAGGGACGTTTTGTTTTGCACTAGGATCGTTGGGAGCTGTGATATTCTTAGGGCTACAAATTTCTTGGTTGGTGTTTCACTTTGTTAGGAACAATCACGTCCAAATTTTCTTGTAACAATCACGTCCCCCCCCTCCGTGGCCGGTCTGGGGGCCCGCCCGCCAGCCTGGCCCGTTTGGCCTCGACGCGACAGCATTGGGAGAT
>JAAUYM010016294.1_pt1 | contig 14101 bp, 11 predicted proteins | sample 7278001 | NCBI WGS metagenome assembly JAAUYM01 (sample SAMN14350224, study PRJNA611818) | marine sediment metagenome | isolation source: surface marine sediment (1.8m) | place: French Polynesia: Moorea | collected 2018-08
GGCAGCATACTGCAACAAGTTTGTTGTGTTGAGACAGGGTGACAGTGGAGGAGCCCTTGTCTTCTATGTCCTGAGGAAGCCTTGGGGTCATCCCACAGTCTTCATTTATCATCTGGTTGGAATCTTCTCTTTAATATTTGTCAGTAAGAACTTTTAAAACTCACATCAACAACACCATAAAATGATATCTGCGTGATTTGGCATGAGAGTGCTTGCTAACAGATTAATCATTGCAATAACAATAACAAACTGAGTTTTCTATACATTGAGTTTCCTGCCAAGTGGATTTTCTTTGTCCTTTTACACTATTCTGTTCCACACACATCAGCCACTTGACTACACCTTTCTCAATACTCAGACTGCACCTACAACTGCCACCTACAACCAGCCATGGTGCTGCACAGGGGAACAAGTGACTTCGTCAATGTGTTTGATTTCCACAAGTGGATACAGGTCTGACTTACATCACTTATGCCATCATGTTGGAGTAACCATGTTACTGCATGTGTTTTCCCACTGAGGTTAGGAGTGATATATAATTACTTAACAAAATTGTGTCCAATGAAAAGATCTGAGGCTACAAAGATATTTTAAGAAACATGTTTTTTTGAAAAATGGTTTTTTTTTTGGAAAAATCTTGCCACTACTTTTCTGCACCTCTTTTATTTAGAACAATGCAAATGTGACCCTGACGCATGGAAGAAACCTTCCCAGATCTGTGGAAAACTTGGCTGAGTCTATTGAGAGTTCAGAGAAGATCCTGACATGGATGAGCATGTCACTGCTGCTTGCTAGATTGTACAACGCATAGAATTACTGGACATTTCTTGTCAGATGTGTGCTAGAGATCAATAGACAACATTCTTATGTAAGTGCAATTTAGCTTGGCACTCATTAATAACAGCATATCCTTAATTGTGTGGAAATAGTTACCTGACTTGCATTATACTAGTTACAGTAGTGACTCGAGGGCAACAAAAACAGTGAGACATTGTTTATGAGGCTACTGAACCTAAACATCGAACTTTCTGCAAGATTGTGATATACTGGAGCAAATCATTACTCAGAATGTAGTACAGTTTTTTAAGTGTTGAAAGCACTTAACTTTTTTGAAAATATTTTCTTTAATGCTAATGTGTGTCAGCTTTTATGTCCCGCCAGTTTTTTTGCAATTGCACAAAGACAGTTCGCCACATGCTTCAATGGAGAATTGGCTGTGTTTTTATTGGGACTTGCATCACCTTTTGCCACCCTTTGAGAATGTACAGGGGCAGAATCGTGAGGCCGACAGATTTGCTGAACTTCCCGTATCACTTGCAGCTGCTTATCAACAACAGGCTCTTCTGTGGAGCCAGTCTCATTGCTCCAAGGTAAATTAACGAGGAAACCCAACCGACAACGCACTCTCAATAACGCCCGACTGAGCTCCAATGCAGAAATCTTGTTAATAAGCACTGACTGAGCAACATTCGAGCTGCATTCTGTTTGCAGGAAGGTCCTCACAGCTGCCCATTGCATCTACAACGCTAACGACACCTGTGTGCTCAGAGAGGATGAACACAATGCAAAGATCATGGTCCATGGGGGAATGTACATACCCGCCTATGAGGAGCTGCAAGTCTCCTCGGAGGCTGAGCAGTGGGAGCCCCATCAGATGTACTGCGGGTCCTACAACGGTCTCCCTGAGTCCCTGGGTGACGGTGAGATTTCTCTTCTTGACACCTCATTTTAGTTGCCACCCAACCAACAACTCACTCCTAATAAACTTCCGACTGAGCTCCGATGCATAATTTTTTTTAAATAAGCACTTACTGAGCATGCAAATCAATGCCCAATGTGCAAAAACGTGTATGCAATGTGTACATATTCCGACTGAGATTCCATTTTGCACATAACCATTGGTGGTTTGGCAGTCATCCTTGTTTTTTTTCTTTTTTCTAGATTTTGACATTGGAGTTGGCATTCTCGAGGAGTCCCTGGTGAAAGAGCCCATCTCAGTGCCAACAGGGATCGTCCACAACAAGGGCACCAGTTCGCCATTAGGCCTGAAAACCAGTCTCCGAGGGAAGAACTTGTATGTTGTAGGCATGGGTTCCTCTGCCCATGGAAAGAAAGGTAAGAATAAAAAAATTCAGAAGACTTGAGTCTCTCAGCAAACGCCTGCCAAGATTTTCAGTAATTTACTGTGTGCACATACTATGCAAGCTGAAAAAAGTCTGTGATTTTCTAGAAGATGAGTAAGAAGTTCCTACAATCTAAAATTGCTCTTACCAAATGTTGGTCTGTAAGGAAAAGGAAAAAATGGTGTGCTCAGGTATAAGGTTTGAACTTTTTCAGCCAGTTAAACAGACCTTGAATTTACATGCAACTACCCATGTACCATATGTACTGTATGTATGTACTATGTGTGTGTGTATGTATGTATGGAAGAGATGCATGTGTGCTATGGAGGATATATATGTAAGTAGGCATGCATGCCTGTGTGGGTAACTTGCTTGGCAACTTCATGTCCTCAAACAGATGTCAGCCCCAGGAAGAAGGCAAATATGTCCCCTGCAACTAGCAATAATTGGGTCTGGGGTCATCGGATGGCCTTTCGACCAAAGAACATACGCTCACCAGAATTTCCTCTAGATGTAAGACATAAATGATTAGAAATGTGCTAAAAAGTGCCGGAGAGGGAGAACAGAAACAAGAGAACAGAAAACTAAAAGTCCAAGTCAGTACATGAAACAAGGTGCATATTTTTGTACAAAATACTTTTTACAAAAATGCAATTTTTATGTTAATTGTTGTGCTTAATGGGAGTTGAGTGGGTATTGCTTGGCGCTGAAAAAGGTTAAGATACTTGCTTCATGGGCAGCATTAATTGTATTAAGAATCACTTGACTTCATGTCCAATAAGGGTGACAGTGGAGGAGCCATTGTCTTCTATACCACGGGAAGGACCAGAAATGGCAGCTTAAACTACCATTATCACATACTTGGCATCTGCACACAAGGATTTTACAGTAACAAAAACTTTGCAGCTGCAAAGTGAGAGGGTCCACTTGGCTTGGCAGGACAAAGAGACCTGTCAAATTAATCTCTGCCCAGGTGCAAATGACCTTTTAGTGCTTCCTCCACTTGGGCCAGTCAGTCTGAGTTCTCTGTCAAGTGGGTGTTCTTGTTCTTGTAGTTTTCTTCTGTGTGGCTGGCAGAACAATCTGACGTGACTGAATCTTTCTTTACATTTAGACTGCACCCGCGACTGCCACCTAGATCCAGACATGGTGCGGAACCGAGGAACAAGCTTTTGCATCAATGTGTTTGACTTTCTCAAGTGGATTCAGGTCTGACTCTTTCATGGTTATGCCAGGAAGCAAGTTAAACCCAACATATTCTGCCTAAGTTGGGCCAGTCTCTTATCCCATTCTGTAATTTAATAAATGCCAGCCTAAAAGTTCACCAATATTGAAAAGAAATTGATATGTTTATCTAGAACATAAGTGAAAGAATATTTTTACTTCATCATCATCATTGTTGTTCAGGACAAGGCAAATGTAACCCTGACTCTTGGGAGGAATCTGCAGAGGCCTGCTGGAAACCTGGCAAACCTGTTAGAGAGTTCAGGGAAACTGCTGACATGGACGTTCATACCACTGCTACATGTTGGATGGTGTGACATGTGGAATTAATGTCCAAAAGGAAGTGTTGAGAGAAACATATAACACTCTTGTTTGACCTTGACAATTTGTATAAAAAACAGAGATAAATATTTGGAATTTAGTCAATACAATTATTTGAGAAGTTGACAAAGTCTTCTTATTGTGACAAAATTTAGAGATAGGTAGAGAAATGGCCATGTGGCATTCAGGCCAATCTTGTTGGTTGTACACTATTTTAAACCATGTCTTGCTAAATCATAATAAGGGGGCATTCTGTTCATGACTTTAAACCTGTAATATTTTTTATCAAGGTGTGCAGGCAAGTGCCTTTCATGTTTCTGCCCCCCCCCTAAAAAAATAACAGAATCATCATTTGCAACATGTTTCAGTGGAGAATTCATTTTATTTTTATTGGCACTTGCATCATGTCTCGTCTCTCTTTAAGAATTTATAAAGGCAGAGTTGTAAACTCAGCAGATAAACTGAACTTTCCATATCACTTGCAGCTAGTGCATAATGATTGGATACAATGTGGAGCCATCCTGATTGCACCAAGGTACTTAAACACAGTCCAATAGAGGGTAACTCACCAAACTAGAAATGCACTTTCATTTCAGGAGAGTTCTCACAGCAGCACATTGCATCTACTTCAAGAATACTTGCAATCTCTCAGATAGAGTATCACACACAAAGATTGTGGTTTATGGAGCAATGTTTGTGCGTTACTATGAGAACATGCAAACTTCTTCGGAGGCAGAAGAATGGCTCCCTCATGAAGGGTTCTGCAGGTTCTATGATGGATCGCCCGCATCAAGAAATTCAAGTGACTTCTTTGAAGCACTTTCCCCCCACCATGTCTACCCAACCAACTCTTAATAAACTTTCGACTGAGCTCTGATGCAGCAATTTTGTTAATAAGCACTGACAGAGCACACAAATCCACACCAAACATGCAAAAACGTGTATGCAACATGTATATACTCCAATTGACCACACCACCGTTGGTTGGTTGGGTAGAACCAAAACAGTACTTCATAATGTGCATGTGGGCTTCCTTCTGTTGTTAGACTTTGACATTGCACTTGGGATCCTGCAACAGTCCTTGGTAAAAGAGCCTGTGTCCATGCCAATTGGAGTTGTACACGGTGTCGGCACAAGCAACTCATCTGCCCTGAAAGCTAGTCTTACAAGGAGAAACTTGTACATTGCTGGCATGGGTTTAATTCAAGAGCCACCCTTTGGTGAAGTATTTCAGTCAACCATTGATTAATGCCTTGCAGAGTATGCTCTAGGTGTTAACAGTATTCAAATGTGGCAGAACTACTAGCATGGACACATTTTTTGAGGAGAACTACCCTAACAAAACTCTCAAACTTTTAGGGACCCTGTCCCAACAGCGAAGGAAGGCACTGCTCACCCTGCCAGATCGTGAGGATTGGACCCTTGGGCACCTAATGGTCTTTCGCCCCAAAAGCATCCTCAGACCTGCAGTTCCTCTAGTAGTGAGGACACCTACACACACACACACACACACATAACAGAATTCCTGACCTATGTAGAGCACATATAACTGGGCAATCTATTAGGACATATCCTGTCCAGTGCCAGTACAGTTTCTGAACATCTGGTGATGTGTTGTGTGGTGATTGCTGTGCTGGCGACGTGCTTGACTGCTGGACTGCGCATAGAGTGTTTCATACCATGTCATAATATGTTATACAGTGTTCCATGCTTAATTGTGCCACGGTTAATGGTGCAACTTGCTTCATTGTGCAATATTTTGGAGTCCCATTTTGAGATTTTACTTCATAAATCTCCTCGTTTTATTGTGCACCTCGTTTTATTGTGCACCTCATTTTATTGTGCACCTTACTTTATTGTGCAATTTTTCCGTGGCCCACCATTGCACTATATTAACCGTGGACTACTGTACGTACTATGTTTGGTCTATTTGGCACATCAGAATTTTTTCTGCTGTGTGTATCAGATATCTATAGGACTCACCATCATTTTAGTGAAGGTTGCTTTCACAACCAAGTCTAAACTTGGTACCTTACTGAGAACCTGTAATGCACTATATGTAAACAATGTGTGTTGAAACAGGGTGACAGTGGTGGAGCCCTTGTCTACTTTGTCCTGAGGAGGCCTAGGAATGGTCCTGCCACCTATGTTTATTACCTGGTCGGTGTCTGCACACAAGGATATAAAAGTATATTCAAGCTCACATTAAACAACACCATCAACTGAGAGTAGATCCACTTGACTTAGCAAAGGAGGAAAAAGAAAACTTAATCTTTCACAAGAGCAAATTGCCAATTACAAAAAAGAATTGTTACGCTGTTGGGTTAATCTGAGTTCTTTGCCAAGTGATAATTTGCCCAACTTACTTGTGTCACACACACACACATGCACACATACAGGTACATGCATACATCAATGCACATGCACACACACAAACATGCACATGCAGACATTAACATGCACACATGTGCATGCACACACAGCACATGCACTCCTGCACATGCACTTGCACATACACATGCACACATACTGTATGTGCACATGCACACACATGCACACTACTACACAGAGTTGACAACTGGTTAAAGAAATTTGACATGGTCTCAAACCTTCCATTACATTCAGACTGCACCCATGACTGCCAGCTGGAACCAGTCAAAGTGAAGACACTAGGAACAACCATCTTTATCAACGTGTTTGACTTCCGCCAGTGGATACAGGTTTCTGTCCATCTTGTCATCCCAACAAGTCAATAGCATGTGCATGTGCTACAGCATGTTAGGATCTTGAAGTTAGGGACCAGCCTTTAACTTTATCTGTGAACAAAAAATACCAAATGTCAAGTTTTTAGGGGAGAAAATTGCATACCTTGAGTGGAATAATCTTTCTACTTCCAATCATCACTACACTATTGATCAGGATGAGGCAAATGTGACCCTGACTCTTGGGAGGAACCTCCCCAGGCATGCAGCAAATCTGGCAGACTCTCTTGGGAGTCCAGAGAAGATTCTGACATGGGCGGCCATGTCACTGATGCTTGTTTAATTCATTATTACAACCTTTGTTACTGTGAAGTAATCTACAATATTTTTGAAAGATTTTTTATATGGTGAAGTTCAGCATACTGTACTCTTTCCAAAAAATGAGCAGGTTGCAGTACACTGCAATTTCAACACATTACATGTCCAACATTCTTGTGGGACCTGAAAGGACCTGCTGGTTTTCATCCCATATAAAAACACTAATAAAACGTTCCAACTTTTTACAATATCAGAACGTTTTCCTAATATTCAAACTTTGTCAATTCTCCCAGGCTTCTGATATCAGAGTTTGCTTTTACTGTTTTTTCTGTCGTCCTGTTTGTGCTAGAAAAAAAAACATCTCATATGTATAATAATGTATGATGTTTGTACCTAGCACCACAAGGCAAATAGTACCAAAACCTTCAGCAACAATGGCACCAGTGGCAACAGCAGCAAGAGCAGCAACAGTTGCACAGCAAAAACAGCCATAACAGCAGCAGCAACAGCAAAAAGCCACAACAGCAGCTACAGCCACAACAACAGCAGCAACAGCAGCTACAGCTACAACAACAGCAGCAACTGCAAAAAGCCACAACAGCAGCAAAAGATAGCAACAGCCACAACAGCAGTGACAACACTAAAAACATAAGCAATAGCAGCAACAGCAACTACAGCATCCTGATGTCCTCATCATGTAACTCCATGACTTCGAGAATTTGCAAAATTTGCAGTCATTAAAAAAAAATCGCAGGAGCAACAGGTCAAGTGATTATAAATGTACATTTTTTTCTGAAATAAAACACGGGGGAAATATGTTTTTTGGCATAGGACTATTACAGCTTTCCTCATATTATCACATTATGACACTCAAATTAGTAGATTGGTGCCACAGAAGCTCACTTTTTGGGTAAAAGGTCCAAAAATCTGAGCAAAGACATCTAAAAAAAACCATTGTCCAAGAATTAAAAAAAGTAGATGCATTTCGCAGGTGTTGTTTATGCCACATTTATGAGGGGTTTTTTTAACATCAAATCTGTAAGAAGCAAAGTTCTGCCCAGATGCAGTAAATGTAGATACGTGTATATATATATTTGTGCTTTTCTTAAGTGCATTGTAGTTACATTGCTGTTATATTGTTACTTGCATAGCTGTTAACACAATTGAAGACTATGAAACATAGTGTTTTAAAAAGAGAAAAGATACGTTGGACTGCGACAGCCAAAAACAACAACAGTCTGTTGGGAAGTAATGTACAATGTCAGTCACACTTGTAAGCACCTCCTGAAACTTTCCTAGTGGTATTCTATTAAATGCCCTCATTAAAGCACAAAACCCACCTGAACACCCAGACTTTCCAACCCGCTCTCTTCCTCTTTCACTACTACTGTATGTAATAATATATAATACGAGAAATAATGCAAAAGATGAGACCCGATGGGACTTTAAAAGCTAAGACCTTAGCAAATCGGCTTCTAAACAGTAATAACTAATAAGACATGACATGAGACTACTATACATACAGTACATTAATGTCAGATTTTTTGTTCTGGGAAATGACCAAAAGTCGTGTCAGGCAGTCTAGGTGGTCACATTTTTATCTTGCCCCTCCTGACTCTCATTTCTTGTCAAGTTTAGTGGCTCGTCTGCATCCTTGTCCACAGCATTCCTGGTGGACTCTTGCTGAGAGATGTTTCTCAGGCCAACGTGGACCAGCACCATGATGAGCACAAAGATGGAGTACATGCCCGTCATCAAGTAGTAGATAGTCTCTGGCAGGAAGGACACTGTGGTCCTGTAGGTGGCCCCAATCAGTGGGCCAATGACCAGTGGCACAAGCCTGTCACTAATAACTGCTATGGCAGAGAAAACCTTTCCTGTCTCATTGGGATTGGTCAGCTTGGTTGCGATGCTCCTCAGCACACATTGTGAGGTGCCATCCAGAAAGGCAATAAGTTCCCCCATGTAGACCATCCAGCCTTGGGTGGCCACTGCGAAAATCAGATGCTGGACTGTGCTAGTGGCTGAATCCACAATGCTGATTGCAGAGTCTGCCACAGCAAGCTTCTGTGTCAGTACTGGCATGAGGACCAGTTGGGTCACTATGGCAATGGCATTCCACAGATTCTGCAACATGGTGTAGTCAATAAGTGTCCACTCAAGCTTCCTGCGAAGGTACAGGTATCGGAAATAATAGTCCCCAGTGTTGACAGCCATCTCGAGACCAAAGCAGATGACCACGCCCAGCAAAAGAATTCTCTTGTTGTGTGGCCTTTTGACAAGGAGCACTTTAATCCCACTGATGATGTTTCTGTAGTGAAGAAATTTTTTTATTTTGGTATGCCAAGGCATATGAGTACTTGGCATCCTTTCCTTGTCTTTATTATCTTCATTATAATCAACTCTTTCTTCCTGCTTGCCTTCCTTCAGTATGCAGACTGTATGAGCAATGGCCAAGATTGGCAAGATGCTGCCAAGGGTAAAATTAGCAACATAGCCAACTTTTTCTTTCACAAGAGCACCAAGGGTTTTTCCTATGGCTAACCCAGTTGGCCACATTGCGGACAGGACTGCCATTCTCTTGGTCCTTGTCTCTGCTTTGGTGATGTCTGCTATGTAGGCAAACACTGCCATGACAAAGCAAGGCTGTCCACCAAGGCAGCTCTCCAACAACTCAAAGAGCAAATATTCTGCACGTAGGTCATGGAAAAAATAAGCAGAGGTGAGAAAAGAGAGGTTGGCAAGCAGGTGCCCGAGCAGGGCCAGGACAATGACGGGCTTCCTGCCATGTTCATCAGACCATGGGCCAGCGAGGAGGGTGAAGATAATGGTTGGTAAGGACCTAAACAAAATCTTGTAAATCTTGAAGCCTGACACATACTCCTGGACCTCCTGTTGCTCCTCCTCATGCTTTTGGATGTCCTTGCACACATCATCAGGAAACTCCAGGTTAACCAGGCAGACCTTCTGGATGTACAGGTCCTGGGCCACAATTGACCCCAAGCCTGATGTGATTGTGTAAAGGAGCACTGACGGTTCAATTGATATGTTCCTAAGGACTTTCATAACCTGTTCCCTAAGATTTGAAAAAATGCCTGTAGCAGCCATTGCTTTTGACTAGCTGCTTGCATGGGTTGCCAGCATGTGCTGGAGCCACTAATAAGAATCCAGAACTAAAAAGTGTCACACTTGTTTATTATAATTACTGTATACAATTCTCTTAGAGAAAAAAAGAACATACTGTACATAGTTTATGTCCTTTTCAACAAGAATTTGAAAAGCATCACCTTGTTGCCTCCTCCTCCTTGCATTCTTGCGTGAATAGGAGAAAGAGAGTTTTATACACGGCACTAACATAAGTCTCAAGATAAAATATTTTTTTCTTTTTTAAATTAAGCTAATGAAGTTTTATTCCAACATTTGTTTCTAACTTTTTGTTGGCATCAACTCTGTCAGAATCAATGTTACACCCAGTTGCAATTAATGTGTACCTACTTACGTATATTTTTATCTCTTAATTTTGTACAATCATGCATCCAAAAAGAAGTGTATATGCTCTTAAAATAAATCATAATATATTGTTATATGCATAGTCGTTCACTGCTCGCCAAAAAGAAGTGTATATGCTCTTAAAATAAATCATAATATATTGTTATATGCATAGTCGTTCACCGCTCGCCAAAAAGAAGTGCATATGCTCTTAAAATAAATCATAATATATTGTTATATGCATAGTCGTTCACCACTCGTACATGTAAGTTAGGCTACAGCAGCCAAAGCAGCAAAAAAGTCTGTTAGGAAGCATATTACAATGTCACTCACACTTGTACTTGTCTCTTAAAACTTTTCTAGTACTGTAGATGCCCTCATTAATAAACAACTCTCCTCTCTTCCTGTTTTACCTCCTCTCATGTGTTCAGATATACATAGTGCCATAGTATAGTGCGCATGAAATAATTTAGCACATTAATGTCACATTTTTTGTTCTGGGAAATGACCAAAAACTCTGTTGCGCACTCTATGTAGTCACATTTTTATCTTGCCCTTCCTGACTCTCACTTCTTGTCAAGTTTAGTGGCTGCATTGTATTCTCATCCGTAGCATCCCCAGGGGACTCTCTCTGAATTATCTTTTTGAGGCCAACATGGATCAGCACCATGATGAACACAAAGGTGGCATACATGCATGTCATCAAGTAGTAGATAGTCTCTGGCAGAGAGGAGATGGTGGCACTGTAGATGGTTCCAATCAATGGGCCAACAGCCAATGGCACTAGCCTGTCACTGATGACCGCTATGGCAGAGAGAACTTTCCCTGTCTCGTCAGGATTTGTCAGCTTGGTGGCGATGCTCCTGAGCACACATTGTGAGGTGCCATCCAGGAAGGCAACAAGGTCTCCAACATAGAGTAACCAGCCTTGGTTGGCCACTGCATATATCAGGTGCTGGACACTGCTGGTAGCTGCATCCAGGATGCTGATAGCCGAGTCTCTCATGGCGAGCTTCTGTGACAGTACTGGCACAATGATCAGTTGGGACACTAAAGAGATGATGCTCCAAGCAGTTTGCAGCATGGTGTAGTCGACGAGTGTCCACTCAAGCTTTTTGCGAAGATACAGGTACTGGAAGTAATGGTCCCCAGTGTTGACAGCCATCTCAAGACCAAAGCAAATCATGAGGCCCAACAGGAGAATCCTCTGGTTGTGCGGCCTTTTAATAAAGATTACTTTCACCCCACTCATAATGTTTTTGTAGTGAAAAAATGTTTTCACTTTAGTTGCCCATGAATTATTTGGAATACTTGGCATTATTTCCTTGCTTTTATCATCATCATTATTATCAACCCTTTCTTCCAGCTTACTTTCCTTTAGTATGCACACTGTATGGACAATGGCCAACACTGACAATGTACTGCCAAGGGCAAAAGTGGCAACATAGCCAAACTTTTCCTTCACTAGAGCACCAATGTTTTTTCCTGTGGCAAACCCAATTGGCCACATTGCAGACAGGATCGCCATTCTCTTGGTCCTTGTCTCTGCTTTGGTGATGTCTGCTATGTAGGCAAACACTGCCATAACAAAGCAAGGCTGTCCACCAAGGCAGCTCTCCAGCAACTCAAAGAGCAAATATTCTGCTCGTAGGTCATAGAAAAAGTAAGCAGAGGTGAGGAAGGAGAGGTCAGCAAGCAGATGACCAAACAGGGCCAGAACAATGACGGGCTTCCTGCCATACTCATCAGACCATGGGCCAGCGAGGAGGGTGAAGATAATGGTTGGTAAGGACCTAAACAAAATCTTGTAAATCTTGAAGCTTGACACATACTTCTGGACCTCCTGTTGCTCCTCCTTGTGGTTTTGGATGTCCTTGCACACATCGTCGGAGAACTCCAGGTTAACCAGGCAGACCTTCTGGATGTACAGGTCCTGGATCACGATTGACCCCAAGCCCATTGTGAGTGTGTAAAGTAGCATTGACGGTTCAACTGATATCTTCTTCAGGCCATTCATAACCTGTGCCATAATGTTTGAAAATATGCCAGGAGTGGGACACGTAGCAGCCATTGCTACTGTGTTCAACTTTCGACTAGCTGCTTGCAGGTGTTGCTGCCAGTACGTGGCAGAACTGCTAATGAGTATCTAGAATTGAAAGTGTGACACTTGTTCATCATACCTACTTTGGTGTATGCATTTTTCTTTGGGTAGTAAGGACATATACAGGAATGTTTCACGTTGTTTCAAAAGAGAAATTTAAAATGCAAAGTTACAGCAGGGCACTCAATTTTTGCTTTAGGTGTGTTTTTATGTATTTACCATATTGTCAAACTTGCTCACAGTTTCACCAGTAAGAACAGCTTTTTGACCTCCTCATTATGTCTCCCATTTTGAAAAATTAAACTAGGTATGTATTTGCTGAGTTAGGTCAGCATGTCTTATTTTAAAGTTGTAAATATTAATATATGTTCAGGCTCATGATCGTCATAAACTTGTCCAAATTGTTCAAGTTTAGTCTGCTGAACTAGCCACAATTTACTCTTCATTTATAATAAACCAATCTAAATACATATACATACTCAGAGCCCACCATATTTAGTGAGACAGACAAATTTGAAAATAAAGCAGTTTTGAAGTTTGCTTGAGTTCTATCTTTTTCTTGCACGGTGGTAGAAAAAAAAACCTGCATCTTGATTGGTGCCCCAGGTGCTCCGAGGACAAGCTCACGAAAGTGTACGACCAGCAGGCACAAAGAAAAGCTATAATGAGCAGTGATCAGCATTATGGGCAGAGTCTCTCAAGTGGGTAGTAAAAATTACTGGGACGTGAAAGTCAAGCATCTCCTGAAATATATTTTCAAGAGGAGTTTGTGTAGTAGGTACACCTGGCACTTTAATTGCCAAGTTGTGTCAGGGGTCCTCAACCAACTTTAAATGGACCGTGGCAAAAGGGGGGGGGGTGCATGAAAGGGCCACAAAGTGGGTCACGAGGTACTCCGGGAGGGGGGGGGGGGAGTCTAACGCAAAAATGGGGTTGAGAACCACTGGGTCTGGGAAAGAGGGAGAGGAAGAGAGACATCAGAAGAGCTCCTCTGTCCTTCCTCCCTGCAGTTCTACACACGGCACTTGCATTGATATTTTTATTACACAGAAAAGAAACGTGATTTGGCAAACTGGAGGAGGAGGAGAAGGAGGGTGAAAATGTGCCTGCAGTTCCTTCTGTTGCTGTCCACAGCAGTGACTTCCTCCTCCTCCTCCTCCTCCTCCTTCTCGGGCACCCTCAGCCTGGCAGGTAACCTCAGCGTGGAGGTTCTTCCTCCCAGCTACTGAGTTTCAGTTGGGTCCCAAGCTGCTTTCACTTGAAAGCCATGTGTTTTTTTAACTGATGATTTGGTTCTGTAGAGCTAACCCAACCAGCAACGTGCCCTGAATAAACTTCCAGCTGAGCTCCTATGCATAAATTCTGTTAACAAACACTGACCGAGCATGTAAATCAAGGGTGAACATGCGAAAACATGTGTGGAACGTGTACATGTTTCAACTGAGCTTCTATCTTGCATACCACACTTGGTGGTTTGAGAAGGAGATCCAAATTTTGCACCAGTGGTGCATTAATTAAGTTGTAGGGGGAAAAAAATCTGAACTATGTTTTTTTTATATCAAGTTTCAGGTGCAACAACAGGAATGAGCAGCACGAGAAAGGCCAAGGTCAGGGTCATTGATCGCGCCATCCACAACTGCTACTACAAACCTGAGTGGACTGATCTGGATGAGGAGGAGCCACACTATGAACCATGCTACACCGCTAAGGATTTGTGAGTTGAAGGCTTTAACTTAGATTGCTGTTCCTTTTTTAGTTTTTTCAACACATAGCAACTATTTTGAGGGGTGAGTTCTCAACTTTTTTTTTGACTGGTTGCCCAA
>JAAUYM010029800.1_pt1 | contig 14100 bp, 15 predicted proteins | sample 7278001 | NCBI WGS metagenome assembly JAAUYM01 (sample SAMN14350224, study PRJNA611818) | marine sediment metagenome | isolation source: surface marine sediment (1.8m) | place: French Polynesia: Moorea | collected 2018-08
CTCTCAGGCTCAGCTCCACTCCTTTATTCTCTCTAGTCAGCACATTTACACTCACGATCGTTCTACTCCTACGTACGTATATACACCACACAGACCTCTGCAAAATAATTTTCAAGCTATACTTTACATTGACAAACAAATTCAAACATAAATTCACACTTTGTTTGACAAGGGAAAGAGCTGATGCATGGTTTTAGCGGACGTGCTGCTGTAGTACTGGTATTTACACCAGACCCGATCCTCTGTGGCGTTCTGGGCGCAGATGCAGAACCTTATGACATACTTGTCATTGATCGAGGCCGGAACCATGAACATGTGCAGCTTACCAGACTTGTTGATAATGGAAAGGAGCATCTGGTTCAGCTCGTCGGGACCCCTCAGACGGAAGCAAACCAGACCCGCCTTGATTTTATTGGAGAGAGCATGTGCCTGGTTTAACTTGCTGCCCTTATGCTGCAATTTTCAGCCTTACCCTCACGTTGTTGCAGACCTCAAACCTTTTGTCTTCCTTGACCAGCACAGCTGCCAGCAGACCAGGACACATTCACTTGCACTGGTCTGAATGGCCCTGCCACCAATGCTACCCTTCTTGTTGCTGAGGAAGGTGTCTGGCAGCCCCACCATCCCACCCATCCAGTTGAGCATGACGGTCTCTAGCTCAGTGCAGGCTGGGGAGGCAGCCCAGGAGAAGCCGACACAACCAGTGGCATCACTCAACATGTCACCCAGGATGGATGGGTAGGAGTTGCCAGCTGGGAAGTAGGCATGGAAGCGTGGGTGCTGCCAGTGGGTCACACCAATCACGATCTTCTTCTCCACGTCCTCCATTTCTCTGGGTTTTCTGGTGGCTTCTCTGGGATCAGGTGCTGGAGGTAGCCAGGCTGAATTCTTGGCGTCACACGACGAGTGGGTATTTGATCCTGCAAATTTTTTTTTAAAAATTGGTGTTATTTCGTAAAGTGTCATATCTCTTTTAATTCTTTTCCACCAGGTAATCCACAATGTAGTGCACCATCTCCCGCCCACGCTGCCTGGACTCAAGTCAGTCCATTCCGTCGTCGTGCTGGCTTCTGTTACCCTCGCTGCATCCATGTAGTAGTGTATTAGCGTATATACACGTATGTACTACATACATATCTCGTGCAGAGAGAGAGACACCCACAGAGAGAGGGAGAGAGAAAGAGAGAAAGCAACAGTGTGGATAGAGAAGAAGCTTTTCTCCTCCTCCTCCTCCTCTTCCTTCTTTTTCGGACGTATCCAGAGATGGAAGAGGAGGAGGAAAATGTTTCGCGTGGGCGCCAAAAAAGAAGTAGCAAACAACATCCAACATCCAACATTCCCCCCCCCCCCCCTCCATTCTTCGTTTCGTATTTCCGAGCTTTTAGGACATGCTTGTTCTCTTCCTTCTTTTTTGGGAAACCTGATAATGCAAGCCTTTCGCGCAGGAAGGCATCCACCCACGCCTTCAATGTCCCCATCCATATTTCCTGCACCATGAAGAAGAATCTTTTTTTTTTTTCTGTGCGAGTCGCTGTAGGATCTGTGTGGAAAGAGAGGTTGGGAATATCTGAGGCTCCGCGCCCCCCCCCCCCTCCCCCTCCCCGACCTCTCTAAAAGCCTCGGATGTAGAGATAAGACTCTCTCCTCCCTCCCTCTTTCTCTCTCTCTCTCTCTCTCCTTCCCCATCCCATCTTTCAATTTGCCACGCAGTGTGACCACCTAGTAAGAATAGAAGACGGGAGGGGGGAGCTGGCACGGGCAAACTTTTCGGACCGAGGGACCGCAAACTGCAATTTCTTTATCTCATCCTTTTTTTTTTGCCTTCTTGAAGCCGCCGGCTTTCTGCCTGTGGGCAGGTGGAGTTGGTGCGGCCCGCGGAGCGTCATCTTTGGAGGCTCGCTACTCCCTCCGTCCCTTCCAAGTTCTTCTCTCTACTACCTTGGGTGGAAAGAGAAAGTTAAAAAGGCCATAACTCTAAAGTTGGAAAGGAGAGAGAGAGAGAGAGAGGCAGGAGAAGGAGACTCCCCATCACCAATCGCCTTAAACTCGAAAGTGCCTCCCGATAGATCGAGAGCGAGATTGAGGGGGGAGGAGGAGGCGGAAAGTCGACTTCAAAGATTTTCTTGCACCACCACCACCCCCCTCTCTAATATATATCTGCCGATTTGCTCTGAACTGCAATTTTTTTTCTTTTTTGCAAATTCGCTTCATCCATCTCTTTTTTCTTGCTACAGGCTGTACGCTTGATAAGGCGTGGGGAGGAGAAGGAGCAGAAGCAGAAGAAGAAGTGCTCAATCATGTAGCAAGAAGAGGGAGAGGAGAACACGCATCAGAAGAGCAAGCAAGTCACTACTGTACACGTAATACTATTAACTTTTAATCCTTCGATGTGCTGTATCTACTAATCGCCGTGTCGTCGTCCTTTCCGAGAAGGAAAAAAAACAACAGCAACCAAACCTGATGTCGACCGTTGTAACTTATAGTGGAGATGTGGTCGGGCTGTTGCTCAACGACTGGACAAGTCAGGCGGTCGGGTCAGTGGCTCACTGGCGTGTAACCCCGACCAATATTGCCGGGGGGGGGGGGGCGTCGACGAGGCAGCGTCAAAGTCCGCCCCCCAAACAACCAAAATGCCAAGATAGTGATCAGACACGACTGAGACTGTACAGCAACAATTTTGCTAGGTAAATCTGTTGGTCTACTAGTATCTCTAGTGTCTGACAACCTCCTCAGCGTTTCCCTCGGCGAGGTCGCCAATATTGGTCGGGAATTACACACATGGGATGACGGAGGCAGGGGTGGTGGGCCGTGGAGAGACGCTACTACGTATAGGTCTGTCTGTACAGGTAGATGCAACTTTTACTTGCCATTCAAAGTGTCAAAGAGAGAACGAACCATTGTCGTCGAAATAAAAAACAGTGTGTACTCGTACTAGTAACATACATGTGTATAACGCAATTGTGTCTCCCCCTCCCTCCTCCCCCCCCCCTCATTTGTACCACCTACCCATGTCTCTGACCGAGTATGATGTAACAAGTGACATCAGCACCGATGCGTAATGACGATATCAGATATTTGAGTTATATGTACACGTGTACGCATATACTGTACGTATACCGTACCATATATGCGAAATTAAGTGCGTTTGCAGTGTCGTGTGATATTTATTGTAGTAGAAAATTAAAGGTTGAAGACTGACGGACCTTGCCCACTCCTTCCAAAAATAATCAAGCACGCTCAGGTGGCTCTTGCGAACTTTTGTGTGTGCAGCGTGACCAAATTGCGATAAAAATCGCAATGTAGGTCCGGACCCAAATTGTGATCATCGATCAATATTTTGCCTTTGCGACTAGCGATTTTTTGGGATTTATGCGATTTTTGAACTTTTCTCAAAAAATTGCCAATTTTTGGGAGATCAAAAGGTATTTCTGCAAAGCGCTTAAAAATACAAAAAAACTGGACAAAAGTTTTCATGCGATTTTTTGCGACTTTTAAGGCAGAACCTTGCGATTTTGCCTTAACAGTTGTGATCACTCTGGATGTGTGCACAATCCGTCGGTCGGTCCCCCTTTCCCCTTTGAAAATGGCTTCGCCTTTGATGTCGCGAGAAGCCCCCTTGTGCTAAAAGAAGCAAATGCCTTCTTCTCTTCTGCTGTCGCTGATCTTGTTCTCGGCCTCCTCCGGCTTCCACCCCCTGCACTGCTCCGACTGCGACGTCCCCGCCCCCGCCCCCGCCCCAGGACTCCAACGCGTCTGCGGCAGCGACGGTAACACCTACAACAGCGAGTGCTACCTCGACTGCCAGAGGGTCCACCTGGTCAGTAGTACCCAACACTAATAGTACAGTACAGTACAGCACGTACGAGCAGAGGTTCTCAACCTATGGGTCGCGGTCCAAGCAGGTTGACATCTCTGAAGTACTAGAGCTTCTCAAGTCCCGGGTAACAATACTATGAATACCCGGATATGTAGATGAACATTTGTTGATCAAAGTTTGGGAAATCCTGGGGTATTTCCCGGCGAAAACGGGAAAAAAGTGCTCTTTTACGATCCAGTGCCTCGAGATGATCTACTATACCATACATGGTAGTACATAGTACAGCACGATCTCACTTACGAAAGGAGTTGGCGTGCAAGCACGAGTGTCCGTGCCGGGAGGAGGAGGCGGCGGACGCCCTGTGGAGGTCGCTGCACCGGGGGATGTGGAGGAGGGGGAGAGGGAGGAGGAAGGCGAGGCGAGGTGGCAGGAGGAGGTGGGGGAGGAGGAGGAGGAGGAGGAAGCGGACCAACGCCAGCGCGGAGGAACTGAAGAAGGACGGGCTGACGACGGGGGCGGCGGCGACGACGACGCTGCAGTGGGAGGAGCACCCGGTGCTCATGACCAACACGGGGAGAGAGGCCAGAGAGAAGTAGACACACTTTTTTTCCCCACATACTATACAACTATACACATAACAGAATACAATACTATAAAATAGGCTACTTCCTCCGCAGGTCCCTGTGTCTCCTCCTCCTCTTGACAGCTCTTCTTGTCGCGTGGACCCATATTGGAGTGACAGAGCAAAGCTTCCAGTTGCAAAATATGGTAGAGTTCCCATGTGAGTCTTTCTTTCGCGAGTTGCTTTCTTCTTTCCAGGCTTGCTTCTTGGGGATGCCTCTCCGGTGCAAACGCGATATGCTGTAGTTGCTAACTACATGCCTCCTCCTCCCTTACTACTATAGTAGCGCATTGTTCCTCCTCCTCCTCCTCCTCCTCCTCCTCCTCCTCCTCCTCCTCCGTAAATGTTTAATGCCCCAATCGGCAAGGAAGAGGGAAGGGAAAAAGGAGGCCTCAGAGGAACAAGACAAGTCATACTAGCAACTTAGAGTCCTTGATTAAAATTTTACCAGATGGAGGTTCATTTTCAAATGTTAAAAGATTAGAACATGTACTGTACGTACAATGCCAAAAAAAAATAGCAAGCAGAGAAATCTTCACTAAATCGAGGTTCTTTACTAAGAATCGATGTTTGCTAAATCGAAGGTTGAATGATAATGATCAAATTGTTATCTTTGATGGTCTTTTTTTTCCAATCCGATCCATTCCTTGACCTCCGTGACATATCATGAAAAAAGGGAAGCTGAGAGTGCTGTAGTGGAAGGTCCACTCTCTCCGTCCCTGCTGCGGTCTCTCTCTCTTTCTCTCTGTCTGTTGAGGGTGGCTCTTCCTTCCCTGCCGCTTCCTCTCCTGTCAGCTAATTCTCAGCAGGCCGACACATATTTTTTTTTTTGGTCATATGTGTGAAAGTGAATTTTTATTATTATTTAGAAAGCTCCTCTCTCACTTTTCTCCCTCTCGCCCTCCTCTCCATTGCTTTATTGGGCAGTTGGGCCTCCCCGCACCCCGAATCGATTTGTGTGAATGGGCTGCCTGTCCAGGAGGAAGGAGGAGAGAGGGTGTGCGCTGTCGCTGTTCTTGTTCGCGTGGGAAGAGGAGGAGGAGGAGGAGGAGGAGGAAGTGGAGTCAGTGCTTGAACTCCTCCGTAAAGATGTCTTTCAGATACAAAGGTGAGTGCGACTTAGCGCGGCGACCTTCGCTTCCAGTGCCCTGACTTCAGCTTACTATTCCAGTAGAACACGGATAAGTGGATCAACTTTTGAAGAGCCAATTTAGGAGATGTCTTCATCCAGTATACGTATTTTCTATAGCGTTTTAAACAAACAAAAAATCACTTTTGGGACATCTGGTAACTCTTGTACCACTTCTTTTCTTTATCTTGTTTTATTGACTTGTCCGCGTTCTCTTTTTGTATCGACAGGTCGTCCGCGGCGCCGTCTGTCGGTCAAGGACCTCCCGGTGACCCGCTCGGAGGTGCTGGAGGCCCTGGAGCAGAACGGACTGGACAAGTTCTTCGTCGAGTTCCGCGGGTACTTCAGCAACCACCTCCTGCAGGCCTGCGTCGCCCTCTACAATCTCAGCGTGTCCAAGGAGAAGTGAGACTCTGGCTGTAGTCGTCAGCCAGTTTTTTTTTTCTTGTTAAGATGTCGGCAATGAGGAAAAAAAAACTGGCACTATTGAATGATGTGTAATATCTAGGCAATACCTGCAGAAATTGAACTGTATGTAGCGTGGATCTCCAATGTCCACGCCCGACTTCTCCAGATTTTCTGCTTTCGTGGAGCACTACATCTCCCAGCTGGAGCCGGCTTCGGGGCCGACGAGGAGGGCACAGGACAAGGGGATCGACCTGGCAGAGGCATCCGTGCAGGAGCTCAAGGGTAGGGGCGACGGAAAGCAAAAGCTGGCACCAATATAGAGTGAAGGACAAAAGTGGGGACGTTTTGCAGAAACAGTTGGTGTAAGCGTTCTAGTACCCACCCACAGGCCCAGGTGGAAATGCCCCCAACAGATCTATCCAATCCTGCCCTTAAGCAGGATTATAGGTGAATCCGGGGGGGACCGGGGAGGGGGGGGGGAGTTACAGTAGGGTTAACAGTATCCGCTCCCCCTCATCTGCTCCAGGTTCCCGCCGCGGCTTCTACAAGATCCGCCAGCACTACCAGATTCTCCTGGGCAAGAGGTACTCGGGGTCGGCGCATGATCTGCTGCGCGGGGAGTTCCCCTCCCTGGCGCTGGGCATCTCCGGCGCCTCTCTCCACTGCCTGGAGGACCTCGGGTACGCGGCCTGCGCCGGGATGCCGCCCGGGCCGGTCGTCGACGCCGTCGCCTACCTGCACCACTCCTTCTGCCCGAACTTCATCTCCATCCCAAGGCAGGGACATTTTGGAGTCTGAGGACTGGAAGGCTCTGCCCAAAATATTAGTTTCTGAGCAACAAAAAAGATATAGACCATTACTTGCTACATTTCCCTTCATTCTTTAAAAATAAGGAATATGAGTAGGTAGAATCGATAAAAAAATGTTTACATCCAAAGTATATTTTTTACCTTTTGCCATATACACATCGTGATTTGTCATTTTAATTTCAACAATATGAAAGAAGACAGAGACAAAGTTAGAAGCTTACATGTACACTTGGTGTGAAGATATACTGTATTTTAATATCCAACTTTTTCTGTACACCAGGCAAAACAATTTTTTTATGTTGTATATTTGCAGGGACATCCTGCTCTTGGGCAAGGGCCAGAATTCTTTCCCTGACGTCCTGCGGCAGCTCTCCGGCGACCTGGAGCTGGCCAACTTCCTCCAGCGCGAGCGGACGGCGGAGTGGGTGATGGCCAAGAGGTTGAGCCGGTTCCAGAACGCCATGATCGCGCTGCTGCAGAAGAGGGCCGACTCGCTCATGGACTACGTGTACAAGATCAGTGCCCCCGCGGAGGCCTGTCGCAGTCCGGAGAACTTCGCCGATTGGCTGGTGGATCAGGTGAGACCGGTTGAGGGGAGTCTACTACGTAGGTACATAGGGCTTGCTTCTGTACCTGGGTGCCACAAGCTACATCCATGCCATCATTTCATGTTGCTAATCGGTCGTGGTCGTTTGGTAAAAGTTGCCAAAAACTGAATAAATCGCCTAGTAAATCGAACGTCGACTGTGGTACTTTACTCTGTTATAGTCTAGTGCACTTTTTACTACGTGCCACCACAATTATTTCTGTTGCAGATGATCGTGGTGTACCAGTCGTCCGAGTCGCGGAACAACTTCTACCTCCTGCACGCGGTCACCAGCACCTGGGCACTCTCCCAGCTGCTGCCAGTGCTGGACGCCGCCAAGGAGGAGAATGCCGCCGGCAAGGGAGACAGCGACGGGGCCGTTGGCGGCGGCGACGGCGGCGGCTGCGGCGGCAGCGACGGCGCCGCCAGCGGCAGCGCCAGCGACAGCAGCAGCAGCGTCGGGGGAGGCCCGGCCACCGTCAACGTCAACAGCCAGGGCTTCAAGATGGAGCTGGTGCGGGTGCACCTCTGCACACTCCTGGCGCTCTACGTCACGCAGAAGTGCCCGAGACTCAACGAGAAGCTTCTGGTGAGAAAGTTTCTCACCAAAAGCTTGGTTGGTTGAGAAATTGAGCCACTTTCTGACCGATCTAGATTCCCCTACGAAACATTTGGAGTCTCTACGTAGTCTACATGTACAACCCCTTTATAGCAACAAATCTATGGTCCTAGAGAGCTTGTATGTACTTAGAGACTCCAAATGTTTCGTTGGGTATCCAAGTTCGACTGCAGTACGTACGTATGTACTACCAATTGTGTTTTTGCTGCCTGACGCCCTCATGCACTTGCGCCTTCCAGGAGACCCCGAACGTGAGCAGCAACACGTGGGACAAGCTGCGCGAGGCGGCGCTGGACTCCGGCGGCGTGGTGGCGGCGGACGAGCACGTCTACAAGCTGGCGCACGTCTGCCACGCCCGCGCGCTCCGCAACACCGACGCCCGGATGGGGGACGTCTACAAGCGCGCGGTACGCACCCTGGTGGAGACAGACAGGTTCGACGCCGTCGGAGACGCGTGATTTCACACCCACTCAATCCGAAACCCGAAAGAAAAAGGACAAATTAATACTAATTGTCGCACCTCCTGATTTCCCACCAAAAAAAAGGGGGACAACTAATCATACTTATCGTCGAGGGTGTCAACTCTATGTTTAAAAAAAAAGGCAAATTATTTTTCAAAGACCGCGCACGTACTATAGTCCAGTCGATCCTTGAATCAGTAAGAAAAAAAAGATAACCCCAACTTGGCAAACTTTTCTCCCCCGAAAAAAAAAACCTCGCCGACATTATTAAATCGTTGGCCGACTGTGCTTGTTATTTTAAGGGAAGCCAGCAGTAGGTACGTTCACATAGCTGTACACGTACACGTAACCCTGCGTCTGTGTTGGAAGCTCCTCCTGGCGATCGATCTGAAGCCTTGCGAGGCTCCAACCAATTTCCTTCTCACTCCCCCCCCCTTTTTTTTTTGCTTCCCAGAAAAAAAAACTTTCTTCCTCCAAGCCACTGATTGGTTGTTAGCCGCAGCCCTTTTCGACGCCTACGCCTACGTACTTCTACAACAACCATGTCTGTTCTACCCAGCTTTTTTTCTTGGGAATGGATCGTAGCCAGGATTGCCAGGTCTTGGAAAGCTGATGTAGTAGTCCTCCCAACTCCAGTTATAGCCCGACAGTAAATAACCAGAAGGTATAGCTCAAAACCCTGATACTTAATGGACTTGTGCATTTTTATTAAGACATTTTAGAGCCCACAAGACCCAAATATAGCCATTTGAGGCCAAAATGGCTATGGCTAGGGTATGGCAACCCTGATCGTGGTACAGTATACTACTACAGAGAGAGATGGGAGGATGGATTTCTGTTTCGGTATCGGTTTCTTTCCCCCTTCTCCCCATGGGAACAGCAGCAGCAAAAAAAGGATGTGCAGTCGATAGTTATGGCACCAAGAGAAAAAAGTTGCTTAAATCAAATACTTGCCAAAAGTAAATGACTAGTACAAACAGTTTTTTTAAAGCAAAACAAAGCAGCATCGTTTATTTATCAATATTTTTGGGTTTGCTTTTGTCACGTGTGCCGAAATACTATTTTTTGGGGTGGGAACTCGATTTGCCGCGGAGCATTATTCACATTTTTTTCTTTAAACTCTCTCACACGTGTCCACGTGCTCACATGCTCATTTAAACGCCCACTTGAGTAAGCAGCAACTCTCCTTGAGTGAACAACTTGTGCATAGGTAACGCGGCGCCTGCTAAAAAAAAAGCGATTTAAGCACTAACTAACAAGGCAGGGAGAGGGGAAAAACAAGAACAAGAACAAGAACAGGGAAACAACAAAACAAAACAAAATTGGAACACATTGGGTGTTTTTCGAGAGGAGGATTGCATGTTTGGTGGGAGGGGAAGGGGCAAGCAGGTAGCTGAGTGAGCTTTTCTTCTTCTTCTTCTTCTTTTTGTGGGTGTTGTCTGCGAGAGGCGAACCAAGACTGATGGGAGATGTCGATAACTCTCTCCACATCCTCTCCAGCATCCTCCTCCTCTCCTTTCGATCAGCGGTGATTTCCTATACGTACAAGCATCGATCCTGTCTCCCCAAGACTGGAGAAACAGTTAAAAACCAAGGACTAGCATGTGTGTGTGTGTGTGTTGCACTACGTTCAGTCGTGTCTTCCTTCTCAGACTGTGGTGTATCTGCCCAGGCTGCTGGAAGCCACGCTGGCCTGGTCCCCCTCCTCCTTAGACCTCTTCCTCTCCTCTCTTCCCTCTCCGTCCTCCTCCGCCTCCTTCTTCCTGCCGTCCGCCGACTTGGACCTCCCTCCTCCTTTCTTCTTCCCCTTGTCCTTGGACACCGGGATCCTGGATGCCCTCTGCCTCTCCTGCAGCTGCCTCAGCTCGCTCCTGGTGATCCTTCTCGACGCTGCGGGCGGCGCCCTCGGCTTGGGCTTCTCCTCCTCCTTCTCCTCCTTTTCTTCCTCCGGCGGCGACGCCGCCCTCGCCGGCGTGGACTCCTTCGACGGCGTCTTCCTCTCCTCCTGCTCCCCGTCCTTCCTCCTCCCCCTGCGGATCTTGACCTCACTCTCCTCCGACTCTGACTCCGCCCTAATCTTCTTCACTCCCTTGGGCCACTCCCCTCCGAGCGTGATGGACCCGTGGACCTCCCCGCCGCCGGCCTCCGCCTCCTCCGTCACCTTTTCAACCTTGACGTAGTTTCCGGTGGGCGTCGGCGTCTCCGCCTCCCTCTCCCTGCGTGCGCGGTCGTTGCCCTCGAAGTCGGTCGGGTGCTGCTTCAGGATTGACGCCGGAGGCTTCTTCTTTTTCGCCACCAGCTCCTGTGAAAAAAATATTTAGAAATTGACCTGCGGTACAGGTTTAAGAACTATAAAGTCAGACTTGAACAGAGTGGTAGCTTGATCTTTAGCTTGATCTTTGTTTTTTTGAATACATGTGAGAAATGAAGCAAGTGCAGAAATGGGACTCTTCAGTTAAATTTTCCGAAAACTTGACTCATGCCAAAGTCAGAGTAAAGTCAAACTTTAGTCTCAAGAATGCTCTCCGAATGACACACCTGCCTCTCGGCGTCTTTCGCCGTCGCCGCCGGAGGGGGCTTTTTCCTCTTGCCGCAGCACGCCAGGCAGCAGCAGCAGAGCAGCCCGACCACGGAGGCCAGGACGGCGACGATCACCATCCAGACGAACCCGAAGGCCACGACGGTGGCCAGTACCAGCACGACCACGTTGGTCCAGTGTCGCGCGTCCTTCCCCGGCCCGCCCGTGGCCCGGAGGAGAGTCGGGATGAGCCCGGGGACGTGTCCGGGCGGGGTGGCGCACAGCGAGGAGGAGGAGGAGGAAGAGGCTCCCCCGTCCGCGGTGGGACGGTTGCACTTCACCACCACGTGCTACGTGTGGATGAGAAATGACCGTGATTAGATTTTTCAAAATAGTCTCAGCTAATTCGATCATATTGTACATAGGTACAGTAGAACTTTGATATATGTACCAATCCGTACCTCCAGTTTGGGTACGCGCGTCAGCGCCTTGTCCACGTCCAACACGTTGTCGGAGACGACGAACTCACGAACTAGGAAGAGAGGAAGAACAGATTTAAAATAAAAACTATATAAAAGCTTTTTAATGGTGAAAAATGACATGGTTCGCCCTAAGTTTGCTGACATACTAAACAGATATTTTCGTGGCCCGACCAGACAACTCCACTTCCACCTCTTATTTACTACGCAAAGACGTCAAGAAACGCTTGACGTGGCAAGGGTAAAGTCTGGCCGGGGGTGGGGTGGGGTGGGGAAGGACCTTTCTGAAAACGGCGCCGACCTTTCTTGACGGAGAGCATCCCCCTCTCCACCTCGGCGAATGAGTTCCCCACGACGACGACCTTGGTGACGTTGTCGAAGACGAAGCCGCCGCCGCCCGGGTCGGCCTTGACCTTGCGGAAGGTGGAGTCGGTGACGACGACCGCGCCAGAGTCCCTGGCTGACAGGCCGAAGGGGGCCGCGGCGTCCAGGCCCCTCAGGCTCAGGCGGGCGGCACGATCAGCGTCAACCAGCAGCGAGGGAGGAGGGGACCTGCAAAAAGAGAAGTTCTGGTACAACTTTTATCCCGCCTTCCCATATTTAAATTTGCTCTACTACATACGTCTTTGTTGTACCTAGTAGGTACGAATAATATATGGGAATTGCAGGGTTTTTTCATTTAATTTCGTTTTACTTTACTGTCCACGGAAGTTGCAACGTTTCTTTTTTTCCTTTCCTATTTTTCCCTCTTTCTCGGTCTGCCGTGCGATCTGGAAAAGGAAGAAACTCCCGGGGTCCCAATTACGGAGACAATCAAGAGCTTTTGTTACACACAGTCGAATTCTCCGCCCACCACTTCCGAATAAAGTCGCCTATGCAAATATTTGCCAGCAATTTGCATCTTCCTCCTCCTCGTCCTCCTCCTCCTCCTCCCACTGCATAAATGCCCTCTCCTCCTCCCGTGAGTGAAATTCCCTCCTCTCCTTCCCCCCCTCTTTTCATCGGTGTTCAAACAAGATTTTTTTCCGATTTTTTTTTCTTTTCTTGGTTATATACCAGTGGCAGGCCGTTGCGTTTCCAATACCGAGTGTACCACTATCAGGTGAAGTGTGTGTGTGTGTGTGTGTGTTTTCCCTTTCTCCCCCACACTTCGTTTTCCCAAATCTTCCTCTCCTTTCATGGGTTCGACCGTGCGGCGCGGGCGGAGGCGACGGTGTTTGGTGCGTACGGTAGAACCCAACGTGAAAAAACTAAAAAAAAACTTTCTGCATGCCGACCACCGACTTGACAATATCCGAGTTCTACTGTACTCTTTTCTTTGCCGGACCAGTGAGCGCAAATTTACGGAGGCGCCTTCTCTCTCTCTCTCTCTCTCTGCAGTCGGTCTTCTTTCCATAAAGGCCCTTTCCCCAAATTTTAAGGGCCCCGTGACAAAATATGAGATCTTTTTTCCCCTCTCCCTTCTTTTCTCCTGTGAAATTTAGCACCCCCTGCAATAAAACACAGATGTGTTCTAGAGCAAAGCTGTCTAGCCCTCTCTCTTTCTCACTGACAGTGGGGGGAGAAGAGTCTCCTTTGGGGTCACCTCTTGAATTTTTATTGTGGACTTAATCTCAAGCGCAGATGGTGGGTGGCGCATCATCCCAGGGCCATCATCGCAGCCCAAAAAGAAATGGTAAACCGGTCAAGGCACTAAAATTATTACTGTACCACACTTTGTAGCAGAAGAATGAGATCGTTGGTTACAAGCATCATTGCGATCCAAGAAATGGTTGTTCTTCTTGTTTGTGGGACGACTGAACCGAATTCAAAGAAATTTAATTATGCCTGAATGAGCCTTACCCCCCCCCCAAAAAAAAATGGGGGAAGAGGGCACAATGTACATTTTTTGCCCTCTCTGTGGTGGCCATGTAAAGTGAATGCATCATTTAGTCCACCCATTTAAAGATGTAAAAAAAACACCATGCAGTTTCCTTTTACCCCCTCCCCACTACCACATTTCCAAGCAATTTAGTTGGACGATTAAGCCTCGCCTGGCTGCTTGGAAGAGTTACTGTCCTGGAGATATGTAGTACTTCGGCATCATCATGGGGGTGGGTCCCGTTTTTTTTTTTTTTTTTTTTTTTTTGGTTAAAGGGGGGTATCCAAGGGTGCCTAATTTATGATGCCCCCAAAGAAAGCGTGGAAGAAAAAGAGGGAGGAGGACACTGCGAAAAAAAAAGTAAGTTTCGCGGGACATTTAATCCGGGAAATCCATCTCGGTCTCCGCATAGTCTGGAAAAGAAGCCACACGGACCCTAGAGTAGAGATTTTTTTTCCGAACTCAGGTACCCGGGTACTTTAGTACGTTGTAGTATAATTTTCCTTATCTTCCGAGAAGAAAATCTTGAGAATTTTATGGGTTTTTGATCAATATTCCGATACCCAAACAGAGGGATATTCGAATATTCGGAAACCGGAGGAAACTCTACCCAGAAGTCGCTGACAATCCCACCACCACCAAAAGTTTTTGGGGGGGGGGGGGGGGGGGGGCGGGCCGGGGGGGGGGGGGGGGGGCGGCGGGGGGGGGGGGGGGGGGTGGGGGCGGGCCCCCCCGGGGGGGGGGGGGGGTGGGGCTGGGTGGCCCAGGGAGGCAGGCTTGCAGAGGTACAA
>JAAUYM010135986.1_pt1 | contig 14089 bp, 12 predicted proteins | sample 7278001 | NCBI WGS metagenome assembly JAAUYM01 (sample SAMN14350224, study PRJNA611818) | marine sediment metagenome | isolation source: surface marine sediment (1.8m) | place: French Polynesia: Moorea | collected 2018-08
GCAAAATTAATTATATATAGCTTCCTTTGTCTTATTTTCAATCATTTTCAGCTTCATCGAGTCTGACTCTTAACTCTGTTCTGTAAAACTTTCAGGATTTTCTCTACTGGGACTTTCTCATTATTCATCTTCTCCACCTTCGGTACTAACCGCTTGGGGATATAACGAGATTTTTTAGTTAGGCGCTCTCCCTCCCGCCAAAATTCATAGTGATACCAATTATCTAACCTACAAAATAAATAATAAACAACAACAACAAAGAGCAAATTTTTTTACGTTAAGTAAAATTACCATTAACCTAACAATACTTTATTTAATGAGTAAAATACTGTATTATTAAGTACATGATGCTCACACTACAAAAAGGAATTGACCCATACACGAATAAAACCATTTGGCTAATGCTGGACGAAGACTATCAAGTGATCGAACCCATACAGCGTTACCTGACCTCTTTAATTACCACCAGATCGCCAAATACCGTGAAAGCATACGGGACTGACCTGAAAATGTGGTGGGAATTTCTCAACCACAAATGCTTGGATTGGCGCAATGTTAATCTTCATCAGGATTTAGAAGACTTCGCTTACTGGATGAGGGTAGGAGATACATCTAAAGTTATTTCTCTACAGTCAGTAGAAGCTATTAGGTCAGAGAAAACCATCAATAGAGCGATTACTGCTGTCTCGACTTTTTACGATTATCACCTGTGTAATAAGACAGTTGATTTTACTGAGTTTGAGCGATTCCACGCAGTTTACAAGACAGGTAACACCAGAATCGGAACAACAGGAATACTTACAGGTATTGCTAAAGCCAAACCTACTAGAGAAAAGTTAGTCAAGCTTAAAGAAACTAAGAAATTTCCAGGCTGTTTAACCGACGAACAAGTAGAAACCCTAGTTAATGCCTGTGACCATCTCAGAAACAAATTAATGATTCTGATATTCAACGGTACAGGTATGAGAAAAGGAGAATTACTAGGGCTAAAGCATGAAGATATCGGAGATTTTGGGGATTACTTTATTCGAGTAGTTAGAAGAGAAGATAACCCCAATGGAGCATTAGCCAAAGGACAGGAAAGAACAATACCTGTAACAAAAGAATTACTCCAATTATATGACGAGTATCTAATGAAGGAATATCCAGGGACAGATTCAGAATATGTGTTTGTCAATATCTGGGAAGGAGATATTGGTGCGCCAATGATCTTGAATCTACCGAATAAAATACTCAAAAACTTAGAAAAGAAAACAGGAATAAAAACTTATCCCCACTTGTTCAGACACACCTACGCTACCCGTCTTTTAAGAGCTAATTATTCACCAGAGAGAGTGAAGTATTTATTAGGTCATGCCAGTATAGCCACTACTTTAGATATCTATTCCCATGTAATCAATGAAGCAAATCTATGGGCAGTAATTGAAAGAGAAGAAGAAGAATGAGTTTAAATCAGTTTAATTGGTCATCGGAAGATTATGATGGCTTGTTTGAAAAAGAAGTTCCATCTCAGTTATTAAATAATCCCCTACTTCAAAAAGATGTTTGGCGAACAATAGAAGATTTAGGATTAGAAACCCATGAACACCAAAAGAGATTAACCCTAAATTTTAGTAAAATTCAGCCCAATTGGTTTAATTTACTAGCCAAGCTTTATGTCTTGACAAGAGCCAACTTAAAGTTATCAATATCTTATATAGGAGACGATGTTAGTCGTTTGAGAAACTTAGCAAAGTTTCTCCAAGAAAAACGAATTGATGATGTTAAGTATATTAATAATGATTTATTTGAACAATTCGATTATTGGATTCATTCAACTGGAGTTAAAGAAAGAACAATTTCTAGTCATTACATGGCATTAAGGAATTTCTTTGATACCTGTCGTAGAGAAGGTTGGTTAGATGTCAAAACCTATTGGTTTTGTGAGAGAACCCCAAGAATAAGACCAAATAATGATGATATTAATTATATACCAGAAGAGGTTTGGAATCAGTTAGAAGAGAATTTATATCATTTTCCCTCACCAATGCAGAGGAAAGTCCTAATAATTAGAACTTTAGGATTGAGAATTGGAGAGTTACTTAATTTACCTTTAGATTGTTTAAGAAAAAGAGGCGGACAATGGCGGTTGAGATTAAAGGAAACTGAAAAATTCAAGGTGGAAGATGAGCTACCAGTTCCTAAAGATTTAGTACCAGTAATTAAAGAGCAACAGGAGTATATCAAGGGGAACTTTGGAGATAGTTACAAAAAACTGTTTTGTAGTAATAAAAGTGGTCGATTTTGTAACAACCAAAGGGGTAAAGATTTTAATTTTATCCCTGTTGCTAGAGTGATGTACATTGATAGATTCAATCATTGGCTGAATCAGCTAGCCGCTCAATGTAATATTTGCACAAAAGATGGAGAAATTTGGCATTTTACCTCTCATCAATTTAGACGAACAGTTGGGACGATAATGACCAATGCAGGTATTAGAGATTTAATTATTCAAAAATATCTGAGACACCGTAATTCTGATATGCAGAACTACTATAAACATCTGCTTAAAGAAGTAATAGGAGATGAATATCAGGAATTAACTAAAGAGAAAAACTTGGTCAATATTGAAGGGAAAGTAGTTAATACCCATAAGCCTCAAGACGCGATTGAAGAATATATGCGTTTGAGACTACATCAAATAACTACTCAACAAGGAGAATGCCATAGAAATAATCTCAAAAAGCCTTGTCCAACTGTTAACGGTTGTTGGCGTTGTCGAGATTGGATGACATCAGAAAAAGACTTACCTTATTTAAAACAAGATTTGGAGCGACTAAAAGATGAACTTGAAAAAGCCAACAAATTAGGGATGGTAAGAGTAGCAAAAGAGATTCAAAAAGATATTAATTATCTTCAAATAAGAATCAATGCTATAGAAGGGATTGTGAATAATGATTAAAATAAATTGGCATACAGATTATCAAAGAGAATTTCAATGTCCTCGGTGTCAAAAAATTGGAGTGCGATTAGGAGGTAATTTAGAAACCAAAAAAAAATTTAGATGTCCAGACTGCAATAAAGAAATTATCCAGTTTTATTCTCTTACGAAAACTTATTTTTCAAATATTTTAGCTGGTTATGGGTTTGCTTGTCCTAATGAAAAGTGTAATGCAAGACAGATGGTGTTGTATAAAACTATTAAAGGCAAAAAACATTTTAAATGTAAAGTCTGTAGGGCTACAACAGTTGAATCATGTGACTTAACAAGAAGTAATCTAAGCAGATATGCTCAGAGAACAACTTATATTAAAACTTTTTGCTTTGAAGATGATGAATGGGATTTAAGAGCAATTAATAAGTCAACAGGTAGAAGAAATAGTGGTTATATTGTTAACTTTAATAGTTTTCAATGTAATTGGTTTAAATTATTATCTAAAAAATATATTTATCACTTATGTAAGTTGAATAAACCTTGGGGTACGATTGATAGATATGTGACGGGATTTAGACAATTTTCTACTTACTTAGTAGAGAAAAATATCTTAAACTTGGAAAAAATCAATCGGGATTTAATTATTGACTTTATAGCTTGGAATAATTCTAGTAACTGTACAACTACAAATAGATTGAGAAGCTTAGGGCAATTATTCATAACGGGTAATATTCAAGGCTGGTTTTATATTGACCCAGATCTTATTCAGGATAGTGATTATCCAAAACAAAAACTTAGTAATCCAGACCCGATTCCCGATACCGTTCGAGAACAAATAGAAAAGAATTTACACAAACTTCCAGACCCCATTGCTCGAATGTGGATTGTCTGTTTCTTTGCTGCGATGCGCCCTCAAGAATTGGCGTTACTCAAGAAAAATTGTTTGGAACAAGTAGGTGATAAATGGAAGCTAGTTTGGTGGCGCAAAAAAGGTAAAAAAATTCATCAACATTCTGTACCAATTACGAGAACTATAGCTAAAGTTGTTCAAGAACAACGAGAATATATAGAACAGTTATGGGGTCAAGATTGGGAATATTTATTCTGTCATTATCAAAATATTTCTCAATTAGACCCTACTCATCCCAGATTAAAGCCAGTTAAAAAAGTTATTCCTAGCAGTTGGAATCCTCTACGAATTGCAATTCGTACTCTAATCAAAGCTGAAAATATCAGAGACGATAATGGTCAATTAGCTAAATTTCAACCTCGTCTTCTTCGGGAAACTAGATTAACCGAACTATTCCAGAAAGGACATGATTTATCAGTAGTTAGTGCTTGGGCTGGACATAAAAGATTGGCTACTACCGCTAACTTCTACACTCAAGTTACTTGTCAACAAATAGAGAAAGAAGTAGGTCATATTCAGTCTGCTTTAGTTAATGCAGAAGGTAAAAAACTTTATTACGAATCAATGCCTAAATCCTTTTGGGAGAATCCAGTTGCCCATGAATTAGAGGTTGCTGGTACTCATGTCAACACTCCTATCTATGGCTACTGTGGACTGGATTTAGACGAAGAATGTGATAAGTTTCGTGCTTGCTATACCTGTCGTTTCTTCGTTCCTAAACCCGAAAAATTACCTCAGTATATTAAGCAGAGAGATGAATTAAGGGAAAAGCAGGAACAAGCGTTAGCGTCGGGGCATGATGTCTTAGTCGAACAATTTGGTAGACAAGCTGACCAACTAGACAAAATTATCCTATCGTTACAGGAGGTAGCATGAGCAACGGTAACGACGGCACAAGGGAATCAAGAATTAATACTCTTAAAGAGACTCAAGAAGCTAGAAAAGAGGATGCGAAGAATCGAGTTTACCAAGCCATTGAAAGATTGCAGAAACTCAACGCTAAAATTAACTTTCATACCATTTCCCGTGAGGCACAGGTTAGTGTTAGTTATCTCTACAAATATCCAGAGTTAAAACAGCACATAGCAGAGTTAAGAAGCAAGCAAAATTCTTTACCCATTAAGCCTGTAGCTAAAGCCAATTCCACTTCTCACGGCAAAGTAGTTACTCGTCTTCAGGAGAAAATCAAGAAGTTAGAAGACGAAAATCAAGAACTTAAACGTAAGTGTGAAGCTCTAGCTGGTCAAGTATATCGTGTTCATCATCTTCAAGCACAAGTAGAGAGATTACAGCAAGAAAATGAAAACTTGAGAACTAAATTAGGTGAACAAGAGATAGCAACAAAAGTAACACCTATTGATAAGAAGCGTCGCAGCACTGCGAACGGGTTTCCCTCCACAGGTGACTGCGATAAGGAGAGAAAGTCTAAATCTGCTATTCCAGATAATATTCAATCAGACTTAGATGAATTAGGGATTGAGTTAAATACTACTCTCACTAAAACCATTAAATCAGCAACAGAAAAAACAATTTTAGATGCTATTGAAGCACTCAAATATCAATTAACTAAACAAGACATTCCTAACGCTGGAGGTTGGTTAAACAAGGCTATTAAAGAAGGTTGGACAAAGCCAGAGATAACTATTCAGCAATCAACAAAACCCGAACAAAAGATAGTCACTGCTTCCGATAAACCAGAGAAGAAATTAGTTGACCCCAACAAACTCAAAAAACTAAGCAATATTTTCAATAAGAAAAATGACTGATAACAATACTTTTTTAGGCAATATTGAAGCAGAAGAAGCCATCTTAGGTGGCATCTTACTTGACCCCACAGCTATAAGTATTGTGGTAGATATGCTACCAGTAGAAGCCTTTTATGTGCAAAGTCACCAGCTTCTCTATAAAACTACTTTAGAACTTTATCAGAAAGATAAACCTACTGACTTAATGCACGTCTCTACTTGGCTTGCTGACCATAATCTACTAGAAAAAGTAGGCGGTAAAACGAAGTTATCTCAACTATTAAATCGTACTGTATCCGCAGCAAACATTGACCGTTATGCTTTACTGGTACTGAATAAATATCAGCGTCGTCGATTAGTTCAAGTTGGGCATGAAATAGTTGATTTTGGTTATGACACTACTACTGAATTAGAAACCATCTTCGACTCTTCTGAAGAAAAGATATTTAACCTGACTACTAACAAACAAGACAAGTTTCAACCTAAACCAATCAATGAATGTTTGGCTAATGTTTTTAACAAGATAGAACAAGGTTCATCACCTGCTTACCCAACAGGTTTAACTGATTTAGATTCACTTATTGGAGGATTAATCAAGCAGGATTTAATTGTAGTTGCTGGTCGTCCGAGTATGGGCAAAAGCTGGCTAGGATGTTATCTAGCTAATTATATTGCTCAGAATGAAAAAAAGCCCGTAGTCTTCTTTTCTGCTGAAATGTCAGAGGAACAGTTAACTAAAAGATTCCTTTCCATGCACACTAGTATTGATTCACAGCGATTAATGCACAATCAGATATATGAATTATCGCACCCACAACGTCTATGATGCTTGCCGAATAATGTTTTTAGCCTTGTAGATATTTTACACATAGCTAAATTAGTTAGCCATATTATATAACGCTAATCATTCTAGTGTATGGCACACGATTACAAGACTTTTAGATTGCCCTCACCCTTAAAGTCTCTCTCTCTGAGTAGTTTTAGAGTTTGAAAATCATCCCAAACAAAGATGAGTTAATCAGAAAGTGAGAATAAGGAGAAATTATCAAAGTAATAGCAATAAGAAGGAATCTATCTTTACATTCAGGGAGAGATTATGTAGAGCTGGCATTGAGTCAGGCTCATAATGGTAACCTGACTAAAGTTTGATATGACCCTAAAGAGTCAGAATCGTTGCGATACGCTATTTTAGCTTGTATAGTCACAAAAAGCTCCAACTGATGGTTCAAATAGAACCTTACAAGTGCCAGTAGCACCATTCCGATTTTTCCCGACTATTATTTCCATTACTCCATTATCTTTAGTGTCAGACTTATAATACTCATCTCTATACAGCATTAAAAGTAGGTCGCTATCCTGCTCTAAATCTCCCGAATCTTTAATCGAAGCCATAGTAGGACGTTTATTATTCTGAGTCTCAACACCTCGGTTAATTTGGGCTAAAACTACAAATGGAACGTTAAACATTTTGCCAATATCTTTACAAGCACCACTATATTTTCCAATAGCTTGTGCTCGGTTAGGACAGGCTCTATCTCCTAGCTTCTGAATGTAATCAAGTACAACTAATCCTAATTCTCCCCTTTTAGATTGGATTTTTCTTAACTCAGAACGGATTTTGGCAGGTGTCAATTGTTCGGCGGGAGTATCATTAATCTCAATGGGTAATTGAGCTAGATTAGTTAAGCCATTAACCAAAGAATTGTATTCATCTTCATAAATGACATTATTCATTAATCTTTGAGAATCAATGCCAGTGTGCATTGCCAAAAATCTTTTAGTTAACTGTTTTCTGGACATCTCAGCACTAAAGAAAACTACAGGCTTTTTCTCATTAGTAGCAATGTAATTAGCCAGATAACAAGCAAACCAACTTTTACCCATACTCGGTCTAGCAGCAACAATAATTAAATCTTGTTTAGTTAAACCACCAATGAGAGAATCTAAGTCAGTTAAACCAGTAGGATAAAGAGGTAATGAACCCTGTTCTAATTCATTGAAGATATCAGCTAAACAGTCATTAATTGGTTCAGTGGTAAACTTATCTTTCTTATCTGTAGTTAAGTCAAATATCTTGGATTCTGCTTGGTCAAAAACTGTTTCTAATTCTGTGCTGGTATCGTATCCTAAATCAACTATTTCATGACCAGTAGCAATTAAACGACGACGTTGATATTTATCTAAAATTAAAAGGCTGTAGCGGTCGATATTAACTGCTGAGACAGTACGATTTAGTAGTTGAGATAATTTAGCTGTACCTCCTACTTTCTTGAGTAATTTATGGTCAGATAACCAAGTAGAAACAGTCATTAAATCTACTTGTTTATCTTTATGATGTAGCTCTAATGCTGCTTTATATATCTGTTGATGAGCCGAAACAGAAAAAGCTTCTACTGGTAAGATATCGGCAACAATCGTAATCCCATTGGGGTCAAGTAATATTCCTCCTAAGATGGCTTCTTCAGCTTCGATATTAGTGGGAGGTAAATTATTGTCATTCATCATTTGTTAAAAATACTGCTGAGTTTTTTAAGTTGAGTGAGGCTAACTTGTTCTTTATGTGGCTTGTCGGTAGCCTTAACTATTTTTTGTTCGGGTTTATTAGACTGCTGATGAATAGTTTCAGATTTAGTCCAACATTCCTTAATTGCCTTATTCAACCAGCCCCCAGCATTAGGAATATCTTGCTTAGTTAACTGGTCTTTTAAAGCTTCAATAGCGTCTAATACTGTTTCCTCTGAAGCTGTATGAATAGTCTTGGTAAGAGTAGGATTTAACTTAACTCCTACTACTTGTAATTGAGTAAGAATGTCAGGGTTTATATCACTTTGTTTTTTCTTGTTAATCGGCGTTACTTTGGTATTAGTTAAAGATTGCTCTAGCTCTTTTATCCTTGCCTTCAAGCGATTATTTTCTGCTTCTACTTGACGCAATTCGATAACTTTACCTTGAGCTACTTCAATATGCTTTTTTAAATCCTCATTCTCATTTCGTAACCGACGATTTTCTTGGCGTAATTTACTAATAATTACCGCTTTAGATTTATCTGTAGCTGGTTGGAACTTGGGGGTTCTATTTACTATGCCTCCAATAGCTGCTTTCTGTTGGTTACGTAATTCAGCGATCCGATTTTTAATCTCTGGATATTTGTAGAGGTAACTAACAGATAATCCTGCGGTTTCTGCTATGGCTTTGAAGGTAATAGTTTCTCCAGAATCTAAGACTTGTTGAATCGCTTTTTCTAACCGTTCTGCTGCATGCTTTTTCTTAGCTGCTGCTGCTTTGACTAATAGCTCTGGATTGCCTTTAGAGTTGTTACTCTTGAGAGACATTATTCTTTCTCCTCCCACTCATTATGACCAAGACCTCTCATGGTCTGGTGTTTTTCCATTCCACAGATAATTTTCTTGAGTCTATCTGCTCTAGGTACATTCTTTTCTATCTGTCTCTGATAGCCTTTTTGACGAGCATTTTCGATAATCTTTTCAGTCTCTTCTAGTTCCTTTTTATGGCTATCTAAGAAGTCTAAAGTTGTTACCCAACTACCACAGCTTTTACAGGGTAAATCCTGATGAGGACAAGTCTGTGTCCAAAGTAAAGTACAGTAACCATTGTCTGTAGTTTGCATTCCCATTCCTTTCTTTATCCATTGCATTTCTGCTGTGTCTAAATCGGGATTTATAGGAGCTACTATTTCACCTTCTATGTTGAAGTGAGTATTGTCCCACACTTCTTTCATTTTCTTTTTCTGGTCGTCCGAGGTGAGGTGAACATACTGCATTGCCATTTCAGGAGAAGCATGACCAGCACGTTGCATTATATGAACTATGCCTGTACCTTTTCGAGCTAAATCTGTTAGATGAGTATGACGGTATTTATGACATCTCCAGATAGGATATATTACATTAGAGGCATCTGTAATGTTATGTTCATGTGCAAGTTGATGAAGATATCCTCTTACTGTAGCTTGGTGCATTGGTTTAGCAACAGGAATAAAATGATTTAATTTCCTTCTCTTACATAGTTTTTGTTCTGCTAGATATTCATTAAACCATCCTCTACCTTCTGTGGTACAAAAAAGATTATTGAAATTTGTTTGAAAGTTATCTCTGACAAATTTTTGTTGTTCTTGAATTTTAATTGCTAATTCTTTAGAAATAAATAATCGAGCTTCTTTTTTTACTTTGCTTCTAGAGCAATCAATCCACCAGTCTCCATCACTATCTTGTTCAATAGAATTTAATTTTAATCTACATACTTCACTAATACGCATTCCTGTTTCTAAAAGTATTTCAACTATTAATAGTATGGGGGTGGGTAGAAAATTAATTTTAGTTTTTAGCTGTTGTAATACATAATCGGGAATATCTTTAACTTGGGATTTTTTATATTTAGGATAATCATCACGAAAAATCAATTTACCATTAGACTTAGGAAGAATATTATTTTCTTGACAAAAATCAAAAAAGTATTTCCAAGTAGCAAGGTAATGCGTTATTGTAGCTGCCTCTATTCCTGAAGAACTTATATGATTTATTAAATTAACCACAAAAACTCTATCAATATCTTGAGGATGCAAATAAATCTTGTTGACTTCTGCAAAATAACTAATTACTTTCAGATGTCTTACATTATTTATAATTGTTGCTGTGCTAAGACTTACTGTTCTAAACCAAATAAAATCTTTAACTGCTTGTTTTAGCCAATCTGGATAAATACCCAAAAAATTAATGCTATAATCTCCTACTGAACCGGGCTTTTTGCCTAAAATTCTTAAATCCCAAACATCCAGTATCTTCATTTCTTGAGATGATATGTTTTTAGGTAATACATATCTGGAGTGTATTTTTTTTACTAAATTTGTAAATCTTCTATTACAGTTTTTACATATATAGGTTTGCTTAGCATTTTTTTGTTTTCCTGCTTTTTTATAATTGGTATTTTGACATTTTGGACATTTTATTTCATCATCTTGAAAATCTAATGCCACATTTATTTTTTTCATTTATTCTTCTCACATTTAGCTAAATATTGTTTATAAGCAGTTTTTTGGTCTTCATTTAACAGATGCACATAAGTATCAATCGTAGTTTGAATACTGGCATGACCTAAGCGTTCTTGAACATAAATTAAATCCATTCCTGCTCTGATTAATTCTGTGGCGTGGGTATGTCTTAATAAGTGCGCTCTAACTTCAATTCCCGTTTTTTGACTCAATCTATTAAATAAACTTTGAGCAGTGGAATATCTCATCGGCGAACCGATTTCATTCCGCCACATATTGAGAAAAACATAATCAGAATCTACATCGGGAAAATCATCATCTAAAACGTAATTTTCATAGGCTTGAATTGTCTGTCTGGGCACAGTAATAATTCTTGTTTCTCCATCTTTGACTCTGGCATCGTTAAGATTATCATCACGGGGAATTACATGAATTTCATTTAATCCCATTTCACTGTGAATATCAGAATGTCTTAAGCCTAAAGCCTCCCCGATTCTCATTCCTGAATGATAAAGAAGTACAATTAAAAACTTATCCCGAAGATTGGCACAATTATCAACTAAAGTTTGGACTTCTTTTTTACTTAAACATCCAGGGAAAGTTCTAGGTTCTTTTATTTTTAATCTCTTAGTTTTTACCCCCTTATCTTTTTTCATCTCATAGAGAAGTGGCTTGTATCTTCTCTTGACTGGGTAACTGGTTTTATACAGTTCTCGGTTTTCTATCCTTTGATTTCGGGCGTGAAACTCGTAAAACTGATAAATCACACTCATCATGATATTGACTGTCTTTTCCGTCCTTTTCGCCGTTTGTGGGGTAATAGAAGGAACACCAGGAATAGAATCAGGTAGTTGTAGCCAGAGCATAAATTCGGCTAATTCCTTTTCCCAACATTGCGTCCAGTCGAGACTATAAGCTTCCAGATACTCAAAAAATAACTTCAAGTGATGAGCATAGTTCTTTAATGTATTTGGTGCTTTACCTAACGCCATCAGGTGTTGTAGGTAATCGGTGACTGGTTCGATAGCTAGATAGTCATCACCGAGTAAAACCCAACTGGTTTGACCTCGAATCTTGACCTTCTGAACTCTCATTATATGCTTTGTATAATTTATAGGATTTATATTTACACAAAACGTTAAAAAAGACAATTAGCTTGCCTTTGTTGTTGTTGTTTAATGTATTTAATTAATGTTGTATATTATGAGGATGAGTATGATTCTTTAGTAGAAGGTTTGAGTAATTTAGCAGAACTTTCAATTATTATTGATGATACTCCTGCCAGTGAATTAACTCCTGCAAGAATGCGCTCTGTACTGCGTCGTATCCAGTCTGAGAAAGGAGAATTAGGGCTAGTTGTACTGGATTACATTCAGAAACTAGGAGACAGGGCAGCAGGTAATCGCGCACAAGCAATCGGCAAATATAGCGGTGCTTGTAAAGATATTGCTAAACAGTTTAATGTTCCATTTGTAGTTTTAGCTCAAATTAACCGAGGTGTTGAAGCTCAGAGTAATAAACGTCCTACTATGGCTTCAATTAAAGATTCAGGAGATTTAGAACAGGACAGCGACCTTCTTTTGATGCTTTATCGAGATGAATATTATAAGTCTGATACTGAAGATAATGGAGTAATGGAGATTATTGTCGGCAAGAATCGTAATGGTGCTACAGGTACTTGTAAAGTCAGCTTTGACCCTACCATCGGTAAATTTTCTTGAAATACCTGTTTATTGTACTTTAACTTAGAGTTATCTTAAAGTAGCTCTCTCCAACTGCGTAACTCCTGACGGTTTCAAACTGAGAATTGCTGTACTCAAAGCCGTTTATTAAGCATTGTTCACTACATGGGAATCACCATCGATAATAAGTTATGTAAAAAATGAATTATTTTGCAAAAAATAAGCTAGTAATTAAGTGATAAGAAAGACGCGACTGAAAGGAGCGGCGGAAGCGAACCCTTGAAAGGAGTCCCCCCGCTTGACAATCAGATAGTAGGGGGAAAAGTAATCAAAACAGCAAAGACTTCAATATTTTTCGTATCTATGTAATCGCATCTATGGAATCTTGTTTATAGCATACTTGTCCCTAGTATTGAAGAGTATCGGAAGGAGCATCTTATGTTAGTCAACCCACCTAGTCAGCCAGATGATGAACAGAAGAGAATAATCAGTCGGAGGATTGCAGAGGTTATATTCGAAAATCCTGACTTTGAGGAGAAACTTAAAGAAATTGGAGACGACTCAGAAGCATTCTTCCAGCTAGTCGTAGATACCTGCAAAGAAAATGGCTGTGACTTTACTGTTGATGAGGTCAAAAGTGCTGCTGTAAGACCGCCAACCACGTTAGGATGCTTCGACAATGGGAGTTATTTGTGGTGTCCCTTATGAACAAATCCTCTAGCTTTTTTAATCTAAATCAGGTCTAAATTGTGAAATTTAAGGTATTTACGAAATAGATCGCCTTAGCTTCAGTAATTCTGTCTTTCGCTGTCTGAAACCAGGTAAACTCGTTACCCAAATTATAGAATGAAATTCCCCTGTAATCTAAATTGTTAACTGTACATTTGTCAGTGTAAGTAGGTAGGCATATTTATTTATAAAATGCCAACGAGTAAATAAATGCAGTCTGAAACGATCTTATCTAGCGATCACCCTAGATTTGGGTTTTATATTTAATTATGCCTACCTACTTAGAGTCTTTGTGCTGCGGCTTATCTTAAAGATTTGAAAAAAGCACCTAATTTGTATTTTAGGGTTTTCTATTATGAATCAAATCATGAAAGCAGTAATGATCAATAGCAATAGCTGCGACTTTAAGCAGACGATGCCTTTAGGACTTATCACTATTGCAACTCTCCTTAAGGATCGTCATGGAATCCAGACAACGATATTTGATCTACCAGTAGAAAACAATACACCACCTGATATTGATGCATTTGTTGAGCAACTTAATATAGATGGTAATACCTTGTTTGTCGGTTTCTCTACACTGTGCAGCACATTTCCTCGTTCGCTGTCAATTGCGCGCTCTGTCAAACAGAAACATCCTTCCATCGTTATTGAGTTTGGTGGTCCGCAAGCCAGTGCTACAGCATATGATCTGATTGAGAAATATCCCTTTATTGATGTTGTTATGGTTGGCGAGGCTGAAGGTGTTTTAGATGATTTTGTTAGTTGTTTAGTGTCTAAAAACCCAACTAGCAAGCCTGGGCTTATTTTTAGGGAAGTAGAAGATTTACAGGATAAAAGCATCATTAGAATTAAGTATCCGCCAATGGCACCACTTGTAGAAATAAATTCTCTTCCCCAACTTGACTATAGTATATACCCACAAGCAAATAGCAATAACTCTGTCGCTATTGATGTGGGACGAGGATGTCCATACAACTGTAGCTTTTGTTCTAGTGACTTCTCCCGACGTTGATGCTACGCATACAACGCGGGCTTCCCCATACCTTGAAGAGTAGAGAGAACTTCCTTGGAGGTAAGATTGGTACAAGAACGAGTTATAAC
>JAAUYM010026254.1_pt1 | contig 14087 bp, 14 predicted proteins | sample 7278001 | NCBI WGS metagenome assembly JAAUYM01 (sample SAMN14350224, study PRJNA611818) | marine sediment metagenome | isolation source: surface marine sediment (1.8m) | place: French Polynesia: Moorea | collected 2018-08
CCCCCCCCCCCCCCCCCCACCTTTGGTACTCACCGCCCTTGCCCTCTGAAGCGCGTCTTGGAAGGAGCTACTGGATTCGTCCAAGTTGGGGCTGTCGCTCATTCTGCATTCCGTGGCCGGAGGAGGAATGTGCGAGGGAGTGACCCGCGCCGCGCTGCGCCAAGGAAGGCCACGTCCGGCTTCTCGTCCACGTCGAAACAGAACAGAACGAGAGAGAGAGAGAGGAGAGGGGGAGAGAGAGAGAACAAGAACAAGAACAAGAAGAAAAGAGAAAGAGAGCGAGAGCGAGAGAGGCAGAGAAAAAAAGGATCAGAGTTGCCACAGAACTATCGGCTAAAAATACCGCCCAGCGAAGAAGAAATTTGACACACAAAGATAAATGCCGTAAATTTACTTGCTCTACCGTACTTGTGCAGCGAAACTTACCCCATAAAGTTGCCAATAGTCAACGGTCGCCCGCAGATACATAAAAAAAGTCGCTGGCTTTCAAGTAACGGGCAAATGTGGTAACGCTTGAGCACCTCTGAATCACGAATCACGCAGTGCTCCGCAGGCGCAGTGGCAGTGGCAGCCGCAGCCGCAGCCGCAGCCGCAGCGGCAGCAGTTGGAGGTTGGTCGGCTTTGGCCGATGCGATGCCGGTCTGGCCGCTGAGAGCTGAGAGCTGAGAGCCACCAGAAGCGTCCGCCCGCTGCCGCTGCCGCTGCCGCTGCCGCTGCCGCTGCCGCTGGCGCTGCCCAACCAACCAACAACGCACTCTTAATAAACTTCCTCCTGAGCTCCAATGCAGAAAGTTTGTTAATAAGCACAGACCGAGCATACTGTACTACAAATTGGCGCTTAACGTGCAAAAACGTGTATGCAATATCCATTTTGCATACCACCGTTAGTGGTTGGGTGCCAGAGCGGCAACAGCAGAAAAGGCAGTCTGAGAGACAGAGTAGCCGTGACTTCCAAAAATAAACAAAGCAAAACAAAAAAGCCCAAAAAGCCAGAGAGGAGTTGACCTGCCACAGCGTTTCACAAAGCAAAGGCATGAAGGCCAAGAAAAGGTCGATGGCGCCGGAGGACGGCGGCGACGAGGCCTCCAAGAGGCTGAAAAAGGAGGACGATCTGGCGAGGAGACCAAGGAGGACGGCGACCAAGGTGGACTACAGGTAAGTTTGCCGCCCCAATCCCAACATGATCTTTGCTAAGGGTGGTGGTTCTCCTTGCATTTAGGAAGCTAAATGAGGGGATGGCGTCCAAGCGAGAATTCAGAGAGGGGTTGGAGGAGGAGCAGGAGGAGGTGGAGGACCTGCAGGAGATGTCCGAGGAGGACTTTGAAGGCCACGACGACGACGACGACGACGACTACGTGAGAAAGAGGAGAGTCCAGAGGTCCCCGTCCAAGAAGCAGGACAAGAGAGACGATCAGAGAGCGGAGCCGACGGCCGAAGGGACCTACGGGGCCTGCATGGAGCGCTCCTGCGCCGTGTGTGCCAGGGAAGTCGGGGACGGCGGCGGCGGCGGCGGCGCGGACCTCTTCTCCGACGCCAGCAGACTGTCCGGGAAGCCGCTCGTCAGCATCTTCCGCGCCGTCGTATGCAGGGACGTCAGGCCGAGCTTTCTCGGACGACGAATCTGTTCCAGCTGCCTGGTAAGACCGACATGTTTGCCATGTTTCTCCTCACCTACTATACCCAACCAATATTGGTACCACTAGAGCCATACCCACATCTAGTACGCCATTGGCGGTAATTAGTGATGGAGTCGAAATTTTGCTTGCCCTAGTTGCTCTAACGGGTTTCTTTCTAACATCTGCCATGGAGTTAGGACAACCCATCAATAAATTCATGCGAGCGACATTGGTTGGGTCTCCTTGTCTCTCTCATCCATCAGTCGGCCCTCGAAGGCGTGGAGTCCACCTACTTGCAGTTCCGTCGCGCCGCCGATGCCTTCCTCGACTCCTTCGAGCTCGGCCAACGAGCGGTGGACGCCGACCTGGTCGGGGTGCCTAACACGGAGCTGGTCGGGTCACCGCCCTCCAATGTCGCCGCCTTTGCCTCGCTGGGCAGGGTGGTCCTCAAGTTGGTTGACCCGACCGGGGTCGGGTTCAACGCCCTCTACGTCGGCGTGGACTTTGGCGTGGTCGTGCAGAGGGCTTATGCGGCCTCCGTGGTGCCCGCCGGGGAGCTGCCCCCGGAGGAAGGAGACGAAGGAGGAGGAATCGGACAGGTGGCCAAGGACGGGGGGTCGTCTGGGGACAAGGGGGAGCAACGAGCAGGACGGACCGTCACGCTGGTTTTTGAACCCGTAATTATTACACAAATACAGACTTCTACTAGTGCAAACTTTGCAACGAAAGATGTTGAGAAAAGCTTCCACAAAACTTCAGGAGACCGGAACGCTTGAGCCGGCCACCGGGCTGGCGTCGGCGCAGCTGGCGACGCCCGAGGACGCCGACCCGCGCTCAGCACAGCTCTACCTGACTCCGGAGGAGTTCGACGCCGCCCTCCCCACCAGGCGCTTCTCGCAAGGCATCTTGTACCTGGCGCTGGAGGAGGTGGAGCGCGCCTGCGCCAAGCTCCTGCTCGGCCACAAGACGAAGCAGCAGGTGCTGCTCGGCCGGGCGACGGCGGCGGAGTATGGGAAGCAAGTGCCGGGGGTCGACGAACCTTTTACGTGCAGGTAGTATCCCCGTTCCAACACCGACTTTACTCTTGCTCAAAGCTTCCATTTCTTATAATCTCTTTTTCTTCCGCACTGCAGTGACTGCACGGCCTCCTACCCCTTTCTCCACATGCTCAGCAATCACGTCCACTCCATGCACGGAGATGAGGAACCTTCTGCGGTGTCCGCTGCGGCAGCCCCTGGCGACGAGGGAGGTGACGGCAATGAAAAGGGAAGGATCCTGAAAGTGCCAGTAGGGTGAGTGAGGAGGAGGGTACGGCCGTTGAGCCAAATCGAGCTGTCCCATAGGCACGTCAGAAGAGACCTCTGTTTGCCAAACTAGGAGGACGGGAGAGACGCCAACCCTGGAGAAGCCCTTCCAGTGCGAGCACTGTGACAAGTGCTTCTCCGAGTATGTCACTCTGTCCGCCCACGTGGATCACTACCACGGCTTCTCCCGCGCTTGCAACGTGGAAGGGTGCGGCGCCGTGCTCAGGTCCATACGAGACTTTGCCGCCCACTACGTCAAGCATGCCGACGTCTCCTTCGCCATGCCAGACGACTTTGAGGTGCGTGCTTTAATTGGTTCAATGAGGACCAAGTCCAATTGTTTTCTTTCTATCCGCAGGGAAAGAGGAAGGCAGTGTACCCCTGCCCAAAGTGCAATGTCAGCATCCAGGGGCTCTGGAAGTTTGTCTCCCACACCTACGTGCATGACCGGGAGGCCAGGTTTGCCTGCCCCGCGTGTGGAAAGAGAATCATCAAGGTTCAGAACTTCAAGGATCACATCTTGAGGTATGTGTGAGAGAGAGAAAAACTTAAGTCTTTGTCTCTCCATGTGAGATAAACGTCTTCCTTTTCTTTGTTTCTAAAGGCACCAGTTGTCCAGCGATTCTCAAAATCTTGCTCCGACAACGTTGCTACAAATGCATAAAAGGCCTTTGGAAGAGTCTGGTAAGAAGGGTGCCAAGACTTGTTTTTGCTGGTCGTGCTACTGTTGACAGCACCACCTACTGTATAGTTACGACACCAACTTTTTTTTTCTCCTTGATGATGTTGCCACTTGCTAATTTTTTTCAGCGTCCAAGTCGGAGGACCACGTTCGGAAGCACCAGCGCCTCCTACCTCACGCCTGCCCCGACTGCGGCAGGCGGTTCGGCACCCCGTCCAACCTGGCGCACCATCGCGCGGCGCACCTGCCCAAGGAGGCCTGGCGCTTCTCCTGCGGAGAGTGCAACGCGCCCTTCCCGAGCGAGCGTCGGCTCAAGATGCACGTGGCCAATGTCCACAGCGGGACCGGCGCCGGAGACTGCGCCGTCTGTGGCGAGGGGCCCTTCCAGAACAGGCACCTGCTGCAGGTGCACATGGCAGAGGCGCACCAGGACCAAGGAAAACAACAGGAGGTCGATGCCACTGACATGTCCGAAGGTGTCGAGAGTGAAGGTGCCATTCTTTGAATCCTTATTTAAAAAAGAAAAAAGCTGTGTTGTACCACACATACCTGACACTATTCGTATATTACCGTATGTTAACAAAAATATATTTTGTCCGATAGCTTTTCATCACACCTACGTCTTACTCGTCATTTTATTCGGACTGATATTTTGTTTGGTGCTGTTGGCAAACGGAGTTTCTTTTACTAGTAGAAGTTAAAGGCTAGCAGACTTTACACAGTTGTTTTAGTACAAGTAGTACTTAAACAAATAGATAAAACATCATAAACAAAAGTTGCTCTAAACAATGCCAGTAATACTCGTACGTACAAGTGCTATTGTGTTTAGCCAGCTTACAATGTGCTTAATGTGCCATGATGTGCAATGTACCATCTGATGATCTAGATGTAGTACTAATTAATCGAATTTCCAAGAGGTTCCACAAAATTTTCCTAACATTTACAGTGACCAGATGGCACCTAGTTCACAAAGAAAAGAAGAATAGTTGGTTACTCCATCTTTTTTTTACGTTGTGTGGCGGAAAGGCTAGTTACAGCCGTATGAATGTATGAAGATGATGTATCTAATTTCCAAATAGCCTCGAGCAAATAGCATGCACTCAATGTGTAAGAGGTCCAACTTCCTTGTAGTATGTAGTATTATATTTTCGATATCACAGCCGCAGGGACATTGTGGAGTAACTTACATAGTATATTCAGAACGTCCCTGGATAATGTTTTTTTTCTGCACCGAATGTGTCATCGCCTACAACTTTTCATCCCCCACTCACTTTTTCAAGAATTGATATCACAGGCGCAATGTTGTACGGGAAAAGGCCTTTCTCGTTCAGCTTCTTCAGGTTGCTCAGGGCTTCCTTCAGGAAGGCTTCGAGGTGAGGATGTCGCTCCCTCTCTTGTGGCGAGCCGCTTGTTTGCTCTCGACGGAGAAACTTCAATAGTCTGAGGGAATAGAAAAAGAAAAAAAAAACAGATTTCCAAAAATCATATGGAACCGTCTTCATTTACGCATTTTTTTATACCTCAGAAAGTATAGAAGGAAGCAGGTCTCGTTCGAGATGAGGAAATCGATGACGACGCTGACGTCCCAATGGAGATCTGACATGAACTTTTCAAAGAGCTCAAGAGGGTCAAAACGCACCTCCTCTATTCTGGGGCTGGTTGCGTCAGTTGCACATTCATCCTCGTCCTCTTGGCCAGACAGAACACCTTCACAAACAGAAAAAAATGATCGTTTATGCCAAGAATATCACATGGGAACGAATAGCAGGAGCAGTACAAGCAAAAACTATAAGTGAATAATTACCAATAGCAACGTTGATGTCGACAAGACAGAGAAGTCCTTCAATGAGGACGTCGTCCTGATCTGAGAACAGTTGCAAAAAGCTACTGCCAAAGACTTCTGCCGAAGAAGAAACTCTGTGCAGAGCATCGCCACTTGCCCAACTTTGCCTTCAAAAGAAGAAAAAAAGCAACCCAAATTGATAGCTGTCAATCTCAAGCATGTACATGTCCAAACTCAGCTACCACTGCGCAAGCACGGCCACCATGGACCTCTCGATGTCGGTGGCCTCCTTTTCTCCCAGGCACCCGCGCGAGGCGTGGCTGTTGTCGCTCTCCTCCCCGCTGCTGCTGCAGACGGTAGCCTGCCTTAGGAGGATGGCCACCGCCTTGAACGCCAGCAGCGAGAGGGACTGGGCGGAGGAGCGGGAGAGCCACGGGAAGGATGTCTCCCCTCTATTTTGCCCTCCTCCCCCTCCTCCTCCTCCTTCTGGCGGAAGAATAGAGGAGTCTCCCTTGCCTCCTTCCTCACTGTTGATTGGAGCCGGTCCCAGTCGGTCCAAAGAGAAGATCTTGCCCCGCAGGATCTCGGTCAGGATTTCACGGCAGATCTCGCGAATCTGAGAGGGAAAAAAAGCGCAATGATCACATGATGGTGATCACATCACTCAATTGTGAAACAGCAACGAAAATACCCTAAACTTATAATGTTGCGCACCTCTTCGCCGACCTCTCCTTGTAGGGCCAGGGTTGATCCGTAGCAGAGCACTTCGTTCAAGATTGAAAGCTTCTTTCGCCACGCTGGACAGTCCAGGCTGTGCGGAAGGGGGGGGGGGAAGCACATCGGTAGATGGGGATCAGCTTCAGTCTTTGCACAGCCTAGTGGCAGATCTTCTTACCATTCTCGTTGGCACTCCACCACGTCGCCGACGATGGCCCTGGAGCAGGCGACGCTCTCTCTGGTGGCGCTGTAGCCGAAGTGCGAGCGGACGGACACCGCGGACTCCCACAAGGACAGGAAGGCCGTGTCAGAGCACAGTCGCGGACAAGAGCACCACCTGCATTTTTGAGGGGAGGGGAGGGGGGAAGGCTTGATGAACGTCAAAATCTCGACATCTCTGTAGCTTGAAAATGGTCCTCACTTTTTCCACTCTGGTCTCATCATAGTCATGAGAGAAGACTGCAAAGCCTTCTCGTGCCAGGCGGCATCAAAGTCCTGTTCGTGGAAATGGAAGTGTAGTACGAGTAGTAGCCAAGGTTGCATAGTACCTACCTACAACCCAACAAAAACTTTGGAGTCTCTAAGTAGTCTACAGCCCCTCTAGGACCGCAAGTTTGTTGCTCTAGAGGAGTTGTAGTAGACACTTAGAGACTCCAAATGTTTCTTCGGGAACGCGATAGACCTGCTCACCTCCTCCCCACGCGAGATAATTCTGGTCGAAGAGAGGCAGGAGAGCTGTTTCGTCGGGGCCAAGCGCAGCGGGGAGTCCGAACCCAGGTCCTTCTCCAGCATCAGCTTGACGATGCTCGCCCCGTCGGGAGTGGCAGACACGTCACGAACCAGCCGCCTCATTAGTGGATTGCAGGAGCTGAGAAAAAAAAACATGCGTTACACTAGTATCGTCTGCAACAATAAATGCTTTCAATAGTCCCAATCAGACCTGTTGCAGACTTCCTCCGATTTGCAAGGCGCCCTTTTGGCCAAGAAGACGAAAAGTTCTCTGGCCAAGGAGGCGACTCGACCGGAAGAGCAAGGAGGACGCATCAGAGAGCGAAGCAGAGACAGGAGGGACCATTTGCTCCGAAGCAAAACCTATGAGGCAAGGAGAGATTGCATTAATAATAATCCTATCTGAGCATTTGTTTTGTTTGGTGGTGCTCGCCTTTGCGAAGGTCATCATTGTCCTGCACATCCCGTATGGAGCTCCTTTCTTCCCCTTTTCTCCTTGGGCCCTCAAAGTCGTCTCCATCACCGCGCGTATAAGACTGAGAAGCATCAACAACTCCTCCTCTTCGTCTCCTTGTACTCCAGGTGTGGTCTTGAGTGCCTCCCTTGCCCCCTCCAACAGGCTCCCGAGGAGAACCTCCTCCGCCTCCCCGGGGGCCGGCCCGCAGAGACATCCCGTCTCCAGCACTTGGGCGTACAGCTGGGCCGTCGTGCGGGAGGCCCTTCCGCCTTCAGTCGACATCGTCGGACAGCCTCTGATCGTCTTTGTACGAGTGCCTCAGCAATCAGGCAAGATGAGAACACTGTTGCACATGATTCGGTTGTGTACGGTACTACACGTAGTCACACTCACTTGAGGCAATAATGAAACTACCGTCTACCGCCATTCATGGTGGCTTTCGTGGTAGGACTTATCCTACAACTCGTGAAACAGCAACATCATGAGCATCACAAAGATATGATCGGTGTACGGTAAGAAGAACCGTACGTAGTACTACAACAACACAAACACAAAGTGACTGTAAATGGCCGGATGCGTACGCATCACAGTCAGAGGAAGGAAGTCGGGGCGGGGTTGCCACCTGCTTTCAAATGGCAAGTAAAAGAAGGTGCTAGAGGCGAGATTTTTTTTTCGTTCATTTCCAAAGCAAGCAAAAACATTCTCCAAGAGTAAAATGGCAAACAGTAAACAAATTGACAAATGCTGGATGCAAAGACCGTTTTTCTAAGATGGTAAGTACGTTAATTTTGTGGTTTTGAAAAACACAGGTTGGCAGCACTGATTCATTGGCATAACAAGCATGCAGCTGTTTCCATGGTGCCAGCGGCGCCACCGTCCACCACCACCACCACCGCCAGCGCCACACCAGCCAGAACAGCCTATGCTGTGGAGCTGTAGATACGCCAGACAGGACTAGCAGAGAGAAAGAGAAGATTTTTCCTTGCTGCTGCCGATGTGGACGTCATTGCTTTTTAGACTTTTTAGTGGTAAATTTGAGGTGGTGCGAGTGAGAGAGTTGTCAGTTGGCATGCGGAGATGAGCCACTTGGCCGACGCCACCGACGAGGGGTCCGTCACAGTCACAGAGGAGAAGGACAAGGAGGAGGAAGGGGAGGGCGAGGCACAGGCCACGGCCACGGCCACGGCCACTGGACAGACGCTCAAGCTGACCAAGAAGGACAAGAAGGAGGTGAAGTGGACGACGGACACCGTGGACAACGAGGGGCTGGGCAAGAAGAAGAGCAAGTGCTGCTGCGTGTACGTCAAGCCCAAGAGGCTAGGACCGGGGGGAGGGGACGGCAACGAGTCCTCCGGGGACGAGAGCGGGGACGACGACTGCCCGCACTGTCCGGGACACCACGGCAAGGACCTCAACCCGGATCCCGACTCGTCCGAGCCCGCACCGACGGCCTGAGCGGACGGGACGGGACGAGACGAGATGAGCGCACTCGGGCTTCTCGGCCAGTACGAGTCGGGTTCGTCGTCGTCCTCGTCTGAAGAGGAGGCGGAGGAAGAGGAGGAGAAGAATGCTCCTACCTCAGCCCCACAGTTGTCCAACCCCTTCAAGTCCTCCTCCTCCTTCTCCTCCTCTCCGTCCCACCTTCGACTGCCTAAGCCCTCTTTCATGTCCGAGCAGGAATCGCTCCTCTCTTCCTCCTCCGTCTCCTCCTCGGTGTTCAGCAACCCCTTCCGCGAGAAGGAGGAGGCGAAGAAGGCCCTCCTGGAGAGACACGTGGCCATGACCATCAGGCAGGAGGAGAGGAAGACCATCGACGGCAAGAAGGTCTGCTGGAACTTCCGGAAGGGCCGGTGTCGCTTCGGGCACAAGTGCACCTTCGCCCACGACTCCGACGTGGGGTTGAAGAAGCCCGACCCGGCCTCATTCGAGCCCAATTTCACCTCGGGACCGTCATCTTCCTCCCCTGTCGCTCCCGTCGGGGCCATTCCTCCTGTCGCTCTCTCTCCTTCTCCTCCTCCTCCTCCTGCGGTTGGTGCTTCCTACAACGAGGGCAGCGTGATCACTGGGGAGGACACTCAGGGCTTGGCCGTCGCCATGAGAAAGAAGAAGCGCCCCGGGCTGAGTCAGGACATCACGCCAAGCAAGAAGGCCATGAAGTTTCACAACAAGGTGTACAACAACAGTGTCAGCTAAAGGATGAGGAATTGCAGTGCAACTTGTTTGCACGTTTTTTCCACGTCTAGAATTCGAGCGGACTTTTGCGAATTGAAAGAATTGTCAAGCCAAATCAGATTCAGAAAATAAAATATACCTATGTACTAGAAGGCACTGTACTAATTAATTTTGTTTGTTTATATTATTAGTGTCAATTTTCTGTCAAATTCTTGTAGAATAAGTTATGGCACCATTCTACTTATTGGTAAATCTCCCCTCGTACATGTAAGTAGCACACTAGCGATGTCGTGTAGAAATAGAAATTCCAGTCCTTTTTGGTACTGTTCCTACAAAATATACAATTAGTGAACAGCGCTGGCGGTAACGCAGAATCCGCTTCCTGACCGATTTACTATACATATAGTACAAGTTGTCCACTTTTTAGAACGTGCTGCACTGCTGCTACATGCCTTCATAGATGTCGCCTGTGATGAGCTCGGACGGGTCGTACTTGGGTATGTCGATGATGTTGTGCTGGATGAACTCCTCCAGGTCCATGACGTCCACACTCACCAGTCGACCCACCTCCAGGTGGTTCCTGTAGGCGACGAAGGTGGGGAGGAACTTGAGCCTGAGCTGCTTTACCGTCTCCACGTTGGACATGACGTCCGCCTCCAGGAAGAGCACGTCCGGGTACGCGATCACCAGCTCCTCGTAGAGCATCCTCACCGCCTCGCAGTCCTCGCACTCCTGCTCGTAGAAGAGGATGACGACCAGCCGATCTCCCGCGTTCCGGAGCGACTCCCTCAGGCTCGGCCTGCTGCCCCCGGGCACCGACAGGTCGATCTGGGGCCCCACCACCCCCGGGGGAGACCCTTGGCGGTCCTTGCTAGGCGCGCCCCCGGACATGGGCGGCATGGCCTGCTGCGGAGACTTTATGGCCTCCTGGGTGCCCGGCTCCCTCTTGGCTATCTTGCTGGTGATGGGAAATATCTTGGAGTTGAACGTCGAGGTCCGCCCGGTTTCCCTGCCGGGACCCTTCCCCGACTCGCCGGCCTTGGTGGCCTTGGCCTTCTTGGCGTCGTTTTCGCCGCTGTCCTTCTTGGCCTCCCCGGTCTTCGCGCTGTCGGTTCCTGCGGCACTGGTGGGACCTGTGTCACTCGTTGCTCCCTTAACACTAGTGGCTCCTGTCTCTTCAGTGCCGACACCTTCCGTGGCTTGAGGCTTAGCAGTTTCGAAGCGTCCCGGTCTTGGCACCTTGTCACCTGGCTCTGCATCCGCTTTGCTAGGAGGTTCCTCCACGAAATAGACGGTTGGTCGGTCGTATTTTTCCTTCGATCCTTTACACCCCATCCTCGGTGTTTTTTTTATTTTACAAAATTTATGGTTTGCCAAATTTAACTAAATTTTTGTTTTATTGAGGCTTTCTCGCATGCTGTGAAACTAATGCTAAAGAAAACAGATCAAAGCCTGTGGATTCTGTACCTAGGTATATCAGTGGCAATTACTAGACTGGATATGTTGACTTACTACTTGACTATTTCGGTTAATTAGTTTTAGCGAGTTGTAGGGATTGGTTTACCAGCAGATCAGTAGTAAAGTAGATCTCTAATGTAAAGTTGGTGCTCAGTGGCTTAAAATTTACTGTAACAGAGTTTTTTCTGTGGTAGACGTTCCTAGTGTAATTAGGCTCGACCTGCTGCTGCTGCTGTTGCTGCTGCTGTGTTCTTTGTACGCGTATGTATTGTGGCGGTTACCCTTGCTATCTCCCGTATTAAATACGCGAATGTTCTACTAATTCCTCTCTGTATTTTTCTTGAAACATCGTTCATTGCACCTATAAAATTATTACAGTTATCAACAGCCATAAATGTAAAAAAAAGGGGACATCTGATGGTGTAAAGTCTTTCAGGAAATGGCAATTAATCACCTTTTTGTTGCATTTGCAAATGACTTAGCAGCGTCCGACAAGACGTCGGGAATGATTATGATCAACACAGACAACGTTCACCTCACGTTCGTCGTTGTCGCCTACGTGGTCATCACATCGGCACGACTTGATCACACCTCTCCTTAGTGGAGTTCACGTTCCTCACCGTCATGTCCTGCCACCGACACCTGCCACTCCTCCCACTCCACCGCCAGAGAGACCCAGACTTCCCAGGACGGTGTTCTTCCTCTCCTCGTGCTGCTCGATCTTGGCAACCTGTTCCGGGGAGAATTTGACCACGGTCGCCAACACCCTGGCCAGCGTCTGGGACTCCTTGCCCAGCATGTACTGGTACAGGATGTTCCTCAGGTACTCGTACTCGGTGGCCTCCTCCAGCGGACAACCCATGGAGACAGCGGCGCCGGTGCCACGAGAGGAAGAAGAGGAAGGGAAGTGATTGTTTAGGCTTAGGGTGGCAGGAGACTCCAGCTGAAGATTTTCCACGACTGCGTCTTCTTGATGCTCCCAACCCCAATTATTTTCCGCCGCCGACAGCTTGTTGCACTTCTCCGTCATTTCCGACAATTTCTCCTCAAGCTCTTTGATTCTGAAATAGTGTTTTAAAAGAATGTGTTCTTACTCTTTATTGCTTTTGCGTCTGCTGCTAAGGATTCTGGGTATTAATACTGGATGCTGGGCAGGCATGTGCTAAGAGAGTCGGACTGGACTCGAGTTCGGGTCGACTGGCAAGGGTCATGTACAGTAGAAAAAAAAATCACAACTAGTATTTCATTCTCGCACCTGTTTTTGTGGTCCGCTTCCGCCTCCGTCAGCTTTGCCTGGTACACCCTCCCGCACGACTCCACCTCCTCCTCCAGCTCCTTCTGGCGTACGCCCAGCTCGAAGCGGTGCTTCTCCTCCTGGTCCTCCAGCAGGGTGGTCTTCTCGTACAGGTCGTGGCGCAGGGTGGACACTTGCTCGCGGAACCGCGTGGTCGCCCTCGCCGTCTCCGCCTCTGCCTCGTCGCGCAGCCTCGACAGCTCCGTCTCGTGTGCCTCGTCCACCTCTGCCAGCTTCTTCTCGTACTCCCTGATCACCGACTTCAACCTCCCGTCAAAGTCGGCCTTCTCCTCCTCCTCTTCCGCCCTGTCTTTCTGGATCTTCTCTCGCTGTTTCTTCAGCTCTCCAGACTGCTCAGCTATCTTTGCACCCAACGACGAGATCTCGGAATCTTTAGCATCTGCTGTAGCAACCGCAGCAACGAGTTCTTCCTCCAACTCATGCACTCTGACAGACGCCGACGTTTCCTTGGCTCTGGCTTCCTCCAGCTTAAGGTTCAGCTCTACAATTTCTTTCGTCACTATGTCTAGTTTGATTTTCAGGGCATCGGTCTCCACATTGCCATCATTTCTTGTCTTCAGGGCCTCGGACAGAGTCTCTATTTCCCTATGCAAGCTGACCTTCTCATTTTTCAGAGTGTCGTGCTTTCTAGAGAACTCCTCCATTACAGTTTCGTGTCTTTCCTTTAGCAAGTTCACCCTCGCCTCGTGATCCTGTCCAGCCTCCGCCGCCGCCTTCTCCACTTCAAGCAGCGACGCTTCTGCTACGCCAACCTTCTCCTCCATGGTTGCTCTGGCCTCCTCAGCTTCCTTAACTCTCTTCTTTAGCTCCTCTCTGTCCTCCTCCGCTACCGCCAAACCATGTGTGATCTCCTCCAGCCGGTACGACAGTCTCTCCACTTCCTTGGCGTGCGCCGCCATCCCTGCCTTGCCCTTCGCCTTTGCCTCCTCCAGTGCCCGCTCTCGCTCCTCCAACTGTTCCTGCAGCTTCTTCTGGTATTCGATCGACTGTGCTTGCAGCTCTTTGTGGGAGCTCTCTCGCTCCCTTTCCAGTCTCATCTTCATCTCCAGGTCCGACCTGAGTTTTGCCACCTCCTCTTCGTTCCTTTTTGCCAACTCCACCTTTTCACTCCTCGTCTTCTCTAAGCTTTTTCTCAGTTCTTCAGCCTGCCTGACCAGATCTCCGTTTTGGTCCTCGGCGGCTTTCAGTCTCTCCTGCAGCTCCTTCTCGTAAGATATCATCTGCTGCTCCAAGTCCTTCTGGGACTTTTCTCTCTCATTCAAGGACAGAATCTCCTTCTCCAACTCTCTGTTTGCCGCATCCCTCTCTTGCACTGTCTGCTTAGTTGTCTCCAAGTCTGCTAAGATCGCAGCTTTCTCTTCAGAAAGAGCTGAAATCTCGACATGAATTGATTGCATCTTCTCCTCATTTTCCGCTTCAGACTTGTGTTTTTCCTCTCCGGACATCTTCAACTTCCTCTCCATCTTTTGCAGTTCAGCTTTGACGCTTGCAAACTCTTCCTGCGTTTCTAAAGCCTCTTTCTCCCCTTTCATCAGTTGGTTCTTGAACTCTTCCTCCAGCCTCTCCTTATCTTCCTCCAACCTCTTCATGGCAAGGAGACGGTCGGAGATCGTCTTCTCCATCTCCTCGCGCTCTTTCCTGGCCTTCTCCTCCGCTTCTGCGAGTCTCCTTTCCGTCTCGCTCAGCTTGTCCTGCGTCGTCTTCATCTCCTTCGACCTTTCCTCCACCTCCGAGTTTGCCTGATCCAATTGCTTTGTGACTGTGGCCAACCTCACGCTCGCTTCCTCCACCTGGCCTTTGAACTCCCTCACCTCCTCCACCCTCTGCCTCATCTCCTGCTCGTGCTTCTCCTCC
>JAAUYM010023784.1_pt1 | contig 14084 bp, 21 predicted proteins | sample 7278001 | NCBI WGS metagenome assembly JAAUYM01 (sample SAMN14350224, study PRJNA611818) | marine sediment metagenome | isolation source: surface marine sediment (1.8m) | place: French Polynesia: Moorea | collected 2018-08
CGCCGGGGTCCCTGCGCTGGTCCTCCTGGCCTCCTGCGTGGCCGCCGTCGCCGTCTTCCTGTGGTGGCGCAAGCGGCGCAGGCGCCAAGCGGCGCAGACGACTGACCTGACTCTGTGACGCTTCCTTTCTAAGATCTGGGGAAAAGGGACCTGTGATAGGCGAGACACTTCTGATGCAGTGGTAATCGTATGATACTAAGCCCTGGAGTTACTGTATCCCTGGATACCAATTCCCAGTAATACCACTAGAGCCACACCAACGACTAGGTGCACCACTACATAGTAGTGGGGTCGATTTTTGGGTTGTGCTAACCATCCTGACCCATCACTATAAATATCACTAGGTGCGCACCCAACGTGGCGGTAGCACTACCCATTGTTTGCTTTTTTATGGTATCAGCAATATTGGTTGGGTTGTCACAATTAAGATCGTGCACATTATAAAAGACAATAAATGCATTGCAAATGCTTCCCCTTTCATTCGTCAGGCAACTTTCTTTCAAGATTTTCCTCATATTAAAAAAAAGGGTGTTGCTCAAGCAAGTCCAGAAAGTAACACATTTTCTACCATGTCCTGCAATGCATAGATGTCCACTAGTATATTAACCTCGTTGTGCAAAGAGAATAAAAGAGAAAAGAGGAGCAGTTGCAAAAATTGTGCGCGAAAAGGCCGCCCCCTCTCTCGATATGGAGGAGCTGCAACTGGCATTGGCTTGGCCCGACGACAACGGCCTGGGTGCGGGTTGCCATTTCGACCCTTCGTGTTGGCATCACCTTTCTTCTTCTCTCTTCCACCCCACCCCACCCCTCTCTCTCTCTCTTTGCGTCCTTTCTTTGAATCAGCTCCCACCAATACCCACCCCATCCACGGCCATCTTGGGAAATACGTAAGTTAACTACATACGTAGTAGATTCGTCAACCTTGTTTTTGGCGTGCGTCTATTTTGTTACCTGAGGGAGGGTACAACCACCGATTAAGAGTCAAGCAGGAGCCAGCAAAAACATGGGAAAGTCTGGAAGAGGAAGCGACGACGGTGACAGAGGCGGTTACAGCAACACCGGCAGCATCGACAACGACGGCTCAAGCGGCAACAGCAACGGCAGCGACAGGAAAGACGCCGCCGCCGCCGTCAAAGACGGCAACGCCGCCGGCGTCAGTGAGAGCGGGGTGGGTGCTCGGGAAAGAGTGTGGAAGTACCGCCAAGACTCATCGCCTTCTGCTTTACCCTCTATCTCGCCGCAGGTGGTTGGCTTATCTGGGCCTACTGCGACTTCAGCAGCAGAGGGGTCCGGTCTGTCCCCTTCGGCCTCGCCCTCTGCTTGGGCCTCATCTGCGCCCTGGACCTGTTCGGCTCTATGGTGGCCTTCTCGCCGCCCGAGAAGGAGGAGGTGGATGCGACAAACCCCTTAGACAAGAAGGTGGCCTTCGTCATGCTGCCCCTGGGACTGATGGTCGTTGCGTCCAGTGTCCTCCTAGGTCACGGCGTCGTCGCAGGGCTGCAGCCGCGGCAGGACCAGCTGGTGGTCAAAGCTGGCAGTGTTCTGGCTGGCAGAAGGAGTCGGCATCATGGCCTTCTGCTCCTTCGACACCCTCCGCTGCTTGGAGACCGCGACCGAGAGCTACCGCGAGCTGGTCACCACGTCCGGGTGCAAGGACCACTTTGTCGGGAACGGGTGGCGCCAGTCGAGGGCCACCCCCACCGGCTCCGCTCTCAACGACCCCAAGCTGACCTCTTCGAACCTCGAGTCCTGCTTCTTCCTCGTCTCCCTTGGCTCCGCTGCATGCATTCCCAGGGAGCAGGTGTGCGACAACAGGGTGGACCTGAAGGAGAAGGTGTCGTTCTGCGGCCGCAAGCAGCGCTACGACATGTGCTACGTGGACACCGACCTTGCTTCGTTAAGCATCTTGTCCTCCAGGAAGAAGAGGAACAAAAAGGACAAGGAGGAGGGCTTAAGCAAGAAGCCCAAGATCCTGACGTCCCTGGACGTCGACACCAAGATAAAGGAGAAGAAGGAAGCCGAAGAGGGGCCAGAGAATGACAGACAAGAGAAGTGTGTGGAGAACGGGCATCCCATCATCAACGAGAGCATCGACCATCTGTGCTAAACTGATGATTGCTGAAGTACTCTCCAATTAACTCGAGGTTATCTCATTATTAATTCTCGATCTGTTTACTGTACAGTATATCTGTTACTGTACGCGTACTACAACTTTCCTCCCACTCTACGAAAAATTAAAGGAATTGAGGAATCCATGTGTTTCATGACTGCATGGACACGCTTGTCTCCATCTACCTGTACGAGTGCGTACAGGACGGTGCACAGGCTGAACATGACCTATCCATGATTATCCTGGTAAAGAAGGATGAGAGGGAGAAATCGATCTTCGAGAGGGTGTGTCCACATTTTTCAGGACGTGTTGAATAAGAATAAGAATGTCAGAGCTAGAAGACTTTAAGCTTTTGCTATGCAATACAGTCATTAAAGTATAAATTTGAGAAGAACTGGCCTGCCGCAAGATAATTTTAGGAGTAAAAAATCTTGAATAAATGTCATGCATTCTAGATACTTAGCATTTGCATTGCATGTACAGTACCCCCACCAATATCCTTAGTGCCGATCTATCGATATTCTAGTGCGAATAAATGCCGCGAAAAATCCATCAAAATTCAGATAAATGACTTCATTAACTCTTCATTAACCTCGGACGTAGTGGTACCCCTGTCGCACTAGGGGGGCCCAAGGGGGGCTAAGCCCCTGGTACTGTATAGGTGGGTTGGCCGTACTACATGACTCTCAAGTTAATATTTAGTAAGGTTTATTTAAGACTGTATCCTTTTTTGCTATACGTACAGAGGTCATACAAAAGCAGGCCAACTTTTTCTTTCCTTTCCAGGTCAGAGACTTTCGTGTAGCGTACTAGGGTACGTACTTTCCTCCTTCCCCGCTTGGCATGTTGCCAAATTGTGAATAAGCACATTGTTTTTGTCTGCTCCGACTTCTCGCGCGGATGGCGCCCGTGTCCAGGCAGTGGGTGCTGTCCCACGGGGCAGTGGAGGCCGGGGACATCGACCAGGAGAGGGACTTCATCCTCAGAGAGGAGAGCCTCCCGGAGCTGCGAAAGTATAGTATAGTACCGTATAGTACATACAACATAGACGACTTACCGTTTCCCCACATTTTCCACTTTTCCACCCATTTTTCGTCATTTTCTTGTCAGGGAGGAGGTCCTCTGTCGGGCGCTCTTCCTGTCGGTGGACCCGCTGGTCCGCCTGCACCTCTCCTACGGACTGTGCGAGGGAGACGTGGTCCCCGGCAGGCAGGTGGCCAGGGTGGTAGAGAGCAGGAACAAGGGCTTCCCCAAGGGAAAGGTGCTACGTAATGCAACAGCCGTTGCTCCTGTTCTACAATATTTTACTTTCCCACTTCCTTCGCAGCTGGTGGTGGCCTCACTGGGGTGGCAGACCTACTCGGTGGTAAACCCCTCCAAGGCCACCCAGGTCATCCTGGGCCAGGAGGTGCCGCTGGTGACGCCGCTGCCAGCGCAGGTGGAGAACTCGGGGCTGCCCAAGTCGGCGTCGCTCGGGGTGATGGGGCAGAACGGGCTGATGGCTTACCTGGGCCTGGTCGGCACCTGTCGCCTCAAGAAGGGCGAGACGGTGGTGCTGTCGTCCGCGGCCGGGGCCACTGGACACCTGGCCGGGCAGATCGCCAAGCACCTGGGGGCCACCGTTATCGGGTACACTGGGGACCCGGAGAAGGCCTCCTGGATCAAGACGGAGCTGGGCTTTGACTGGGCCTTCAATTACAAGGTTTGCCAGCAGAGGAATTGTTAGGTTCTGCCTTGCAAGATCCAGGGTTTAAACAGTAGTTCCATTTACTAAATCCTTTTGCAAGACTCAAGACGTCGGCCAGACCCTTCGGATCGCCGCGCCCGGCGGCGTCGACGTCTTCCTCGACAGCGTGGGTGGCGACCTCCACCGCGCCGTCCTGTCGCGCATGCGCGCCGGCGGTCGAGTCTGCGTCTTCGGCAACCTGTCCTACTACTCGGACGCTAGGTCCGCAGCCGGGCGGGAGGCCGAGGCCGGCACGGCCTTCGACCTGGACGTGGCGCTCAAGGGCCTGAGCATCCACGGCTTCAACGCGCTCCGGTTCCCCCCGGTGGAGCGCGAGGAGGCGCTGACCGAGGTTGCGTCCCTGTGCCGAGAGGGACACCTCCGGCCCAGCGAGCAGCAGGTCGAGGGGTTCGAGAACCTGCCGGCCACGCTCGCGGACACCCTCCACGGAAAATTTCAGGGAAAGGTGGTCGTTCGCATTTGAGAAGGGAAAAAAACACTTCATTCCCTCAGACATGCCAGCTGCTCTTTATGCAAGTATTTATTACAATCTCATAATACAAAAATAAATAGACTTGTTTGGTGTTTGTGCTGAAAGACAACTCTCAAGAGTTTCAGAGTTTTGTTACTGGGAGACTTTCTTGCTGGACTGTGAAGCCTGCAGCGTGGCCGCCGACGTGGCCGCCTTTTCCTCCGTCGTCGTCCCCGTCCCCGTCGTGGAGGCCGCCACCGCCGCCGTCGCCGCCGCTGTCGAAGGCGCCCGCTTCCTTTTCCGCTTGTTCTTGGTCCCCGTGAACGGGTTCCTTGCGCCGGGCGGGTACTCCACCCGGACGGGCCGCAGGGTCCTTCCGTCGCGGGAGTACACCTTGCCGTTGATGAACGTCAGGGAGCAGTGGATGCAGTGCGTGCCCTCCTCCGCCTTCTGTACGTTGACGTGGCAGCTGCCAGGCGAGAAGCAAAAGCACCACTTGCAGAAACGTTGAAACAGCAAAAAAAAAAAAAAAAACAATCCGACGAGATCTCGATCTCTCCAACCTGCAAGGGCAGTTCTCCCCGCCGTAGTCCGCGTCCGCCGCGTCCGGCTCGATGTCGATGACCTCCGGGTGGGGCAGCGACGACTGCTCCGACTTGGCCGCGGCTGGCGTTGCTCCGGCTCCCGCGTCTCTGTCCCCTGCGTCCTGCCCGGCCACGCCGCCTTCCTCCGCCGACTCCCCCCTCGCTTCCTCCTCGCCGCCGGCCCTGTGGTTCTGCTCCACCAGGTCCTCGTAAGCGACCACTTCGGGCTCAGGGAGTTGGCTTGCCGGAAAAGGAGCCTGAGAGGAGGGAAAGGGGGAAAGAATCCGCTACTGTGGGCAAGATAAATTTTGATCCAAAACTGCTGCTACTTACTCCCTGCTGCTGCTATTGTTGCTGTTGCTGCTGTTGCTGGCGTTCCTTTGACTACCACAGTTCTATTTCTCCTAACTTACCTCCGGTATCAAGGCGAGAAAGCTGTCGTGTAGGTGCTGGTTCCCCTTGAAAACCCTGGCGGCGAAGTTGGTGAGGGTGGCCGAGTCGAGATCTCGCTCCAGGAGCACCTGACTGATCTCCCTGAGCACGCGGGCGTGGGCGGAGGGAGGCTGGCCCTCGTGGAATCGCCGCAGCTTGCGGAAGAAAACCTTCTGCTGGCGCCTGGTGCAGTGCTGGCGGTAGACGTCCGGACCCAGCTCCAGGGCCTCCCCCGGCTCTAGCAGGTCCAGGAGCATCTCCTGCAGCTCCAGGGCGCACGAGCCACGGCACAGATTGCTCAACTCACAAAAACCTGAAGTAAAGTTGCACAGTTTACTGTATAGTAGATCAAGCACTTCATACCATAAAAAAACCTCCGCTATTACAAAGTCTCTATGATTACCAAATTGGTAATTGTTATAATACTACCCTACCTCCTCTATGGTAAGCTTCTAGATGCTGCACTTGTATTCGTACCTACAGTACGTGAAAGGTCTACCCGCAACAAATACAATTTAGTCCCTCCCACCTTTGATTCCGTCGTTCTCGTGCTCCACCATGATCTCCAGGAACCTTGCGTACTTGTCCGGCCCAAGCTCCCTCTCCGCCATCCGCAGCAGGTCAGCCGCGTCTCTCTCACGAAGCTCGTCCTCGCCTTCCCCCTCCTCCTCCTCCAGAAGGGAGAGCGTCACCTCGGCCTCCTTCTGCTGCCTGAGGATTGATTATACGAGTAGGTAGATAATGTGCAAAAATAAGCATTTTTTGCCCATTTGGCTTACTTGGACTTCCTCTTGCTCTGGGTGGAGGTTCCCGCGGCCTCCTCCGCTGCCGCCGCCGAAGACGACGACGACGCAGCCTTCTCCGCGGCGTCCGAGGGCTCGGCGGCTTCGTCGTTGTCGTTCGTGTTCTCGACGTTCTCTTGGTTGTTGTCGTTGCTGCTCCGCTGGGAGGCGGCTCCGGCGACTCCGCCGTTTCTACCCGTCCCCGAAGGGCCGGCCGCCACCAGTGCGGCGGCCACGATGATCTCGCTGTTGTTCCCGGGAGTGGGAGGCGGTGCGCCGTCGAAAATGCCGCAATCCTCCATCGCCTGGTCTAGTATCGTGACCTTGAAGGGATGACGGAGAGAGAGAGAGAGAGAGAGGTGGGAACGACAACTGCATCACTGTACTATCACCAAACCAGAGAGGATCACTGTGCAACCACTGAACGTCAAGGCCGGCTCACCTGAGTTCTGCTCTCCGACTGCACGATCAGGTCCACCGGCTGCTGCTGCTCCTCCTCCTCCTCCAGCTGCCCGTTTTGCTTGGCCGCGAGATCGGAACTGACCAGCGGCGGCTTGGGCAAGATGGCCCGGTTCTTCCCGGGCGCGTCCGGCTTCAGGATAGCCTCCGGAGGCAACTTGGGGAAGATCTGCCGGACGCCCTTCCTCTTCTTGAGCGGAGAGTACTTCTTCAAGATGCGCTCCCTCTGCCTCTTCAGCGACTTGCCCGTCTTCTTCCTCTCCACTTTCTCCTCTGTGTGTTTTTCCAAGGAGGGACAGACAAGAGAATGATTTATAGAAAAGCGAGCTTGTTTGTTTGTTGCTTCTTTGCTTCCTCCTAACCTGCCGGAAGATTTGACTCCGCTTTGGCCACCACAGGAAATTTTCCTAGAAGATATTATTGCAACGTGAACAAAAATCGACCCACCCCCAGACGACCTAACAGTGCTACCTAGCAGTACTGTTACCTCTCCCGTCCTCCTCCACAGGCGCGTTCAGCTCTGGCATGTCCAGCCCGTCCTCCCCCTCTTTCCCGTCTCCACGTTGCTGCTGCTGCTGCTGCTGCTGAACCATCTCCACGGCGCCACTCTCCGGGTTGAAGCTGAACACGGCCCCGAAACTGGGGTCCTCCGCCTGCGCGGGCAGGCGGTTCTTCTCCGCTTCCTCCTCCTCTTCCTTCTTGCTCTTTTTGGGGACAGGGATATTCAGGAAGCTGCACCAGTTGCTCGGAAGATGCTCTGGATCATGGAAGTGCGATAAAGACGTTTAATGAAAGTCAGATATACCTCCTGTAAATGGAAGGCGCACCTGGGGCAGAATCCCTTAACAGCTGATCGGGTCTGTTCATTGGCAAGAAGTTGTGATAGTCCAGTCGACACCTGAAAAACGGCAGTGGAAAAGACCTGTGAAGTGCACGAGGAGGACTTGCCAAGCCTTTCGCTACCTCGGAGCGGATTTGTTGGCACAGTAGTAAGTGATGGGATTGTCCTCCTCGTTCCCCTTCATCCTCAGCTTCTTATTCATGATTCTCTTCACAATCTGCCAAGAGAGAGAATCTTAATGCTCTAGTATGTAGGTATACTAATGGCATGTGGTAATAGCACACGCAACCTGTTCCGTGGTTTTCTTGACCAGTCCGCTCCTCGCCATCCTGTGGGACGCGATGCGATAGTTTGACTTGGAGGAATCGAAGTAGGTCTCCAGGCCCATGGCAACAAGGTAGTCCTCAGAGGGCATGAACGTCTTGGACACCGTCTTCGGGTTAGGGTCCAATCCTTAGAGGGTGGGAACCAAACAGGAAGCATGGAGGGAATTTTTTCTCCAAGAGTGCAGTGCATTGTAATTTCTCTTTTTCTCGACTACCTTGTGTCGGTAAGAGGGTGGGAAAAGGAAAGGTAGAACTGTCCGCCATGGTCTGCATCAGGTTGGTGGAGAGCCCGTGACTCTTCTTGCCCCTCTTGTCGACTGAAACTGCCAGAAAGGCGAAACGGGAGGAATCGAAATAATGAAATTTTTTCCCCCATTATTCTCACCTGCCGGGAGTCTCGACTTCTCCCAGTGGTCGATGAACTCCATGGAGGGCATGAGGTTGTCCTGACTGAAGATGGACACCGACTTGTTGAAGGCGCCGGCAACGATTTCGGTGGTCATCTTTTTGCACTTTCCGTTCAGCTCTTCCATTTCTGCAAAAGTGAGTGCAGATTAGTTTTCTGGTATGTACGTAGTTACAATAGTACGCCGTAACAATCCAGGATCAGGAGTCTCACCGTTGACCTGTTTCATGGACCCAGTCAGGATGGTCATCTGCGTCAGCAGCTGGATGTGCTGCTTCAGCTGCAGCGAGATGGTGGCTGTCTGCTCCGGAGTCAGTGCCATGCCTTCCTCCAGGTTCGCCGCCAAAGCCGCCGCTGTCGAGGTGCCTCCCTCCTCCGCCTGCGGCTGTCGAGGCGAGTTCGGCGGCGTGGACAGCTCCTTCTCGTGGAAGTCCTTCAGCAGCTTCTGTGCCTTCGCCTTGCGCCGGCGACCGTGCTTCGCGTCCTAATAATTTTAAGGACGACAAAAAAGGATTATTAGTAAATTCAGACACGAGCCGTACTGGGAGACCTGAGGCCTAAGGCCCAGTGTGGCAAGTCAAAATTTGATCTTTTGGCATTGTCAAATCTTATCCAGCGAAGGGGGTAGCTTTAGGCTAGTATAGACTAGAACATTACATTACATTACCAAAACTATTTAATTTTTGTGATTACCTGATCAAGCTCAAACGCCTTGATGGTGTCATGGATGAGGTAGTCAAGCTCGTTTCGAGGAACTCTGGTTAATAAAGGACAATTAACGTAATTTTGAGACGTTATTGAGTACGCACTTCCTTCTGATGATGAAGCAAGATCACTCGTACCTTGTGGTTCTGTCAAACTTAAACTCAGCGTCATCCACCGTCTCCATGTCCTCCAAGAAGGCCCAGTCGGGGTCGTTGTCGGTGTTGTCGGCCTCTCGGGCGCTTCCGGAGCCGTCTCCGGGCCCGACAGGCGTCATCCGGACGGAGGAGGAGGAGGCTGCGGCGGCGGAGGAGGATGAAGACGGGACCGGATTTGCCTGTTCCGACGAGGATGCGACGGAGGCCGTCGTCGTCGTCGCCTGTTGATGGGACTTGTAGAAGGTCTCCTGGAGGAAGTTGAAGTAGTCCAGGTCGACGGCAATGTCGTCCGGGTCCGGGAGGAGGTCCTTCGGCACGTCGGGCGGCACGAACTGCGTCTCCAGCTCCTCGATGGACTTGTCCTTCAGAGAGGACTTGGACCTAGTGGTGATGACGTGGGCCTCTCCTCCCAAGGACGAAGTCGAGGGTTCGTCGAAATTGAGCATCCTGGAATATAGACGGGAGAGCTGCAGACGTCAGGCGGAGGATATGAATTATTTTTTTAAAGGCTCGTACGATACCTAGAGGCATGCGTCTTATCCGCGTTGGAGCCTCCGATTTGGCTGGTCTTAGAAGAAGACGGGTGCTTGAAAACGCCCGTCTCATCAGTCTCCCTAAAGCATGAGGAGTGAAAAACAAAAATGACCGAAAACGTACATAGTGGAAATTCAAAATTCCAATTAGACGAACTTTGGGGTCATGAGAATCTGGCTCCCGTCAGCCGAGGGCGTCGCCGCCCCCGGGGTGCCCCCGCCCGGGGTGACGGCGGACCCGGCCACCGAGGAAGTGGCGATGCTGTCTGCGTCGTCTTCCTCCTCGTCGGCCTCGGGATCCGCCGTCGGGTCGTACTCGGTGTCGTCCTCCTCCTCGTCGTCCGGCAGCTGCGCGGCGGCGAAAGGGATCTCCTCCGACTCGGTCTCTTCCTCCTCTTCCTCCACCTCCTCCTCGGTGGCGACGCCGTCCGGGCCGACCTTCCTCACCTTCTTGACCACCCTCTTCCGGCCCCTCCGCTTGTTCTTCTTCACCGGGGTCTTCTCCAGCTTTTCCAGCACCCAGGGCAGCGGGCAACCGTCCTCTTTGAGGTTCCTGTCAGGAAAAAAAATGTCACCATCAATCTTCTCTCAATGTTGCCAGGATAGGCCACTCACTTGGCTGCCGTCCTGGTGATCTTGAGCTGCGCCAGGTCCGTCACGCTGGGCAGTCCGGACGACTTCTGGCCACCGCCCTCCTCGTCCTGCTTCGGGAGTTCCCCGGCCTTGCTCAGCACCACGCTCAGGAGCTCGGGGGTCTCCACCAGGCGACGGATGCACGTTTTCACCTGCGCGCGGTTCCAATTCAGCTTCTTCGCTTCCTTCTCTATGGCGTCCTCGAAAGAACTCGTGTCCATTGACGAGACCTAAAATAGAATTATAGTCACCATCATCACCATCATTACCATCATCATTACCGTCATCATTATAATCACGATCATCGTCATTTATTCCTTTGTCATTCTGCAGCATGGTGTGAAACTGGAGGTTCCGCGCCACTCACCTCCTCCGGGACTTTGACGTCGCTCGTCCTCATCCTCTTCTTCCTTTTCCTCCTCCTCCTGCTGCTGCTGTTGCCGCTCCCGCTGTTGACGCTGTCGTCGGCGCCGCTGGTGCCGGCGTTGAAGGTCGCGTTCTTGCGCTTCTTAAACAAACTGTCAAGGGAGGTTATAAACGGTTTTTTTTATGGCATGAGCGCTCGGTCAAAAAAAAACACGACCCAACCAATGTCGCTAGCGTGCATCGCGTAGCCGTTGGCGGGGCTCTAGTGGTACCAACGGAGGAATCATCTCTCACTCACCTCTTCCTGGTCCCCTTCTTGGCACCCTTGACCTTCAGTGCCGGCGTCTTCTTCGCGGCGCCCCTCTTCTTCCTCGTGGCCTTCCTCTGCGACGCCTCCAGGTCGATCTGCAGCGCGGAGGAGGCCTCCTCGGCGTCATCATTACCCTTCTTGGCGTCGTCGACCATGCTGGACTCTCCCTCCTTCTCTTCCTCCTCCTTCTCTCCGACTACGTCCATGACGTCGTCACCGGACTCCAGGTCGCTCCACTCGTCTTCCTCCCCTCTCTCCTCCTCCTTGGCGATGCCCTTCTCGGCGTTTTCCATGTTCCTTGTTGACGATGCTCAATTCTTCCTCACCCCATGGGTCATTCGTGATGTGTCAACAACGTACTCGATTTCGCTTCATTGTTTTGTTGATGTTTTTTTTTTTTCAGCTGTCGTGATCCATTCCGTGGCGCTGCCTGCTCTGCTTCGCTCTTTCTCTCTTTCAACCTCTTTAGGCGGGAAGCGAGCCTCTGCTCTGGGACACATGGACAGGAGGAAGTTGCTTTAAAGAATGGGACAGGGTTGCCAGGATGACTATGCCATAGCCCATATGTCTATAGATGGCTATATTCGGGCCTTGTGGGCTATAAAAGCTGTTAATAATACCTAACTTATCAAAGCCCACTTTTCAACAGTTATTACGGTTTTAGACATATAAGAACTTGGGGTTATTTACTGGTGGACTTTATTTATGGGCTACATCAACTTTCCAAGACCTGGCAACCCTGGAGAGGGATTGGGACTCTGATTGGGAGGGAGACACAAGAACACTGAAACGAAGCATCTTAAATTGGAAGATGATGTGTGTGTTCTCAAAAGTTTTAAAGCTTATTTTTAGGTGTACTACCACTGTACTGCTATGGCATTTTTTATCTTTTGAACACAAGTACTGTATTTGAAACGGGTTTCCAGCATTGTCTCGGCGGAGTTCTCTCAAGATTAGTTTTGATGTTATATACTATCAGACCCCGTTTTGATGTCAAGATGCATCAAGGTCGTCAACATGGCACCGAGCTATTTAAGACTTTTCTTTGAAAAAAAAACCATAGCTAAATGAAACTTTATCATATTTTTTTTCTTCGTGGTGAAATTAGGCCCAAACCGGTGCAGATCTAGAGGGGTAATTTGGCCAGCTTCCGCGATTAGTCCGATCAGTTTGCTCGCGCTCCCTCTAAAGCACGAGCAACTTGACAACCAGTTTTGTTCTAGTTTCACAACTATCATCGCAAACACAACTTTCACTAGTCGCGTCTGCTGTCGACAGACAACGGGATAGAAGGCAAAAGCAGACAGCCAAAGAGGAAAAAAAAAAGTGAATACGCCTGCAGGAGTCGCCATGACGGACGCAGGCGCCGTGGTCGCCATCCCGGAAGACCAACGACTGGTGGACCCCCTCGACAATGAGCAGCAGCAGCAGCAGCAACAGCAGCAGCAGCAGCAACAGCAGCAGCAACAACAGTCGGGCGAGGTGGAGGTGAAGGTCTGCAAGAAGAGATGGTACATCCTCGCGGTCTTCTCACTGCTCGGAATATATCAGGTTAGCTGTTTTTCCCTTTTTTCCCCCACAGCATCCAAGAGATTGTGCATATTGCAAGTTTTTTTTGCACTTCCACAATGGCTAGCATACTTTGTGTCATTTAAAACATAAAGTTCTTGTCATAAATTGGCAATAAACTCCACTCTCTCATTGTCTCTCGAGGGCATGGTGTGGAACAGCTTCGGCCCTATCTCTGCCTCGATGCTCACCGCCTTCTGCCCCGTCTGGACGTCGGCCACTCTAGCCCTGTTGGGCAACTGGGGCAACATCATGTACATCATACCAATTATTCCCATGCTGTGGTATTTTGAAGAGCGAGGTGTGATCATATTTTTTTTAGTACGATTTACTCGTACATGGTACTGCGTGGTCAAGTGATGCCTTTTAACTTGTGCCGCAGGTCTCAGGAGTTCCATGATACTGACTGGAGGACTGATGGCTTGCGGAACCTTTCTCCGCTGCATCCCATTCAAGCTGGAAGCCTTCACCTGGTGAGGTAGCAACAAACCAAGCTGACAAAAAAAAATGCGATAGAAAAGAACGTGCTTGGCCGTAGAACGTCAATTTCCTAACTTTTTCCGTGCAGGATCTGTCACGTATGCGCCATCCTGAACGGCGTCGCCGGCATCATCGTGTTCTCCGCCCCTTCGGCCGTCTCCGCGGCCTGGTTTCCTCCCGAGGAGCGGACCACGGCCACCGGGGTGGCCATCGTCCTGAACAACCTCGGCAACGCCGTCAGCTTCCTGCTGGCCCCGGCCGTCGTGCCGGACCCGCCAGCGCCGAACAGGACGGATGATGGACACGCCATCCCGGGCTCGGACTTGCTTTGGGAGGCGGACAGACATACTTCCAGAGGAGATTTCAATTCAAGTTGCCCTAGCATCGATCCTATTGTCAAATCTCTTATAGAGAAGCGACTTACCAAACTGATGTACACAGGTCGTACGTACAACTCTTTGCTACCATTACTACGCTACTTAAATTTTCTTTCTTTTTTTTCAGAATTTGGTCTGATAGCTCTTTGCTTTGTCGCCATCCTCATACACTTTCCATCTAAGCCAAAGAGTCCGCCAAGCATCAGTTCTTCTGTGAAAAGGACGGCCTTCCTCCCTGCCCTAAAGAAGATCTGTCGGTGAGATTTCTTCCAAATAGTGTCGATGAAAGGAATAATTGAAATAATTGAGGATAACGCTCATAGTCTTTTTTTTTTCAGGAATCGCAATGCTCTCCTCACTACCCTGTCTTTCAGTCTCTTTAACGGACTCATCGCTTCCTGGTATTCCATCATGAATATCACCTTCAACCCATTGCCCATAGGTCCAGCGGAAGACAAAGTACATGCCTACCTATGACACATCCTGGACAGCTCATCTCATAATACAGTAATGCCATTGAAATACGATTTCCTCCCCCTCCTCCCCTCCCAGGACAAAATAATAGGTTACATTGGCTTCTGGGCCATTATGGGCAACAGCGTCGGGACCATCCTGGTGTCCCGAGTGGTCGACAGCCTACGAGGGAGGATGAAGCCGACCTTGTTGGTGCTCATGGCGTCTGCCGCCTGCTGCTGGATATGGATGGGACTCCTCTGCCTTAGGGTCATCCCATTCTCACTACGTAAGAATGCTCACTATCAGTCTCTCTTACGAATGAGCAACGCCAGTGGGCTGATCCCCCTCCCGCCAACCCCCCC
>JAAUYM010014851.1_pt1 | contig 14083 bp, 16 predicted proteins | sample 7278001 | NCBI WGS metagenome assembly JAAUYM01 (sample SAMN14350224, study PRJNA611818) | marine sediment metagenome | isolation source: surface marine sediment (1.8m) | place: French Polynesia: Moorea | collected 2018-08
GCGGCGAATCGACCAAACTCCCACGGAGGAGATGGTCCCTCTGGAAGAAGGAGCAAGAGCAATCTTGTAAATTTTACCGGCGGCGCCGCAAATACATACATACATACATACATACATACAAGAATCCCTTTCTGTAAAAAAAAGAAGAAAAGAAAAAAAGAACCCTCACCTCACCGTTCCTCTTCTTGAAAGTCCATGGTGCAGCTCCAGCTCCAATGAGGAGCTGGTCGGAGCTGTCCTCGACGTCGGTGAGCTTGGGGATGGACCTCATGTCGTACAACTTCTCTTTCTTGGCTAGAGGCACCAAGTTGGGCACTCCTCCCATGTCCAACAGCTTCGGGCTTCCGCAAATGCCTGCAGGAAAAAAGTTTTATAAATATAAAAAAAGCTCATGTCTTCAACAGCAGCAGCAACAGTGGCAGCAACCTTAAAAACTTAATCATACCTTTGGAAGCCAAGTTGAATGGGCTCGTTGAAAGGTCTGGGCATTCCACCACCTTCACGGCAACGTCGTTGTAGTGCCTTTTCAACCCCTGCTGGAGAACTTATCACAGAAACAGATCAAGCCTGGTTCACTGTGCCAAAGTTGGATCTCAGACTGACTTGAACTTAGTTGACAGTGCTTCTTACCGTTTGCAGTAAGCTCTAGAGATGGAGTAAAAAGTTTCTTTGAGTTGGTCTTCAGGTTCGCTGGCGGAATGGCGGTAAGCATGCTGGCTGATAGCTATGTGGATTAACCCCTGAAGAAGAATGTGTGTGTTGGTAACCAGAGTTGCCAGGTTCGAAAAAATAAAATCAGACAGAGTCTGGCACAACTGGCAACAGTAAATAAGCTTAAGCCAAATGTGGCCACACTCACTTTTAAATTTGGCTAGGTTTTTCTTTTCTCTTACAAGCTACAATTTGACAAATTAAACAAAAAAAAACTGTCCAACAATCGGCCAAACTGGCAACTCTGGTGGTATCACGTCAGTTCAACATAAACACAATGGAGCTAATGAGTACGTCGTTGTCTCTAGTTTACTATGTACGTACAACTGCTTAGCTCTCCTTCAATTCGAGCTCTACTAGTTTTTCTTCGGAAACAAGTTGCTCAAGCCAGGCAGATACGAAATATTGTTGCTCTCTTCCAGTTTTACTACGCTTTGAAGCAAATAAGTAGAAACCAAAAAGTTAAGTTGGCAAATTACAAAATAACAACTAATGCTAAGTATTCGAAAAAGACTATTTTTTTATCTCAAGTCTTGCTAATTTCATTAAATCCACATGCTGCAAACGTATATACTGTATAGTTACGGTAGTACAGTGCAGCTGCTCCATTCATCGAAAGAGAGGAAAGAGGAGAACAAAGCAAGCGCACGTCCCTCTCTTGCCATGCCATGCCATGCCATGCCCATGGCCAGTGCGGAAGAAAGCAAGAAGGTATCCGCTTCTACCCTTCAGCAATCTCACCAGCACTGCTCGTGGTTTCCCAAAAATGTTCCGAAAAAAAAACGTAGATGGAAAAAGTTTGCATAAGAGTAATACAAAATTCGCAACTGATGAAAAAGCCAGAAAGGATTTCTTCATCGCTTAAACAAGTAGTTGTAAAAAAAAAATAGCACGTGAATAAAACATAGCCGACAGACAAAGGAAACTCCTCTGGAAATATGAAGTCGCAGTTCGACGAAGAAGCCAATCGATTGACATTTTTTTCTCTAGCTAGTCATTTCAGGTTAAAATATTCAGAGGTGAGTGGCAGGTAGTTGTTCATAATACAACCTAAAAAATAAGATTTTGTTTGCTGCTGACGTTAGAGGGCTGATGTACAACATCATCTCACACTAAACGCCCGCGTAGCTTAACATTGCTATTCGCAATGTTAAGCTACTTAATTAATTTTCTCTACAGAACCTACCTATACGTATTTTTACTTTTTATTTTCACCGTGGCCTCAATCGAGTTCAAGTAAATGGAGGTGAGAATTTCGTCTCTCACTCGTAGTACGAGTAGTTTTCCACTTGGCTCTCCTCTCCATTGGGCGGCTTCGACCCTGTGCAGTGATGCTGGAAGATTTTTTCCCCTTTTCTTTTTCTCGTGTAACAAGACTGTGATGTTCATTTCATGACGTCGAGGCGGCCGTCCACCCCTCCGCCTTCTTCTCCGCCGGCGAGGGCGACGACGGCGAAGGGGAGGTGTTGGCCAGCACGGACACCTCCAGGCTGGCCTGGTCCGTCTGCAGCGTCCTGGCCGCGTCCTCGTCCAAGAGGCGCTTGGACGATGACGACGCCCCGGTGGGCATGCCCAGGATGGGGGGCAGCGTCGACACCCTGGCCCTGTAGTCCAGCGGCAGGTGAGAGGTCGACCTCCGCTCCACGATGACGATCTCCCCCTTGTCCACTGGCGCGTTCTTCAGCCCTCGCTGCAGGAGCTTGTGCCTGAACACCTTGGACCGGGTCGACGACGGGCTGGGCAGGGGGCGCATCAAGGAGGGAGTGGATCTGCCCCCCTGCTCCTCCCCTTTCTCTTCTTGCCTCCTGACCAGCTGCTCCTTGACGGTCTTGGTCGAAGGCGTTCTCGCCCTCCTGGTGACGGCCTCCATCCTCTCCCTGCACTCCTGGCCAGTCTCCTCGTACAGCCTCCGACACTCTCCCTGCAGCCGCCCGGCGTCCTCCGCCGCCAGCAGCTGGCGCCGCAGTTGCGCGATCCTGGCGTCCCTCCCCTCCAGCTGGTTGGAGTGCTCCAGCTGCAGCCACCGCAGTCGCTCCTCTAGCTCCTCCTCCCGCGCGGCCAGCTCCGTCACTCGCGCCGCCATGCGCGACTCCCTCTCCGCCCGCGCGGAAGTCTCCTCCTGCAGCTGGTGCAGCTGCGCGCGCAGCTCCTCCTCGGCCTTGGCCGACGACTGAGAAGACGTCAACGCGAACTGAAGGTCTGAAATGGAAGGCCGTAGAAGAACGTGCTAAGTGCTTGCTTCCTTTTGCTTCCTAGTGTAGTACCTTTTCTCTCTCTCTCTCTCGGTACCTGCACACTTTTGCTGCAGCCTCCTGATCTCCTCGTGCAGGCCATCGAGCACCTTCCTGTGCTCAGCGCGAACGAACGTCAGCGCAGTCTCGGCGCTCTTCAGCTTGCTCCTGTACGAGTCGAAGGCGGCGGGCACGGGGACGGCCGCGGCGGCCGCGGCGGAGGCGGTGGCGGCGGCGGTCATGGCGAGGCAGATCTCTTCATGACGACGGGAGACGGCTTGGCTGAGCTGCAAGCCTTAAAAGGAGGTCGCTGTTCGCCCCCGCTCTCTCAATTATTAAAGCTCCCCCGATGGCGGGGGAGGAGTGGGAGGGAACAACAGCACTTCCGCCTCCTTCGAGATTGCCATCACCACGCTGCTCTGGCAGGAGGGAGAAAAAAAGCAAGAGCGAGCTTCGTCAGTAGGTCATAGAAGTGTGTGTGTCGATTTCGCTTGAACTTCCTCTCCCAGGTCTGGTCTGGAGGAGACACACCTTAAAGGTGCCCTGGAGGGCTGGGCCAGCGGGGAACGGGACTGGTAGGCCTCATTTTGCCTTCCTCCCTTTTTTTTCCCACCACCGCAGCTGCCTTTCTTTCTCTCTCTCTCTCTCTCTTTTTCCTCCCTTTCCACGTCTTTCGTCTGTGGCCGAATTACTCACAATGTCAAACCAATAGGAGGGGGGGAGGAGGGGGAGAAGGCATTTTGCCGGCAGGTATTACACGCAGAGTCGTCGTCGTCGCCGTCGTCGTCGCCGTTGCCGTTGCCGTCGCCGTCGTCGTCGCCGTTGCCGTCGTCGTCTGCGCGCTTGCCGCCAGTCTCGCTCGCTCGCTGGCTGCAACAACCATCATCCACAAAAAGAGAAGTCGTTCATACTCGCAGTAGTCCCTTCTCTTTTCCTCTTTCTCCTGAGCGTGCTTGTGCGTGGCTGTGGCCGGGGGTGGATGGCTTCAAAAGTTAGGACCGACTACTGTCAAAAAACATTTACCCTTCTTATTGTCCTATGCATCGTGCAAAATTTTGCACCCTATTTATTGTGGAAAAGATTTCACATGGAAAGTACTTATAAAACGGACATATCCACTTATACCTACGCAGCTAATAAGTCTACGCGAAACTTGCTTAATCTGATACATTATCAGATTAAGCCAAGTAAAGTGCTCTTACATTTCTCAATATATCGCATGGTGGAACGTACTACGTACTCAAGGCAGGAAAAAAACGACTGCCCGTTGAGAAAGATAAATGTTTGCATTTCTGATTTGTTGCCGGATAGGAACAGGAACAACGTGATCGGCTTGCTGAAGTAGAAGACCGCCTGGTACGAGCTGTGGTCTGCAGAGCAATCAGGAAAAAGGCTGCTCACGCACTCAGGGACTTCAAGAAGAATCCTGCAGGTCGTAGTGCAACTTGACAAGGAAAGTGGAGAGAAAGAGAGGATGCTTGCTTCTTTTCCTTTTCCAGGTTACTCTCAGTCAGACTGTTCGAAGAAGTTGTGCACCTGGCTGGAGAAGATCCAGAAGTAGCTGGGCTTCTCGGATGCCTGTCTGGAAGCTTGGCAGAAGCTGGGGGTGGGATTCCTCTCATGGCTCATCCAGCAGACCAATAATCAGGTGAGGCACAAGGAAAAAACAAAACACAATAGCCGGACTGTATTAATTTTCAGCGGTTTTTTTGTGCTTGCCCTGTTTCAGAATGTGAGAGGAAATTTCCCAAGTCTCTGGAAGAGACACCTGGAAGAATGAGAACTTTCCCGACAGAATTGCTTTTGAATAACTTGAGATATACATCAATTTTTTTGCACTCACCAGTAAAATAGTTATATGTTTTGGTTTTATTATTTATTGTTAAAATCATGACTGCGTGTAGGTGTCTACGTACTAGTGATAATAAAATTAGAGGAAAAAATTTATAAATTCAAAATACTAGAACAAACATGTTTTTTCTATTAGTAAGGATGACATCTACATGTACACAGAACACACGTTAAAAAATCTACCCAGAACTCTGCAATTTGGGCGATTCGTAAAAACGTAAGTTTCAGACTTGATTACTTCGCGCTTAAGTGAATAATGCTTGGTTCACAAAAATACTTCTTTATTTGAAAAGGGCATTTCTTTTTTTAAAACAGGTTCACTATCACTCAGAAGCGCATTAGATCAGAGAAGACAAAATTATGGATGTGTCCGCCTTTCTCACGTTTTCCCCGCTCAGGCTATTTTTTCCTGGAAGCCTGAGAGATATTTCTCCTAAAAAAAATGGAAATGCTACGCGACATTTCCATCTCTTTCGCTTTCTCATGGCTATACAATAAGATACACTTAAAGAAGCATTATTATTAGTGTGCTATGTGGCTTTTTTTGCATTAGGATCGTAACAAATATTGGCAAATCGACTGTTTCCGAATGTTTACTTAAAGCAGAAAGGATGGATGATGAGTTTTTTTTTCTTCCTTGTACAAAAATAATGTTGGAAATCAGAATGAAAACGGGGCCTTTTTCCCTAAAAGGCCTGCTGCTTTAGTCTTTCCAGTCTCTTCCTGATATCTTCCACGCCTTCAGCTGAAGCGGCCGCAGGGTCTGGTTCGAACATCTGCTGCTGCACTGCTCTCGCCTCCCCTGGCTGGCGCTCAACCTGGTGTTGTTCGTCCAGCCTGCAGTGAGAATTCGGTGAAAAGGTTGCTTGCTTCCAGACCCGAACATTCTTTCTCCTCCGCGGTCACTGTGGCTCACCTGGTGGTGGCGATCTTGTATCCCACGGCCTGCTTCTTGCTTCCCTCGTCCAGTCCAGCCTGCTCCCTCAGCCGCCTCAGGCGCGCGAGGTACTGCGAAGACTGCGCTCCGGTCGACGCCGACGGGGCCGCGGCCGCGGCCGCCGTCGCCTGCTGCCCGTTCTCCATTTGGTCCGTCAGCACCGCGCTCGCCGCCGAGCTCGCCGCTCCCACCCCGGACAGCGTGTCTCGCTCGATGTTCTTCAGGCCCCGCTCGATGTAGTCGCGGAAGTACTGAGAGGACTTGGCCAGGAAGGGCTCCAGATCGGCCTGGGGATTCTGCTGTTTGAAGTTGTACAGTTCCTGAAAAAAAAAATACAAAGTTGAGAAGGAAACGCAGTCATATATTGTTTGTCATTGTTTGTAGCCTAACCTGCAGACCCAGTTTCGTGAGCTCCTTCTGACCGATCTTCTTGAAGATTTCGGCGAGAGTGTCATGGTCAGACTTTGAGAAGCGCTGGGCAGATGACTTCTTCTGCTGGGTCCCGTTCGCCTGGTTTCCATTGGTGACGGCGGGGCCATTGTTGTTATTCTCCTTTCCAATGCCGTTGTTCAGCAACTTCCTCAGGTATGGCACGAGTTCAGAGTTTTCAGGATCCTGCAAAAGGTTCAAGAGATGTTCGCAACACTAGGCAAAGACATTCCTTTAGCCAATGATCAATTCCTTGCCTGTATCTTGGACAGATGCAACAAGACCTCATCTCCCCTCTCCTTGGTCATGGTGTGCAGGATGGTCTTCACGGTGCGCATGGGTGTGTCGGACACCCCATGCTCTGCTTGCTGGCGCTTCCAGTACCCAGAAGGGTAGGACTTCAGGAAGTCGTGAAGCTCGCAAAATAGGGTATCCTATAAAAATAGTCAGTTGAAAAGATAATGATACGTATTTAGGCATAGTCACATTAGGCTTAGGAAAAAATTTAAAGGAGAGAAATAAAAGCAATCAATGAAATGTACTCGTACCATGTCGATTTCCCGCATCCACCCTGGTAGGGCCTTTATAACCTTCCACAGACATTTCATGACCAACTCAGTGTACTTCGTCGGCAGTGAACTGTTCGGCACAGCTTCCCTGAGCAGGCGGACGAGTGCGCAGGTCACCCTGGTGTGCTCACTGCGTTCAACGATCTTGACGGTCAGCACATTCAAGGCACGGATCAATTGGCTACCTTGGGGAAGCTCGCCAACTCTGTAATTTAAAAAGCTGTGGTACACTTTCATGTCTTTTCAATTCGTTAAGCTCTTCATACCTGGGTTCCAGCAAGATACACAGCACCACGTGTGTCAAGTCATGCAGGGAGGACATGGAAGCCTGTTTCGTCAGATCCTAAAATAGATTAACATATAGGTATATCACGTTGGTAGTTTTTAGGTTATTGTGCATAAACATAAAATTTCCCTTACTTGGTGATGGTAAGCAGACATGAGTGCCATGGTGAGAAACTGGAAGAGCTTGAGGACCTCGCTGCAGTCAGCATTGTCTGCTGCCATCTTGGTGTATAGAACGTGACGGTACTGCATGTAGCAGGCCACCAGTAACTGCAAGAGATGAAAATGTTGTTTTAAAAGGAACCATCCAGGATGGTGAGGAAGCTCAGAGTGTTTGTGTCAGAAAAGAGACAGAATTTTGATAAACTTATTCCCTCACTTAACCGGCCTTTGAGCTCCCTGGCATAGTGGGAGTCCTCCTACTCATTAACTCCCCTTGCTGGCACCTTGGGCAAGTATGAGCGCATACCCAGGGTGCTGGTGACAGACAGGAACAAGACCAGCCTGCATCCACTTGTTGAGGTCCAGGAGCAGCTCATCAAAAGCAGCATGACTATCATCCAGCAGAACTTATACTTTTTATGTCTGAGCACATCCTCACATGTAATAACAGGCGATCGCCTGTATTACTGGTCTCATTTGCAATAAACTGGCAACAACGTCTCGTCTGCGGCAATAGGTCCTACCTGATCCATTCGTTGACCGAGAAGCTGTACCTTTTCTTCGTCCTTCATCAGTTCGTCCAGCTGGGCGAGAGCCGAGATGCACGTCTGTGTATCCTGAAACAGTTCAACGTCTCAATTGTCAAGTAATTCCATAATTAAATTACAACTTTGCTCTTTAGAGTAAGGCCAGTAGTAAAGGTACTGTAGTGTGACATCACTCACTTGATTAAATATCTGTGCCAGAACGACGTCCAGGGCCTCATAGGCTTCGGGCATGTCCGTGAGTGGCCGCTCCGACTCAGGCGGAGACGCCGGGTCTCCCGCAGACCTGCCCGGGGGCGACCCCAGGTTGTGCAGGCCGCCGCCTCGGTTGCCCTGCATCGCCCGACGCCCGGAGACGGTGCGCGGCAGGGACACCGGGTCGTCGTTGAAGATGTCGTCCAGCTTGTGGTTCACTAGCCTCAGTCCCGAGTCCCCTATGTTGTCGACGGCCGACTCGATCTTGTCCAGGTCGAGCGTGAAGGCGCCCGACACGGGCCTCATCTTGGAAGGGGAAGGGTTGTGCCCGCCGCCGCCCCGCGCGGCAGTCGGGGGAGGCGGGCCGTCTGCCGGAACGCCTCCCGCGGTGGCCGGGCGCCGAGGAGCGGAATTGAACCCCCTTCGCTGGGGCCCAGCGGAGGCGGGCTGTTCGTCCGGGCTGGGGCGCCGATGCTGGACGGGATCTTGCTGTTGCTGTTGCTGCTGCTGCTGCTGCGCGGCAGTGCCGGGAAGGGGTCTAGTCTTGGCCTGGCGCTTGATCCGCTCCTCTAGCATGGCCATGTCCTTATCCTTCAGATTGCCAATGACCTTGTACAGCTTGTCACCGTCCTGCAAGGGCAACTTCTGGTTGGGTTCGAACTTGCATTTAAGGTGACAGCTAAGCAACAACAAGTAACATCCATTTTGTAAGAGGAGTGGGCGCCTAGCCGCCTACCTGGAAATACGTCTCGGCGATGCAGTTGAGCGCCGCATTCCTGACCCCGTTGTCCCTGTCCGAGATCTGCTTGGCGATCTCTTTTAGATTCTGCGCCACCGTCGGCTGCAACACGGACGACCCGAAGCCTCGGATGAGCTGGCAGAGTTCGTCCAGGCACTCGGCACGCTGCTTGGCGTTCTTGGAGGAAAGGCCGGACAGCAGGAAGCCGGACATTTTGCTCGCGGGATAGACCTACAACAACACGTTGGAAGGACGATAAAAATATAATTAGAAAGCGAAATTATCTGTTTTTAACACTAAAATGCCAGTCTACAGTACTATTCTATAGCATTCGCAAATTCACTTGGAAGGGCAAATCTGCTTTCCCAACAATCTCAGCTGATCCAATCAGAAAAGAGCACAGCTTTCCTGGGTGTACCCAAACGTACGCCATCTTGCCTATTTTTTTTTTAATTAGTCGACAGATGTCACTCGAGTCGTGCAGAGCACGTTCAAAAATTAGAATTAAAAAAATGCTTGTACAACCAACACAACATATTCAAGTCCGGTGCGAGTGTTTCAGCACTACTTTTAGACAAGTAGTGCTTGCACGAATCAGATTTTGCCCTATGCAATTTGCGTGTGTCAGGGATCGGCTTTCAACCCAATGAGTATATCCACATACGATTTGTCCTTTTTCGTCCTTTTGCCCTGTCGGGTTTTCTAATACCGACTGCGCCAATTCTAGTAGCTCTAGTTTTTTTTTTTTCTAGTGCACTTAAAAGTCAATTATTGTAAAAAAAAATCGATTTATCGGCTGCACTTTCCTCGAGTTTCTGTCATCACTTTTAGATGCCTCACATGGCATGGTACTATGTACATCTCACGAGAGCTTTCGTGTGTAAAAATCCCTTTCGCTTCTAAAACCCTTTTATCTGATGGACTGTACGCAAAGTTGCAAACTGCTACCATTCCTTCCTTATGTACATAGTACTGGTACTTCTTGATTAACATTACTCACATTTCCGAGCTTCCTGAGGATGGCCTTTACGCTGTTTCTGACGGGGTCCTTTGGATCCCCCACTTTGTTGACAAGGTAGGGCACGAAGGACACGGCCTCCGTCTCGTGCATGTGGTAGTCGGCATCCGCCAGCAGCGAGAAGACCTCCTGCAGGTAGGCCAGGCTCTTCAGCAGCACTGACGGATTTGTCTCGAAGAAGCGCAGCGTGATCCACTTCAGAACGAGGTCCAGGTTGGACTGGATGGATGGAAGAGGGAGAAACGGTCGATAGAGATATGGGGAAAGAGAGCCAGAACAAGACAGACTCGTCACCTGCAAGGCTGGCAGCGTCTCGGGCGACAGAAACACGTGGAGCGACTCGATGGCCTTGAGGTGCTGCTTAAAGTCGTTGTGAAACATCTGGGTGACGAGGGTGGTGTTGAGCGCGGCCGTGGCCATCTGCTCTTTCAGCTGGTCCACGAACTCCTGCCTGGGCGACGTGAAGTTCCACTTGAGCACCTTCAGCTTGGCCTCTTCCTTGAACCTCTGCGTCTTGAGCGCGTTCTCCGCCATGAGGGGCGACAGGTCCACCGCCTCCTCGCCCTTCTTGCGACCTCCGCCGCCGGCCGCCGTGTTGGGCCGGAGCGCCAGCTTTCCGGCCGCTGCGCCAGCGCCGCCAGACGCCGGCTTTCTCTGACCTCCGGAGGGCGCCGAGCCGATCTTGGAGCGAACCTTGCTCTTGTCATACGTGGGCTTGTTCACGCTGACCTTCTTGGGGGGAGGCCTAAAAATCAAATACCGCATAGAGTGCTTGCCCATCGAAAAAGGATTCCAACCCTAATACCAACAAATTTTACCTTGCGGGCGCCTCTCCCTCGTCCTCACCCCAGCCGTCCCTGCCGTCGTCGTCTCTCTCAACGGGCTTCACCACCCTCGGTCCCTTCTTGGGAGGAGCGGCGGCCGCCGCAGGAGCCGCGGCCGCCATCTTGGCCGGCTTTCCCGTCAGCTCAGCTTTCTCGGCAAACTCCTTGATTTTGGCCAACTTGATGTTGTCGAGGTCCGGCATCAACTTCGAGACCGTCGGTTCCCCAAGGTACTTGACCAGGACCCCCAGGGCTTCAGACGCGGCGTCTCTGACGGTGACGTCGGAGTGCGACAAGCGCTCCAGGAGGGAGGACACGTAGCCCTTCAGGCACTTTTTGTTGGTGCACAGCTGCGGGGGGCAGCGAGCGAAACAGCGAGATAGAAACTTTGCCGTTCCGGCCACCACACTAGGAGTCTTGTGCTTCAGCGCGGCCAGACATTCCTCCTGGGGGAAAAAAAAGATATATATATTTTTTTAGAAAAGAATCCTCCTACCCTTCTTCATTACTGTGAAAGGAAGTGATTGTGAAACCAGGAACCACCTTGCTACAAAAGCACCTCACCTGCACCGCCTCGATTCCGAGGATGGGATAGATGGCGTCCAGCAACTCTGTGAGTGCAGAGACCACGTTGGCCTTCTTCTCCTTCAGCTTCTCCAGCGCCACTGGAAGCGAGTGTGCCGCGTGCTGCCTGAAGGATGCCCTGAGGCCGCGCGCCAGCCCGGCCAGGCACTGCGCCGCCAGCGCGACCAGCATCACGTTCGTGTCCTTCGATATGAACTTCTTCAGGCAGGCCACCTGGAAGATAGTAGAATGCATGAGTAGTTCTTAATCAATGTTCAAGTTGGACAGCCATTTGCGCTTTTCCTTCCTACCAGGTCGTGGTAGTCTCCAGGTGCGATCTTGGGGGTCTGGGAGAGTGGGAGGAGTGCATCAAGAGCCTCCTTGCGTAGCTGCCACTTCTTCTCTTCTGTCAGCTGGTAGAAATTCTTGGGCAGCTTCTCCAAGATGTCTACAGGATCCATCAGTTCGTAGGGGTCCATGGCCTCTTCCTCCGCATCGTCTTCTTCTGCGGCTTCGCCTTCTTCGCCGCCTCCTCCAGCACCACCACCTCCGCCGACAGCAGCGGTTGGCATTTGTGATTTGAGGTATCTAACAGCACAGAAAACATAAATAACATATTCTGAGTTGTACTAAAATCATTCAAAGACGTAAAGACCTCTCACCTGGTCGGTTTTGCCCTCCCCGCCTCCTGCACCTTCTCGAACTCCTGCTCCAGCTCCGACAGCTGGACGGGCTTCAAGCCCGACAGCTGCTGCTTCATAATGTCGCCTACCCAGCGGAAAGACTCGATGATGAGCTGCTTGCCCTCCTCCCTGATCGTCTTGTCCCGGTGGTCCAGCAGGGGGAGGGTTGCCTTCAGGAGCGGAGAGACCTTGATGACCTTTGCTCCGAAGGCCCTGAGGCATTCTGTCAGCGCGTTGAGCGATCCCGCCGCCGCCTTCGGGTTCTTCTGGGTCAGGCCCTTTGTCAGCAGCACCTCGACCAGAGACTCATGGGCCTCGGCTTCGCACAGCGCAAGAGCCACCTGCAATATGAATGTCGTACTACGTTCTAGTACGTACAGTACTACTCAAATGTGCCTCCTCCCCCAACCTGTTTTCCCAGATCCTTGGTCTTGGCTTTGGGCGCCCCGAGGCACTTGTTGACGAGCCCGTCCGCCACGTCCGCCGCGCACCTCGGGGCGGCGTCGCAGTTTTCCACGTAGGCGAGGGTCGCCTCCAGCCCCTTCTCCTGCGCGATAGCGTTCGAGTCCACCACGAACTTCTTCACGATGGGCGAGAACTTCTTCCACCCGGCCTCGTCGCCGTCCCAACCGTTGAACAGCTTGGTGGCGTCCTCATAGCTAAGGGAGAAGAAGAGGTAACTGCGACATCCCAAGAAAGGTTGCTTGTTGTCTCGCTTACCCAGAGAGCCTCGCCTTCCAGAGCTTGTGCATGCACCGCTCCTCCACGGGAAGTTTGAGATACTCCTGGTCCTCCTCTGGAGTGCCCATGGTTTTTCTGTTGCTCTCTCGTCAGCCTGAAATAAGAAATAAAATACGCGATTTCAAATCGGGCAAGACGTTATCGATGGGCAAGAGTTGTCCTTTTCCTAAAGAAGGAGGAGGACATCGAGTCCAGAATATATCTTTTCAAATGCCAAGCAAAAGGAATTTCTCCTCCCTCTTCTTTATCAGCCGGGGAAAAAGTAGCACTACTACGGAAGGGCCGAAGACTTGGTGAAGGGGGAAAAATAAATAAACAAGGAAGTGAAGCAGTCTTTCTTTCTCTCTGTTCCCCTTCCACTTCCGACTCTCTTTCCCTTCAAACCCTTTCTTCTCTTTGGATGGCTCAAGAATCGATCAAACGAGATAAAAAGTTGATCCACTTACTCACTGCTCATGACGAGGCTGGATTTACAAAAAAAAAAACCATTCGGAATGTTGTACGTAGTGTTTTGCTTATATTTTTTCCGCAGAAAAACGGCTAAACGAACGACAGGTATACTGTACATGTTACTTCCTTCTCCAGCATATTTTCCTGTCCGTGCAATTCCTTTATGACGTGAGAAATTTTTAAGAGGCCCTTTTTCTTGCTGCGTAAGGAAAGACTTATCAAAAATCTGCAGAGGCGAGAAGTGGCAAAAAAAAGAAAGGTAAGAGGAGGAAGGAAGGAGATGTATTTGGAGAGGAAGGAAGCAGGAACAGATGTTTCTGCTGGGCAGAGGGGCCCCCTCCAAACAGACAAACGCCAAAAATAAGGAAGGAAGCAAAGACCAAAAACTTTTTTGAAGTATCCACACTTCAAGAAAATTTGTTTTTATACAAGGGAAAACAAAAGCAGGCCGCTTTTTCCAAGCGACAATGATAATTTTTCCACCTCTTCCCGACTTCCGCCACAGGAAAAAAAAACGAGGAAAGAGGAAGAGCAGTGTGCGAAAAGCGGGAGTCTTCCTCCCTCTGCCTCAGCCACCGCCTGTTTCAAATCTGGGCCGTCGACGTCGTCGTCAAGTGAAGCAGGAAGGCACGGCTTCTCCCTACCTCCTCCTCCTCCTCCTGCTACCCCTCCCCCTCATTTCAGTCACCTACCACCTATTGCTGCCGTGCCCAGGTACAGTTAGGAGGAGAAGTAAGGAAAAAGGAGAGGGGGGGGGGAACAAGAACAGAGGGAGGAAAAAAAAAGCGACGTCCTTTGCAGGGATCCTTTTTTTCCGCGTGGGCACCTCAGGAAGAGCGAACCTTCTAGCTGCAACACTTCACGCACTGATCAATGCGTACCTTTTTTGTTATGCAAATATCCTGCACTAAAGAAGGAATGCTATTTTTTTTTTTTTTTTGCTACAGACCGAACTTTGATTTAGGACGCCATGAACGTTGAAAAGTTCAACTGAAGGAATCTTTTTGTTTAAGGGGAAGGAGGGTTTAGCATTGGTCACACCTTTTTCTCCGAGGTGTAGGTGGTGTTTTGAGCTATAAGCAGAGGGAGGACGCAGGTGGCGGGGGGGAGGGAGGTGCAAAAAACGCTAAGAAGCCGCTGTTGCAAAAA
>JAAUYM010139138.1_pt1 | contig 14075 bp, 18 predicted proteins | sample 7278001 | NCBI WGS metagenome assembly JAAUYM01 (sample SAMN14350224, study PRJNA611818) | marine sediment metagenome | isolation source: surface marine sediment (1.8m) | place: French Polynesia: Moorea | collected 2018-08
TATATCGCATCCATCGCACGGTTGTGATTACTACTGTATTATACAGTGCTCCACGCTTAATTGTACCACGGTTAATAGTGCAACTCGCTTAATTGTGCAATATTTTGGAGTTCCATTTTGAGATTTTACTTCATAAATCTCCTCGCTTTATTGTGCACCTCGCTTTATTGTGCAATTTTCCCCTGGCCCACCATTGCACTATTAACCATGGACTACTGTACAAGTTTTTTTTTCGTACTACTATCCGTCTGAATTCGTCTGCAGCTCCTGGGCTTTTTGAACTGCTTCCTATGGGGATCCAACCTGTGGTTCCTGTACAAGGAGACCTCCTGGTTCTCCGGGAGCGGGCCTGCGCCACAGACCGACCCGTCGCCAGGGATGCAGGGATGAAGAACGGCCGGGGAAAAGAAAAGAAGATAAAGCCAATGGAATCTCATTCGTCGATGTCGTTTATTCCATGTGCTGCACTCTTTGCATCGGTGTGTGTGTGTGTACCAGCACCCCCCACCCCCCCCCCCCCACCGCCAGCGCCTTTCACACCTCGCACCTGTTGCGACTAAAAATGCTAATCATGTTTGTTGCTGTGAAGACAATTGAAGACGGTGACTGCTGGCCCTAAGCCCTCTTACGGTGTCGTCCCCCCCCCCTCCTGCCTACAATTAATTCTTGCTAAGTTTAATGCCATTTATTTTTTAAAACCATGAAGTCGTGCAAACGAAGAAGCTTGGGCATTGTACATTACAGAAGAAAAAGAAAAAATCTCTGAATTGAGCGTGTTTGGTGAGCTGACATGACCGCGTATTTTTCCCGCTTTGGAGCTTTGTTCGGGTTTTATTCTGGAAAAGATTCTGCTATGTTTATCTGCATCTGTTTTGTGTCATGTGCTATGTCGTTAATAACATGATGAATAAATGTGCCACCGCTTTATTGGTATGTACATCATTATGCACAGCAGTCTATCTCCCTCCCCTACATCGTATGTACCTCCTATATCAGGGGTAGGAAAATCGGCAAAGCCAAGTTTACCCATGAAACCTAAGCAAACCCAAGAAAACTAATACATTCTTGAAAGAACTTGCATTTCTTAATCTACTAGAAAAAGAGAAAAAGCCAAACTGGTAATCCTGCCATAAAGTAAGTACAAATGTACTTACAAAAACACAACTATGGCCAGAGAGAAATAAAAGAATTCAGCAGAGTTGCCGAGTTGGAGAGCTGATGTAGCCACCTAAACCCAAAACCTATCCCAACACCTAAATAAACTAAACATGTTGGAGCTGCTTAACAACTTGACGTTACCATTTAATGGTCCAACCGCAGTTTCTCCCCTTTCTACTTTACTTTTAGCCGCAGATGTCTATGAACTGTACGTAGAGCCAGTTAAGGCAAGAACAGCTGTAGTCAGCTGTTTCTGTATGACTTTGCAAAAGCGTGAATCCTGGCTGGCTGCTCCTCTGATATCGTTGTAGACAAGAAAGACAGCGCTCGCTCATTCTCGACTTTTCCTTCCCAGACGGATAAATAAACCAGGCTTTACCTACTTACATATTGTTGTTGTTTTTTCTCCCGTGACCCTCTTGACGTTGACCATGTTTCACGGATTCAACGGCGAATTCCGGCGCAGGCCCGAGGTCAGCATCAGGGGGGCCTCCAAGAAGGAGACCAGGGAAGACCTGGTCAGGAGGACGAAGGAGGAGAGGCGGAGGAGGGAGGTGAGTGCGGGGAGACTTTTTTATAGACGGGCAGGAAGGAGGAAGGAAGGAGGACATTTTTCCGCCCCCAGGACCACCGGTTGGAGATCCGTTGCGCCGTGCGCATCCAGAGCGTCGTCCGCCGCTTCCTGTCGCGCCGGCGCTGGCAGACAGGGTTGCGCGGAGAGTTCGACGAGTGGCGCGCCGTGTTGGAGAAGAGGACCGGCGGCCAGGACGAGAGGGAGGGGACGATGGCGCTGGCGGAGGCCGTCAAGAGGATAGGATTCTTCTTCTCGCTGCACACGGACAAGGAGAGGCTGGTGAGGAGGAGGACGTCACAGATCACGTTGGAAAAAAAATTCCTTTTCTTCCCTTTTTGTCCGTTGTCCAGACGTGGCTCTGCTCCCGCTGCGTGTCCATGTGCGACTGGCTGCTGTCCGAGTCCGTCTCGTCCTTCACCTGGAAGCACCGCCTGGGGCGACTGCTGGCCGTGGTGGTCAGGGCGCTCGGACAGGCGGCCAGCTCGACGGAGGAGAACGTCAACCCGATGCTACGACTCCTGGAGCTGTCCACAGCGTCGCCGCGGGAGGAGATGGCGGGGCTGGGGGAGGGGGCGGCGTCGGAGAGGACCGCGGTCTCTCGCGCCATCTTCCTGCGCCACCTCTTTCCCGGCGGGTACTTCGCGTCCCTCCGCACCCTCTGCGACGCCCGCCTCCCGCCGCTCCTGGACTCCGAGTCCCCCTCGCCGCCCACTCCGATGGCCGGGGCCATATTCGACCTGGTGGTCAGGCCCGTCAGGCTGGCGCGACGGGAAGAGGACGGGGACGGTGACTTCGGTGACGCCCTGAGGAAGGGTCTCTGCGCCGCCTTCCTCGCCGCTCCCTTCTCCGAGCAGGTTCGCCTCTTCGTCCTCCCGGCCTTGGCCCACTCAGACATCCCCGTCTTCGACCTCATCACGCTGAAAGAGGCCAAGAGGTTCGCCTCTCCCTCGCCGTGGATGCTATACTCGTATCTCAAGATAGGAAATGAACAGACAGGTGAGGAGGCATCCAGACATCGTTTGGTTATTCTCTACGGTGAATTTTCTACCTTAATCTGTAGTTTTCTTTTCTGGAACTTCGGTGTTATCGGCTTATCTACCATCTACATACATCTGTCTTTTTTCTTTTCTTTCTTTCTTTTTTTTAAATCCCTTTTATACCTAGAACTGTCTCCATCAGAGGCTCTGGAATTTCTCTGCGTGCTTCGCCTACTGTGCCAGAAGGTTCTTTTTGCAAGGACTGACGACCTGGCAGACGACCAGGACGAAGAGGGCGACTCCGACGACGAGTCCGAGGCCGTGGCGAAGGACGAGGAGGCCGACGACCCGGCGCTGGATCCCGCAGAGCGCGTCCTCCGACAGTGCAGGCGGATGCTGAACCACCTCGGAGCGGTCTCCAGGCTCGTGGCCGCCGTCGAACACGTCGAGGAGAAGGAGCAGGGCGACGCCATGCTCCTGGCGCTGTGCAGCATCTGCCACAACCTCCTCCTGTCCAGCAGGCACGCGGTGTACCAGTACCGCCTCCTCAACACGCTCGCCTTCAGCCCGGCGCTCCTGCACAGGCTGTGGAACCTCACCATATCCGCGAAGCAGGAGACCTCCATCAGTAGGCCTTCGCCACTACTCACCGTAGGAATTTTTTTTTATATACCGTACACGCTTGCTCGACTGAATTATGGAATCGATTAAGCACGAGTTTCTCTTTGCTCAGATGATCAGCAAAGGTCTGCGCTTGACTCCGAGCGAGCAGGATCGCGTGGCGCCCCTGCTGGCGGTCTTCTCCGCCCTCTTCGGGTACCTTCTGGTCACGGTACACGACACCGAGTTCTACGGCGCCGTGGAGGGGCCGGCATCCAGGCTGCTCAGGACGAACTCCTTCGTGTGGATGCCGTTCACGCTGAAGGAGATGGTGCCCATGTCTCTGGTGTTGAGGGACGTCGCCTTGGGACTGGTGGCTCTCGCCTTTCCCGACTCGAGACCCACGGTGACGTCCTCCTATCGGCTGGCTGTCAGGTAAATTAAGTGGCAAACATTAATTGTCGTTAAGCGGCTTTTTAACATTTTTACCCTTTCAGGCCCGACTCGAGCGAGTCCAGTTCCTCCGAGCTGACCGAGCACTCCACCAGGGTGTGGTCTCACCTCTTCAAGCAGACCGTCAAGCTCCTGCGGCAGCTCTACAGCCGGGACACCCGCCGGCAGTACTGCCCGGACGACCACTGGATCTGCCCGGACATCTCTCTACCTCTGGACAGGACCAATGAGCTGTCCTTCCGGCGCTCCCGCTTGGCGCACTACAGGCCCTTCCATGGCCTCAGAGTCTTTACCAGGCAGGAGCTGGAGACGGAGGGACCTCCGCTGTCGGCCAAGGAGGTGCGGCTGGCGACCATCCTGCGGGAGATGCCTTACGCGGTGTCCTTCTCCCAGAGGGTCCTGGTGTTTCACAACCTGGTGACGAGGGACAAGAACGAGCACCAGGGACAGGGAGTCAACTTCCTGCAGGGTTCGGCGATCAACATCTCCGTTAGGAGGAACTACCTGTATGAGGATTCGTCCGAGAAGCTCTCTCCGGAAAACGGTACGTACTACCTATTCGCTGTTTATCATAATTGGTCTTGAACGAGAGATGGTCATCCTTCAATCGCACGTGTGCCCGCAGAGCCCAACCTGAGGCTAAAAATGAGGGTCCAGCTGAAGAACACCGCCGGCCTGGACGAGGCGGGGATCGACGGCGGCGGCCTCTTCAGGGAGTTTATGACCGAATTGCTCCGCACGGCCTTTGACCCCAACCGGGGGTTCTTTAAGCTGACCCGGGACCAGCAGCTCTATCCGAACCCGTCCGTCGCCCAGATAGAGCCCAAGTTCGTGCCGCACTACTACTTCATAGGTCGCATCCTAGGAAAAGTAAGTGGAGGTTGATCTAATAATGATGGGGATGATGAGGAAAATCATCTGCTTTCATATTATCGCCCCCTCCCCAATTTCAGGCCTTATACGAAGGGCACTTGGTGGAGCTCCCTCTGGCCAGCTTCTTTCTGTCGAAACTCCTTGGGCAGGCCAACGTTAACGTCGATCTGGACCATCTCTCCTTCCTTGATCATGAGCTCTACAAAAATCTCCTCTATCTTAAAGTGCGTAGACAAACTCATTTTTATAAACTCCTCTATCTTAAAGTGCGTAGACAAACTCATTTTTTAATCTCCTCTATCTTAACGTGCGTAGACAAACTCATTTTTCTAACCTCACTTGTACCAGAAGTAAACTCAACTCTTCTCATTTAGACATACGAGGGAGATGTCTCTGACCTTGGACTGGACTTCACGGTGATGACCGAGGAAATCGGTCAGAAGAAGGTGGAGGAGTTAAAGCCCGGCGGGAAGGACATCCCCGTGGACGACAAGAACAAGATCGAGTACATCCACCACATGGCGGACTACAAGCTCAACAAGCAGATCAAAGCACAGTGCAACGCATTCAGGCAAAGTCATCAGTCGACAGATGAGCATTTACCTCCCCCCCCCCCTCGTTTGGCCTAACTGTTGTTCTCTTGTGCAGGCAAGGTATGAACGATGTGATCGATCTGGACTGGCTGAGGATGTTTAGCTACCGCGAGCTGCAGACCCTCATCTCGGGATCGGAACAGGAGATCGACGTCGACGACCTCATCGAACACACGAACTACGGCAACGGCTTCACTGCCACCCACCCGACCGTGGTCAGCTTCTGGAGGGTCTTCCGGGACATGGAAGAGGCAGACCGGAGGGCCTTGCTCAAGTTCGTCACCAGCTGCTCAAGGCCTCCACTCCTCGGGTTTAAGGTGCGACGCACGCGGTGACCTGACCACGGCCGTCATGTAATTCATTCTCAAAATTTGCTTCGTTTCCATCAGGAGTTGGACCCCCCATTCTGCATCCAGAACGCGGGCAGCGAGCCCGACCGCCTCCCCACCGCCAGCACCTGCATGAACCTCCTCAAGCTGCCAGAGTTTAAGGACGAGAAGACGCTGAGGGAGAAGCTGTACTACGCCATCAAGTCCGGCGCTGGATTTGAGCTCAGCTGAATTAAGACGCCAAAAGACAACGTTAGAAAGGCTGTGATGAAGTCAGTTAAATTTCCGTACGGTGTTACAGGAAACACGCTTTATAATTACAAGTATACATCAGTGAGCCTTCATTTGGCTTTCCTTCTCTTCCGCGGTGGCGATGAAGACGACGACGACCCATCCTCCGCGCTCCCCGTCCAGTGCTTCCTCTCCGGAGGCGTCGAGAACTTGGGTGCCTCCACCTGGCAGAACTCAAAGTTCCCCACCGACGGCGACACCTTTTCGCGAAGGGATATCCGACCTTTCGCCATTACGTTCACTGCAATGGTTGTACAAAGGTGGCGAATTAGGGGAAGGCGAAGGAGGGGAAAGCGCTGTCGTTAGATGCTACAGCCTCACCAGCACCCAGTTTCCTGTTTTTGTCCGTTGCCAGGACTGTGACTTCTTCGTTCTTCTTAGAGGCCACCGCCTCGAACGGGAGGTCCTCCAGGGAGTTCAACACCCTGTCGTGGAGTTTGCCGACATTCATCTGTTGAGAGACCGGAAAGCCTTGGAATAACTATTTTTTCAAGATAGGTTCAAGAAGCTTTGTCGTACCGTGGAAGGCGCCTTTACAATCCAAACTTCCGAGTTGGCAAGTTCCTCCACGCTTGTCAGGCAAGGAAGCACAGTAGATGACCCTGATGAAGCCTTCCTGGGCGATGACGATGTCTGCTTTGGACTCATGATTGCTAAAACAGAGGGGGTACGTAGTAAACGTGCCTTCACTTTTTATGGAAGTAAAACAAATCCTGATTATTTGGTGTATTACAGAAGTACCGTATATCAGTGATCGTTGGAAAAAACATTCACTTCCCTCTAACGTAGTGATATAGTTTTTTTTTAAAAAAAAGGAGAGACAACACACGTAGAACATTTTTTGCATGATAGTCTTGAACTTCCTCATCTGGTCATGACCGCAAGAAACTGCAGCGCGTTGAGCGAGGATGCCTTTCTCGCCGCCTCCTCGTCCTCCCCCGTCCCGAAACAGACCGCCACTGGCGCCGTCGACAACTGCAGCAGGCACATTCGCTCGCCCAACTTGCTCACCTCCTCCAGCTGCACGTAAGTCACCAATATGTCCTGCTCTGCACAAATCTTGTCCAGTCTTCCCGACGGATCCTCCTTCAACTGCTCACAGGACAGTTCTTGCAGCCCCTGCAGCTGGGTGCCCGGAAGGGGCTTGAGGTTCTTGTAGAAGTTTGCCACCCGCAACGCCTGTGCCTGCTTTGTCCCCCCCGGGATCGACGGCTGGGCGTTGAGCACACCCCTGGCGGCGGAGACGATCCCCAGCGCCAACTCGTCGTCGTCGACAAAGGCGCCGGATCCGCCGCCGTCGACGCCGCCTATCCCGCCGCTGCCGCAGTCCGCGTTCTCCGCCGGCTGCTCCTTCAGTCTCCTCAGCATCTTGTTTGCCGCCTGCCGCTTGGCTAGCTTCTTGGACTTGCCGAACCCGGCCTCCTTTTGCTTCCCCACTGAGCAGACAATGACGAACCTCCTCTCGTGGGGCTGTCCCTCCTCCAGGGAGACCTCGTACACCGGCGGCTGCGTTCGCCTGTTCATGCACAGCTCCTGCAGCTCCCCCACCGGGTTGCCCTCGATGCCGTCGTCGTAAGGGGAGAGCACCACCACCTGCTTGTCCAGCTCGGGAAGCTGAGGCAGCTGCGAAGAAGACTGTTCGGATTCATCCTCCGACTGGAGTTGGAGCGCCCTCGCCAGAGCATTGCTTAGACCTTTCTGCTGAGAGTGCCTACAAGAGAATAAGGAAACTTCGATCAATATTGCTGAGGTAGAGATCACGAAATTTTAAGGAAATCTGATCTCAAATCTGTTTGCCTCCCTGACCAATAATCCAAGGCAAACCTATCGTCGAGGTGCTAGGGCGGGGCTATTTTGCGGCAAAAGTTATCAGAGGGGAAGACTGAGCGTAAATGGAGCTGAAAAATATTCGACAACTTTTAGTCTGCGATCGGAACCCTTAACCAGCACGGCCTGAGCAAGGCCATTATTGGTCGGGTCCCCAAATTGGGGTTCGTCTAAGAATTTCTGATATTCTCATTGGGTCTCTTCAAGTAGCAACAAAAACTGAAAGACATAGTATTCATACTTTACAGCCAACCCAACTAATTGCCTTTTTATTAGGTCTATGTTAACGTGACTCAGCCCCACTCTTAATTGCCTAGTCCTCATAGGTGCAAATTAAGAATTTTTCTCAAGCTTAGTACGTAGTTGACACCTCTCCTTGGACCCTTTCAAGTAACAATAAGAACTGAAAGGCACTTTTATAAAGAGATTCTCAAGCAAACAAGAAATCTCTACTGCTGTACAGTGGTCTGTCTCTGTTGGCACTATTAGAAACAGACTGCTACATGTGTTCAGAATGTGGCTAGAGAGATATGACAAATGCATGTGCACATAGGTATCGTCCTTCACAAAGGAGGATAATTACACTAAAAATAGGTAATAATACTCGTAGCTGTGAGAAACCTTAATTTTTTAAGTTATTGATTACATTTCTCAGCTTTATAGTAAATCACCCTTAGTGTATTCGACAGAGTCAATATTGGTCGGGTTGTACACGGTACAGCTCAAGGGAGGCAAAAAAAGAGCGCACCTGATTCTCTCCAAGACCGCCTTCGCTGCGCTGTGCTTGGCCTTCTTCTTGCTCTGTCCGCACCCGGTGGCCACGAACTCTCCCACCGTCACCCTGTACTTGAAGGTGGGTTCGTGCACCGCGCCCTCGATCTGCACCAGGTCGTACTTGGGCGTGATCCCCCTCCGCACGTACAGCTCCTGCAGCAGCGACACCGGCGTCTTTGCAGCCACCGACGCGCCCGGGGGGGCGGAGGAGACGGTGGAGGAGGAGGCCTCGTCAGAGTCCAGGGAGGCCTTGGCAAGGGGCTCCTCCTGCTGCTGCTGGCGAACCGGAGACTGTTCCGTCGAGGACATTATTCCTGGCGTCACATGTGATGTGGCTGGACCATGTGTCGCTGAATTCCTTTCCCTGTGTTTTATTTTTCTTGTCAGCTGTTGCAGCGTCGCCGGCAACACAATCTTCAAAACAGACTTCAAAATTGACAAAATTTGTTATACTGGCACATTTTTGGGGGGTATTTTCTTTTCTAGGGTTTCAAATGGCAGAAAATGTGCAGTGCCATTACAAGTGTGGCTGGAGACATGCCGTTGCGTCCATTTAGCTTGCGATGTCAGTTAAACGGCAAGATTTTTTGTGCCAAAGGCGCACAAACTGGCCACAAAGCTCTTAAAAGCACACTGTTACTATAATGTAAACACAAACGCACAGTTCTTTCTCATCATCAACATTGACTGGAAGTGTTTGAGTGTGGTCCTGCAAGAAGCATGGCCTCGTCGTCGCCCCCTGCCTCGCCAAAGGAGTTGCTGGTGAAGAACAAGGACCGCAAGAGGGATGGGGACCACCCTGCCAGGGGAAAGAAAGGGGAGGAGGGAGAGGAGGAGGGGTCCTCCCTGGAGGTGAGGATCTTCACGCTCAACTGCTGGGGCCTTCGCTTCGTGAGCGAGAAGCGGCGGGAGAGGATGACTGCCATCGGCAGATTCCTCTCAAGGAGTGACTACGACGTGGCGCTGCTGCAGGAGGTGTGGATGGGCGAGGACTTCCGCGCCATCCGCGACGCCGTCAGCCAAGTCTTCCCCTTCTCCCACTTCTTCGACAACGGCATCATCGGCTCCGGCACCTGCGTGTTTAGCCGCGCGCGCATCCGCGACGCCACCTTCCACGAGTTCACCATGAACGGGTACCCGCACAAGGTGTGGCACGGGGACTGGTTCGGCGGGAAGGGGCTCGGCGTGTGCCAGATCCACTACAAGGGGTACGACCTGCACGTGTACACGTCGCACTACCACGCCGAGTACGACCGCACGCACGACATCTACCTGGGCCACCGGGTCATCCACGCCCTGGAGAGCGCCCAGTGGATCAAGCTGGCCTCTTCCTCGGCCGATCTTACCATCTACGCGGGCGACTTCAACACCGAACCCACCGACGTGCCCTACAAGATGGTGCGGATGATCGTGCCCATGGAGGACTCGTGGCAAGTTTGAATTATAGTATATCTACCTTTTTTTTTGGACGTAGCGCCATGAAGCAATGGTCAAGGTTTTAACCTTTCCAGGAGGGAGGTTCACGGCGATGGACCCGGTGGGGAGACGTGCGAGACTCCGGGCAACTCCTTCGCCCACCCACGCTCCTTCAACGAGTGGCCGGACGGGAAGAGGATCGACTACATCATGTACGCGCCGGGGCCCAACGTGCGCGCGGAGGCGGTAGAGTGCGAGCTGCCGCTGCCCAGCCGAGTGCCGGAGGAGCCCTTCAGCTTCTCCGACCACGAGGCCGTGTCCGCCACCATCAGGCTCACCAGGGGCAGCCGTAAGGACATGAGGAGCGGGCCAGAGTTCTGCCGGGAGAACAGCCTGCGGTACCGGCAGTCCTGTGTGGACGCGGTCGGGGAGGCGCTGGACATCGTCCGCAGGGCGCAGGACCACGCGGAGAAGGACGAGCTGCGCTACGCCTTCATCGCCGCCATCTTGCTCATCCTCCTGGTCGTCTCCTTCGTCCCTATCGCTCTGCTGGACTCGCCCTACCACGCCATTATCGAGGTGGGCCTCTTCTTCCCGCGCTTCGCTATCACCCTCGGCATGGTCTTCTTCACCCTGATGGCCACGCTCTTCAACAAGAAAGAGAAGAACGCCCTGAGCTCCACCAAGACGTCGCTTGAGCTTATCCGCGACCAGGACATACTCGGACTGGATCTCGAGGACGGAACGCGGCAGGGGAGGAGTCTCTCCTGACTAGCACGGGACTTGTCCGCTGTGGCAGGGCAGTTTGTCAGTGCTGAGCAAGGTTCAGGTGCCTCTGCGGCCAGACGACGTGATAATGATGACGAGCATCAGCCGTTGTTGCGTGATTTTTAAAATATTGATTTTTAAAATAGATTGTTAATAACAAGCGATTCCTTGATGGGTATTATCAACTATACTTTATACTAGATTGTGGTTTTGTTACATTTATCCTGTTTTTCCTTTCCAGGATCCCGAGAATTGCCCCAAGATGGGTCGCATCAACAAGAAGACTGCTTCCTCCCTCGGCGATAAGACTCGTGTGAGGAAAGAGCAACCGTTGCGTTATCAAGGAAAGCCGGAGCTGTCGAAAGTGGCGAAGAAAAAGGCCAAGAAGACGGCTAGGACGACGAACATCGTGGCCAGGCCCATGGCCGACCGGTGGGAGAAGAAGATGCACCGAGAGATCCGGCGCCAGGGCCTGCTGGCGGCCCTGGAGGAGGAGTCCAGAGCGAGGAAGGAGGCGTCGGCCGCCAGGCGCCGGCGGGCCAGGCCCGTCATTGGGGACCTCAACCCACTCGTGGACTCCCTTGAAGCCATCGGGCAGGCCGCCGAGGCGGAGGAGGAGGAGAAGAAAAGGAAAGCGTCTGAGAAGAGAAAGAAACAGAAGGGTACGGCCAAGGAGAAGAGGAGAAAGAAGGACTTCCTGGACAACGTGAAGGTGCTCCAGTCTGTGATGCAGCACGAGGACTTTGTCAAGGACCCCCTGGGTGCTGTGAGCACCCACGTGAGAAACAAATTGGAAGCGCAGGAGCTGTGACCCGTCATAAATCGAAGAAATAAAGAATAAACTCCTTTGCATGTGAGCATCTTATGGGTACTGTAATGCAATTTACACACACTCAGGTGGAACCATGAAGTCCAACAACCTCGTGAACGTGCTTGAGGTGGCTTCTTTCAACGAGTCCGCCCAGCATGCCTCGACGCCCAAGGTCGACTACCTCAAGACTGAGGACCTCTTTGCCGGAGTGCGGTTCATACACGAATGCGGTGGGTGGGCCAATTTTTACAACTCCTGGACTCTTGGGAATTGAGACTGACCCAAAAAGGATTTGCTCGTCATTTCAGGCCAGAAGTTGAGCGCGACCTGCCTGACGGTGGGGACGGCGTCAGCGCTCTTCCACAAGTTCTTCCAGGTGGCCAAGAAGGACAACCACGACCAGTTCGTGAGTCGGCACGGATTCTTGCTCACACCGAGCATTGTCATCGGACTTCTAATCCCCCCTCCTTGCAGCTGATAGCGGCCGCCTGCCTCTACGTCTCGGGCAAACTGGAGGAGCACAATCAGCAGCTGAAGATCCGGGATCTCATCAACGTGGTTCACACCACGCTGCACAGGGGCTCCGAACCACTAGGACTGGATTCGCAGTACTACAACCTCAGGGAAGTCATCTGCCAGGCGGAGCTTCTCGTGCTCAGAATGGTCGGATTCAGGGTGGGCCAACAATACTAATAAATGTGTTGCTGTACCTACTTAGGCTCATAGTTTACTTCGATTTCTGGCCCACGAGCAGACTGCCTTTGCTCATCCTCACAAGTATTTGCTTCACCACCTGTCCTCCCTCCGAGACTGGCTCAGCGAGGAGGTCTGGCGGAAGTACCCGATCGCCAGGACAAGCTGGGCAATCCTGCAAGATTTCTACCACGATTCAAGGTACCTCGTGTGCTTCTGTCATTGTGTGGGTCTGTAGTGCTTAAGACTATACTACATACATATATCGGATAGGGTCCTACTGGTGGTGGATCCTTCTGGCGCCTCCTCCTCCCCGACTCCCAGCGTGGATGGTGCTCACATTAGCGTGGCCTGCATCTCCCTGGCCCTGCAGACATACGGCATCCAGGTGCCTTACGTCGGAGAAGGGGATGGCAGGCGGGACGCCGCATGGTTCAATGTGAGCATATAAAGAACGTGCTGCCCATGAGCCACCCACCCACACACACACTGGCTTTATTCTTGACGTCGTGTACCATCCATAAACCCCTGATTTCAGGCGTTCTCCAAGGATCTGACTAAGGAGAGGCTGAACGGACTGACCACCATCCTGATGGAGGTGTACAACAGCGACGACAGATTTGTGAAGCCCTATTGCATCACGATGCCCTCGTAAATACGTAAATAAACGGTTATTCTTGTGGTCATAGAAAAAAAAAAAGAAAAAAACTCCCCCGACCTGTGGAGACTGTGTACGCATAGTGGGGTGGGTACCTGCACGAAAAAATGGGGAGACGAAAATACCCTTGGAAGTAAGAGGGGGGGGGCCAGGAGGAGAGAAGGTCGCACTCATATGAACCTGTCCAACCATTTTGGTCTCGCCTATAATACAACATTTTACGGATGGGCGGTCAGTATTCTTTTGCCCTACACGAAGGGCAAAAATTACCAAAAAAATTCCACAATTTGTAAATTTGAATTTACAAATTGTTTGCACAATTATTGCTTGTGTAGACTGTTATGTAACTTTTGTCCTCTGATGGTCTCAGTGCACTCAGGAATTTCCCTCCTGGGGCAATTGGGGCAGGGAGACGATTTGGCCTTCTACTCTCTTTTAACCCCCCACCCCCCTTCTAGTCTCCGCCGCGCCGACTGCCTCCGTCCAGTAGACACGGGGAGGGAGGAAGGAAAGAAACTAGGCTGGCGATTCAGCAGCAGTCCATGAGTGTGTGTGTGTGTGTGTGTGACCACCTACGCGTGTGCAAGAAACTGGCATGAAGTAAAAGTCTCCAGCTCCATGGTCCGATAGCTTGATTGCTAGTGGGAGACAGTACGTGAAAGTCACATGTTGCTGTGAGTGCATTTCCAGCAGCTTTTGAGAGCCGGAAACTCTGTTGGGTGCCTGCATTATGGGCAATCTGGCACACGCACACCCACGCACGTCTTAGGTGGACTGCTGAGAACCTCCTTCTCCTTTCCTTCCTTCCTCCGCTGCAGTCTTAGTTTACACACATTCCCGTTCCACCACCACAACGCTGCTGGGGAGGTCCCAGACGATTGCGGCCGGTTTGAGCAGAAAAATAATGTAAGTATCATTGTAGGCCAGTTGACTTGTGTAGTATGTGCTGGAATGACGTAAACACCTGGGCTGTTTACACATCTTTCTTTCATCATTATCAACCACATCTATAGCTATTATATCCGTATTTAGCCCTGCTTATTTGGAATTCCGACGAATTTCTCTTTCACTTTTCAGGAGCTCATGAATGACTTCGTCTGAGGAGACCGCCCCCCCCTCCCCTCCCCCTCCAGGAAAGAACAATAAATACTCCAAAAGCATCACTCACAACCCAACCAATATTGGTAACGTTAGGTGCACGGTCTCGGTGGCGACAATAGTAGTAGTTGGCGCAGGGGTCGACATTTGAGTTACAATAAGATTTTTATATCACTTATACA
>JAAUYM010041413.1_pt1 | contig 14070 bp, 16 predicted proteins | sample 7278001 | NCBI WGS metagenome assembly JAAUYM01 (sample SAMN14350224, study PRJNA611818) | marine sediment metagenome | isolation source: surface marine sediment (1.8m) | place: French Polynesia: Moorea | collected 2018-08
AAATTTATCACCACTGACTGAGATGAGGATTCGCTGTCGAGATGGCCGCCACCGTCGGAAGAGAACACAGCTCTACCCTTTTCCCGTCTCGGAAGAGGATAAGGAGGCGAAAGAGGAGGCGCAGATGGGCCTTCTGATGGACCACAAGAGCGAGGCCGGGGAAGTTGCCAAGAACATCCTCCACTTCTGCGTCATCTTCTTCGTGGCGGCCACCGTCTCCGCCGTGACCGACGCCGTCAAGGAGAATCCTCCAGGATTTTGTCACCCGATATTGGAGGTGTCTCCTCCTCCTCCTCCTCCTTCTCCTGTGACAGTAGCAGCAGGAGTCGCCGGCAACGTGACGTCCCGACTGAATCCCTGCGACTCCGACACCCCCTGGAACAGCGCGGACGTGCGGTCAGGCCTGGTGCTGTGGCTGAGGGGCCTGGCGACCCTGCCGCACTTCAGGCACTCGCTCCACCTGCCCATAACCCTGCAGCAAGAGGACCAGGGCGACAGGAGGGGCCTCCTCGTCGTGCAGTTTTTTGAACAGGTGAACGACGGACAACTTGGCTTTGAGGGCGAAAACAGTTCTGGAAAAGTTGAAACTCTTTTCTTTTAATCCCCACAGAAAGTTCCCCAAGTTCACCTGGTTGGCCTAGCCTCCACCCCGCACAAGTTCTCCGGCCCCGTCTGGATGAGCGGAGGCCCGTCCGAGGAGATGGAGTTCGCCAACGGCTTCTACTACGGGAGGTTGAAGGACGACGGGGCTCTCACCGGTACGACGGAAGGCTCTCATAGCATCTTAAGTCTAATATCGCATTTCTGCGGAGGCTTTTTTGCACTTCTTGATTTCCCTTGATTCTGGAACCAGGCGAAGACATCTCCTTCGTGTTTCCTGACTTTCGCACGGTCCTGAAAGGTCGCTTCGAGAATGGATACATGAAGGAAGCCAGGCCTGCAAGGTCCAACGCATTTCCTTGAGACACATTTTTGTGGGAGGGATCATAATTGTATTTTTTTTCTTTTACTGTATAGAATTAAGGCGGAACGTTGCCACGGGGGAATCAAGCAGTTGAAAATCTCCAGCATCAAGGAGACGGCAAATGTGGAGGCCTATCACTATCAACCTCCTACTGCTTTAAGACCAGGTAAGTCTAATTACATCGCCCTTCAGTGTCCTTAAATTACGTACTTTTTTTCATATTTGAAGGCGGCCAGCCCACCTTGATGGACCCTATGGAAAAGAGAAATGTGTATGTGGCGGACTCACCTGGGAAGGGGCTGGGGGTCTTTGCCAAACGGGACATCAAGTAAGAAAATCGCACTAAAAACCTCTTCATTTGAACAAATTGTAGTGGTATTAGTAGTTGCGTGGTTCTTACATCTTAAGACTTTCGTGATTGTTACTCAGCACTACAGAGCTTTATGATGAAAAAAAATTACTACCGTAACATATGAAAATTGCAGGAAAGGTGAGATAATTTGCTACTTTGCTGGGACCGTTCACGACCTGGAATCCTATAACTCCGCTGCAAGCAATCTCACCGAGGAAGAAATGTGAGCTAGAGTGGACCCAAAGGAAAAATAGTCATTGATTTGTCATCTACGATTTTTAGCTACACTCTGCACAAGTACGCGCTGAGCCTGTTCACGAACGAAAGCGTGCTAAACATCCCGACCGAGTTCATCGGCCTCCACCGCTTCAGGGCCACCCTCGGGCATTTCATCAACCACAGCTTCCTCAGGGATATGAGCGAGTGGATTCTAGTTGCCCACCCAAGGTTGACGGACCAAGTTTTTCCATTCTAGGGGGGAAATGACGTCTTGTGTCTTTAATAGGTTCGGGTACATCCGTGCGGTTCTTGCTACGGACAACATCCGAAAGGGAGAGGAGATATTTATCAACTACCGGTACCCGATCGAAGATCCTGGCACTCCAAAATGGTAAGGAATTTGGCAATGTGGAATTGTCACCATCTCACCTCAGTTGTCCGTACTTCGCGCAGGTACAAGGAACTGTACGAAGACGAGGTAGTTCATGGCAAAGAAAAGCCGTCGTGAGGTCAGGTGGAGGAATCGTCAAATTATTTTAGCAAAGAAAAATCCGAACGTTTGTTCGTGTTCCACGTTTTTCCTGTTTTTTTTTTCGACAAGTTTATTCTTCGTTGTGGACGATTCTTTATTTAAAGAATATGGGATAAAGTTACAAGCCCTGTAAACAGCACATTTACTTTATACAACATTGCGTCCAATGCTCACAGCCATGATGGGGGTGTCATTCGTATGACAAAACTGTAAAATACCTGCCCTTCTGGCTTTAAAAATAGTAGTACGTAGAAAAAAAGCACTTGAGCATCACTCTATCTTAGCACATTGCAGCATCCCTGTACTCAGAGTCTGAGAGTGTGTAGAAGTCCTCCAGCTTCCACTGCAGAGTCTCAAAAGTGGGCCTCTTCATGGCGTCCTTGTGCCAGCACTCAAGCATAATTTCATAGAGTTGGGTTGGGCATCCCTGAGGAGCCTGCATCCGGTAACCGTGCTCCACCTGGTGCAAGACCTCCGCGTTGGTCATGCCTGTGAAAGTGACGAGAGAAGGTACAGTACATAGTAGTTGGCTATAGAAGTTAAAAAAATATCATCCCTTACCTGGATATGGAATCCGGCCATACGTCACAAGCTCAGTGAGTAAGATGCCGAAGCTCCAGACATCTGACTTGATGGAGAACTTGGAGTAGTTGGCAGCTTCAGGAGCAGTCCACTTAATGGGGAACCTTGCACCAACCCTGGCTTCATACTCATCTTCTTTGATAAGCCTGGCCAATCCAAAGTCTGCAATCTTGACAATATTGTTTTCTCCAACAAGGACATTTCTCGCTGCCAGATCTCTGTGGATGTAGTTCTGGGACTCCAGATATGCCATGCCTGATGCAATCTGAGCTGCCATGTCAATCAGTGGAGGAAGCTTCAGTGTTCTTCCTTTGCCTTGGAGGTACTCCAACAAGCTTCCATTCTTCATAAGCTCGGTGATGATGTAGATTGGCTCTTCCAAGGTGCACACTGCATAAAGCTGAATTAGCTTAGGATGGCGAAGCTTTTTCATGATTTGTGCTTCGGCAAGGAAGTCGCGGGGATCCATCGTGCCTGAAATGGGAGGGGAAAAGTCTATAAAGTACGTACGTCCTCAAATAGCCATTTATTACTACTTGACACTCCTGACAAGGTGATAAAAAAAAGCCAAAGCAAAAAAACTCTTCACATGCTTTCTGTTTACTGCTTGCAAACAGAGAACGTAATTCTGACAACTGCTTATCGCCATGTTCTTGACGGCAAGAATGCCAATAAAAACTTACCCTGCTTCAAGCTTTTTATAGCAACAGGAGTAGTGTTGTTCCACTGGCCTTCCCAAACCTCTCCAAATTGCCCATGTCCAAGCTTTCTCACAAACTTTAAGCTGCTTCGGTCAATCTCCCACTGATCCCTGGTACTATGAGAGAGATCGGCAGTGACTGGCTTTTCAATCTGAAAAAAAAACCAACATAATCTGAACATGACTTTTGGCAATATGAGAAAAATATAAAGAGGAGACAACCGACCTGAATACATGGAGCTCTCAGGTTTACACAGAGCCCGTCAGCATCTCTGCTGTAGTGTTCAACGAGCTCCTGTAGGGTCCTGAATGTGGTCCTGCGTGCAATGAAGAAGCCTCCCTCATCCAGCTGCCTGATCCTATAGTGCTTCACAGTATCGCCATCCTTGACAGACAGGGAATAGTCGTTTCTCCTCGATTCCGAATCTCTGATGAGATATGCACCATGTTCATTCTGAGGTAGCAGAAGTTTCTTTTCTGCTTCAATGCGCTTAATCTTGCCAAAGTACCAGGGCTCGGCTTCAATCGACTTCAGCTTGGCTACATAGTTGGACGGGATATACCCTTCCAGCTTGGTGGCCTTTGAGCGGGCGAACCACCAGTCTCCCTGGGTGTCATTCAGTATCTCCAGGTGCTCCCCCTTCTTGAAGGAGAGGTCCTCGTCCGTCCTGGCGTCGTAGTCGTAGAGAGCCACGAAGATCTTGCTTCCCTGCATGGCCTGCATGTCCGCCGGGTCCGGGAGCGGCCTGGGAGTGCCGTCGAGGTTGGCCGCGCGATGCGGGGTCCCCATCAGCCCGGAGGTGTTGGACACCATCCCGCCCGGAGAGTCCTGCATCTGCATCCCGGCCCCGCCGCCCACGCCGGCCGCGGCGCCCGGGCCCCCGGACAGGACCGGTCCGCCCATGGGCCCGACGCCCCCGGGGTCGATGCCGCGCAGGGCGTTGAACGAGGGGGGGTCGCTCTTGATGTTGCCCCCTCCAGAGCTGTTGGACCGGGAACGAGAGAAGCAGTTGCCCATGGCGACGGCGTCCTGGAGGCGGAATTAGTAGGTGTGGCACAAAGAGAAGGGAGGGGGACGGATTCAGACTGACGAGGAAAGTGCTAAAGTGATGCCTGCAGAAGGCACAGGGACCTTTGTGCCTGAGATGATCGACCCTCTTTTGCGGTTTGGGTCCGTCGACTTCCCGGAATTTCCCCTTTCCCTCCGCACTCAAGGCCGCCACCGCCACCACGTACTGTACCACCACCACCCTCTTCTGTTCTGCTCTGGGCAGTGCCTGTGTCTCTCTCTCTCTCTCTCACTCTCACTGTGCTGCTGGCTGCTGCTGCCTGCGGGCTGCGGCTGCGGCTGCGGCTGCGGCTGCACCTCAGTCGATTCCAGGGCTGCCAGAATGGCAAAGTCAAAAAGTCCTCTATAACGCCACACAGTAAATAAAGCAATGCCCAAAAAGTCAAATGGCCTGATTTTTCAAGTTTGCTGCATTTTTAATGACAAAGTTTAAGCCAAGAATTAAAAAAGCCAAATTTCTTGAATCTTTCTTTTAAAAAAGCCAAGCTGGCATCCCTGCTTGACTCAATCCTCTTCTGTTCTTCCCCTTCTGTAACAGCAGCAGAACAAGGAGGAGCAGCAGCAGCTGCGGCGGCGGCAGACAAAAAACTGAGAAGGCGACGCGGCAGCTTCATGAGAGAGATCATGGGGGTGATGAAGATGAGGAGATCTGGAGTCGCGTCGGTCCGGTTGGTGCTGGTGGGCGGTGGGCGGCGGCATGTTGCCAGATTAATTTCAACAAAGTGTACAAAATCAATGTTATATTTTTTTAAAAAGTGACTCTGTGCAAAGCACTAGAACTTTACCGTCGGGTCTTTGTAGCCCGACAAATTTCTCAAGACATTGGAGAGAGAACCCGCTCCATTTCTCACGTCGTGGCCGCCGACTGCGGCAATTCTGACTTCTGACCGGCGGGAGAGAGGGCCGAACGGGCCTTGTTGTGGCAGCTGATCGCAAACCCGGCCCAAAAGGAGTAGAGGGAGGGCACGGGCTGAAGGGAGAGCACTTTTTCTCTTTTTTTATTCTTTTTTGCGAAACTAAATGTTGCCAGATTCGGCGACATTGAGGCCCGTGAGATTAGTTGGTGAGATTGGGAATTCCTGTGCGGAGTGCATCATTATTACGCTCCTAGCTGGAAACCTGTATGATGCATGCGTAATTTGCCATTTTATCGCTTCCAGAAAGTGCTTAGAGGAGCTGACGCACCGTCAGCTCTTCTATAGCATTTTTAAAGGTTTTGCATCATTTGGCGAAATTTAGCTCAAAATTCGAGGTTTCACTTTCCTTCTCTGGGAAAAAAAATCATAAACAGAGAAGAGGGAGGAACGACCACTGTCAGTTTTTTTCGTGACTGTGAAGAGAGCGTGAAGAAGGAGGAAGAGCGGATCGTCGCCTGCGGACTGCAATCTGCTCAAGCTGCACAGAACAAGAAGGTTACCAAAGTGCGGGAGCAACTGTGCAAGGAAGAACGACCTCTTGTCAGCCTCCAAAGATGTCGTCCAAGACGAAGAAGGTGAGAAATGCTGCCGGAGTGTGTCCTATTCAGTCAGCACTCCTTGCATCAAAAAAACGTCTTCCTCACAATTAAAATCATTAAACGTTGTTTTCTTTTAAATCCTTTATCTCCACTGCTTAGAAGCGTGAGCACGACGAGTTCAGCTCTTCCGAGGAGGACAGCGACTCGGACTTCGAAGACCCCGACGAGACTGAGGTTCCGGGAGGAGGGAGGAATCTCAAGACCATCCAGCAGTTGAGCACGGTAGGGGGAGGAGGTGCCAAGGACGGCCCCGTGGAGGCTGGGCCGTCGGGCACCCAGCCGGCCGCCGTGGCGCCCGGGAGGAGCCTCCTGAAGAGCTCCAAGGCCAAGGACATTCCCCTGATCGACATGACCGACGACGACCCTGGCCTGGAAGTCCTGAAGGTGGTGCCCGGGAAGAGTGGCCTCCTCCGCGGCGGCGGGGCCGGTCGGGGCGTCGGGCTGCCGGGCCTACCTGGCGCCTCCGGGGCCGCCACCCCGGGCTTCCCCTACCTGAGCTCCGGCGTGTTGCGGGCACAGGATCCCTTCCAGGGCAGCAGCCCCACGGACATCTTGGCAAAATGTGAGCTTTGAAGGCGTATCACGAATTTGTCTTTTAGTGCAGTGCGTTGAGCATGTGTTGAGCATCTCTTCGTCCCTTTTGTCTCTTTCTCGTGTGCCCTCTCAGATCAGGAAGAATGGATGCAGACCATGCAAGGTACAGTTTCGAATGACCGTCTTAGGAAAATGTGAAATAACAAGGACAACACCCTTGTTACTTCAGATCTTCTACATGTACTGCCATTGATAATGATTAGTCCTACTGTATATACTAAAAAATATATAATATTTTTTCAGCTATGCAGAACGGCGGCCTCTCCCGTATGCTGAACCTACAAGGCTCCTCACCCTTCGGCAACGCCCTGGGAGGCCTCGGGGCGGGACCCCTTGGCGGCCCCGGGGGAGGACCCTTTGCCGCCACTCTCATGGGAAGCGGCGGCGGCTTGATGGGTCCGGCGCTGGGCGCCGCGAGCGTCAGCGCGGGTGGCGGAGTGGCCGGAGCTCCAGTGCCCGGCATGGGAGCACTCCAAGCACGGCAGATCTCCGACCTCTGGAGGAACAATGTCAACCCCATTATGCGGGTGCAAGGGGGAGAGGATGAGGAGGTGGCGGCAGAGGACGAGGAGGACATGGGCGTCATCGAGACGTACTCCAACTACATGCCTTCAAAACTCAAGGCAAGTGAATCGGTCTTAATGAGTGAATGAAATTGGGAAGCTGACAGCGTTTTCATTATAGCTTGGGAAACCACATCCAGATCCCGTGGTGGAGACAGCAAGTATGGCCAGTGTGGAACCTCCAAAAGTCTGGTATGAGATGGCTCTCCCAGATGAGATTGTGGAAGAGGAGAAGTTGTCAGCCTTGCAACTGGAGGCCCTGGTGTACACCTGTCAGCAGCATGAGCAGTTCCTTCCTGATGGCAACCGTGCAGGCTTCCTTATTGGTGATGGTGCTGGTGTTGGCAAGGGCCGGACCATTGCTGGCATCATATATGAGAACTATCTCCAAGGGAGGAAGCGTGCAGTTTGGGTGTCAGTGTCAAATGACCTTAAGTACGACGCTGAGCGTGACCTGGCTGACATTGGCGCTTCAAAGATTGATGTCTACTTCCTGAGCAAGGTGACCATAAAATTATAGCTCAAGTAACATTAGTTCAGTAACAGTATTGTCATTTGCACTGAGTTCAGTGTGTACCTATGTAACAATCCATTTAATTGATTGTAATTTCTCATCAATTTACAAATTTCTAGATGAAGTATGCCAAGATCAACTCCTCAATCAACAACAATGTCAACAAAGGGGTAATTTATTCCACATACTCTGCACTGATTGGTGAATCCCAGTCAGCCACCAAGTACAAGACCCGCCTGAAGCAGCTTCTCCACTGGTGCGGGGAGGACTTTGATGGTGTTATTGTTTTTGACGAGTGCCACAGGGCCAAGAACCTGTGCCCTACAGGTGCAGGGAAGCCCACCAAGACTGGACAGACTGTCCTGGAGTTGCAGCAGAGGTTACCCAAGGCCAGGATTGTATATGCATCTGCAACAGGAGCGTCGGAGCCAAAACACATGGCTTACATGGTCAGACTAGGCATCTGGGGACCTGGGTCACCCTTCAAGAATTTTGAGGAGTTTCTCAAGGCAGTGGAGAAAAGGTTAGTGAACTGTAGTTTTTTGTGGAGACTTGTTTTAATGCAATAACTTTTTAGGGGTGTGGGAGCAATGGAGATTGTTGCTATGGACATGAAGCTCCGTGGCATGTACATGGCCCGTCAGCTGAGTTTTCAAGGTGTCGGCTTCCGCATTGATGAGGTGGAGTTGTCCGGAGAGTTCCGGCGGGTGTATGACAAGGCAGTGGATATGTGGGTAGACCTCTTGCACAAGTTTGAGGAGGCAGCTTCTCTTGTGGATGCTGACAAGAAGATGAAGAAGACCATGTGGGGCCAGTTTTGGAGCTCACACCAGCGGTTCTTCAAGTACTTGTGCATAGCCTCTAAGGTCAGGCATGTCATCCAGGTGGCCAGTGAGGTTATAAAGATGGGCAAGTGTGTGGTCATTGGGCTGCAATCAACAGGCGAGGCACGCACCTTGGAGACCCTGGAGAGGGAAGAGGAACTCTCAGATTTTGTGTCAACTGCCAAAGGGGTGCTTCAATCCCTTGTGGAAAAGCACTTCCCTGCGCCAGATAGGAACAGGATTAACAGGTGAGGGAAATCTTTTGCAAATATCTCTTTATGGTATAAGGTAATGGTTTGAAAAACCTAATATGTTCCAGGTTACTGGGTCTCGGCGGGCCCCAAAAGACCATCCTCGACGAACTGGGAATCAAGATAAACGGTGAAGGTGACCAGAAGCCAAGTCTGGGCTGCAGTGCCACAGGCGAGAGTAGCACCACCAGCAACAACGGCAACAACAAGCGAAAGACCAAAAGGTCAGTCGCGTTGGGAAAGAAGGCCAAATACGACCTTGGGGAGGAGGGGAATGATGACGACAGCGGGTCGGACTTCCGCCTGAGCGACGATGACGAGGAGGAGACAGACGACGATGACTTCGAGGAGGTAGATGAAGAGTTGGAAGAGGAGTTCAACCCCTTTGGCGAGGGAGAGAGCGACGACGAGGATCCCTGGGCCAGGGAAAGCCGGAAAAAGGGCAGACCAAAGAAGAAGAGAGGCAAGAAAAAATCAAAGAAGCCCCCCCCACCTGACCCGTTTGCCTATCTGTTCAAGAAGGAGAAGGTGGAGATAGGCTCATCAGCACCTTCAGCGTCAGCTTCCGGAACGGCGACTCCTACCTCCTACGTCCCTCCCCCACAGACCAGTGTGGACCGTGCCTGTCAGATGAAGGAGGACATCCTGCGCAGGATCGAGCACCTGGGGTCAGAACTGCCGCCAAACACACTGGACCAGCTGATCGACGAGCTGGGAGGCCCAGAGAATGTGTCCGAGATGACTGGGAGAAAAGGGCGGGTGGTGCAAGACCAGAGTGGGGACGTGCGGTACGAGTCTCGATCTGAACAGGTAACGTATGGAGTTTCGACGTTTTGACGGGCCTTTTCCAACGTGACTAACTTTTCTTATCTTCCAGGACATTCCACTGGAGACCCTGAACCTGACAGAAAAGGACCGCTTTATGAACGGTGACAAAGATGTGGCCATCATCTCTGAGGCTGCGTCCAGTGGCATCTCTCTGCAGGCTGACCGCCGAGTGCGTAACCGCAAGCGGCGTGTTCATATGACCCTGGAGCTGCCTTGGTCAGCTGATCGTGCCATACAGCAGTTTGGACGCACTCACCGCTCCAACCAGACCTCTGCACCCGAGTATGTCCTCCTCATCTCTGATCTGGCTGGCGAGCACCGCTTTGCCTCCATTGTGGCCAAGAGGCTGGAGAGTCTGGTAATGACGAAGGATATTGAACTTGTAATGGCATCTTCTTTGACATACTCTTATCGTTTTCAGGGTGCCCTTACCCATGGTGACAGGAGGGCAACAGAGTCCCGCGACCTGTCTCGCTTCAACATTGACAACAAGTACGGGAGGGCTGCTTTGGAGGCCACCTTTAGGGCTATCATGGGCTACGAGGCGCCTATCGTCCAGCCTCCAGCCTCGTATCAGGGAGACTTCTTTAAAGGTACTTAAATAAGCCAGTTTCCATCTTGTAACACTACTAGAATTGAAGATTAAACAATATGCATATTGTTCTCAGATGTTGCAGATGGTCTTGTGGGAGTTGGGCTGATCACACAAAGTGAAGACAACCCAGGGATGATCGTCCTAGACAAGGGACACAATGACATGTCCAAGTTCCTGAACCGCATCCTGGGAATGAAGGTGGATCTGCAGAATCTGCTTTTCAAGTACTTCTCTGACACCCTTGCTGCCATCATTGCCAATGCCAAGAGGGTTGGGACTTACGACCAGGTACCTCAGCAAAATTCTAAATGTTTTGTCCAAAAGTAGCTTTTTACATGTTCGGTTCCCAACTCCAGGGCATTTTGGACGTGGGGCTGACAGAGGAGGACAAAGTGGAGCTTGTCCGTACACATGCCTTTACCCGCAAGCACCCAACAGGAGAGGCAAAGATTGAGCTGCATGTGCTGCAGGTGGAGCGTGGCCTGAGCTGGCATGGAGCCCAGGAGAAATGGGAGCAGCTGGTTGGTGCAGATGAAGGCTTCTATCTGTCACACCAGGTGCGCAACAACAAGAAGACAGCAGTGCTTGCTGTAGCCATGGAGAGGAAGCATCGGACCTCAGCCAGCAGTCGCTCCAAGACAGAGAAGACATTTGTCATCTACCGCCCCAACACCGGCCAGCAGGTCAGACAGGAGACTTTGTCTGACCTGAAGAAGAAGTACCGGAAGGTGTCTATGGATGAGGCAGAACCGCATTGGAACGAGCAGTTTACGTCCTCTGCCCAAAGATGCTCACATGCCTATTGGTAAGGAGCTCCATTTGAAGACATTACATAATTTATTTAACAGGACGTATTTTTTTAAATTGCGTCCACATAGGAAAGGCAACTGCAAGAATGTGACGATGGGTATGCAGTGCGAGGTTGGGTTGCGGAGAAAAACATACAACGTCCTAGCTGGTTCAGTCCTGTCCGTGTGGACGCAGGTGGAGCAGGTGCTCACCTATGATGGAAACAGGAGGGGGGCAAACTCTAGGATGCAGGTAAGGGGACCTTCCTTGTCATTGTAATATTTGCTTGGTGAATAACCTTGTCTTTAAAGGTGGTCCGCCTTAAGTTGGAGGGAGGCAAGAGGATTGTGGGGACCCTCATCCCGACCAGCGCTGTCAGGCACCTCATCAAGACCCTCTCGGCCGGCGCTGAGGAGAGTGAGGAAACCATTTACTGAGGCTTCAGAAGCTTAGCTATCCCTAAAGGTTATTCTTTGGGCTGTGATCTGTTAAAGTTGAAAGAAGTTCGAAGAGCTCTGCACATAAGGAGGGAGAGTAATTCTACTACAAGTAGTACTACCAAGAAGAATTTTCCTCCACAAATGACTTCTCCACCTCAGAAGCTCGAGGACTGGTAGTGTAGTACACGGAAGGAAAAGAGCCTTCGAATTTTTCCGAAACAGTTGTAATCTTTGTTTGAAAGTGACCCTGTCTGGCAAAAGCATTTCTTTCACCTTGAAAAATTGTCGCCACTAGTGTTTAGGCCCCTTTCCTTCAGTATTCGATATCAATGTTGGCTGGGGAGGGGGGAAGGCATTCTGGAATCTGTGCATACCAAGGATAAAAGGCGAAATTGCAGCTTGCGCAAGAGTTCAGAGCTCTTTAAAAATATGGCATTATAGAATTAAGGATTTGACCAGTTGCAAATTCTGATTGATGTGTAGGTGGCCAATTTTTTTTCCTGTTTTCCAAGTTACCCACCCTTGTGATGAAACTTTTTCTCTAGCTGTCATATTAATTGTGTCCGTCTTTTTCCCATCCCGTAGTATGTTGTAAATGCACCATACCGAGAATACAATTTTGAAGAAAACCGCACTAGTACGTCTACGTCTTTATTTTTTTTTTTCAACAAAGGGGGAAGCTTACTATATATCAATCTCTTCCTATCATGTGCGTGGTTTCTGGCGGGTCAACTCTATAGATAGCTGCAAAAGAAAAGGAACAGGGATTACTTCACTTTGGCTAGTATAGGATACAAATAATAGGTTTTTTTGCCCACTACCCTCTGCCAAATTGAAATATCCGAGGTATTCAACCTCCTCCGGAGTCACGTCGCGATGGTAGTGGCCTCCTTCATTCTCACCGTACCCGTGCGTGTGCTCAAGTCTGAGATCCAATCCCTATACGGTATATAGAGACGACGTTGGGAAAGCTTCCTTCCTACTAGTACTATATCATGTGCTCACCGGATCCTGGGTGATGCATGTGGACATGCAGACAAAGGGCGTGGACATCTCGTAGAAGCGCAGCCACCTGTCCACGTCCTCGTTGGACGTCAGCGGGCAGCGCGAGAACTCCGGCATGACGTGGATCAGCACCCGCCCCGTCTTCACCAGGAAGGTGCCGCCGACACCGACGGACACCTCGGGAAACGCGTCGAGGAGCGCGCGGCGGATGGCCGTCACCTTTGTGGAAAAGGGCTGCCATGATTTCACATATTTTCTGTTAATTGGCTTTGAAAAATTTCCTACCAGGTTGGTTCCGCCTTCTCTTCTCTTAGAGCACCGCACTTCCAGTACTCTCCCCCCGCTCTTGCCCTCGCTGAGGAAGAAGTTGCCCAGCAGAGAAAACTTAGTCTCTCCTTCCGGGAGGCGCTCAAGAAAGTTGGAGTCGTCCCCGTCGCGTGTGTAGGACGCACGTGAACCCTGTTCTCTCACTTCGCCTCCACCCGATCCCGCCAGTAATACGTTGGGAATTAGCTACGTGGGTAAATCATAGCAAGTTAGTTTATCTGGTACAGTATACTACGTAGTCATGGACACATACCTTTTTTACTAGTACAGCACAAGCAAGTGACTTATGCTCGTTATGTAAGAAGGAAAATGTAAACCTCCACCGCAGAACATTACTAGTGCACACTTGTTTACAACACGCTTGCTCATTTTTGTCCAGAAAAGAATGCATTAAAACATATTTAAAAAAAACTTCTTTTGGGAAAACTGCAGTTTGACTAAAATTTGAAAAATCCTGTTTGTGCACACACACTATCATGGGATGCGGAGGATCCAAGCCCAAAACGCACGGTGGAACCAAGAAAGGCTCCACTAGGGGAGGAACGAAGAAGGGAGGGAAGACGCATGGGGGTGGCTCGCGGAAGTCAAAAGCGTCCACCAAGCATGGCGGACCACCCCACCCAGCCACAGCCGGCAGCCACATCCCCACGGAAGGGCGCGGTCCTCCCTCCGGGTTCGGGGGTGGCGGCGTCGGGGGCGGTGGCGGGGTGTCCGTGTCGTCCGGTCCTAGCTTCGACCCTGGGAGCAGCATCGCAAGCGGGGGCGACTTCAGAAGCAGGATCGCCACGGCGGGGCCCAACCAGCTGCTCCTCATCCGCTTCTTCAAGATCGACTGCGAAAAGTGCCTGGAGGTGGGGCAGTTCTACCAGGGCCTGGTCACGCAGTACCCGCAGGTGATCTTCCTGGACGCCAACCTGGCCAGGAACCTGCATGCCATCGGGGACATGCAGGTCATGTCCGTGCCCACCTTCATCGCCTTCAAGAACCACCACGAGATCGGCCGGTACGTGGGCACAGACACGCGCCAGGTGGAGGCCCTGGTCACCAGCAACTTGTAGCGGAGGCAGAGAAAGTGACGCTAACAAAAAAAAAAAAACCCTATACCCTACCAGGCTTTTCTTCTTTCTCTGCCTATTAACTGTGCCATAATAAACTTTTTGTATCTGTAGACTTTGAAAACTAACTTTCCAGACCAAAGAATCCCTTTCGGAGTTTGGGAAAACCCACGCGTGAAATTAGAAGGAAGGAAAAAGGCACCCCTGAAAAGGAGGGAAGAAAAAACAACAAATCGTCGGTTTTTCTTCACTTTCTTCACGACTTCGCGGCTGCCGGACGTCAACTCGACACCGCGGACCCGGGGAACCCGGATTACGTAAGAAAAGACCACTCTAAGGGGGCGGGGGACA
>JAAUYM010006427.1_pt1 | contig 14057 bp, 18 predicted proteins | sample 7278001 | NCBI WGS metagenome assembly JAAUYM01 (sample SAMN14350224, study PRJNA611818) | marine sediment metagenome | isolation source: surface marine sediment (1.8m) | place: French Polynesia: Moorea | collected 2018-08
ACTTATCACTAAATTCACGCTAGCGATATTGGTTGGGTAAACACTCAACTGCCATTCATGTGCGGGGAAAAACAGTTCTAGTAGCTTAACTACCAGGTTAAAATGGTAACGAATTTGTGGTTGGTATTTCTGGTTGGGAAAGCACAAGTGATTTACTTATCCGTGTTCTACTGTATCACACTTGGACTCGCTCCAGCCGGTAGAGATGGAGGAGGAGGAGCATGAGGAGGTGGAGCAGCGCCTCAAGATCGGGAAGCAACCGCCCCCGTCGTCCAAGAAGGGGGCCAAGGGGGCCAAGGGGGCAAAGAGGGCCAAGGAGGTCGAGATGCAGAAGGAAAAGGAGCTGATCAAGTGCATCACCAAGTTCAGCGCGCTGGAGATCATGCTGGCCCTTATCGCCAAGTACAAGGAGAAGAAGATGAAGAAGGGCATCTCCAAGGACCCATTGTACGTAAGAGAGAGTATCAAACTGTAAATGACCAAGTGAACAGCGTTATTTTTTTCTTCTACTCCCACAGAGGCAAGCTGGGAAAACTAGTCAAGCAAATGTCGACAAAGGGCATTCCGAAGGCCAAGGGCATCGGCAAGGAACCAGATCTGGGCCTTGGCAAAGGTGCTGGCGGCGGAGGTGGAGGAGGAGGAGGTCTCGGAAAGAGTATGGGTGGCAAAGACGCTGGTAAAGGCGGCGGTCCCTTGGGACTAGGCAAAGGGGACGAGGGCAAAGGTTCTGGCGAGGGCGAAGGAAAAGGCCAAGGTGTGGGCCAGCCAGGCCAGGATGCAGGAAAAGGCTCTGGTGAGGGTGCAGGAAAAGGTGAAGGAGGTGGAAAGGATGCGGGAAAGGGTCAAGGAGGTGCCGGCAAGCCAGGTGGAGGGGGTGGCGGAAAGGGAGAGGGCGAAGGTGCCGGAAAGGGAAAAGGTCCTGGTGAAGAAGGCAAGGAAGGTGGCGAAGGCGGGAAAGGCAAAGGAGTCGGCAAGGGTGCGGGGAAGGGAAAAGGTGGCGGTGGTGGGGGCGGAGGAGAAGGCATAGGTAAGGGTAAGGGCGAAGGAAAGGGAAAGGGTGCTGGTGAATTGGGAAAGGGGGGAGGAGGCGGCGGAGGAGGAAAGGGTGAAGGTGGCGGAGAAGGGAAGGGGAAAGGGGCTGGAAAAGGAAAAGGAGGCAAACCTGGTAAAGGTGCAGGCGAAGGTGGGGGTGGAGGAGAAGGCCTAGGAAAGGGTAAGGGTGAAGGAAAGGGAAAGGGTGTTGGTGAACCTGGTAAAGATGCTGGCAAGGGAGGAGGAAAAGGAAAGGGTCTTGGTGGAGGTGGAGGAGAAGGAGGTCTAGGTAAAGGAAAGGGTGAGGGAAAGGGAAAAGGTGCTGGTAAATTAGGAAAGGATGTTGGCAAGGGTGGTGGAGGGGGAGGAGGGGGGAAGGGAGAAGGTGGTGGAGAAGGAAAAGGGAAAGGTGCTGGGAAAGGTGGTGAACCGGGTAAGGATGCAAAGGGTGGTGGTGTTGGAGAAGGTGAAGGAAAAGGTAAAGGTGCTGGAAAAGGTGGTGAACCGGGTAAAGATGCAAAGGGTGGCGGTGTTGGAGGAGGTGAAGGAGAAGGTAAAGGTAAGGGAAAAGGTGCTGGAGAACCTGGTAAAGATACTGGCAAGGGTGGTGGAGGCGGTGGTGGAGGAGGAGAAGGTAAAGGTGCTGGAAAAGGGGAAGGAGAAGGCAAAGGCGGAGAATCGCCTGGACAGGGAAAAAGTGGACCAACATCCCCCAAAGATGGCAAAGGTCTTGGACCAACGTCACCAAAAGATGGCAAAGATCTTGGAGCCACGTCACCCAAAGATGGCAAAGGTCTTGGTGCCACGTCTCCCAAAGATGGCAAAGGCCTTGAAGCCACGTCTCCTAAAGACGTCGGCAAAGGTCTTGGAGCCACTTCTCCGAAAGATGGAAAGGGCCAGGGTGGACCCACTCCACCCAAGGATGGAAAGGGTCAGAGTGGAGCCAGCCCACCCAATGATGGAAAAGGAAAGGCTGGACCCACTCCACCTAAAGATGGGAAAGGCCAGAGTGGAGCCACTCCGCCGAAAGGTGGCAAAGACCAAGCTGGAGCTACCCCGCCTAAAGGTGGGGAAGGCCAAGCTGGGGCCACCCCGCCCAAAGACGGCAAAGGCCAGAGCGGAGTCACACCACCTAAGAACGGCAAAGGCCAGGGTGGAACGACACCTTTGGGCAAAGATGCAAAGGGTCAAGGAGGAGCAACTCCACTGGGCAAAGGTGGCCAAGGCCAGAACCCGACTCCACCGCCGGGCAAGGGTCAGAAAGGCTTTTCAAAAGCGGACAAGGCAGGCAAGTTCATAGACAAGAGAGGCTTCTTCACCGTCGCTTCGAAAGGAAAGGTCGGAAAGGACCCGAAAGGAAAGGGAAAGGCCGGGAAGGACACCAAGGCACAGTTTGGAAAGGGAAAGGCTGGGAAGGGTCCCGGCAAAGCAGGCGAGGAGCTTCGAGAACAGCAACAGCAACAACAACAGCAACGCAGCAATTAATCAATCACTCTCCTCACTCACTCTCCGTCACAAAGTTGTAGTCGACTCTTAAATATTGTTATGATCCCCGTACAGTGCGGGTGCTGGGGGCCACTCCGAAGCCGACGCCGTCGCTCAGGAAGCTGTTCAGGAAGGAGCGGAGGAAGACCAAGAAGAAGGGGAGGAAGAAGGGGAAGCTGGACGCCGCCCTGCGGCGGATCCTGTCCAAGGGCTCCAGGGCCATGCAGCTCATCATGAAGTCGGACAGGAACACGAACAAGAAGAAGGAGAAGGGTCCCGGAGGAGAAGGAGGGAAAGGCAAAGGCGGCGGAAGCATGGCTGGAGGCGGAGGAGTCAAGAAGGTGCCAAGGAGAAGGAGGGAAGGAGGAGGAGAAGGAATCATCTGGTGACTGATCCAGTGCAGAAAGAGCAGAGCAAACTAATTGATTCGACGCATCGACAGACTCACTTGACAGCATCATACACGAGTACATACTAGTAGTACATAGAGTGTACCCTAGTAGCATGCATGTGTGCCCATGTATGTATGTAGTACGCTTACCAGTCTGAAAGTGAATATATGATTGTATAGTTTTGTAAACCATCAACTTTCATCGTGTCCAGGGATGGGCCAGATTTAACAATCTTTGGCAAAGATTACTCCTATGTTACAAGCGTAATTAGCATGAAGACAAACAGAAGTTGGAAAACGAAAACACTGACTACATAGTTCTCCTGGGTGGTCGATCATGAAGTGGGGCTTCCCAACCTTTGTGCTCCTCCTCGTCTTCCTCCGCCGCCCGCTGTGGATCCGGGCCAACCCTGCCATTGGCATGACGGGTTTCGTCGGCGGAAACATGATCAGTGAGGATCTTGGGGGGGGGGGGAGGGGGTAACATTCTCCTCCTGTTGGCGTCTCTAAGAAAATCACAGATAATTTCCACCACCAGGCACAGACAGGATTCGCCAGGAGCCGACGGGATGCCGAGACGTGGTGAACGGGACCCTGGTGAGGCCAGGCTCCGTCGGATTCCGCTGCAAGGACGCCAGGAACTGCAACACCTGCGAGAACTGCATCTGCACTAAGGAGGGACAGGTGGTGATACTATGTACTAGCAGGGTTTGATTGGAATCTTTCATGCTTTGGTACCTTTGCTTCTCTTACCAACGTGTCCACGTAGCTGTTGAAGAGTTGAGCTTGACAATCTCTTCAGGTTGACAGGCGCAAGGTGATCAGGTGCACCATGGTGAACTGCATGAGGGACGAGGAGGACGAGAGCGGGGAGAAGAGCAGGAGCGGCAGCAGCAGCGAGCTGGAGGAGGGGAAGGACACCAAAGAAGGGGGGTCGAAGGAGGTGAACAAGAGGAAGGAGAGGAAGAAGACCACCAAGAAGAAGGATGCAAGGGGACAGAAATGAATGACAAAAGTAGTAACAAGCACCTTAAAAAAAAGAGAGGAAATGTAAAGACTTATCCAGTTATCTTCTGGGTAAAACCGTCCACTGTGTTATACGCGCATGGATTCTACGTATCCCAGATATACTGTACATGTAGGTACATAAAGAAAATTGACCTAATCTTGGACAAAGGTGGTGCCGTGCTCGGATTTCAAAAGCCAATGTTGCCGAACGTTACATGTATGTGTCCCCCTCCCCCTGCACATCCTGTGCGCATCCTGCACTCATCCATCCTGTGCACCCTGTCGGAGGAGCCATGCCCCTTTCCTCCCTCTGTCTGCAGACCATCCTCTTCGCCGCGACCTATGGTGCATTACTATCTCTGTGGTACAGCTATGTACTCGTAGTATGTACTAATACATACTGCACTATGTATTAGCACCGGTAGGTGTCCTTAACTATCCAACCAATATTGATACAGTCAACTTCAGATTAGCGGGATTTTCGGATTAGAGGAATATTCTCTAGTGGAATATTCTCTCGTAGTGGACTGTACCACTAGAGCCACACCAAGGACAATGCCACTAGTGATAGGGTCGAATTATGGGTTGCTTCAACCATTCCCATCACTTAGAAATACCACTTGGCACACACAGCCAACCTGGGGATAGCACAACCCATTAGCATTTTTTCTTTATGGCAGCACTAGTACAGTACATTGGCGATAATTGCTGCCAACAGGCTACCAGTGCTACGGCGGGGTGTTGAACAGGACCTCCTCGCCGCAGGACAGGAACCTCCCAGAGGAAGAGTGCTTCTACTACAAGGGCCCGCCGGCCTACTGCATGGTGCAGATGCACGGAGGTGAGCGGGGCACAAATGTCCCATCAGGTTAACACAAACATTGGCGTCATTCTGTTCTCCAGAATTTTTTTTTTTTGCAAGTTGACCTACGTAGATATCAATAATGGTCTCTCCCTCTTTTTCTTGCAGTGACCGTTGGCAATGAGGTCCAGTTCAATTGCATAGACTCGCAATTGGTGGAACATTGCAAGTCTGCCCCAGTTAGTATAGAGCCACACATGTTTAAGAGTACAATACATGTAGTACAAAAATGTGTATAAAAATAACTTTAACGATTTTGGGCATGTTACTTTCATGAAAGGTTTTTTTCTGCGAAATTGTCACACGTCAATTAAATTTCAGGACATGACTGTCTGCATCGATATCTTGTTACCGACCCTTCTCCCAGTGATCGAGGCCATCGTGTCCGAGGAGCTCGGGTGCAGGAAGCAGGTTTGCTACTGCGACAAGGAGCTCTGCAACCACCCGACAAAGTACGGTTTCTTCTTTGTCGGCGGCGGCACCATCGGAGGCACTGACAACGGCGGCAACGGAGGCAGCAACAATAGCACCGACGGCGGCGGCGGCAACGGGAGCGGGAAGAACATCACGATCGACGGCACCGGCACCGGCACCGGCACCGGCACCGGCACCGGCACCGGCACCGGCACTCCTCCGCTTGGGAGCAACACTTCCTCGTGCAGTTGCAGCATCTCTTCATGCAGCGCCAGGGTTTTCCTCCTTGTTGAATTGGGTATCGCGGTGTTGCTCAAGTTTTCATAAAATAAAATTAAAATGGAATAGACCAGAATGAAAAGGACCAGAAATTGGCACACCTGACTCTGTATTGCATTACCTTATTTGCTGTCTGGCTCATGTGAATAATTTTTCTTTTACTTTTACCGACATGGCGCAAATTGATTGCCACAACGCCAACCAATCATCTTCCTCCTTCAGGATCAGGCGTGGATGCAGCTGGTCAAGGTCTGGAACAACTATTTTTGGCACGCGGAACTGCGCAAAATCGAAAAAAAAATTAACATGAAGACCTCAAATAGCCTTTTTCTCAGAATGTCAGTAGCAATGAAGCAACAAAAGAGCAAATGGCCAGAAAAAATGCCTTGTTGTTGCTGCTGTTGAGTTATAAAAAAAATACGGATTTAACGGCAGTTCTCTTTTTTTTTTTTTTTTTAGCTTGTCCATTTGTGACATATCCTTGCACTAGTACACTGTATGTATGGAGAGAATGGCTGCCCTTTAGTACACATCTTTGCTTAGTTCATCCAAAGAAAAAGCAGTATGCTTGTCAAAATGCGATTGGCCTGGAAGTGGCCGCTGTGGAAGGTATACTGGTGCATAATAAAGTTCTAGATCTCCATGCAGTCAGTGTGGCCAAAGCACAAAAAGTCAAATTGCGGATTTTATGTACGTAGAAAAGTCACAAAAAAATTTCTCGTTTTTAAGCGATCATTATTCAGCGATATTACCTGGAATCTTATAAAAATTGCCAATATAAAAAACTACAAAAAGCAAATTACAAGTCGCAAAAGTGGTATATTGATTGCAGAAAAACGCAAAAATTGCGATAGATTGCAAGGTTTAGTCACTTTAATTGCGGCGTGGACGCGCTTGTCTACGCGTACGCACGCCTTTTCTCCTCCCTCCTCCTCCTCCTTCCCCGTCCGTCCCAAGTGACGTCATGTGCGCGTGCCTGCGCGCCAGGCCTTTCCTCCTCCCTTCCCAAAAGGTTTCAGCTGCCAAGAGGAGAGGTTATCATGTACGACTACAATCAATACTTCGAGAAGAGCAAGGTGCCCCTCTACTACAGCTAAAACATTATAGTCATCGTCGCCAGCATCATCCTTGCATCAGACTCCTCAAAAGATCGACGCAGCTCAGGACACGGGTGTCGGCGCTGATGGTTTGTCACGGCGAGACGATGGAGGAGGTGGAGGCCGTGGAGAACGTGGACCCCGTCAGGGCGCGGAGGGGCGGCAGCAAGAAGTACGAAGTCGGCGCGGACATTGAGCCCAAGGAAGGGTAAGGCGGTTGGCGGACCAACCTCAAGTTGATCTGGACTTCATTTACAACTTTTCGAACTTTTAGATGGTTCCACCGCACCTTTCCCAAGGTGAGGTGGGTGCCCACCTCCCCCACCAGGCTGAGGGAGGCGGAGGAGAAGCTGCTGAGCTGTAAGGGCCACCACACCCACTGTCATCAGTCACCATTCCTTTGACCAGTGAGGCACAGAAGCTTGGTCTCTTATTTTTTTCTTCCAGACGTCCCCGTAAATTCCGTGGGTCGGTACGTGGACGTGGGCACCCTGAATGGCGACCCCTGCCGCATCTGGACCCGCCAGTTTGGCGACCTCGACCCGCGGCCGGGCGGCCCGCTCCCCCTGGTCATGCTCCACGGGATGGCCTCCGGGATCGCCCTCTTCTGCCTCAACTTCAAGGGCCTGGTCGAGGGAGGGAGGAGGCCCATCTACGCCATCGACCTGCCAGGTAGTAAGGCACGTGAGCGTTACCCGACGGGACATTTCAAAAGTTACGAGCATAACGAATTCCGCTTGGAAACGTAACGGAACATGTCATTAGACTGCCACACATTAATGTCACATTTTTTGTTCTGGAAAACGACCAAATGTCTCGTCGGGTTTAAGCTTGATTAAAAAACTGCTACTATACGGCAGAATCATGAGAAACGACGATAGTGATGCTCAAGAAAAAAAAAATGTTTTGCTGTATCTGTCAGGTTTTGCCCGAAGTTCCCGTCCGAGGTTCAGCAGCAAGCACGAGGAGGCCGAGGAGCAGTTCGTCATCGCCATCGAGGAGTGGAGGAAGAAGGTGGGGCTAGACCGAATCTGCCTCATGGGACACAGCTTCGGTGGGTACCTGGCCGCCTCCTACGCGCTCAAGCATCCTGAAAAGTAGGAATTGGGATTGGAATGCCCTTTTCTTTTCTTCTTCAAAAATAAGAAATGTCTTGCTGCAGGTTAGGACACCTAATCCTGGTTGACCCGTGGGGCTTTCCCGCCGAGCCGAAGGAGGTGGTCCAGAGGAGGAACATCCCCTGGTGGATCAGGGGCCTCTTTCAGGTGTTCAAGCACTTCAACCCGCTGGCCGTGCTGAGGCTGAGCGGGCCCTGGGGGATGAGCGCCATCACCAGGATGAGGCCGGAGCTCGTCCACAAGTTCGACGAGATATTCGACAGCGAAGAAGAGGGTGGGAGGATTATTCCCGAGTACATGTTCCACTGCAACGCGCAGACTCCCACGTAAGTTTATTGGATAATTTGTTATTGTTTTTACCTGCGGCGCAGCCGGCAGGTCATAGGATGAATCAAATTGTTCTTGTTCTTCTTGTTTTTTTGTGGGGGGGGTCATTTACCCAATTAATTGCAATTTTTTTTTCATCCTGTATGTATAGCGGAGAATCTGCGTTCCACTCTCTTATGTCCGGGTTCGCCTGGGCCAAGGAGCCCATGTTCGAGAGGCTGGACGCGCTGAGCCCCGCCGTCCCGCTCACCGCCGTCTACGGCGGCGAGTCCTGGGTCTCCACCATCAGCAGGGAGGACTTCGTGGACAAGACGAACAGGGCTGACCTGCCCGACTCGTACACAGACGTCAGGGTAATAATAGTAACATCTCTCTCTCTCTCACTCTCTCTCTCTCTCTCTCTCTCTCTCTCCCTCTCTCAATGTGTACTACTCTACTACCTAGGTGATAGGCGGCGCCGGCCACCACGTGTACGCCGACGGGCACGAGGAGTTCAACGGGGTGGTGCTCAGGGCCTGCAAGCTCAGCGACGGGAGGGACAGGAGAGGCGGCGGCGAAACCTGATGTGATGACACGAGATGACAAAAGCGATACTCCGCGCCAAATATTGATTTTGGAATATTAAATTATATATGTGCTAATTTGCCCGGTGTCTCCGCCGTCGGCGTCCGCGGCGCCTCCCGCCGCCGCCGCCGCTGCCGCCGCCCCCGGGGCAGAAGGTGGTGTAGGCGAGGTATCCGAGCCCGAGGAAGGTGGACCCGCCGAGGACGGCCTTGACCCTGTCCAGGGTGGCGTCGACGGCGGCCGCCTCCTCCTCCTCCCGGGAGGAGGGGGACAGGAATCGCGAGAAGGTCCTGACCATCATGAAGACGATCCAGGCGGAGACGATGGCCGCCACCTTCAGCCCGTTCATGTAGCGCGAGTGGCGGCGGTCGTCCCGCCGGGTCTTAACGCGCACCGCCATGGCGACGACGCCGGCCACCGTGGACGCCGCGAAGGCGTACCCGGCCGGGGGGATGTCCGACAGGAAGGAGGACAGGTCAGGGTTGGTGTTGGCGGCCGCGCCCCGGGAGGAGAGGTCAAAGGAAGGCGTGGAGGAGGGGGAGTGGGCGTAGTGGTACAGGAGGGTGAGCACGAGGAAGGTGCCGGTCACGCCCAGCCCGGCCAGCGCGCGGAAGGTCAGCGCGTTCACCTCCCGCGACTCCCCGCCGGGCCAGCAGGGGAGGCGCACCACGTTCTGCACCTGGCTCAGGTTCTTCTCGTCCTTGGCGTTGCTCGGGGAGGAAGGGGCGTTCTTGGCCTTGCTCTTGCTGTTGCCGTTGCCGACGGAGGAGGAGGGGGAGCCCTTCGCCTTGGACTTCTGCGACAACTTGGCCGAGCTGTCTCCTGGTTTCGTCGCGCTCTGCTTCTGAGAGAACATGTCATGCGCACCCTTTTAATTTAGTCGAATTTTTTGTCGTATTGCGGTTTCGCGAATAATATTCAATAAAAATAGTAAAAAAGTTTGTTAAATATAGACCCCTAATAAATTTACATGGAGAGCTATTTTTTTTTAATGAGGACGAACACAGGTGGGTCAAAAAAATTGTGGCCCCTCCTGGAGAATGACTATTTTATGCCAAAAAAAAAATAATAAAAAAGCTTTATTTTTTCCTTTGATTCAAACGTAAAGCTAGAACGTTCAAATAAGTGCATAACTTTTATTTGGCTAAATTACTACTGTGTACCATATTATGTTATGGTATCTATTGCTCGCATGGCGGCGTTCCCTGAGAACCGGCCCGCCTGCCGCTGCAGCAGTAGGATGCGCACTCCGGCCTGCCGGTCGCCTGGTTCAGGCTGCAGTCGAAACCCATCTTGGTGTTGGCGCGACAATCTTATTTGGGGAGAGCGAGAGGTGCAAGAAAAACACCAGGGTTTTTTTAGTAGCTTAGTAATCTTACCGGATCCTTCCAGCCTGGCGATCCTCAGGTTCCTGGCCTGCGGCGCCGCCTGCCCGCACCCGACCAGCCCTGGGACGGAGCTGACGCAGCAGGGGCGGCAGTAGAGCGGGTCCTCCCGGTGGGGCCTCCGGACGAGCTCCAGGCAGTCGGCGTCGCCCTCGCTGAGGTACTGGCACTTGTTCAGGATCAGGGTGTTGGCGTCGGGGTCGCCGTCCGCGAACTGAGTTGTTGTGTACGTACAAAGTTGTTTTAAAGAAAAAACGAAGAGGGAGGGAGAGATCCATCCACTCACGCGATCGAAGGTGCACCTGTAGGAGACGTCCTCGGCGGGGCAGCCGTTCTCCCTGTCGCCCAGGGGGGCGTTCGCGTAGAAGTCGGCGCTGCTGCTCCGGAGGGCCTGCTCAAAGTCGAACTCCGTCGTCGTCTCCTCCTCCTCTTCGGCCTCCTGGTCGCTCCTCCGCCTGCTGTCTGAGGCCTCCCTGCTGGTGGACGAGGACGACCTGCAGGCCTGTACGACGTCCGTGGCCAGGGCCACGACCAGGGCCATCAGGAGGACGACCAGCAGGAAGGGGGAGGGGGAGGAGGAGGAGAGGAGCTTCATGTTCGTCTTTCGTGTACTTGGCGACGAAATCAGAGGCGGCGAAATGATGTCCTTGCTCATGTTCGCAGAGAAATATATATCATTGTACTGTACACTCTTACAGAGGGCAGAGCCGTGGCATACGAAGTTTCGGAGGGTGTTTCCCCGAATTATTTGAAAGAGGAAAAGTCGTTTTCTCCTGGGACTTTTTCTCCCCTCCTCCTTCTCTTCAAACTTTTCCTTCCGCGGGCTGGATTTCCGGAAACGGGCTTCATTTGTGCTGGGGTCGTTTGGAAATTCCCTCCTTTTATCCAAACTGTTGTAGTACGTACGTACGAGTACTACAACCCTCCCTTCCTCCCTTCATTTCCTTGTGAAATTGATGCTCCCATGAGTTGAAGAGCGCACATGTGGAAAGCCAGCCGCCCGAAAAAGAAAAATTCCCACTCAGAAACGGGGGAAATCCCCTTCTCTTCACAAAGAAATGTGTTTTTGTCCTAATAATGACTCTACATTCTCACTATACTACGTACTACTCCGTACGATGTATAGTATTATAAATTATTTCCGTCTCCTTCCCACCCGCATCACTGTTTCGCTCAAGCTGCCTCCGCGGGGTGCCAGCAGGATGGACTCCAGGTTCGCCTTCCTGCTGGTCCTTCTTTTCCTGCTGGTCAGTTGTCTCTCCGCCACCCGGGCGGATCTGAGAATCGCGACTGGAGGACAAGAAGAAGAAAGAGGAGAAGACATCGTTCAGTTTCCTGACGACCAGACGGGACCAGCGGCCGACCATGAGGTACTAGCGCCGCCTCCAGCACGTGCCAGGGATCAGGTGAGGGGTCTGGAATTTTTGGTTGGTCGTTGTTGCTGTTTGTCTTCCTGCTTGCTCTTCCCACACCTTTGGTTGGAGCTGCAAACACTGTTTTTTTTTTCTTCTTCTTCTTCTCCACTCCACGAGCTATAAAACTGGTTTGTTGCCATGTTCCATGCCGGACTTCAGGTCCGACCAGGGCCCCAGCGGCGGCAGGGGCAACATGGTCTAAAGCCGAGGCCAGACGCAGCAGCAGCAGCACCACCACCAACAGCAGCTCAGCCGCGCCTGCCGCCCAGCCGTCAGCAACCCGGCCAGGGCCCACGAAGACGCCATCGTCAGGGACTTGGCCCAGGAGGGGGCGGCTGGGCCGCCCCTGCTGCAGGACGACCTGCTCACAGTCACGGAGATCCCAGTGCGGGTGCTCTGGCCAAACCTGCGCCCGGAGGTGGGCAATATTACTATCCTCATGGGAGCCAAGGTCCCGCCTACTACAACTACAACTACGGCTTCTCTCATCATCCACCGGGAGGCTTCCCTCCCCGCGTCGCCACCGGTCAACCGCAGGCACATACTCCCGCCCAGCCTTGGCACTATCCGGGTTATGATAGCACCTTGTCTAATCAACCGAGTTCTGCTACGTTGCTCCTCCAGCCTTCTCAGCAACCTCCTGTCCAGCAGCCTGCCATTCAACCTAATCATCAGCCTCCTCAGCTGTCTTTTGGTCAGTCTCGACAGCAATCTCCCCAGCAGCCACCTCAGCAGCCTCCTCAGCAGTATCATCAAGGACAGCATCCTAATCAACCTCAGCAGCAACTTCAGCAATATAGAGGACAGTATCCTAATGAACCTCGGCAGCATCCTCAGCAATACCAAGGACACTATCCTAATCAACCTCAGCAGCCATCTCAGCAGTATCAAGGGCACTTTCCTATTCAACCGCATCAGCTTTCTCAACAGCCGCTTCAGCAGCCGTCTCTGCAGCCACCTCAGCAGCAGCTACAGCAGTACCCTAATAAATCTCAGCAACTTCATCAGCCGCTTGCCATCGCCCCCAGACCCAGACCTCCATCCTATTATGGTCCTTATGATCCTCACAGCCCTTATGGCCCTCATCTCCGCCCCCGTTCCCGTCCCCGTCCTCGTTGGCTGTGTCCGGACGGCTACCGACCGGTGAGGGTCTCCACCGGCGACGCGACCGCCTCCTACGCCTGCTGGGACGTGGACGAGTGCGCAGAGTCCCCGTGCGCGCAGCACTGCCGCAACACGCCGGGGTCCTTCGAGTGCGCCTGCGCAGAGGGCTACCTCCCGACCGGCGAGGGCGGCCGCGACTGCGCGGAGATCTGCCGCGAGCCGGGCACCCGCTGGGACGCATGGAGGAAGTACTGCGTCCGGAGCGGCGGCGGCGAGGAGGAGGTGCCGTTTCAGGAGGAGGGAGACGTTTCTAGGAGTCTTGAAGCCGGCTCCGGCCCCGCGCCCGGCGGGTCCCCCTGCCCGGCTCGCGGCTACCGCCAGGTGGAGGACGGCAGCTGCCAGGACGTCGACGAGTGCTCGGAGGACGAGACCGAGCGGCCGGCGGGCTGCACGCACTTCTGCCTCAACACGATCGGCTCCTTCGAGTGCCTCTGCGACTTCGGCTACGAGCTGGACCCCGCGGACAACGCCACCTGCGTCTACCTGTGCAACGGTGGCGACCCGGCGGGAGAGAAGATCTGGACCGGGCCAAGCATGGGGTGCGTGTGGAAGCCCGAGGTGAGACGAGATTCAGAATTCATCATTTTTCATGCCATGCTCCTATTTGTTACTAACTAAATTCCTCGCACTCGTCGATAATTTCTTTAAAATTAATGAAATTTTGCGCCCAACTTTTAGGTGTGCTCGGTGACCGAGGCCCCAGCCGTGGAGCAGGCCCAGTACCCTAACCTGGCCTCCCTGGGCCTGGGCTACAACATGGCCAGGGGCGACCCCTTCGCGGAGGTGGATAAGGGGTTCGCCACCTCCATCTTCAGCCCGGTTTCCCTGGCGGAGCAGGGGGGCGGACACCACGCCTGCAAGTTGGTCGGGTACCACATCACCGAGGGGGAGGCCTGCGGGGCCGCCACCAGCACCGAGGTCTTCAAGTCCACCCTCTCCGTGGCCAGGGAGATGTCCAAGATGGCCAGCGAGCTGAACTCCTACGAGCTCCCCACCATCACCGTGACCGACTCCGCCGACAGGGGCAGGACCGGCGCCGTCAGCCGGGAGAGCACCGGCCAGCGCGGGACCAGTCGCGGCACCACCGTGGGAACCAGCTCCGGAATCAGCGCGGTTTGGTCGTCCGAGCGCGGGAGGACCGTCGGGTCCGGCAGACACGGGGAGGCCACGGTCGGCGGGTCGGAGGCGCGCGAGACCAGCAGGTCCAGAACAGTGGGGGTTTCGGTAAGATGAAAAGCAAGGCTGCAAGTCAGGTGTGACCAACCTGAAAAATGTGTACGGTAGTATGCGAAAGAGCAAACACTAATTAGAAGCCACCTTGTCACTCATGCAGGTCGGCACCAGCGCCAGCGTGGGCTTCGGCCCCTTCAGCGCCTCCGTCAGCACCGAGGTGAGCACCAGCTCCACCTCGGCCTCCTCCTACTCCCGGAGCTCCAACTGGCAGAACACGAACGGCTGGAGCAGCCAGCAGTCGGAGTCGGCCACCGTCAGCAACTCCAGGAGCAGAGACTTCAGG
>JAAUYM010086904.1_pt1 | contig 14054 bp, 14 predicted proteins | sample 7278001 | NCBI WGS metagenome assembly JAAUYM01 (sample SAMN14350224, study PRJNA611818) | marine sediment metagenome | isolation source: surface marine sediment (1.8m) | place: French Polynesia: Moorea | collected 2018-08
ACCTGGCGCGGCTCGTATTGCTGGACAGTCCCGCCTGGATTCTCGATGAGCCATTCAGTGCCATTGACGTCGCCGGCGTCCGCAAGCTGGTTTCAATGATCGAGTCGCAGCTCGAAAAAGGCGGAGCTGTCATCTTGACGAGTCACCAGCCCGTCGAGACGAGTGCAAAGACCACGCTTGTGAGGCTTGGCGCGTGATCTTCTTCAGTGCCATTCGTCGCGAACTCGTGATGGCGATTCGTCGCCCATCCGATCTCATGAACCCGCTGTTCTTTTTCATCATGGTGACGTCGCTCTTCCCGCTGGCTGTCAGTCCATCAGCTGACACGCTGCAGCTGATTGCGCCGGGTGTCATCTGGGTTGCGGCGTTGCTGGCTACGCTGATGTCCATGGAAGCGCTTTTTCGCGGTGATGTTGCTGATGGCTCGATGGATCAGGTGGCTGTCAGCCGGCAGCCGATGGTGCTGATTGTCCTGGGCAAGACACTGGGTCAGTGGTGCCTGTCGGGTCTGCTGCTCGCTGTCGTCAGTCCGGTGATTGGCCTCACGTATTCGTTAAACGGGGATGCGCTGCTGGTGCTGTTTCTTTCGCTGCTGATTGGTACGCCAACGATGACGATGATCGGGTCGATTGGTGCAGCGCTGACGGTTGGCCTTCGAAACGGTGGGGTGCTGCTGGCGGTGCTTGTTTTGCCGCTCTACATTCCCGTGCTCATCCTGGGCACGGAAATGGTCAAGGCAGGTATTGGCGGCGCGCCCGTAACGGGTTTTGTACTTTGGTTGCTGGCAATGCTGTTGGGTGCGGTCGCGCTGGCACCGATTGCATCGGCCGCCGGCCTCAGGGTTTCACTCAGTCAGTAGCCGCCGAGATCTCGGCCCAGACTAACGGATGATCTGAGGCGCCGGCGGGCACATATCCCGAGTCGCTGATCTTGACGCCACGGGCGAAGATCCAGTCGATCATCTCCGGCTGGTTGACGGCTGTGTTGGTCTCACCATCGTTTAACAGTTCCGTAATAAGGGCAGACTCACCGTCTGCGTTGAAGTCCCCCATCAGGATGGCCGGTTTGAAACGTTCGAACTCGTCGATTGCTCGCCTGATCTGCCGGTCGCGAATGGGACCGCGTTCAGCGTGAAAGATGATGATGGCGAGTTCGCCGTCCTGCCACGGCAGCTGCACTGTCTGAAGATGACGGTGACGGGTTCCCCGTTCGAGGTCATGAATGATCGGCACGCTTTGCCATGACACGGGATCAATGCGGCTCAAAAATGCGTTGCCGAAGTAATCGATGTACCAGCGCCTCTGGCTTGGCGTGAACTGCCAGCCCATGTCGAGCGCCTGTCCGAGCTGTGCGGCCTGGTCCTCAAGGGGAGGAAATGCCCCGCCAACTTCATTGAGACCGACGAAGTCGTAGCCGACCAGACCCGCCGCAATCCGGTCGAGGTCGCGCTGGCCATCCAGCCCCTTTCCCCTGCGTATATTCCACACCGCGACGCGGAGGACTGACCCCTCGGCTTCAACGGTTTTTCCGGGAATGGCATCGCCGAACTGTGGTCCGGCGGGCAGTCGGACAGAGGCCACCGCGACGTGCAGCAGGAGGCTCACCGCAAGCAGTGTCGACAGCAGGATGGTCGAAAGTGAATAGCCTCTGAGACGTCGAGGATTCGGCATTATCGAATTGTCCCTACGACGCAATGCGACGAGTTGTAGACCGCGGTCTGGTAGAATGCGCGCATTGGAAATTGTGCTCTGACAGCATAGAACTCTTTCAGCATAAGTAACTCAAACCGTGTGGGAATTCATTCACAAGCTTGGCTCGCCGCGCTCATTTTATTCGATGAGCGGGAAAATGCTGCCGTGGTTTGGCGCCGCGGCGGCGCTGCTGCTCGTGATCGGCGCGGTCTGGGGGCTGCTGTTTGCACCGCAGGACTACCAGCAAGGCAACAGCGTTCGCATCATGTACATCCACGTGCCGTCGGCGATCCTCGCGCAGTCCAGCTACATGATGATGGCGGCTGCCGGTGCGGTTTACCTGATCTGGCGCATCAAGCTCGCGGAGATTGCGATGACCTGCGTGGCGCCGATCGGCGCATCTGTCACCTTCCTGGCGCTGGTGACCGGCTCCATCTGGGGTAAACCCACGTGGGGCACATGGTGGGAGTGGGATGCACGTCTGACGTCGACGCTGGTGCTGTTGTTTTTGTTCATTGGTGTCATCGCGCTGCGCTCGGCCATCGAGTCTCGCGAGGCGGGTGCCAGGGCAACCGCAATTCTCGCCCTGGTCGGCGTCGTTAACCTGCCGATCATCAAGTACTCGGTGGAGTGGTGGAACACGCTGCATCAGCCGGCGACTTTTACGCTGACGGAAAAGCCGGCCATGCCGCCGGAAATGTGGATGCCCCTGCTGGTTATGGTGTTGGGCTATTACGCGTTCTTTTTTACCGTCTGGATGCTGCAGATTCGTGCGTCGGTGATTAGCAGTGAGTCGCGGGCGGACTGGGTCAGAAAGCTGGTGTCGACATGAGGTTCGAGAATTTTGCGGATCTGGTTGCGATGTCGGGACATGGCCCCTATGTCTGGAGTGCGTACGCAATTGCCATTGTGGTGCTGGCCCTGAATGTGGTCTGGCCGCTGGTGCAAAAGAAAAGGAATCTGAAGGCGCTGCGTGAAGAAATGCAGCGAGAGGAAGTGATGTTGAATCAAGGGAAACAATCGTGAAGTTCGGCAAGATGAAGCCGCATCGTCGCAACCGGCTCGCGCTCGTTGCGCTGATCGTGGTGGCTTCGGGCGGTGCGGTGACACTGGCAATGCTCGCGCTGAATGAGAACCTGAACCTGTTTTACTCGCCGATCGACATCGTCGAGGGCCGCGCGCCCGTCGATACGATGATTCGCGCTGGCGGCATGGTCGTCGATGGCAGCGTCAGCCGCAGTTCGGAAGACCTGGCCGTGCAGTTTGTCATCAGTGACATGAAAACGGCGGAGGTCACCGTTCGGTACACCGGCATCCTGCCTGACCTGTTCCGCGAGGGTCAGGGAATCGTGGCGCGCGGGCGACTGAACGAGAGTGGTGTGCTGGTGGCAGAAGAGGTGCTCGCCAAACACGATGAAAACTACATGCCACCCGAGGTGGCGAAAGCGCTGGCTGAAGCGCATGCCGGCACTGACGTTGAAGTCCCCGGCGCCGGAGGCCAGTAGGTGATACCCGAGCTCGGCCACTTTGCGCTGATTCTTGCGTTCGGGCTGTCGGTAGCGCTCGCCGTGCTGCCGCTCATTGGCGTGCGTCAGGGCAATTCAACACTGATGGCGACGGGCGGCTCACTGTCGGTGGGTTTGTTTGTCTTCACGGCCATCAGCTACATGTGCCTGACGTATGCATTCCTGACCGACGACTTCTCTGTCCTGTATGTCGCGAATAACTCGAACAGCGCGCTGCCCGTCTACTACAAGGTCTCCGCGGTCTGGGGTGCGCACGAGGGGTCGTTCCTGCTGTGGACCTGGATCATGACAATGTGGACTCTCGCGGTTGCGGTGTTCTCGAAAGACCTGACTGAAGACATGCGCGCCCGGGTGCTGTCGATCATGGGTGCGATCACCATTGGCTTCATGCTCTTTATGCTGCTGACGTCGAACCCGTTTGATCGCTCGCTGCCCGTGTTCCCGAACGATGGTGCCGATCTGAACCCGTTGCTCCAGGACTTCGGACTGATTGTCCATCCGCCCATGCTCTACATGGGTTATGTCGGCATGGCAGTGCCTTTTGCCTTTGCCGTGGCAACGCTGATGAGCGGTGAGCTCGACAGCGCCTGGGCCAGGTGGTCCAGGCCCTGGACGAACGTAGCGTGGGCGTTCCTCACGATCGGCATCACGCTGGGCAGCTGGTGGGCCTACTACGAACTTGGCTGGGGCGGCTGGTGGTTCTGGGATGCCGTCGAGAACGCGAGTTTTATGCCCTGGCTGATCGGCACGGCACTCATTCACTCGCTGGCGGCGACTGAAAAGCGCGGCGTGTTCAGGAGCTGGACCGTGCTGCTCGCGATTTTTGCATTTTCGTTCAGCCTGCTGGGCGCATTCCTCGTGCGATCCGGTGTACTGACCTCGGTGCACACGTTTGCCGTTGATCCCGAAAGAGGATCTTTTATTCTGGCGTTTCTCATTATTGTCGTGGGCAGCTCGCTGCTGCTCTACGCGATTCGTGCGTCCAATATCCGCAGCGCGGTCAGCTTTGATCTCACTTCCCGCGAATCGCTGCTGCTCGTCAACAACGTACTGCTGGTCGTGTCCACCGCCGCGATTTTGCTCGGCACCATCTATCCACTGATCTATGAAGCGATGACAGGTGGCGACAAGCTGTCGGTAGGACCCCCCTATTTCAACGCGGTGTTTAACCCGATTGTCATGGTGCTGTTTGTGTTCATGGCCGTGAGCACTGCATCGCGCTGGCGAACCACGCCACTGGCCGTGCTCTTCAAACACCAGGCGATCATCCTGCCGACCTCGGCAATCGCGATGGGCGCCCTGGTTTTCGGCATCACAGGCGAGCTTTACTGGGTACCCATTGGCGTCGGTACAATCGCCCTGTGGATCCTGGTCAACCTCGCCGAGGACGCATGGAGGAAAGTTGCCAACAAGCGCGAGAAGGCGCGAGCGCTGTTTCAGCAGAGCGCGTCCTGGTATGGCATGTGGCTTGCCCACGCAGGTATCGCAGTTGCCATGATTGGCGTCGTGATGACGGTGTACTTCACGGAAGAGCGCGATGTGCGAATGGACGTCGGGGATGTGGTGACCCTGTCTGGTTACGACTACCGGTTCGACGGCATCAAGGAGGTTCAGGGCCCGAATTACATCGCCGAGCAGGGACAGATTGTCGTGATTCACGATGGCGAGGAGTTGATGACGCTGCGACCCGAGAAGCGGCGCTATCTCGCGCGCGGCAATGTCATGACGGAGGCCGCGATTGATGACGGGCTGTTCAGGGATCTGTTTGTCGCGCTGGGTGAACCTGTTGACGACACTGCGTGGGCGGTCCGCGTTCACTACAAACCGTTTGTGCGCTGGATCTGGTTCGGCGGCGTCATGATTACGCTGGGCGGTCTTGTCACCGTGATGGACAGGCGCTACCGGCGTCGTCGCGTTGCGCAGGGTAGTGCCGACCTGGTGGGAGTTGCTGCAAAGTGAGTATGAAGACGCTGCTCATTCCCTTTGTGGTGTTTCTCTTCCTCGTCGGGATTCTGGCGATCGGCTTTACGCTCGACGATCCCCACCACCTGCCGTCTGAGCTGATTGACCGGCCGTTCCCGGAGTTTGCGCTTCGTGACCTGCACGACGAAGAGCGTGTTGTCACCACGTCGGACCTGAAGGGAGAAATTGCGCTGGTGAACGTCTGGGGTTCGTGGTGCGCGGCATGCGTCATCGAACACCCGGAGCTGATGCGGATCAGTCGGGAAGAAGACCTGCCGATCTATGGCATCAACTACAACGACGACCTGACCAAGGCGCGTCGCTGGCTGGAACGTTACGAAAATCCTTACGATTTCAACATTGTTGATGCAGACGGCAAGCTCGGTATCGATCTTGGCGTGTACGGCGCGCCCGAGACTTTCCTTCTCGATGCCAATGGTGTGATTCAGTACCGCCACGTTGGTGTTGTGACCGAAGAGATCTTCAACGAGGAAATCCGCCCGATCATCGAGCAGCTCGAGGAGAGGGAGCAATCGTGACCGGTCGGGTGCTTTTGTTCACTCTGATGGTGCTTGCGCTGCCCGCGACGGCTGCGATTGATGCCTACCCTTTTCCCAACGAAGCGCTCGAAGTTCGCTATGCCAATCTCATTGACGAGCTTCGCTGCCCCCAGTGCCTGAACACCAACCTCGCCGGATCGGATGCCATGATTGCGCAGGATCTGCGGCGTGAAGTGCACCGGATGCTGCTGGAGGGTATGTCGGATGAAGAGATCCTCGACTTCATGCATGAACGCTACGGCGACTTCATTCTTTACAAACCTCGCGTCAATCGCGGTACGGCAGTGCTGTGGTTTGGCCCCTTTGTGCTTCTGGGTATCGGCATCATCATCGTCGGGCTGATCGCCATGCGTGCCCAAAAAGGTGACGTTGCCAGTCTCGATGACGAAGAAGCAGCAAGGCTGGACGAGCTGCTGGATCGAAAATGACGCTCTTTTTCTGGATAACAGCGGTGGGGCTGTCCCTGCTGGCTGCAGTTTTTGTGGCCGGTCCGCTTCTGTTCCGCTCAACCGGGACGCGCGACCGTACGCGAGTCAATGTCGAACTGTATGAGGATCGGATTGCCGAGCTGGAGCAGGCGCTCGATGACGCGGAAATAGACAAGGCTGAATTCGAGACGCTGAAGGCGGAGCTGCAGAAGAACCTCCTTGCCGAGACGCAGGACGCAACCAGCCGCGTCAGCGCTTCAACCGGTTCACGCCTGCCGGTTGCGGTGGCGGTGGCAATCCCGGTGCTGGCTTTCCCGCTTTATTTTCTGTGGGGTTCGTTTGTTGATGTGCAGCTGACCCGCCAGCTGCAAACCCTGGATCCGGCGAACGAGATGGAGGTTCGTGGCACCATTGATGCGCTGGCCCGACGAATGGCGTCACAGCCCGAAAACGACCAGGGCTGGTTCCTGCTGGCGAACGCTTACGTCGGCCTCGAGGAATACGCGAGGGCTGCCGCGGCTTTCCGACACCTCGTTGAACGTTTCCCCGATGACGTGAACCTTTCCTCGAACCTCGCTGAGGCGCTGTACCTGTCGCGCGGCGGCGAGATGACCGACGAAGTACGTGCGGCAGTTGATCGAGCGCTGGAGCTGGATCCGAAAAATCTCGCCATGCTGGAACTGCTCGGGATGCACTCGTTCCGATCGAATGAGCTTGCGGCTGCGCTCGGTTACTTCGAACGTGCCCTTGATGCCGGACCCACCGGTGAGCGCGCCCAGGTGATTCAGCGCGCCATCGTTGGCGTGCGTGGAATGATGCAGGAGCGCGGAGAAACGCCGCCTGACGTCGCAGGGACGCTGACTGAAGACATGCGCTCAATCGTGGTGGCTCTCACGGCAGTCGAAGAGGGTATTCCGGATGAGGCAACGGTTTTTGTGTTTGCGCGAGCGGTTGCCGGACCACCGATGCCGCTGGCGGTGCAGCGATTGAAGTACGGTGACCTGCCGGCTTCGATCAGGCTCGATGAATCCATGGCAATGCTCCAGGGCGTAGGGCTCGGCAACTTTGACCAGGTACAGGTTGTGGCTCGCGTTGCGCTTGACGGTGATGCTCGCGGCACGCCGGAAATCGAAGTGGTGTCCAGCGAACTGGATCTGGCGGTCGGAAATCCTTCGATTGCCATCGAGCTCAAAAAAGGCGCGGCGCAGGCATCCTCTGGTAACGAAGCGCCTGCGCCGCAAGGGTAGGACGACGCAACTGTCGGGCTGCTGCTGCCGGGGACTGACAGTTGATCGTCCCAACCACTGCTCGCTTGATTGACGTCATGTTTGACGCAAAGACATCTGAAATGGTTTGCGTCGCCCCTCGATTTATCTGCCGGTCTCAGTAAAATCAAATCAGGTCACGTGGCCTGTCACATTGCATTGCTGGATGCCGTTAGATCCTCTCAAGATTTCCGATGACAAGTGGTTCGACTTTGTCATCGACGCACTCGAAGTTGCCGAAGAAAGCGAGCGTCTGGACAACGTCCAGCCGGTAGAACCTGGTCGCAAGATCGACAAAGAACTCATTCGTCACTACTTCGGCTCCCACGTCTATCCGTACGAAGAGCGGATAACGCTGAAAGACTATTACCAGCAGAAACTGCTGCTGCAGATTGAACTGGTCAAACTGCATAACTGGGTGCAGGACACCGGCCAGCGCATCGTGCTCGTGTTCGAGGGACGCGACGCGGCGGGCAAGGGCAGTACGATCAAGCGTTTCATGGAGTACCTCAATCCGCGCTGGGCGCGAGTGGTGGCGCTGGAAAAGCCGACGGAAGAAGAGCGGGGCCAGTGGTACTTCCAGCGCTACGCAAAAGAGCTGCCGTCAAAAGGCGAAATCGTGTTCTTCGATCGCAGCTGGTACAACCGCGCCGGTGTGGAACAGGTCATGGGTTTCTGCACGCAAAAGGAATACGAAGTGTTCATTGAGCAGGCGCCCAAGTTTGAAAAGATGCTCGTTCAGAGTGGCATCGCAATCACCAAGTTTTACCTGTCGGTGAGTCGTGCTGAACAGGCGCGTCGCTTCGACGAACGCAAGACCAATCCGTTGAAACAGTGGAAGCTGTCACCGATTGATCTCGAGGCGCAGCAGAAGTGGGAAGACTATACGGAAGCGAAAAACGCGATCTTCGAGAAGACGGACACGAAGTCGTCACCATGGGTCATTGTGAAGAGTGAAGACAAGATGCGCGGCCGGATCGAAACCATGCGTTTTGTGCTGAACCAGTTCGATTATCCCGAGAAGGACACTTCAGTCGTTCACGATCCCGATCCGCTCATCGTGACTTCCGCGCGTAACCTGCTGGATGCGCAGGGCAAGTCGAGCATGGTGGACTGACCATGGCGTATCGCGTCGCCAAGGCCATCATCACTGTCGATGGCTCGGACGCGATGCATTACCTCATGAGCGTCAAGCGCGGCCCGGGTAACACACACCGCAAGCTCGAGTTCCTCGGTGGTCGCTTCGATCGCGGCGAGTTGCCACGGCAGGCGCTGCTGCGTGAACTGGACGAGGAGGAGACGACCGGTCTGCTCGCTCACCTCGCGTCCTCGAGGGCGAACCTGTTTTTCCCGCTGACAACCGGCGGCGCCCAGCATTTCCTGTTTCCCTTCCACCTCACGGTGCCTGAGTTCGAGTTGCTGCAGCACCACCCGCGAGAAAGCTTTGGCTATCGTCTCGTGCGAGAGCCCGACCTGAAACCCTGTCCGGTCAATCTCACCTACAAGACCAATCGCATTCTCGAGTCCATGCTGGCGGTCGATCGCCCCATCATCTGAAGATTCCAACGGAATGGCCCGACATCGCGTCTAATGCGAAAACAAGGGTAAGATTCGAGTCATGAAATTACGCTCAGTAATGCTGCCGACGGCGGCTTTGATGGTTTCGGTATCCGTGTTGGCCGGCGAGGAGGTCGATATCGCGCGCGATGTGCCATCCGATCCGGTTGTCAGTATCGAGAATGTCCGTGGCGAAGTGCGGATCGAGGGCTGGAACCGGGATGAAATCACCGTCACCGGTGAGCTCGACGATCTGGCCGAGGGCCTGACGTTTGAGGTCGACGGAAAAGATGTCCTTATTGAGGTGGAGATGCCCAAACGTGATGTCAACTGGGGCGATGGGTCTGATCTCGTGATTCGCCTTCCGGTTGCGAGCCGCATCAGTTTCAAGGGCGTTTCCTCGGATGTCGAGATTGAGGAAACGGGGGGCGGCGCGAAGCTCCAGACCGTCAGCGGCGATATTGAAGTTGAAGATGTGTCGGGACCGCTACTTGTGAACTCGGTCAGCGGTGATGTCGAAATCTTCGGTGCCACAGCGCGTGCGTCTGTCTCGACAATCTCGGGCGATATCGAGATGACGTCTGCCGGGCGCGAGCTGAAAGTCGAGTCTGTGTCCGGCGATATAGAGGTCGAACTCGCGGACTTTGTTCGGCTCAACGGCAGAAGCGTGAGCGGGACGCTCGAGCTCAGTGGACGCCTGGTTGACGCCGGACGCATTGATCTTGGCAGCGTCAGTGGTGACATTCGTCTGGAGCTGGATTCACCGGTGAACGCGGAACTGGAAATCGAAGCCGGCATTGGCGGCGACATCTCAAACGATCTTACGGACGACAAGCCGCGTGACATCTTCCCGTCACGGCAGGAACTGATCGCTCGTGCGGGCGACGGCAGCGGCCGCATTCGAATCGAAACGGTCTCTGCGGATATCAGGCTTAACTAGTCAATGAGCGATACACCCCACAGCTGGCAGGAGCTGTTTGAAGAACTCAAGCGAAGACGCGTTATTCGTGTCGCCACGCTGTACGTTCTGATCTTCTGGCCCATCATCCAGGTCGTTGATATCGCGTCTGCGGCCATTGGCCTTCCAGACGAGGCGATGCGCTATCTGGTGTTCGCGTTCTTTGGCGGCATGCCGGTGCTGCTTGTGCTTGCCTGGCTGTACGACCTGAACCGGGGTGGCCTTGTGCGTGATACGGGTGACGACACCGGTGAAGCGCTCCTTGGGTCGAAACTCGAGCTCGGCATCATCGGCGTCATGGTCTTCGTGGTGGGTGGGCTTTTCTACGTCCAGTTCAGCATGGAAGAACCGGAACAGGTGTTTGTTGAGGAAGTTCCGGTGCTTCCCGAGCTTGATCCGGTCTCGGCAAACTCGATTGCCGTTTTGCCCTTCGATACGTTTTCTGACGACAACCGCGATCGCTTTTTCGCGGACGGGCTTAGCGAAGAACTCCTTAATGTGCTGGCGGGTTTGTCGCAGCTCGAGGTTGCTGCCCGCACTTCATCGTTCGCCTATCGCGGTACGAGAAAGCTGCTGCCCGAAATCGGGCAGGAGCTCGGCGTCCGGTATGTGCTCGAGGGCAGCGTTCGCCGAAACGACGTCAGCGACGAAATTCGCGTGACGGCGCAGCTTATTGAAGCGAAGTCCGGCGTCCATATGTGGTCGGAAACGTTTGATCGCCCTTTCAGCGATGTGTTTGCCATTCAGGACGAAATTGCGGCGGCGGTCGTCGACGCGCTCAAGGTTACCCTGCTCGGTGACGAGGCAGAGGAGATTCGTTCACACGCGTCTGCCAGTCCGGAAGCGATGATTGCCTACAGCATGGGGCAGGCTGAGCTGGTGAAGCGCACCAAGGTCAGCATGCAGGATGCGGAACGCTTCTTCCGGCGCGCGCTCGAAGACGACCCCAATTATTCTGAAGCGTGGGTAGGGTTGGCTGATGCCAACACCCTGCAGGTGTCTTACGGCTACGAAGACGAGAGAACAGGTCTCGAAGAAGCTCGCGAGGCTGTCGCCAGGGCGCTTGAGCTTTCTCCGGACATGGGGATGGCGTGGGCCAGCCGGGGCCTGATCGAATCGCAGGTCAAGAATATGGAAGAAGCCCGCAGCGCGCTTGAGAAGGCCATTGAGCTCTCTCCCAGTTATGCCATGGCGCACATGTGGTATGCCGGCATGCTGGATGATGCGAACGATCGCTTCAAACACTATGAGATCGCCTACAAGCTGGATCCGCGTTCACCTGTTGCCGGCTTCAACGTTGCCAGCCAGTACATCAATCGCGGACGTGAAGCGGAGGCGATGGACGTGTTCGGGCAGATCATCGAGGCAGACCCCAACTTCGCAATGGCTTACACGCTGGCATCCAGGGTTAGCACCAATCGCGGGCGATATGCGGATGCGATTCGGGCCCTCGAGACAGCGTATGAGCTGGACCCCGCTGCTGAGACGGCCTATTACCTCGCCAACCTGAATAATCATCTGCAGAACTTCGGTGCGTCGGATGACTGGATTGAGAGAGCGCGCCCCGACGAGCCGCCGGAGATGCTATTTCGCTATGACGTCATCCTCTATGAGCGTTACGCCATGCGTGGTGAACTGGACAAGGCGCTGGAGATCGGAAAGAAGCTGGCGTACCCCGAATCTGACCATCCGACGTCCCGCATGGTCGCGGCGACCGCGTCTTACTTTATCCGTGACTATGAAAACGCGGTGAAATACTTCGAGTCGCTTAGCGACGAGTTCAAGCAGCAGATCGATTGGGGTCAATCAACAGATCTCACGCTCGCGGTTGGCTTCAGCTATCGACAGATCGGCAATGAAGAGAAGGCCGCCGAGTGGCTCGGGAAGACGCGTGAAACTGTGAATCGCGGGCTGGAAGGCGCGGGCAGCAATCCTTACTTCTGGTACCGGCTGGCGCAGCTGGAAGCGATTGAAGGGAACGAGCAGATGGCGCTCATCAATCTTCAGCGCGCCGCCAATGAAGGCTGGCGTGAGTACTGGTCGCCAGCGATCGATCCTGCGTTCGAAAACCTGCTTGAGTCCACCAACATGCAGAGGATGGTCGCTGGGCTCGAAACGCGAATGGACCTCATGCGTGAGGAGTTCGAATTTGAGAGGTCGTTTGCGGATATCGGTTCAGCGAGCGACAAGGGTTCCTAGTCGACCGCATCTTCGCGATCAGGCAGCCTGATCAACAGCGTGACAACACCCGCGAGGAAGAAACACACCGCCCACACCTGGAACGCGTAGGTGTAGCTGCCGAACGTATCGGTGATATAGCCCGTCGCGAGCACCCAGAATGTCGCCGGTGCCAGGAAAAACGCAAACAGACCGTTGGCGCGAGAAAACTTCTTCACGCCGAATATCCGCGAAAGCAATACGGAACGTACCGGTACCATCCCGCCGAATCCGAGGCCAAACAACCCGGCTGCAATCATCAGCATGAAGTAGTTGTCCACGATGATGAACGTGATCGCTGACGAGAAGTAACAGATAACGGCAAACATCACGGTGACCCGCGCAGACAGGTTGTCCATCATCCAGCCGAAGACAATCTTGCCGGCAATCGCAAAGCCGCCCGCCACGCCAAGCACGTACGATGCCTCGTACAGATCGTAGGGCAGCTCATCTGTGAGATAACTCGGCAGGTGGGTCATGAGCGCACTGTAAACGCCGTTCATCAGCGTAAACGTCAGGACCACGCTCCAGAAGGCCTTGGAGGTCAGGAATTCTTTATAGACGGCCAGCCCGCGCTGCTCCCGGGTCTCGGTTATCTCCGCGCCGGGCTTGATCATGGGCGCCGGGTCGCCGTCCGGATGCTGGCCAATGTCGGCAGGCTCCTGCCTGATCAGGAGCCACGACACCGGTATCAGGAAGAGCAGCAGCACGCCCGCATACACCGAATAGGTGTTCCGCCAGCCCAGCTGGTCTGACAGGAACGTTGCGACGGTGGGCATGATGACTCCGGCGACCGAGATACCCATAATCGCAATGCCGAGGGCCATACCCCGATTACGCGTAAACCAGTTCACCATCAGTTTGGTGTGGACGAGCGGTCCGACGCACACCCAGCCGACGCTCTGGAACAACAGCAGCACCGCAAAAAATGCGTAGTAGCTGTCGACATACCTCAGCGCGATGTAACCGGCCGCCAGCCAGCAGGCACCGAAACTCGAGATGACGCGCAGCGGGTACTTGTCGATCAGGTAGCCGACAAACGGCGCAGCGCAACTGCCGGTAAAAAGCACAAACGTGATAACCGTCGAGATTTCCGTGCGCGAAACAGCAAACTCTTCCATCCAGAACGGAAAGAAGATGCCCCGCGAGTGAAGAAAGAAACTCGAGACCAGGAACAGAAAACCAAAGCTGTATCCGGCAAGAATATAGCCGTAAAACGGCCGGCTGCCGCCAAGGGTAGCTGCGTCAGTCATTATGATACCTTACCTGAAAACGACCTGAGGGAGCTTTGGCATGGCAAACGTACTGATCACGGGAACAAGCACGGGAATTGGCCACGAAACGGCGCTGCACCTTGCACGGAGCGGTTACACCGTGTTCGCCACGATGCGATCTCCCGACAAGTCAGATCTGGGTAGTGTCGCGGAAGCAGAAGGGCTCCCTTTGACGGTGCTGCAACAGGATGTCACGGATGAAAGCTCGAACCAGGCAGCCGTTGACGCGGTCATTGATGCAGCCGGGCAGATTGATGTGCTGATCAACAATGCGGGCATTGGTGGCGCATACGTCACCGAAGAGATGTCGATGAACCACATACGCGATGTCTTTGAAACCAACGTGTTTGGCGCCGTTGATCTCACCAAACGCATCGTGCCTGCCATGCGCGAGAGAAAGAGCGGTACCATCATCAATGTCACATCGGTGGCGGGTCGTATGTCCGTCTCACCCCAGGTCGCGTACTCCTCCTCGAAGGTTGCGCTCGATGCCATCACTGAAATGTGGGCGCAGGAGCTGCAGTGTTTTGGAGTGCGGGTTGCCGCCATCGAGCCCGGCATCATCATCACGCCTATCCTTGAAAAGTTTGAGCTGCCGGATCCCGGGACTCACTAT
>JAAUYM010160811.1_pt1 | contig 14050 bp, 15 predicted proteins | sample 7278001 | NCBI WGS metagenome assembly JAAUYM01 (sample SAMN14350224, study PRJNA611818) | marine sediment metagenome | isolation source: surface marine sediment (1.8m) | place: French Polynesia: Moorea | collected 2018-08
AATGTCTTAAAAAAATCCGTCTGTTTCCCGCGATGTCCAGCAGAAAAGTTTGTCAGAAAGGTCAAGAAACAACGAAAAGAATTTGCATGAGAAGAGGGGGAGGGAGAATATTTTTCCTTTCCCTTTTATTGCCCCTCCCCCCAAAAAAGAGAAATATTGCTGATCAAGTCCATTCGTAAATTACCGTCGCACAATTTCCCAGATATTTTCTTCTCTTCTTTCCTACTACAGAAAGAAAAGGAAAATAACTTTTGGGTTTCTCCCATTCCCTTCCCATTCTTTTTTCACGCATAGCGGACATAGGAATGAGACGCCGCCTTCTGGGTTCATCTCATGAGCTGATGTCCGTGACGAAGGGAAAAAGAAAGAAATGGATACTTTTCTTCCTACCTTTCTAGGGGTCTTATAAGGTACTACTTTTTTACTGGGATAACAACAGACAAAAAACGTACACCGTACCTACCTAATAAAGACGGCTATGTTCGTGTCAAGGTCCATCAATTTAGGATTTAAGAAAGCAATTGTCCTCAGTATCAGCAACAATTTTGTAATTGGCTTCAGCTTTTAATAAGCAGTGGTTGTCCTGTTACACTACTTAGTGCTTTGTTGCAAGGATTCTTTTTTACCCTTTTCTCATCTGGTGATAAAGAATCTTTGATTAGTGACGTTAGTTAATGTTGGTTACCGTGACGGTTGTGACGATTCTTTCTTGCTTTCTTCCCTGAATTGTCCTCTTGGTTCGCCCGGTGAGGATGGAGTGAGGATAGGTAGTAGAGAAAGCCGAGAGGGGGAAGGGAAAGAAAAAAGGAAGAGAGGAGGAGGAAAAGGGGAGAACTACTGTATAGCACTGTACAATACAGTACATGAACACAGTGGAATCTTACTCCACGTTAGCATACACACTGTTTGAGATTAATGTATTAAGATTGATACCTATAACATCGAGATTTAACCCAAAAGTTGCTGTTAAGAGGATTTTTAAAAAGTCCGACGTTTTTCTCACGCCTGACATATTTTGGGTTTTCTATATAGTTAGCTTTTCGTGACATGTACGGAACTACGTATTTGACTTAAGAGCTGATGTACTGTAGTAATGTCTTACATCACCAATTTCACTAACATGTACCTACCTACCTAGAACAAGGGGAAATTTGGCGTCGCCAACCCAACAAAAATTTGCAGTCTACATACCTAGTCTACAACCCCTCTAGGACAACTAAAGCCCGCCAACATCTGTGTCCAGGGGTACCTAGGTTATAATACGTAGATATGTTAGGGACAGTTCCCAGACTGAGTTTCGCGACCGTGTTTCGTTGGGAATTTGGATTTTTCTGGTTACAGGAATCCAGTATCTGAGGAACTCTGCTTGGCCTTTATTCTCTCTCTTCTTACTATAGTGTATACTGTGTGACTCCCTTAATTTCGAAGATATAATTACATAGTAGAATTAACATTGAGAGATGTTTGACTTGATGTTCGTCCGCGTGTACTGTATGCAAGAAGGGGGAGAGGGGGAAGGGGGTAGCGGGCATTGGTGTAGCATTGTTTTTTGCAGCTATAATGTATGTATAGTGTGTACGTGATGCAAAAAGATGAGGGGGGTAGATAGAGATCAATCAATTTTGTGAAACAGATTCGTTGATAACTACGGTACAAAATAACCGTTCTCGGAGAACGAATGGGAAAGGGAGGGGGAAGGTAAAAAATACTGTGGTGACTTCTTCGCTAATGTCGGTATGAGCTAGCATAAAAAAAATCCTGCAACTACCTAGTATGCTTCTCCCTTGATGCTTTCTCTTTCTCCCATTCCTATCCGAATGATGTAATCTCGTTGCTGAACTGCACCGGCGGCTGCGGCTGCGCAGGCGGCGGGGTTCCCTCCTTCTTAAGGATGGACACAGGGTAGTCGCGGCGGCCGCCGTAGCCGGTGCCGTAGACGGGGGCGGCGGCGGCACCGGCGGCGGCGCCGCCGCCGCCATTGAGCCCTCTCTTGAGCACCTCGATGTACTCCCTGATGAGGTTGGCAATCTGGAATGCCTGGCTGGTGTTGACGATGATCTTGCTCTGCTTCCTCTCGCTTCCGGTGATGAGAAGCATGTGGTTGAGCGAGGGCGTGTAGTCGAGCACGGCCTCGTAGTCGAAGGAGGTGAGCACGTTGCGGGTGCGGTTCTCCAGCAGGTGCACCCCGCGCTGATCCACCGCCAGCCAGAGTGACTTGGGCCAGTTGGAGGTGAAGGACTGGGAAACGTCGAAGAGGGTGGCCTTGTGCAGCGGCCAGCACTGGATGAGATTAAGAAAGGCCTGCTTGGCCTCCTCCACGTTCATCCCAAGCAGCGACTGATGGTGCATGGCCACGTGCTCCTTGTGCACGTTGACCAGCAGCCTCGGGGGCAGGCAGTGCGCGATGACCTGCCTGTAGTCGCCTTCGCCGTCCGAGTAGTCTCCCAGCTCGATCTGAGCCCTGAGCGCGCACAGCATAACGGCCTCCATGTCCGTGACGGGAAAGCGGTCTGAGCGCAGGTCGCACAGCACCTGGTAGTAAAGCAGCTCCTTCTCCACAGGGTCCCCGAGGTCGATGTGCTCGTCCAGGAAGAGGTGCTTCTTGAAGAGGAACATGTGGTGCCGCGACTGCTTGGAGAGGGTCCCGCCCGCCGAGCGGTACTTCTCCCACTTGGACATGACGTCCGCCACTTTCTCGTCCGGCAGGAGGCTCCTCTCTTGGGTGCCGAGGACCTCGTAGATGGCGTAGCCGGGCGCCTCCTCCCTCAGCCCAATCTTGGACCTGACCAATCTGAGGACCTCCGCGGCGGTGGCGCTGGGGTCGAACTCGACGGCGTGGAACTGTCCGTCCATGAAGTGGAAGCGGGCGTAGATGGGGCGCCGGTTAATTGTGCACAGAATCTCCTGCTTGGACGGGGGCCACTGGCGCCGCCGGGTGCCCAACGTCTTGTGAAAACACTGGAAAAACAATTTCACATTTTTTATGTATAAATCTTTACAACAAGCGAAAAGTCTGCTCTCACCTTTTCTGCAAAACGAGCATATTTTCCCTCCTCAGTGACGAAGTCCGCAGAGCACTTCTTCAGGTGGGCCAGCAGGTATTTCCTCACCACCCTTTCCACGGGCAAGATTACCGAACAGGCCAGAGCAACCAAAGACCAGTGACGGAGGTTCACTCTGTTGCAAGGGGCGGGGAAGAAGGACAACAATTATTGTTTAATTTTACTGTTTGCAGATCTAGTACTGTATATACAATGTAAGTACGTACCTCGAATTTGGCTCTGGATGATCGGTGGTCTGCTTGATGAGCTGGAGAAAGAGCTCATTGACCAGGCAATCCTTCTTCATGGCCTTGTCCAAGACGGTCTGGATGAGGAAGACGTGGTCCTCCTCCTCACGACTTGCGTAGATGTCGTCTAAGAAGTCACAGTGAGTTAGTAGTGCAAAAATCAGAGAACCGTACTATAATTGCAGGTAGGGTATAGCGACAAGCACAAACACACCTTTGTTCTGCTGTAGCTGTTGCTGCTGCACCAGACCGGCGTACGTGAGAATGAGCTGGAAGACCTCCAGCGCCAACTGCTCGTCCACTGGATCCGACTGCGGCGGGGCATTGGCGCCGGCTACGCCGCCGGCGCTGGGGGCGCCCACCGCAACCGACGCCGGCATGAACGAGAGCGTCTGCGACAGCGTCTGTCGGGTGAAGGCCCAGTATGCGTGGGAGAAGCCCTTGTACACCTCCCCCTGCTCGTTGGCCAGTGCCTCGGCGCGGTACCGGTCCAGCTTTTTGGTGCTCAGGCGCCTGAGGGTGTTCTTGAAAAAGCCGCTGCCCTCGTCGCCAGGTTTCTTGAGTATCCCGCTGTCCACGAGGGCCCTGCGGGCGTTCACCAGGTTCTGGTGCAGGCGGAGTCTGTCCTCGTTGGTCACCTGCTTTACTCTTCTCCTCCCTCCTCCTCCTCCGTGCGTCACGCCGCTGCTCTCTGAGGCCTCCCTGATCCAGTTTGCCAAAGCCGGGCAGTACGCCGCCACCAGGGCGCCCACCTGCGCCTTCTGAGGCGTCTCGAACACGTGCACCCGCTGCCTTTCTGCACCGCCGCCGTCGGTGACCGGCGCTCTGGCCAGGTTGATGGTGATAAAGTTGTCCGAGGGGTCGAGCAGCACCGACTCGATCTCGTGGAAGGGAAACTCGAAAAGGACGGACTTGTCCTCCGTCTTGACAATGAGCAGCCCGTCCCCGTTGACCCCGAGGGTGACGGCGCTGCCATGTGACCAGTAGCCCTTGTAGGTGGCCGGGAAAAGCGTGGCCCCGTACAGCGGGTACTGCATGATGCAGGAGAGGTACCACACCTTGGCCACTACCTCCGCCTTGCCGGCGCCGTAGTGCGCGTGCGCCTCCGCCAGGATGGGGATCCACTCGGCGTCGGAGAGGAAGCGCGCCCGCTTGATCCTCTGCGGCAGGAAGTAGTCGACGTCGGCGTAGAGGTCGAGCCTGCCCGACTGCGGCTCCCCCAGGGCCACCTGCGCCTGCAGCCCGGCCAGCTGCAGCGCCACCTTCTCGGACACCGGCAACTGGTCGCAGCGCACCACCGAGTGCACGCCCTGCGCGTACAGCAGGCTGACCTCAATCGGGTCGGAGGGGATCTCGCGGGAGGTGGGAAAGAGGCGCTTCTTCAGCACAAAGCGGTTCTCACTGCACCCGAAGGCCGGGCGCTGCTGCTGCTGCTTCTGACCCGACTTGCCCCGGAGAGTGCCGCCGCCGCCTGAAGGGGAGTCCGACTCCTGACTAGACCTGCTCTTCTGACTGGCGCTGGAAGTGAGGAGGAGACGGAAAGTGATGCAAAGAGTATGTGCGCACCTGTACCTCTGCCATGAAAAAACTACATGTATATCTTGTACGGGTACTTAATACGCAAAGAAGATTACTAATGACAACCAAGAGACAATTTTTGTTTTAACCTGCCTCTACTCTCACAGAATACAGCAATATAGTAATTTGAAACAATTTTTATTTTAATCTGACTCTGGTATGGGGGTAATAAACATTTACGGTAGTTCCAGTTTTGGCGCGAGGTACTCACATCTCCCAGTCCGCGATAACGTCATAGAGGAATGCGTGCGCCTGGATGTGCTCCTCCACCCCTCCCGCCGCCGTCTGGTAGAGCGACCAGCCGTCCAGCGAGGCGAGCCCGATCTTGTCGGCCAACTTCTGGAGGACGTCGCCGGCGGTGTCGCACGGGTGCACGTCCAGCGCCTTCGTGCGGCCGTCCAGGAAGAAGAAGCGGCAGACGATCGTGCCCAGACGCTTCATCGCCTGAAGTAAGAGATGGCAGTGTTGCTACAGTACGATACTACTGCAGAATATGGCGATCACAAATTTGTCCGAAGATGCATAATATCGATCATCTGCAATTTTTGGATCATTATCTTGAGACACTCTTTTCTCATGTTCTATTTTTTGTGGAGAAGATCAAAAGACGAAAAGACAAAAATTAGGCCCCAAAACAAATTAATTGGCCTAATTAAAAAAACTCAATATGTAGGACGTTTAATCTCATTTTTTCTCTCAAAAACTGCCTTATTATAGACCACCATAAAAAGTAGTACATAGCACTATCAAAGTCTGAAGCAAAAACCAGATTAGGTAATTTTCTGTCTTAGGTATAAAAGGCAGGTATATACAGCTTTACCATTGTGCTACAGGAAGTAAGCAGTAATTACATTTTTAGAGAGATTTATGTCACCTGTCGGATGACCCACAAACTTTTTAACGATCGTTTCCCGTCCCTCCTCACCGTGATTTCCACCGTCGACGGCGGGTTCTTCCTGGTGGCAACCTGCAACACGTGCCGCGCGTTGTCCAAGCACCACTCCACGTACTGTCGGGCCGGGTCCGGGGAGTCCTGGTTCCTGCGCAGGAAGCTGACGAAGTAGCGGAAGAAGGACTTGCTCGGGGTGAAGGCGACGACGACGAGGCAGAGGAGCAGCCAGATGCGGTCCACCTGCTCCGGGTGCGGGTTCCCGCTCAGCTGGCGAACGCACTGCACGTAGATCTCGTCGCGGAGCTCCTCGCGCTCCAGGCCGTGGCGGATGATGTCTTGGATCACCTGCAGTGGAGGAGGGGGAGAGAGGCGGCGTAAAATGTAGTAGCTCGATAATTATTAACTAATACTACGGTATACTGTACGTACGCGTATGTCAACAGCTTAGGATGGTTTCTACTGTTGAGATATGAAGTTTTTTAGTGAGTCTGTAAGCCCAAGTTAAAAATAAAAGATTTTTTATGTCGGAGAGGAAAACCATATTTTTGTTGACGTACGCATGTCTAATTTTTCCACATCAATTTTCACCATTACACCATTCAATATTTCATTTCTTTTGAAAAATAAGTCTTCACTTTTTGAACATTATTCTTGGCTGCCTTTTCTGATCTTCGGCCTATTTTTTTTCTTTCCCCCCCATAAATTGAGGTAGCCTCAATATCCTCCACCAGAGACCATAAATTAATGGCGCACTGCTATTGAGCTTCACATCCCATCATCTACTACATACGGTATGTAGTATCGTACTACCGTATTTCTAAGCAATTCAGATAGATACCCAAGTCTCCTCACCTGGACTTCTGCCTCCGGCGTCTTACATTCCCCCCTAGAGAAACGGCAGAGCTCCCGGAAGATGGTGCATGCAGCGGCGGCGTTCTGCGGGTCGTACATGTGCACGTGGGAGTTGGGGATGGTGCTGCCCTTGGAGTAACTCAGCATCTCGGCCTTGGGCAGCAGCTCCATGGTCTTGCTCCTCTTCAGAGTGCCGACAATGGTGCCCTGAGGGGAACGCTCGTGGTCGTTGAAAAAGTTCTCTGCGAACTCCACCAGGTCCAGGTCCTCCTCGTTCTCCTCGTTTTCCTTGTTCTCCTGCTGCTGCTGCTGTTGCAGCTGCTGCTGCTCCTGAATCCTGTCCAGCTCCCGCTGCACTCGTTGCTGCCTCCGAGCCTCCCTGTCCGGGTCAGGCACGACCGGCGGGGCCACCGGGGCGGCTCCGGGGCGACCGCCGCGCTGCCTTCTCCGACCTCCTCCTCCTCCCGGCGGGTGCCTCCGCCTTGGGGACTTCTGTTCCTCATTGGGGATGTTTTGAGAAATGGCGTTGAGCGGCTGCTGCTGCTGCTGCTGGCCCTCCCTTGCCGTCGACATGGTGCCAGCCTTGACCTGCTGGTCATTGTTTCCTCCCAGCGGATCCGGCCTGGGCTTGATGGACTCGTAGATGGGCTCCTTAGACCGATCCCTCTTCTTCTTGAGCGGGTTCCTCACGTCCTGGCCCAGGATGGGCGTGTTGAAGACGTATCCGTTCTGGATGGGCGGAGGAGGCGGAGGACCCTCCGGCTCGGGCAGCGATGGCTTGCCAAGGTGCATTGCACCGGCGCCGGTGCCTCCGGGTGCGGCTCCTGGCGGTGGCGGCGGCAGCGGAGGTGGCGACGGCGCGCGATCGCCTCCTGGTGCCGGAGCCGGCGGAGGTGGAGGCGGCGGCGCGCCACCCTCCGTTGTTGCCGCTCCCACTCCCTCCTTAAGGCTGTACTGGTCGATCTCGTTCTGCAGGTCCGACATCTGGCGGTCAATCTCGTCCAGGATGGCCGACGACCGCTCGACCTCGGAGCTGCCTGCCACCGACTCGGACCGCACCGACTCCGGCACCTCTCCGGACAAGAAGTTGAACAGCTGGTCTAGGTCCACTTGCGGGTCTCCCCCGCCCCCAGCGGCGGCTGCCGCGTCGCCCAACTTCGGGTTCAACTGTCCGGCCAGCTGGGACAGCTTCTTCATCTCGGCGTCGACCGCGCTCTGGTCCATGTCCGCCAGCCCGGCAAAGCTCTTCTTCCTCCGGAGTCTCTCCCTCATGTCCTCCTCTGCGCTGTCTTCCGCGTCTCCCACCACCAGCCTCTCCTCCTTGTCCGTCTCCGCCTCCTGCTGCTGCTCCTGCTCTTCCGCCGCCTTCCTCTTGGCCTCCTCCTCTTCCCTCTTCCTCCTCTCCTCCTCCAACGCCTCCCTCCTCCGCCTCTCCTCCTCGACTCTGCGCGCCTCTCTCAGTGCCGCCGCTACTTCCCGGGCAAACATGCCGCGCAGGTGCGCCTGAAATAATCAAGAATTTCCCCCTCACAAGTTTCCATAAAAGTGACCTTTGATTGCGTACGCACCTGAATGACCACTGCTGCCCTCCGCATCTTGATGAACCTGATCCTCTGCTTCCAGGACAGGTAACTCCTCTGGATCTTGATGGTGGCCTCCCTCCTCCTCCTGTAAGTCTTTCTCTGCCTCTGGCCCTTCCAAACGGCCTGAGAAAGGAAAATAACTTGTACTACTTAGTACATATTTCTACCAAGCTTGGCAACTTCCCCCAATTCACCTGTATCTTTGTGGCGCTGCTGTTGAGCACCCTCTGCCTTCTTTCCTCCAGCGGCTCGAAGACGCAGCCGCGGAGGAAAACCTTGGACTTGCCGATCTGCCACTCGACTGGAGACATCCCCTCACTGGTCAAAAAGTTCCTACAAAACCCAAGCAACCGCTTTTCAATGGAAAACAACAGAAGCAAACAAAAACAATGCTTATTACTTGACGTTGGTCTTTGCATCTCCAAGCCACCTCCTCTTTCCGGAGATACAGCGGTACCTCTGGAGGAACTCGGTAAAGGCCTGGTGGATGGGGAAGCCCTGCTTGCGGATCCGGATTATCTCCAGCATGCCCAGGTACTTGAGCTGGTCCAACACCAGGTCGGAATCGTACGAGTTCGGAGCCTTCGTCATGTTGGGTTTGATGCACCGCACGTACCTAGAGTTCAAATTATTTCCCTTGGAACATGACATTTCTCTCTTTTTCACACTTTTTTCTTTACCAAGGATTGGTTGACTGCAGGACCTCTACCAGCACCTGGAGCTGCACCCTGAAGGCGTCACTGACCGTTGGTTTAGCTTTGTTGGTCATCATGCGCTTGGTGGTGCCCTTGGAGATGCTCCCGTCGCCCTTGTTAATTTCGGTCCCCAACTGGGTTACTTTGCTCAGCAAGTCCTGAGGAGGAAAGTACATGCTAAATATTTTTAATTATTCTTATTTGGGAAAAATACCTGCTCACCTTAAATTCGCACAGTTCCTGCACGAGACCCTTCTTGGACTTCTCCAGAAAATCGAAGAAGACGTCCTGTTGAGCGTCGCGATTCTTATCCACAAAGCCTTCCACTCTGCAAAAGAAATTAAAAAGCAACAATGTATTTCCTTTTTTTTATTGCAAAAATAATTTTGACTACCTGTATGTGACCGCTCCGGCGTAATGCCTGATGACAAACTCCTTGTCCCAGTTTCTCCTGTCCTCCCCCTTGGCGTAGTCGGCGTGAGAGGCGAACTCGGTGTGCAGGTTGGTCAGGTAGGCGGCGTCGCAACCCTGCGCAATAAAGCAATTACTGCGATTTTTTTTCTCGGGAAACTGCCTGTGTGCATTCTCACCCCCGGCATGTGGCACTGCTCAGCCAGCAGCTTAAAAATGCATCTGGGCGGCTTCTCCAGCAGCTCCACGCAGGCGGTGTTGTCCGTGAAGACAATGTGGTTGAACTTGATCTCCTCTTGGCGGTACTGGATTAAAAAAACAGGTCATTGAAAACAAGTTTAAGAGATACGGGAAAACGACATGAGTAACTCACGGCCTCCTGCTCCAGCGCAAACACATAGTGGTTGAAGAACTTGTGGAGCTTCTCGTTGGTGTAGTTGATGCAGAGCTGCTCGAAGGAGTTCCAGCCAAAGTTCTCGAAGCCAAAGATGTCCAGGATGCCGATAAAGTTGGAGGAGCCCTTGCCCGGGTTCGTGCACTTGTTGATGTGAGCCACCAACCAGGCGAACGTCCTGATCAAAAATTTAAATTAAACGCACTCGATTTTCCGTTAAAATATCATGGACAAGCATATTTTCACCTGGAATATAGCGCCTTGGCCATGGCATGTCTGTTCTCCCTGGCCTCATTGTACTTCAGAGGGATTTCCGTGACGTTGCCGCGGATGTTGATCTGTCTGACTAGCAAAACCTGGAGGAGAGAAAAATGAGAGAGCGGATCAAACATTATTGTACGTACTACATAGGTACATACTACACAGGTAATGCGCCCCACCAAAAAGGCGCAATAGCAATACATTAGATAGCACAGAAAAAAAGAAATAGGTGTGCAACTTGCCATGAAAAAAAAACCATCTGCTGTGAACAAGTGTTCTGATATGCATACTATATATGACATGTACAAATATGCTTATACACACATACGTATTCTATCTCCACATTAGTATGTCAAAACCTCCATTTGTACGTAGCAATTATTCCTTCTTCACCTGTCTGAGTTCCTCCTCCTGCAGCCCCAGCAGCTTGGCTACGGTCTCCACCACCTGACTGTCCTCCGGGGAGAGCACGGCGTTCTCGCTGTCCGAGTCCTGGAAGCGGAGGTTGCCCAGCCAGAGGATGGCGGCCACCACGGAGACGATGCCCTCGATCTTTTCGGCCGGGATCTGGACCACCTCGAAGGCCAGCCTCAGGGCGTCGAAGCGGGCGGCGTCGTCCACCCCGTCCAGCCGGACGCACCCGGACTGGTTCAGGTAGGCGAACGAGGAGGGGCCGGACAGGAAGAAGCGCTCCCGGAGGTCGGAGTCTCGCTGTAAAAGAGAGAAGAAAAAGAAAGGATAAAAATAAACATGTTCCGACTCATCTCACTTTCCTATGAATGGGCCTGATTATGTCGCGCTTAGTTAGGCCCACCCTCGACCTCGAGGACATCCTGTTTTTGCTTCATCTTCGTGTTCCCACATTCCCAGAACAGATCTCAAGAATAATTCCCATATGTAGGACTGAGCAGTACCCTACTGGAGTCTCAAGAAGATGTTGTTGCAATGCGATACATCTTGGAGATCCCTCTCTCCCCCTCCCACTTCTTGATGGAGGGCTGGATGTAATTGAAAGCGTCGCTCTTGCCCCATCTCAGAGTTGCTGCAGCAGTAGAAGAACAAGGAGGAAACAAGGTCAGCCCAATATAGAAGGAGAGGAGGAAAAGAAAAAATGCTCTTGTTGTGCTGCATCTCTTCACAGATCAAAAAGAGGGGAGCACAAAACGATGGATCAATAAGACTGCTCTTTCTATCCCGACCAACAAAGCCAGGCGGGAAGCACGGTACCTTTATAAATAAAAAAAATTGTCTGTCGGATTCTGCTGAGGTCCATTCCTGGTTGGGTTCGAGCGGAACTTGTAAATACGAGTAGTATTCAATTTTTCTTCTTCCTCTGCCCCCTTCCTCTCACTTTTTTTGTCCCCTTCTACATAGGTACTGCTGCATCCATCGAAAGCGACGACAGTGCTGAGTCTTCGCCTTTGGGAAAACGTGAGAGGAATGCCCAACTAAAACTTTACCCTCCCTCTCTTTCTCTCATGGGAGAATGGAGTAGCTCGAGGGGAAGGAAGAAGCGGAAGAAGAGGGGGTGGAGGGGGTCGATACTCGAAGATTGGGAGAAACACGCGAGGTTTCTTTGGCTGTGAGAAAATACAGGGCGTCCCAAAAAATGCCATTTTTTGCTGTTCCTTTGTAACTTATGACGGTTTCAAACGCCCTGTACTAAAAGTACACATTCTACCGCTCTCTCCGTTTTTTGTACGCCTGTGTACGTAGGCACACATCATTGCTCGCACCCATCCTCCCTCCCACATCTGTGTGTTCTGGCGCGAGAAAAAAATAATGAGGAAGAGAAAGGAGGAGAAGAAGAAAGCCATCCATGACCTTGGTCGCTTTTATAGGCTTCTTGCTTACTTCCCTTCATCATCTGGGGAAAAAAGGAGGACCCTTTTACTGCACCCACCCACCACGGAGATTAGCGTGCTGTTTGTGCTTGCCTTAGGACGAGGAGGAGAAGGGTGCCAAACAGTGCTGCCAGACCTTGCCAAGAGGCAAACGCAAACTCTTTGGACTGAAATGCCAGAGACGACTACATAGTGTTCTTATACGGCAAACAAGAAGCAAATCCGATCCCAAACAGCTTTATAAAATACCAGACTCGTCCTTTTTTTTCTTAGCAACAAGAAATGGCAGTTGGCAACTCTGGTGGCAAACGCGAAAAGAGGAAAAAGGAAAGAGGATCTAGGCCAAGACGGAATAACTTGACTTTGCCGTTGGCGGGCGGCCACTTCGGTACAGACTTGATTAACCACACGCAGAGGTTTCCTTTTTCCCTCTTAATCTTACCTCTGCCGCTGCCGTGAGCTGGTAGAAGATGTGGTAGTTTCTCTCCTGCGGGGCCTGGGTGGTGATGCGAGATTGCTCCAGCAAGTAATCCTGTACAGAAATTAGAGATCGTGATGACGGATTTGGAGAGAGGGAAATCTGCAGTTACAGCAATTGAATTTTGTGCGCCAGGTTGCTGGTCAGGTGCCACCACAAAAAAAATTTCGGATTTATCCTAATACTTCAGATGCATCCCTTAGTAAAATGGTGAATTAAATAGGCACAGAATATTATTCCAAAATTTATATGTATCGGTAAGCCCTGAGTTCCTACTGTACCTGTATGACGCATCCCTTGATCTTAAACTTCTCGTCAAAGCAGACCTGCATGAAGCGGCCGAAGCGGGAAGAGTTGTCGTTGCGAATCGTCTTCGCGTTGCCTGAAAAAAAATAATTGAAACAGGTTTTTTTTGTTTATTTATGGTTTGAAAACTTTAAAGTGTAGAGCAGGGAATCCCAAACGAATGTTGACAGGACGGTGTCATGTTTGTGGGAAGGAGGAGGAGGAGGAGAAAGCACTTAACCAAATTAGTAGGTGGGGGGAGGGGAAGAAGGAAGAGCCAATAGGAGACGCCCCCACCACCACTACCACGTACCAAGAACTTTCCGGGGTGGGTGAGTGAACAACCTGACGGTAGCTGTCTTCCCTGAGTCTACTACAGGGTGCATGTAAATAAAGTTGGAGTCATTATTCGACAAAAACGGTTATAGTCTTCTCCACGAAGTGTGTTGTCCTTTCCACCCCTCCCAAAAAAATCCCTCCTTTGCCCACCAGAGTGGAAAGTCCCACTCCTTCTCTTTCTCCCATGGTCAAGATAGTCCTCCCCGGCAGTTTGTGTGACTCTCCTCCCCCTGGAAACGAAATTACGGTGCCCCGGGCAGAAGATGGAGGAGGAGGAGGAAGAGGAGGTTTCACGTATACCACGTAAAGTACAGTGCTCGCTCAATTACACCACTCACCGAATGCTTCCAGGATGGTGTTGGCCTCCAGGATCTGCTGCTGCACCCAGGTGGAGATGTTGGCCGTGACGGAGCAGAGGTACTCCAGGATGAACTTGGTCGACTCGGTCTTGCCCGCGCCGGACTCGCCGGAGATCACCAGGCTCTGGAATATGGAAAAAAAGAGTTACGTTTGGTTTGATTCTGGTGGAAAATTTTACTACTAGCATATGGGAAAACACGATGTTGTTTTTTGCTTGGCCTCGCTTCTCTCTCCTCACCTGGTTGACGGACTCCGTCTGCAGGTTCTTGTAGGAGGCCTCTGCCAGCGCGAACACGTGGGGCGGGAGCTCACCCAGCTTGGAGCCGTGGTACCGGAAGACGCAAGACTAAATTTGGAAAAGAAAGTTATTGTGTCTTAGGAACGTGACCTGGAAAGTGGAACACCAACATACCGACACGTATCGACATTATGGCATGAAGAAGCCACTTGCTCGAAAAGGTGACAAGTACGAGTAGTAGCATACCCTCAATAATTACAGTGCTGTCAGCTTGGAGGGGGAGGAGAAATAGGATATGTATACAGTATGGGGCAGAAAGTGGGTGAGCCACCTACGATCCACTCTTCCTTTTTCTCTTCTCCTTCGTACTATTCGGATATGGGAGAGTGAGTGTCGTAAAAAGTGCACTTGGCTGTAAATGCCCCTTCCCCCATTAGAGAATTCGTCACCATTAAGGGAGAGCTTCTACTGTAGTACTAGTAGCATATCGACCCCCCCCCCACTTCCTCTCATCCCCCTCCGAAAAGATCTTTTTTGGATGAAGGTCCACA
>JAAUYM010103523.1_pt1 | contig 14040 bp, 19 predicted proteins | sample 7278001 | NCBI WGS metagenome assembly JAAUYM01 (sample SAMN14350224, study PRJNA611818) | marine sediment metagenome | isolation source: surface marine sediment (1.8m) | place: French Polynesia: Moorea | collected 2018-08
CTTGGCAGCTCTAAAGATGGTAGATGTTTGTGTCCATCCACTTAAACTGTCTTGAGTTCAACGAGCACCTTAAAACAAAGATGTTTAAACTATTTTTACCATTGTAAAAATGCCCCCTCTTCCTTAATTTGACTTCTTTCCTTGCACAGTCTTAACAAAGAAAACTTTGCGAAGAGAAATTTTCTTTTCCACTTTCTCCCTTTCTCACGGCCACACTCCAAATTAGACGGTTGCTGCCTTGTAAATTAATAAACACCGCCGACCTTCTGAGCATTTTATGCCCCTCCAAGGAAGAAAGAAGAAGAGGAAAAAGAATCCATGGGTTTTAGCGGTAGTAAAAGGTAAGGTAAGCACTCTCACCTCTTGCCATGTCAAGAGAAGGTTGAAAAAAAAAGCACTAGAAAATGCTTGTTTCTCTGAGCACACACAAATTGTGTTCCTCTTCCTGTTCAGCTTCAGCACATTTCCTATTCGGGCAAGGCCAAAAGAATAAAGGCAGGCAGGCAGGCAGAGAGAATTCTCAATATTCAAATTCTCATACGTTTTCTGAAAAGCCCTCCATTTTTCTTCCTTCCCCTGGGTATTCAGCATCTAGAGACTAGAGAGGAGAGAAAAGGGAAGAGAGAAAAACCAGTTGAAGCCTTTCTGGATATGCACAACTCCCTCTCTCTCCCACCTGGGGCGGTTCGGCCTCTTCTCCTCTTCCAGCTGTCCAAATCCGTTGATGCTTCCGAGAGAGAGAGAGAGAGAGAGAGAGAGAGAGAAGAAAAAGCCTCCATTCCAGATCTGTCTCTATCTTTTCTCCTCCTCCTCCTCCTGTCCTCCCCTTTAAACTTGAGAGAGGAGACCTTGAAGATTTCATCTGGGACCTCTCTTCTCGCTTGGCCTCTGGGCCAACACTTCTTTCAGTGGCGGAGAAAAAATAAAACTGTTGTTTCTCTCGAATACGAGCTACACGCACATAAAGAGATGTTTTCCCTTCAAGAGAAAAAGAGACCTCGAAATCCTCCTTTTCCTCTCTGATGGCAAAGTTATGTCCTTCGTTCGTCGTAAGAAAAGACGCCAACTTCTGGCTCCTTCCCCTTCTTCAGAGTGTTGTTGACACAATCCGAAAGTGGCCTTCTTCACTCTCTTTCTCTCCCTTTCTCGCCTTACTCTCTTTACTTTCTCTTCCTCTCACCTTGAGCCTCCCAGCCTCCCCCTGCAAGGAGAAAACCTCAGAATTAGTTGGCAATCTCCCTTCCTTCCTACCCTTTTCTGTACGGGAAGGCCTCCATTTATCAGGATTATCCCACCTTCCCTCTAGCACAAAATTGGAATGGACACCTCGACCAAAAACAGGGAAAATAAACGTGGTTTAAAATTCTGAAAATGGAGAGAAAATGAAATTGGGCCGTTCAACTTTGTCCTGCCTGTTACCCTCCACGAACAGAATGGGTAACCAGAATCTTGGAGTGTTCCTTTTGGCCTCCATCAACCGTGCAAAAAAGTATCTCTTGTCTTCTCTCCTTTCTGTGGGATACTTTTCCCGTAACGAAAAAAGTGAACAATAACATCAGCGATGGACCGACAACCTTCTAACGTAGGAATGCTTCCCCCTTCTCCCTTTCTACCTGACAAGGCAAAACGGAGACATCTCTCTCTAGACTTCCACTCTCACTTCTCCACCCCCCCACCCCCCGGACCCTCCTTTCTCTTGATTCGGGCCCACTCCTCCTCTCCCTCTCTGTACGTGTCCTTCCTTCCAACCTTTCCTCTCTTCCTCCCACGCGGCAACGAAGAAAGAGGTGAGAGGGGGGGCAACTGAGGTGGAAAAAAGGCCTTTCTTTCCTCCTCGTTCTGGTTGTTTTTTTTCTCCCTTTCTTTCTTCTTTCACTCCTGTTCCCCCTTTGTTTTTCGTGGATACTTTTCCCCGCCGGGAAAGTCCTTTGGGATTGGCCGGTGTGGAGGCGCGGACGCCTCCATGCAGAGCCAGCCAGCTCCCTTTTTTCTTCTTCCAATTTTCAGCTGGTCGCCGCCAGTGAGCTTCCAAACATCATCCCAAACACTTAGTGCTGGGTTTTCTCCCTTTCTCCTCCCCCTTGACAAGAAGGGGGAGAGACTTCACAGTGTGCAAAAAGCAATAGCCAAAAAAACTGCTGCCAACTGCTGTCTGGCCATGAAGGTCATCCTCAATTGTACCAGAAAATAGGAAGGGAAGAAGAGAAGAGACTCTCTTGGTTGCCGCCATCGCCACCGCCACCATGCAGCTGTGGATGCCCAACGATGACTACAAGATCCTCCTGAGTGACCTAAGCTACTCCGACAGTGACTTCGAGGACTGGGACGAGGACAAATCAGTACTATGCCTACACCGACAATAATAGCACCTGAACAATCTAAGAAAGAATATTTCTAAAGCTGATTGATGAAAGCACTAATTGTTATTAAACTTGGCTGCTTGACGAAGCAATGTGTCTGGTCACGTGAATAAGCCTGTGCGTGGAGCTTTGAATTATTTCCTCAACTCCCACCAATCACAAATTAACCTTCTCACTTACTATGTAAGAGAAGAGTCCAAGGTGACTAATTGCCACTCTTTTATTTTCTCTCTCCCTAAGCTGTCTGTTCTGTGGGAGGAGAAGCTGAAGGAGGAACTAAAGAAGACAAAGCCGCTGGAGGAGGTGTGCGCTGCCCTGCGGGAGGAGCTGGACGCGGCGCACAGGCAGCGGATAGAGGCCTTCGAAGTCAAGATGAAGCCAATCATCATCAGGGACGGACCTTCCAGAAAGGTGGGTCTCTCTTTTATCTCTTCTTTTATTAAAGGACGTGGATGTCAACCTAAGCCTCGAAAGGATCTGTAACCCCTGTTATATGGCCTAGCCTGAAAGCTGTGAAACGGGACATTGTATGTAATATACTAGTTGAATTCGGTTAATCGGGGCGGTAAAAAACGGTCTTCCGACCTGTCCCAGTTATTTTCAAGTTTGTCTGTACTACTGTCTGTATTATATGTGTAGAACATGGCATGCAGTAGCCTCAAAAAAACTTTTTTGATTGATTTTTCTTGTTCTTCCTTTTGACGAGGTACCTCCTTCCATGTTGTGCCGAAGAGCAAGAGATATTCAAATTTCACGCTTCGCGGAGCAGAGAATTTGATTTCCCCTCCTCCCCTCTTCTTTTGTCTTTACTTGGAGAGCAGCACTTCTTCTAGCGAAAAAAAGTTTGGCAAAGAAGGTCGCTTTCATGTTGGAGGGAGTAGGGAAGAGGGCTCAATGGGTGGGAGAGTCAATCGAACCTTACTTTTTCTCTTCATTTTTTTACGCAATCAGTCAACTTTCTCTATCAAAGAGAACCAAGCCTGCGTCGTTTTGGCCTTGGCCGCAGTTTCGTAGTAGGCAATCCGACCAGAGCTACTTTTTTCTAGGATAAAGAGGGCTTCATTCATCAGTTTGGGAATAGTGTGCAATGTATGGGGAAATTGTTGCTTTTCCATTTTTGAGCCGACTTATCTGCATTTTTCTGCAAAGTACAGTTTCTCTTGCACTCCTCTGCCAGGATGCAACTTTACAAACCATTGGCCAATTTGTTAGTGATCTTTCTGTGCCTTTGCTCAGTGAAAAGAGGTGGAAAAGAAGAGAGAAGAATGCACACTGGTTGGAAGGACAAGCAAAAAATATCCTCAATAAAAGAAGGAATGACTGTTGCACCGGTGCCTTTCTATTACAGAAAAAAGAAAGAAGAAGCAAAGACTTGACTTTTTTCTATCCGACCTTCCAGCAACCTTTCCTTTCCTCTGACTTAACACAATTACACAAGGTGCAGTTTTAGTAAAGGACAAACCATCTTCCCGCCTTTTCCCTCCTGGTAAGTAAGGCCAATCAATCTTGGGAAGGCACTAGGTTAGAGATTCTCAATCATTTTGGATCGCGACCCACTTTAAGACCCCAGACTATTCAGCCACCCCCTCTGCTCCACAGTACTACTGTATATTGCTACATTGCTGTTGCTTTTATTTCCCTGACCCACCAGTGACCCACTCAAATGCTTTGCTACCTACTTTTGGGTGGTGACCCATAGGTTGAGAATCTCTGTACTACACTGGTACAGTACATACGTAGTACAATGTACTGTAGATTTGTGTACCAACTTGTTTTGTCTGACAAGCACGTCGCACAAATTAGTCGGAGGCTGGGCGGCCGGCAGCAATATTCCAACAACAAAAGCTTCTCGTCTCCTTCCCTTCTTCCAGTCTTGACCTTGAGGACAAAGGTACTATTTTTTTTCTTCCAGAGAGGAAGAAAGTAAGTGTGGAAAGAGAGGAGAAAAAGAAGTCCCGATCCCGGTTGAGTGGTGAATCGGTTTTTTTACTTTCCAGAGGAAGGAAAAAAGTGGCTGCTGCACTTCTTACTTGGGAGAAGGAAAGAACAGAAAGGAGGGGAGGAAGTTACGGGAAAGAGGACAGTGTTGGAGCTTTTGCACTCTCCCTTTGGCACTACGCGAAAAGTATGAGAAGAAGGAGAAGAAGAAGAGTTGAAGAGGACATTGTGCAAAAGAAGAGGTTCTCTTGTCTCCTCTTCTGTTTCGACTTTGTCTTTCTTCTTTCTTCATACTTGGCTGTGTCATCACCATCTTCTCCCTTTTCTCCCCGCAGGCCAACTACAAGATCCAGGCTGCCCGACTCCACTACGAGATCTACGCGCTCACCCAGCGGTTGAGGCACGCCACCATGAGGGCGGAGCATGAGGAGCAGGTGTGTTCAAATTCTCTTTGGCAACAACTGAAATTCGAGCCTAATTATAATTCTGAGGAAACCCAACAAGGTCGGCTGTTTTCCCCCCAAATGCAACCCCACCTGTGTGGTCTGCCTTTGACAACTTCTTTCCCCCCCCTCCACGCAAGAGCGAGAAAGAACTGATGGGAAAAGAAGAAAGAAAGAGCCTTCCAACAGCTAGCTCGCAAGGGAAGTGAAGGAAGAAAGAAGTTTCCGGAGCAACTTTCCCATGTGAGAGGGAAGGGGCGGGTGGGTTGGTTGACAGGGTCAATTAGTGCCTCCCCCTTTCTTGCCTAACTAACAAACTAACTTCAGAGTTTCGCGACTTTGACGAGAGGACGAAAGAAAAAAGTCACTCTGCAGATGCGCACGCAGAGCCCTTTCCCAGATATTTAGATTTTTCTAAGCGGCGCCTAAAAAGAGTCTTTAAAGAAAAGGAGATCTTCTAAGCCTTCCCTTCCTAACGGGAGCGTTAATGGAATGATGGTATCGATGCCGGGTTTTCTTGGCGGAGAGAGGGAGGAAGGAAAGGGGAAAGAGAGAGAGAGACAAATCCCCCAAGGCTAGAGGAGGGGAGGAGAATTGGGGGAAGTACGAAAGGGGGATCCAAGGAAACCAGGATTCACTCTTTATGAATCCAATCTCACGTACGTACAGTACATTGCGATGTAATTCTGGTAAATCGTGAACGTACCACAACTTTCAAAATCACAGAAGCATGTACTGTAGTGCCTACAACTACTGTACACACTACTACATTGTACATCAGTACTGGTGGGCTACTTGCGTCGAGGCAAGGCCAACTTGGCTTCTTGACGGATGAGGGAGTAAGTAACGGTTAATGAGGCGAACGAGGCGAACACATAGCCTACTACAACTTCCCTCCTCCCTCCACAAGGCCAAGTGTGAATGACGGTTAATTATGGCCCCTGACCCTAAATGGAAGACGGGGCGATCTCATTTTTTTTTCCTGTTTGCAGCGCCGAGAACGGAGGGAGCGCGAGGTGCGACTGCTGCGGGAGGAGATCTCGGACAAGAAGACGGCCATCTCCACCATCACCAAGGGCATCCCTTTCACCAAGCTGGAGGTTCGCCCAGACGACCAGCTGCCGCCCAGCTCGTTCAACGTGGGCGGCAGTGGACCCCCAGGTGGCGGGACGGGCGGAGGAGGGCCGCCCGCGCCCGGAAGCCCCATCAAGACAGGACCCCGGGGACTGCCGGTTCCCACCTCCAAGGCCTCCATGATCACACCTCTTCCAAGGAGTCAGGTCAGCTGCTTTCTTGTTGCTACTGAACTATTACCTCCTCATATGTACAGTACTACAAAGTTGCTGCCACAATCTCATTGTTGATGACAATTAACTTGTTAATTTTGCTCTCCTTTAAAAGGTTGCTTATAGTTTACCTTCGCCAATTTTTCAACTCATCCTCCTTTCCTTCTCCTGTTAGGTGATGGCTCCTCCTTCCATGGCGGCGGGAGTGCTTTCCATGCAGCAGTACCGGCAGCAGTACTATGGGAGCACCGACGGCATCGGCGGCGGCATCGGAGGCGGCGGCGGTGGTGGCACGTCGGTCTCCTCAAGCGTGGCCTCACTACCAAGGATTGGAAACGGCAATGCCGCTGCAGGAGCAGCTGCAGCAGCCTCTGCAGCCGCCACAGCAGCTGCCGCGGAGTCAGACCAGACTCAGAAGTCTATCGGGAATGGGAGGATACCCAACGGGGGGCCCAAGATGCAGGCGTCCTAGCTCAAGCTTCACGGGAGGCTTAGGAGGGAGGCAGCGTCTTGACTGTGTTCACGAAAAAAATCTAAGGTCCACCACCATCATCACCATGTTTCTACCTATACTACCGTCGAGTCTTCTTGTTCCTGCATCACGACCCAAAGACGAAGGGAGGAAGGGGGGAATACCCATGAGAACAAGAACATTCCTCCTACTCCTCTCCCTCCCCCCCAGCGGACTCTTGAACTCCCGCGCTATCTCTTTACGAACTACTTCAGGAAAGTGCTTCAGCAGCCGTGGCGGTGCGAGAGCTCCGCGCAGCCGACATCATCTGATAAGACCGCAACAGGTACAAAGGCGAGGTGGAGTCTCTCCTCCCGCTTCCACCTTTCTTCTTTCCCCCAAGGGACTCCTTAAATGAGTGGATGCGAGAGGGAGAGAAAGGTGGAAAAAGAAGAGAAAAGAGAGAGAGAGAGAGAGGGACCTTTTTAAGGCACCTCTGCGCACCATCCATGCCTCTCCTTCCCTCTCCTTTTTTCTTGTGCACACGCACGTGGGGGGGGGGGGGAGATAAATTGAAAGAGGGTCCCGAAAAAGATGGAAGGAAGAGGAAAAAACTTCTTCTCTCTTCCTCCCTCTTCTTCATCCGCTGCTACGACGTCTCTTGCATTGTGTGCTTTGTTTTCTCGAATGGAAGGTGAAAAGGAGGGGAAGAACAGACTGGGGAAGAGGAAAGTGGACCCACCCACCCCAAAAAAGGACCCTCCTTACATTTTTCTTCTCAAGAAAAAGAGAAGTACTACCGTATATGAACTTCGTTTTTTTTTTTTTTGCCAAGTACAGATCTGGGAAACAGAAGTGTTCGTTGGAATCAAGAACAATTGTCCCTTTTAAGTCGCCGTCCGTCCGAATCGCACATCTGCTACTACTGTGTCGTCTTTTTTTGTATGTTACTATTACTCAGGCGGTGCTTTTTTTCGGAAGGGTCTCAAGAAGCGGCCGATGAGGAGAGAAAAGTCGGAAATGAGACGCACAAAGAAAGAAGGAGATGAAGAAGAAGACAACGAAAGCATAAATCGCAGGCACAAGTCGATCACCACAGGATGATGATGTATCGTATTCTACATATATATATATCGTATGCGCATACTATAGTAGATGACGTTAGAATAATGATCTTTCTCATTTATGTCCCTTCTCTCTCTCTATCTCGTCTGCATATATCGGCGGTGGTACGTACCTAGTATACTAGTAGTACGTCTGGCTACACCTGCATAATTGACAATACCCTGTCACTCAGTGACGCGTAATGGGGGAGGGAGGGGAGTAAGGGCAATACAAAATGAAAGAATTCCCTCATGAATTTTCGAATGGGGGAGTCGGCTGAATCGTTTCACTTTATTAAGCTCTGTTTCACTTCACTACTACTACTACTACTACTACATACATACTAAATTAATGATATTCTTTCAGGGAGGCTAGCCGTCGGGTAAAGAAAAACGGCATCACAGGTCCAAACTCTGTGGTGATGACAAAAAGCTACTTAGCACCGTTTAAACTGAGATTAGGCGGTCGCCATCGCCAGTCGTTGCCCATCTCCATCCGCCCTGGTGACGGCCGCGAGGAAGGGCGCGGCGGCGATGGCGGCCGCGGCCGCCATCGCCGCGGCCTCGCCGCGCCTCCAGGCGAAGAAGGGGGAGGCGCCCGCGGAGAAGGAGAGGAAGAGGCCCAGGTGGCGGCCTACCAGGAAAGAGTCGATGATGATACTGCCTTCCCAGCGGGATTCCGTCTTTCGTGGTATGGCATCTGTTTGGAAGGAAGAAAACGGGGATAATAATGCCTATGCACTGTAGTCATAGATAGACACACTCACACACAATACTAACCCGACTGAAGAAAAGGATATCTTCATTTTTTAACTTTTCTGTGTATTAGATGAGTCGCAATCGATTGCTCTGAATGTGGTATGTTAAGCAGTAAGTACTAAGTAGGAAGAAATCAGTACTACCAGTAAGCTTATAAAGAGCTAGCTCGAAAAAGCATAAAGCCCTTCGTCCATCAACTCCGTAAATCCCATCTTCCTCTTCCTCCTCCCTATTCTTAGGACAAGAGCCACTCTAGGCCACAAAGGATCCATCCATTATCTTTCTTCTCTTTCTTCATGAGAACGGCTGGGAATCCCTCCCCCCTCCTTCGACTCAGCACAGCACGTATCATTACAAGATCCCCAAAAGAGCGCTTGATAGATGGGCTCCGGAGAATGGGTGGGTGGGCCTCCTCCCCGAACGAACCTCTTCCTCCTCTTCCCGGCACGATTTATCTCAGCCCACCCAATACTTACACTCACGCACACATGCACGCTGATTACTTACGGATGATGATGAACTCCCAGGCGGCGGAGGCGACGCCCCAGACGAAGGCGACGGCGAAGAAGACGGCTGGGTCATCCGGGTCCGGCCGCCATAGAACCATGATCAGATGGAGGCCAGATTGGAAGAGGACGGACAGGCCTACATGATGAAACAAGTTACGGCGAGCTAGCAAGTTATACGGAAATAGAAAGTGTTGTGGACAAATTAGAAGCCCTCTTTGTCTTGACTGACGTATCCAATCTCGCTCTTTCTCTGTTTTCTTTCTCTCTCCTGCACTCACTCACTCACTCACTCACTCACCAGCCGCCACCGTCCGTTGTGAGGACGAGGACTCCTTCTTCCCCGTCGTCGTGGTGTTGGAGGTCCACAGTTGCATGGCTGACTGCGCGCAGACCCAGGCGGAGACGCAGCCGCCCAGCCCGTACAGGCACAGGCACCAGCACAGCGAGGGCAGGCCCAGGAAGTCGGACACGGAGGACTGTGCGAAGGAGAAAATTCAAACGTGGTTATCCTGTATGAGAAGGTTGTCAACATATGGGAGTTGACCTATCCTAAAGTTGGTCACGAGGCCTTCCCGAGTGGGTCGTGAGAGGGTCACAACAAAAATACGTAGTACTATTAATACATACCAAAGGGAGGGGGGTAGTGTAAGGCGGGGAAGGAGACACTTTGTTTAAAAATACTGAGTGGGTAGGGGGATGTTCTTGGGGTTTAAATGCGGATCGGGGTCCGAAAAGGTTGAGAAAGGAAGAATATTTCGACTGGAAAGCTTTCCCAAACTTGCAACCTTGGTCTCGCTCTTAATTTGCAACTGCCTAAATCCTCTTTCTCTCTCTCCGCCGCGAGAACTTGGCTGCCAAAGGCGGAGAGAGTAAACAAGCAAGACAACCATTGGAACCTGGTTACATTCTACTACTTTTTTATCTTTCGTTTAGCACATTTAGGGGTCATGTGGGTAGTTACCAGTATTTTGTGCACAGTATTGGTTTTTTTTTTGACAAATTTTATCAAAATGAGAGGCAAACAACAATAATAACAACGAAAACGGCATCCACCTTTTTCCATTTGACCGTGCAGGATTCTCGCTCGCGGTGTAAAAAGGAACTTGGGTTGGGTCCCCTTTAAGCCTTTAAGCGGATTATGCTTAATTGAAAAACCCGGCTTATCGCAAGGAAGGAAGGAAAGGAGAAGGAGAAGCGAGACTGAAGAAAGAGAAGAGATTTTTTTTGCTCTAGGAACTCTCCTTGCTCTTACTTTCTCTCATCTTCTCCTCCTTTAGAAGCAATGAGGCTTATTCTGTCCACTTTTAGGAACTTTTTTCTTCCTCTTATCAAACTCAGTGGAAGAGAGGAAGAAAGAGAGCAAAGAAAGGGAGATGGAGGAGGAAGGAGGACCGGAACTTAATATTGGCCCTTTCCCCCCTTTTTTTCAATTTTTCCCCTTCTCTTTACTCCAACCTAGTATACTAAAAAGCGAACTTACTGCGCAGTGAAAAGTGGAGGAGAGGAGAAGAAAAGTGGCGGAAGAAGGAAAAATGGCAAAGTGTGAAAAGGGGTTGTCGAATCGGGACTTTTTTCCCGTTCTTTTTCCTCCCTTCGAGTGCCTCTTAAATGTTGTGGAGACGACGGAAGAAATTTCAACTTCTCTGAAGGACCAAAAGAAGCAAGAAGGAGGCAGCTCTCCAAATACTGTAGGTGTATAATTTCTGTCTCTTTGTTATATGTTCAGAATGGAAACATTCCACATAAAAATGAGAGGCCGGTTCTTTCTCTTTTTCGCACGAAGATAGAAAGGAGGGGACCCTCCCCGCCCCCCAAAAAAGGGAAATGGGGGCGTCTCCCAAGTTTTTTTTCCTCCTTCTTTACGACATGCAAAAAATCCCACGTCCGCTCTCGCGGAGTAAACGAGGAAAGAGAGAAAGAGAAAGAGAAGAAGAGAGACTCTTTTTTTCTTTCTTTTCCCAACTTTTTTTTCTTTCGCCTTCCTCCCCCCAATTTAGAAAGTTTTTCCCCTCCTTCTTCTCCTTCCTTCGTTCCTTTCCCTTCGCCTTCGCTTTTTGGAGAAAAACCGCATTTTTGGCTCCTCTGACGGGGGGAGGGGGGCGTTCGCGTTTGAGCCGAGCAGCTAGCTAGAGGCTCTCTCAAGGAGAAGGAGAAAGGAGGAAGATCAGGCAAGCGGGGCGAAATTGCATCCTCCCACAGTTTCTCTCTCTGTCTCTCAAATCTCGAAATGAACCTCCGCTGCGAGACCCTTCCTCTTCCCTTTTTCTCCTTTGCAAAAAAAAGAGCCACAAGTGAAGTCGGAGAAATCTCTTGAAAGAGAGGATAATGCAGTTCTGCATGCGCCATTGTTGCTTACTTTTAGCAACTTTTAGCACCAGGTTCGTGTGTGTGTTAGCTTTGGAATATGCCATTTGGCAACACTGGTACGAGACACAACTCTGAAGTAACAAGCAAATGCAAAGCTTGCATTTGCAAAGCACCACAGTAATTCTCATATTTTTACTTGAAAAAAATGCTTGAGGTCCACTTGTGAACCAACCTTGAGAAAGATCCTGGCCATGAATCCCTCCTGTAGCCCGAGGAAGACCGTTGACGGGAAGAACGACCAGCGACGGAGCCAAGAACTTCTGGCGTCTCCTCCTCTTCCCTCCTCCTCCTTCTCTCCTCCTTGGTGTCGTCGCCATCGTCGTCGTTTTCCTTTCCCCTCCTCCCCAAGGGATAATAGCATGCTGTTCTCCTTCCGCCTGGCTGATTCTCCTCCCTCCGCTCCTCCTTCCTCCACATGCTTGTAGTAGACGATCAGGCCCAGGAGGCAGAGGACGACGGCGAAGAACACTGCGATCAGACCGGCACCCAACAATGTGTGCCATGTCTGGGAAGAAAGGGAGGAGAACAAACGATCAGATGCAAGCGATCGGGAGATAATTGTTCCGGGGCCCGCAATAAAAAAAGTGCCACAAACAAAAAAGGGTAGGAAAAGTCAAGAAAAAGTGCTTTTAAAAAAGGAGAGATAGAGAGAGCATCATCTAGATCCTTGCCTGGAGGGACAAGAGAGGGGAAAGTCCCAATCCTCCTTCCTTCTTTCTTCTTCTTCGCGGGAGAGACAAAAACCTTATCTCTCTCTTGGTCGGCCTCGGCCTCCCCCTTCTCCTTCTCATCGGTATTTGGGACGCGGGCGCGGCTCTGGAGTCGATTTGTCTGATCCCCTGCTGATTGCCCGACAGCCGACAGGCCTTCCTCCTCCTCTTCCTGCGCTGTCGCCCCGAGAAAACTTCTTTAAGGAAGAGAAAGAAGAGAAGGAAGAAGGGGGTTCATTAGAGACGGGTGGCAGTTTGGCATGTGTCCATGAGGAAGCCTCCCATGGGAGAGGGGAGGAGGGAGGAAGAGGCGAAGTAGAAGGAGGAGGACCGCCAAGAGGCAACAGAAAGAAGAAGGAACTTCTCTCGTGCGAAAGTTTCTTACAAAGCCAGCAGAAAAAAAAACTTTCCTCTTTCCCTTCTTCCAAGCTTTCTTTCTGCTGTGGCGGAGATTTCTTGTCTGTGAGCATCTCAGCCTAAGGTGGAAGGATCGATCCCTTTGGGTCATCCGAGGCACCAAAGTTAATAATGTCTGGTTTCCCATAGCTACTCTCAGCTAAACACAAATGTATATTTAATTAAATGAATATCACAGAAATTCTGTAATACCTTGTTCACTGAAAAAGCAAAACTTTGTCTACACGTCCTCTTGGCCCTATTCACATCACCTCCCTCACCTCCTCCTCCTCTCCCTCTTTCCTTTCCCTCCTTCCCTCCACCCTCTACTGTAGATTCATTCGCTCACGTGACATCCGCGGTGAATAATATCCTCTCCCCGTCCAGCCTGTTCCTCCACGTTCGAACTCCCCCGCCGATGCCAACCGCATCCGGATGTGTCCCCCAGGTGGTCGTCGTCGAGGGGGGAGGAAGAGAGACGAGGACGAGGAGCAGGAATCCCCCACACAGCGCGGCAGGCAGATAGGACGAAGAGAAGAGGAGGCGGCCACAGCGGAGAGGGAAGGAGGAAGCGGAGTCGGCATCGTCGCCGTCGTTTCCACGGCACAGCAGTCCGTGCAGGTGCGCGGACTTGGCGAGGAAGACGAGGGGCCCCAGCCCGAGGTAGGCGAGGAGGAGGAGGCGCGGGGTCACCTGGGGCGACGGCAGGAGCAGGTGGAGGCACAGGAAGGCGGCGATGACCAGAAGGCAGCAGGTGATATGGGCCAGGTGGCTGCGGCGGCTGCGGCTGCGGCGGTTGATATGACGGCGACAAGGCATGCGGTCTCCCTTTTTGGGACTCTTCGTGGAGGAAGCGGAAGCGACGAAGACGGCGGCAGCGGCGACGACGAAGGCGGAGAGGTGGAGGGAGGCCACGAGGAGGCAGGGGAGGTGGGTGTCGCCGCCGTCGCCGTCGCCGTCACCGCTGGACAAGAAGCTGGGGGAGAGGAGGAGGCACGGGAGGGAGGAGAAAGCGGCGGCGAAGGCTGTCAGGTAGAGGAGGGAGGGGGCGGGGGCCGCATTGCTTCTGGAAGAAGGCGAGGAGAGCCTACGGTCGTCAAAGCTTCTTCTCTCCCATTCTCTAACATCCTCCTCTTCTTCTTCTCCCTCTGAATGGTATCTCCAGCTGCGCAGGAGACGCCCCTGCTGATGACAATAATGAATTGATTGATCCCGCCCTGCGTCTTGTGCCTTCATCCCTCGTCTTGCGATTGCGCCCTAAAAATAGGTAGAAGAAGAGAACGCGTGTGAGATTATTTCTTCCCAAGCATCTCTCTCCATCAGAGTGTATCTGGGAAACTGGAAGGTATAACGTTCGTGCTACAGTACTACACACAGACGGAAAAAAACTCAAGTAGCTAGGGAGGAAGGCAGTTTTTGCTCCCTTTCTTTTTGCTTTCGATCTCCATTTTTTTTCCTCATAAAGCCACTTTTTAGGATTTTTAGGATTGCTAAAAATGAGATTAAGCCGCTGACGTAGGTATATGCTTTTAAGCCTTTTTTGAGGTTGGCGATAACTACCGATTGCTGTGGTCATATCTGTCTTCTCTTTTCCTTCATGCAGTTTCACGATCTCAGCTCCGTTTTGGTTACTCCGAACATTGTACTCTCCAGGACCGTCCGTGTAGAGTTTCTTTCTCTTTAAACATTCAATCAAGACTTGAGTGAAATAGGAGCTA
>JAAUYM010009166.1_pt1 | contig 14039 bp, 23 predicted proteins | sample 7278001 | NCBI WGS metagenome assembly JAAUYM01 (sample SAMN14350224, study PRJNA611818) | marine sediment metagenome | isolation source: surface marine sediment (1.8m) | place: French Polynesia: Moorea | collected 2018-08
CCCCCCCCCCCCCCCCCCCCCCCCCCCCCCCCCCCCCCCCCCCCCCCCCCCCCCCCCCCCCCGCGCCCCGCCCCCCCCCCCCACAGGAAGGTGGCTGTTTGCTTTAAACCCTCTTGGGCTGTGCAAATGGAAGGTACACATTCTTCTCCTCTATTAATATCAGACAACAGGAGTCGTTATTGTTACACCCTTTTTTGCTGGATTTTTGCCTAATATGAATTTCTTCTGCGCTACGACTTAGTATTTGTTGGCTGTTGCAACATACACGCCAGTGTATAAATTAAGTGTGCCTAGAATTTTCACGTTACACATTCACATGCAAGATAGCACATACATATTTTCTCCCCTTTTTTTTTTAGCTTTGCCACTTATTTAAGAAGTCAGATTCAAACGAGGTGGAGATTGGGACCGGAAGGAATCCCTTCAGGGCAATTCTGGGAAAGCGCATACGTAGTACCTACTACAAGCGGCGAATTGGCCACTCGCTCTTCCTCCCTATACATTCTGAGAAATTTTTGATTACATTTTCTGCTCCTAAATACGCCATCTTCCTCCTCCTCCTCCTCCTCCTCCTCCTCCATTTCCCTTTTGTGCTGTTAAGAGTATATGTACGTAATACCGTAACAAAAATGTGCACAAGACATGGGTCCTTTTTTTGGTCTTGAAGTCGTCGCAAACGCTTTTGCCATTATTCGCTTGACTTTATTAAAACGTGGCCGCCTCCAGCGTGCGAGGTAGGAACACTGAACAATAACTTTGCAGAACAAGCGACAATGGCCTCTACCGCCGCCGTCGGATGTGGCCGCGGCTTCCGCGGCATTCCCCACCTCCACTCCACGCACCCATCCAAGGCACACACTCTGTGCAAAAAAAAGCCCATTCTGTCAGCGACAGGCGGCAAAAGTGAAAGCAAATGTGGGAAAGAGAGGGTGGCGGGAAAAGAAACAAAAATTTATAAATTGCCCATTCCGTACCCACCCCCTCCACCCTCTCCTTCTTCGCTCACCGCCTCCGAGAATCGTCAGGCGGTGCAGGAAGGAAAGCCTCCTTTATTGAAATCGATAACTCTTCTCTGCCGGCACACCACACCGGCTGCCCACCCACCCAACCACGTCATCAACACACTGACCTTTTCTCAGCCTAAAAAAAACTCTGAAAAACATTCTTTTATAATAAAAAGTTGCTGTGCTGTCATACTACCAGGTGCCGTGGCGATGGCTCCAACAAAGAAGAGGAGGAAGAAGGAGACGAACAGGCCGCTGAACTACTACATCCGGAAGGAGGAGAGGCCAGAGAGGAGAGAGAGGTAAAGTGCTGAATGAATGTTTTTTTCCCGTCTTTTCAATTTACCGGTATGTTCTGTAGTAGAGGAGGCCTTTTTCTCTCTCTCTTAAGGTTGCGGAGGAGGTTGAAGGCGAGCAAGGAGGAAGAGAAAGTTCCTAAAAGAGAAGTGGATGAGAAAACGAGCAAAAACACAAGAAAAGAAGCAACAAGAAGGTCACCAAGGTTGAACAGGAAGACCCAGGAAGAGGAGGAAGAGAAAAATATGGGAAAAGACAGGTTGAACAAGCGGAGGGATACAGCGGGAAAAAATGCGAGAGAGGGGAAGAAGAAAGCAGGAGAAAAAAGGAAATTAAGGAAGAGGACGAAGAAGGAGGAGGAAGAAGGGGACGGGTTGAGGAGGTCGTCAAAAAGGAGGATGAGGGAGATAACCGATAAAGAGGAGGACGACGACAAAGATCTCGGTGACATGAAAGGGGACAAAGAAGGAGAAAAGGCAGAGGGTTTCAAGGACAAAAAAGGTAAATTGATGAGAAAAAGTCCAGACAAGCGGTCGCAATTATCCTGTTGGTTGAGCCAGGCAAATTATTGCCAGTAATGCGCTTAATTAGCGGGAGGAGGAGGTGTGACGTGCTGATGAGTGAGTACCTAGATCTTATCGAAATGGCAAACGTTGTCCAAAATTCTGACTGACGACATAATGAGCATACAAGAATAATCGATGTAATGTTGTACACACCATCTTTCGTTCAGGTGATGGTGGCAAGAAGAAGAAGCAAAAGTCCAAGGGGAAGAAAGAACCGCGGGCGAAGAGGCCTCCCAACTGGAACCTGAAGCCCAACGACCTGGTGAAGACCGCCTGGGAGAGGGACCCCTTCTTCCAGCCCGAACCCGAGTCCGAGGAGCCGCCCTTCGTCTCCCCGGTGGTGCAGAGCAAGCTCGCCATCAGGGCCGTCCTGAGCGGTGACCTGGGGGACCTGAAGTCGCTCAGGGACGACAGGGACAAGGTGCACAGCCTGAAGGTGCGCAGGTCGCTGGCCATCGGGATGAGCGCGGTGGACTACGCCCTAAAGGCGGGAGACCTTGCCGCCCTTAGGGTGCTGCTGGCCGAGGAGCCCGAGGGGGTCAAGCCCAGGGTGATGCAACCCGTATCAAGGTACGTGGGGAGAATCAATTATTTTGTCATGCTACGAGTAGATAGAATTTATAGGGTTGAAATCGGAATATAGGGTCAGATCGAGAGTTGCCCCAATTTTATCCAAGTTTTCTGTTTAACTGAGTGGATTTATAGTACCAGCACATGAATTTCGTTTCCAAGAAAATGTCTCAGTTAACCTATTAACAGAGTTCGACAGTGTTTTGTTGATATTAAATCCTGGTTCTGCGTACTAGGATTCCCTTGGTGGGAACCGGTCGATACAACTACCGGACGCTGGGCATCAAGCACATCCGGACCCTGAACATGAGCAGGGGAGGAAAGGAGGGAAACAACGCTCTTGTCAAGGACGTCCAGTGAGCACGATTTTTAAGGTTTCTTGTATGTCTGAGCACTGCCTGAGCTTGAAATTTCAGGCACAACCACGGCCGGGTCGACAAGTCCGCCCTGGCGGAGAGGATGTTCTGCTGGGGCTGCCCACGGCCGGTGGTGGCGGAGGCCATTCACCTGCTGGACATCCCGCAGGAGACGGTGCTGGACTCTCTGGTCCACGGCGTCCGCGCCGGCCAGCCGGAGGCGGCGCACTACGTGGAGCGGGACGTGAAGCACGGGGCCGTGGCCAGCGCCTTCAACCGCTACCACCACGAGTCGCTGGTCAGGGGGTCGCAGCGGTGGAAGGACCAGGTGAGGGAGGCCAGCGCGCAGAAGAGGGGTCCCTCCGGGCTGACGCCGCTCCACTGCGCGTGCGCCAACCCGAACCCGTCGGCGCTCAGGCAGCTCTTCTCCGTCTGCCCCAACCCGAGCGTGGCTGACGACGAGCAGAGGAAGCTGGCGCACTACGCGGCTGCGGCCAAGGGGGTGGAGCCGCTAAGGTAGGTGACCCAACCAATTTTTGCTCAGAGTGCCCATTAGCAAAACTGGATTCTTCGGAGATTTTACATATTATTTTTTAAGCCGGAAATACGGCAAAATGTCTCCGCGCCTGAGTCGTAACGCACTGAAGTAGGTATAATGTACCTGGTACGAACATTTGCGAAATTGCTTTCGAATTTCTGCCGAAGTTTCCTGAGGATTTAAGGTTTTTCTCCTCTTTTTCTCAGAGCGGAATTTTAAAAAAGTTGTCACAGCTCATCAAAAACGTGGAATTACTCGTAACTTTCACGTTCTTATTACTTTTACGGTCTTTTTTCATACGTGCAGGAGAAAAGGAGTTAAATTTTATCTTTTTTCTCCATCTATCCAGATTCTTGGCCGACCACGGGGCCAACCTGGAGGACGTGGACTCCGCCGGCGTCACCCCGCTGATGCTGGCGTGCAGGTTCGGGCGCCTGGAGAACGCCAGGTTCATCGTGGACCGCCTGAGGCGCTCCAGGTGCGACTTGGACGGCGCCGAGGCCAGAATGGGGGTGGCCGGCGTCAACAGGCAGGCGGCGGACTCGTGGAGCGCTCTCTTCTATGCGGTGGCAGAGGGACATCTGGATGTCGTCAAGTGAGAAAGAGAATGGCCAGTGTACTTGATCACTATAACAAAAAACCTCTTTCAGGTACCTCATTGAAGAGTGCGACGCCAATGTGGACCGACAGCTGAACTCGTACAACGAGAAGAAGTCCCTGCTGATGGTGGCCGCCGGCAGGGCCGACCTGGAGATGGTCAGGTACCTCCTGAACCACTGCAGGGCCATCAAGCCCGACCGCTACCGCCGCACCGCCCTCACCCACGCCTGCATGAACGGCGCCGCCGCCGTCGCCGCCTTCCTCCTTCGCGCCGGAGTCCCGGTCGCCTCCGCCGGCGCCGGCAGGGCCGGCGCCGACTCCTCCGGCAACACCGACCTCCACTACGCTTGCGCCTACGGGTGGTTCCACTGCGTCCGGGTGCTGCTGGAGGCCGGCGCAGACATCAACGCCGCCAACGACTGGAGGCTGACGCCAGTGGGTGCGGCCCTCAGGAAGGGGCACGGCGGGATCGCCAGGTTCCTGCTCGAGCAGCCCGGGGTGGACGTCAACCAGCGCGACGAGGAGGGGAAAACGGTCCTCCTCTCGCTGGTGTCGGACGCCGGGCAGGAGATGCCGCTGACCCTGGAGTTGCTGGAGGAGGTGAGGGACCTGGTGGAGAGGAGGGGGGCGGATCCCACTCTCGCGGACAACGAAGGGAAGGGGCCACTGCACTACCTGTGCGAATACAAGCATCTTCCTGAGGTACGTATTAGGTGTCTATAACTCATTTTCATCGGTACATGGCAAATTGTACATACAAAGTTTCTTTTCCTTTTTTTTTTTTTTTTTTTAAATCCGTCAGATCGACAACCAGGTCGACGAGTCGAAGGAGCGTCCTGGCTACGAGAGGGAGTGGAAGTCCTCGCTGTCGCTCCAGGCCAAGTTCGTCTCCTTCTTTCTGAAGAAGGGCTGCTCGGCCTTCGCTCGCGACGAGGAGGGGAGGCTCCCTCTCATGGTCGTCCTGGAGAACAGCACGGAGGAGCTGACGAGGAGGAAGAACATGACGATCGTCAGGATGCTGCTGGGCGCGATGAAGAAGGAGGCGCCGAAGCTGAAGGAAAAGATCGCGTTCGACGAGAAGCCGGAAGTCGACGACAAGGCCGACAAGGCCGAGAGGAAGGCCAAGATCACGCACCTGAACAACGTCCTGCACGTCTTCTGCGGCGCCTGCAGCTTGGAGTACGCGGAGCAAGACCTGGAAATCTTGGAGGGCCTGGCGGAGCTACTGTCGGACCTAGAGGGCAGGGGCCTGGTCGGGCCATCCCTGGAGAGCCTGTTGGAGCAGTGGGTCTGCCACGAGGGGACCATGATGACGCCGCTGATGATGCTCTGCAGGAACCTGGAGCAGGCCACGTATGACCAGATTACTCACGTTATTGATGAAATTACTGTACTATGTACGAGTCAACGTCCATTCAATCGGTAAACGGGTAAATATTTACTAAATTACTACCCAACCAATAAGGCTAGCGTGAATTTAGTGATGGGTTGTCCTAACGCTAGGGTTAGAATAGTGGGAAAAAAGACCCTTAGAGCAACCAAATTTCGACCCCATCACTAATTACCACTAGTGTCGTCACCGAAGGTGTGCCCCTAGTGACCCCAATATTGGTTGGGTACACACACATCGATGTAATGTACTAAATCAAAGTATTACTGTATTTCTGACACAGCGCCCTGACTCGCTCCGACGTGTCCGGCAAGAGGCACCTCTCGCTCGTCCTGGAGGGGCTGGAGTGGGAGGACGCGGACAGGGGAGGCAGGCTGGTCGGGGAGGAGGAGAAGTGGGACCGCAGGGTGGAGACCCTCGTTAGGTTCGTGGAAGTCTTCCGGCCGGCCCTGTCGTACCGGGTGACGAAGGAGACGTACCTGCCGTGGGACGGGGAGGTGTCAAAGATGGAGGCGACGGTGTCGGCCCTCAACTTTCTCTCGCTGGTGCCGGGGGAGCCTCAGTCCAGGAGGGGAAACGCGTTTCGGGTGACTTTTTAAGTACCTTAAATAGCCTTTTCAGAACACAAAGCGTGAAGTCGACAAAAAAAATCAGTAAATTAACGTTTTACATTAAATATAGTAATTTAAATATATGTAAATATAATAGTTTAAATATATCTAAAATAATAATTTATATATATGTAAATATAATAATTTATATATATGTAAATATAATAATTTATATACATGTAAATATAATAATTTAAATATATGTAAATATAATAATTTAAATATATGTAAATATAATAATTTAAATATATGTAAATATAATAATTTAAATATTTTCTGCTGCACGCCAGTCCATCTTGGCACAACACGCCTCGGCCGAGGAAGCGAAGAAGGCCCTGGATTCCCCCGACGAGACCGGGAGGTCCGGCCTGAACCTGGCGGTGCTGAGCGGGCAGGCGGAGAGAGCCGCGCGGCTGCTGGACGCCGGCGCGGACGTGGACCACCCGTACAGGAGCCGGCAGGCAAAGCTGAGGGTGGGCAAGGAGGAGGAGACCTACCTCATGTCCTGCCCCATCGCCGACGCGGTGGAGAGGGGAGATCTGGACATGGTCAGGTAAGAATTAAAGTTGATGGAATTTTTTCCCCCGAAAATAGTAGTAAAAAAATGTCTTTATGTACTGAAAAGTTGTAGAAAATGGAAAGACAGTTGCCTCAATTTCTCCCTCCCAGACTCCTGTTGCGCTACGCCGCCGACGTTTCCCTCTCTGGCTGCTCCGTCAGGGACTCCTCCGGCGTGGAGCGCCGCCGCTGCCTTTTCACCCTGGCGTCGGAGTCCGTCCTGTTGGACAGGAGGTCCAAGGAGAGGCGGGCCGTGCTCAGGGAGATGCTGACCGCAGGGGTCAGGAGTGACGTTCAGGTGAGCGAGCTGGAGGGTGGGTGGGAGGGAAAGCAACAGCAGCAGCAACATCAGTAACATGTACTATGACAACGACAACGACAGCAGCAGCAGTAACAGCAGTAACATGAGCAATGACAGCAAAAACAGCAGTAGCAGCAGCAACAGCAGTAACATAAACAATGACAACAGAAACAGCAGCAGCAGTAACACAAACTATAACAACGACAACAACAGCAGCAGCAGCAGGAACATAAACAATGATAACTTCTATATACGTAGTACTATTTCGCCTGATCTCCCTCCGCAGGACCCAATCAAGCGTCGCAACGCCCTGCACCTCGCCATCAACGGCTCCAGCGACCATGCGGACCAGGCCCTGGACCTGGAGATGATCTTGCTGCGGAGCGACGTCCGCGGCGTCTTCGCCAGAGACGTCAGAGGGCGGACGCCGCTGCACTACGCCTTCGTCAAGATGGGCAGGCACAGGGACGCCAGCAGAACGGACCCCATCGAGGTGTGAACGAAAGTTATTAATTTGTGCTTGCACTCACAGTCGTTTCCCTTTTTTTCTTTTTTTTTTAATTGCGTGACGCTTCTTCCCGGAAAATAAATTTATGGTATGCGATGTGTATGTAGTACAGGTATGTAGATAACTACATACCTTACGTAACGGAGTTTTCTTGTCATCTTGTCAGGTTTGCAGCATGCTGGTGGACAAGATGGGCGGCCGCGACGTCGACGCCAGGGACGCCTTCGGCTGCTCTGCGCTCCACTACGCCGCCCGGCGCGGCGCTACCGTCAGCTGCCTCTTGCTCATCAAGCACGGCGCGCAGGTCAGCCGCAACGCCGCCACCTTAACTAGTAGCGCGTTTGCCAAGTCAATCCTGTGCCACATCCTTGAATAATTTATTATAATAGGCGCAAGTAACAAGTCCTGTACCTCGTTACCTTTCCCATGCCCAGTTGGACGCCGAGGACGATCGCGGCAACACTGCCCTGGCGTACGCCGTCCTTGCGCGCCACGAGGGCTGCGCGCTGGCGCTCATGCAACAGGGCGCGCCGGTCGGGGTCTTGGTGCACCCGGAGGAAGGGGAGGAGGAGGAGGAGGAGTCGGGACGGACATTCGGGCTCGCCTCCTCCGAGAGGCCGGGGGAACAGAAGTGGAAGGCGGAGCCATTTTCCATCTTCCAGGTATTGGACGGTTGTTGAAATTTTTTGAAAGCTACTCAAGGTGTAATAATATCTTGCCATAACTAAAGTTGCCATAACCGATCATCGATTGTAATTAACAGCACAATTATCGATATCTTTTGCACACGTCATGTGATTTTTTTTTAATTTAGGGCGCCATCCAGCACAACTGGCTCGGTGTGGGCTACATGGCCCTGCAACGGCTGGAGGAGGAGAACAGCATGAACTACGCGGCCGCCGTCGAGGTGGCCATCAAGATGAAGAAGGTGCAGTTCGCCAAGACGCTCGTCGGGAAACAGGTGCGGCCGCATCACAAAGATTAGTAGAAATTTTTGATCAAACATATCAAAATACTAGTATTAATAGTACATACAACTATAATATACTATAACATACTATACAAAATTAAAAATTTTGCTCGTCTGTTATGTAGATCACGGCCGAAAAGCTGCGCGCGGCCGTCGGCCCTCGCGGGCGGACCCTGCTGGGCGCCCTGGCGGAGGAGTGCGGCCCAGAGGACTCCGGAGACCTCCAGCCGGACCTGGCGGAGATGCTGGCGGGATCGTCGGCCGGGCTGGACCCCGGGCAGGCGGACCTGGACGGGTCGGGGCCGCTGCACCACGCATGCGCCAGACACAACGACGTCCTGGTCGAATATCTGCTGAAGGGCTGCAGGGACTTCGAGGTCGACGTGCGGAAGGAGAACGGCCTTGGCATGACCCCCATGGCGTGTCTCTTTTGGAACTTTCAGGTATACAACTTCACTGTATAGTAAAAAGCTACGTATATAGTAAATTGTTGTTCTGATTACCAAATTAGATTTTTCTTTTTTAAATCACCTCCACCTTAGCAAAAAGCTCTATATACCTAGTAGACCGACCACCAATTTTTACAATGTTGAGGTCTACAAAGCTTTCGTAAAATTTCAAAAACTGCACTTCCCCTTGGCAGGATGTGCTCAGAAACCGTCGCCGCTTCGAGTTCTGCCTGGAGTTCGTCCTCGACGCCGGCGGCGACGCCGATGCCTCCATCCCCTGCAGGCCGCTCTCACACCTGCGCGGCGGCTTCGCTGTGGAGCGCCAGGAGGACAGACTTCCCTCTGGTGGCGGCGGGGACGCGCCGCCGATGGCCAAGACGACCCCGCTGATCGTGGCGGTGGCGCACATGGACGCCAAGACGGTGGAGAGGATGCTGAGGCAGGGATGCGACGTCAACAAGGCGGACGAGAAAGGGTGAGAGAGGAAGCTAAACTATCCCATCCTCTTGACACATACCTAGGTTGTACGTATAGGATTTCCCCCCCAAAAAATTACCACACTTCAGAAGATTGCTCCATTAACAAAGTTTGTCTGGGGAAGAAGTCTGTTGCAACTGATTTTTACCCAATCACGTGTACTCGTACTGTAGTAGGTACTAGCACAGTAGTACAGAACAGACTTTTTCCCAAATTGAAGTACGTATTATACGTAGTATAGGGGTTTTTTTGACATCCTGTATATTCTCTGATCAGAATGACTCCGTTGATGCACGCGGTGAAGGGCAACGACCTGGACGGGATGGTGCTGCAGCTGCTGTCGGCGGAGGGGAGGCCGATGGCTAGCGAGGAGGAGGTCAAGGAGAAGAGGAAGAGGCCGAGGATTGAGAACGACAAGGTGAGTAACACACACACATGAGCTAATCTAGCAGAATCACTCGCATCACCTTTTGTCTCCGGCCAAAAAGTTGGACCTGCACGCCGTCGACTACTCCGGGTGCAGTGTCCTCCACCACCTGGCCGAGCTGGCGCCCGGGATGACCTACGACAACGCGGAAATGGCACGGCACCTGCTGGCGCTCGGCGCCGACGCCGGCGTCGCCGCCTGGGACGGGCGCACGCCGCTGGAAGCGGCGGCGGACGCCGGCGCGTGGCGCGTGGCTAGGGCGCTGGCGGCGCACGCCGGTGCTGAGGCGCCGAGGAGGTCGGAGTCCGTCCCGCCGACGTCGTTGTTGTCGTCGGACGACTGGGAGGACGAGTTCCCGTACGACGTGGGCGCGGACGCCAAAGAGATGCTCAGGCAGCTGGAGTTGGAGGCGGAGAGGAAGAGGAGGAAAGATGGGCGGGTAAAGGCAAGAAGGTACCAACACTCGTACACATGTGTCGAATTGGACTATAGTAAACTTTTTTGAATGATGTAGAAAAATGCAGTTGGTAAACATGATTTTTTTTCTTTCCAATCACCGTGATAGTGTCATGTTCAACGGACTGGAAGACGACGAAGGAGACAGTGAGGAAGAGGGCGGTGGATCGCTTGAGTTCGAAGAGAAGGTCCCCAAGGGCTGCATTGTAAGAGATGGGCAGCTCCACGGCGGATTCGCCGTCCTCATGACCAAGGTGGACGTCAACGCCGGACCATGGGGACTCTACAACTTCTACAGGATGCAGGTCGCTCGCGGCTGAGGTTTATACCTGACCAATTTGGACGACTTCCTGTACCTGCCCACCTTGCAGATCTGGAAGGAGAGGCGCAAGGACCTCTGGATCCTGTTCACGAACTGGGGTCGCGTCGGCGCCAGCGACCCGGGCCAGTACCAGAACACCCCGTTTGCCGCCGCGGCCGCCGCGGAGGAGGAGTTCAGGAAGATCTTCAGGAGCAAGTCCGGCAACGACTGGGAGGACAGGGACGACTTCGTGGAGCAGCGCAAAAAGTACCGGCTGGTCAAGGTGGAGCACCTCCGGAGGGTGACGAAGGAGGAGGTGGAGTTCGACCTGGAGACGGACGCCGCGCCATCGAGGTTACCCGCGTGCACACAGCTATATACTTACAGTCAAACTCGCTTATAAATGGGAAACAAATCGGTTGACTGCATGGAAATCCTGCTTAAATGGGGGCACATTGCAAAAACTGTTGGAAACAAGCTAGTACTGTACTTAATAAGTGGGAAGATTTGTTTGGTCCAAGAAAAAAAATAATACAGTGTACCATTTTTTTATCCGACTTTCAGGCTCCCCTCAGAGGTGCAGGAGCTGCTGGCCGACCTGGCCAACGTGGGCGTGTATGCCGAGGCCTACCGCGAGCTGGGCTCGGACTCGGGGGTGGCGCCGTTCGGTCGCATCGGCCGCCAGTCGGCAGAGGAGGCCAGGGCCGTGTTGCGGGAGCTGCTGCCCCACGTCAGGGACAAGGAGGCCATAGACGAGAAGACCAGGAACGCCTTCTTCCAGGGCAAGGAAGGCTACAAGGTGAGTCGGGGAGCAGGGAGACGTGAACACACAAAAAAGAGTGTCCTGGTCCACACTATGTTGAGAGAATTGATTTTGGTGGGGTTGGCAGTTAATGATCATGACGAAGATGGGCGTGGGGACTGTTAACATTGACAGCTTCCAGTGGGGCACCTGGTGCTAAGTTTCCAGAAGTGGGCCAACTGGTGCTAATTGTACCCTAACGGTGTGCGCCAAAAAGTGTCTGGTTCTATCAATTTTTGCACAAGAGCCAGTTTAACCACTAAAACTATGGGTTTCACCCCCAAACTGTAGTAGGTAGTACGTATGAGAATGCACTACCTACTAGGTACAGCGGAATGTCTCGATTTTGTAAGCCTTTGTACAGATTTTTCTGTTTGCCAACTTTTCCAGTATTCCTTTTCTAGACCTTTTGGATTTAGTCATGGAAGTGTCGGACCTGGAAAGGAAACTTTCTTTTCTCTGTTTTTGTGTGACCTTTGTGTGGTTGAAAAAATCGTCGTTTTTACTAAAGTACCACTTTATTCCTGTAAGATGTACCTACTAGTACAACGCAGAAAAAAAACCTCTGACATTACCTGGCTCAAGCATCGAGAGTCTCTCGTTTTCTCACCCCCATGTTTCCCAGCATAGTCCTCAGCTCGTCCGGCACGAAGTCCAAGATCATGTTGTGCCTCGCCCCGTAATGCACGACCATGTTCTGCCTGTTGCCGGAAACGTGGTCGCAGAGAGGACACTCCAGGCCCCTGTCCAGACGCCTCCTTATCTCGGAGCTAAAGTGAGAGATGGCAAGGTGTTGCTTGAAGGAGCTCAGGTTGCGCCGTCCTTGGTGGCACACTGGGCAAACGATGGTCCCCTTCCCCCCGGCCCTCGGGTCCGATGAGGCCGGCTTCTGAGTCCCTGTCCCTGGCGCCGTCATGGCAGGGCTCCTCCCGCAACCACTCGGTGACATCCGGGTGGGGCTCGACCTCCTCGCCTCACTCGTTGCCAAAGGCCACCCAGAGGTGGGAGGAGAGCAGTCCGGTCTTAGGCCCGGTGCGGGACACAAACCCTGTGGCCTTGCCACTCCCATGTTCTCCAGCATGGCCCTCAGGTGGTCCGGGACAAAGTCCAGGATCATGTTGTGGGTCGACGCGTAGTGGATGACCTTCTTCTCCTCACTGGCAAAGACGCTGCGGCAGACGGGGCACTTCCTGCCCTTGCCCAGCAGGTCCCTCACCGCCTCGTAGAAGTGGGTCTCCGCGAGGTGCCTCTTGAAGAGGCACGTGCCGCGGATCTCCCTGTGGCAGACCGGGCACGTGGCGGCGGTCCTTGTGCTGCCTTCCTGCCCCTCCGTCCTGGTCACGCATCCTGGTGGACTCGACGTCGGTGAAGAGGCGAGAGTTGAAGAAGGAGGTTCCCCTGTGGCTCCGTCACTCTCCGGCGTTGGCAGCCAGCCCGTCTTCGTCAGGTCCACGTGCCTTCTGTACCTTTCGGGCAGGTACCTCAGGACCTTCCTGTGGCGACATCCCACGTGGACGACGAACGCGGACCTGCCAACCACTCTCCTCTTGCAGAACGTGCAGTGGTAGCAACCCCTGTTCTCCTCCCTCCCAGGAATCTCGCAACTTCCCAGGTAGTCTTTCTCGATGTTGGATCGGAAGTGGCTCCTCGACAGGTGGCACAGGAGGCGAGTTTTCAGGACAAACGACTTCGGGCACAAGAGGCACCTCAATCCTGGCAGCGCCTTGCTGGCCCCCTCGGGCAGGACATCCGGATCTGGCAGGAAGCGCAGAACCTTCTGGTGGGTCCCTCCCACGTGGCTCACCATGGCACTCCTGCTCACGGAGCGAAAGTCCCCGCAGATGGGACACGCGAAGAGGGTCGTGAGGCCGACTCCTGGCCTCTGCAGGACCGCCGGGGGGAAGGCCCTGATGATGTTGTCCCTGAAATGCTCCCGAGATAGGTGGCAGAGAGTGTCCGAAAAGGATTCCTGAATTGCTGGGCAAAAAACACACCTGTACGTTGACGTACCAATCTTGAATTCCTGTGCAATTTTCCAGACTGCCTCTGGATCTTCTTCCTCGCTACTAGTACGTGGACTCTCGAGAGGGCTGTCTGACATGTCTGTTGCGTCTGCAACTGAATCTGGAGTAGAGGTGGCTGTGGAGTCAACAGAAGTAGTGTTGGTGTCGTCACCATTGACCAAGATCATGATGCATGCTTCTTTTATGCCAGCATCCTTAGGCTTCAACTTGCTTGACTCTCTGGCTGTAGGAGCTTCAAGAGGGTCCTTGGACGTGTCTGTTGCGTCTGCTACTGAACTTGGAATAGAGGTGACCATGGAGTCAACAAAGATAGTGCTGTCTTCATTTGCCACTGCCATGTAGTCTGCTTCCACCAATTCCTGCTGAGAGCCAAGGGGAGACTCCTCCCATGGCTGCTCAGATCCTCGGACTTCAGTTAGCTTTTTGATTGACAGACTCTGATCACGTCCCGTATCTCTTCCCAGCATCCTGAGCAGATCCGTCAGGCCGACCTTTTCTTCTTCATTCACGGCCACTTCTCCTGCTGTTGACAGCACCAGCATCTTCTCCACGGTTCCCACCTCAAAGTCTGGCAGGAAGACAACACTGTCGGCATAGGGATTGGACTCCGTCAGGGCCCGCTTGAGCACTGGAGACCACTGGACCAACAAGAGCTTGCTCCAGGCTACAGTTGTGCCTCCGTGACAGATTAGATGGACATCCCTATGGAGGTCCTCAGAGTAGGCTTCCTGCAGCCATTGGCCCACCAGCTCTTGTTGTGAATGACTGAGCTTCATGGTACCTACAAAAATATAAGATAAATTGAGATGAAATAAGGACAAATAAGACCCAGAG
>JAAUYM010020895.1_pt1 | contig 14039 bp, 18 predicted proteins | sample 7278001 | NCBI WGS metagenome assembly JAAUYM01 (sample SAMN14350224, study PRJNA611818) | marine sediment metagenome | isolation source: surface marine sediment (1.8m) | place: French Polynesia: Moorea | collected 2018-08
ACGCCCCAAACAGCACCCCCCGGCCCCCCCCCCAACACACCCCACCGGGGCGCGGGGGCGCGCCCCTCACGCACACAAGCACAGACACCACATCACACACACTGCTGCTTCAAAGGGAGGTAGGGTTGACGACAGGACATCAGCCACTGGATCCAAAAAGGACTGCACTTTTTTTTTCCTCTCACCACGTGAGATCAGCTATGTTTCAAGGATCATCTTTCATTCATAGTAGTACAAAAAAAAAAAGCAATACGAGACAAAAACATTGTCTTTGCAACGACGCCTTTGCAATAATGAGCACAAACTTTGCATGAAAGTGAGAAGGAAAGGGGTCAAACTTTGGACAAACTCCCGTTTTTTTACTCACCATGCCAAAAAGCTTATTCTTCCTGAAAAAAAATCTTTATCTATTCCTCCCTTCCAGAGCTGGAGCCAAATGCTGGACCACGCACTGATAAGAAACAGAGCTTTTTTAACTCAGTGAGCACCAGTGTTGCCAACTAGCAGCCAGAAAAATGTGACAAATTTTTCAGCTAAATCTGCCAGATTTTTGTAGTGCGATCCTAGTTTCTGTTATACAAAATTTGGCATGTCAAATACTGTATAGTAGTACAGTCAATATACCAAAGAGTACCGTAAATAAATTCCAAAGTTTAAAGAAATGAAAATATTCCAGACCCGTGGTTATTAGCTGTAGAAAATGCCAGTTGGTAACTCTGATGAGCACTTGGCACTCACTACCTTAAGTAGGTAGATGTTTGTAATCTACGGTAACATCACGAAGGCTACGATGAGTCTATGTACCTCCTTTCGCAAAGCTCCTTTTATAGCAGAGATTAAAGCAGCTTTTTTTCATAACGATGCAGCCCCCATCAAGTGGTTTAGCCCCTCTCTTGAGAGACTTCGAACATTACTAATTACGTGGCACATCCAATCGTGCCTAGTACAACTAGCTTCATAGCTTCATAGTTGTCGAGCACAAACATAGCATGGCGTAGAATGAAGTTTACATCCTTAAATGGTTCAGGGTTAAAAATCCAAAAGCATTCCTATGTGCGTGCAGCAAACAGAGCCCTTTTTGCTGCCAATTCATTCATTCACTTCCTCATTTCGGACGACTTTAGCAGAGTGGCGGATAAAGGTGTTTGTACAGACGAAAGAGGAGAGGAAGAAGAAGGGAAGGCTTTCTTTTGGCGCTTTGTCCACCAGCAACAACGTCCACAAGATCCCTCCGCCAGAGAAGAGCAAAGAGGAGAGGCAAAAGGAAAAGCTGCAGGTGGAAATGTACTCAAAGAAGGAGGATTTGGTAGGACAAAAGTGGCCCCAGCTGTTTGTTTTTAGTCAGGAGGAGGAAGAAAATCTTGTTTGCGCTTCTCTTCCTTTCCCTCCGCTGCTAAGAAGCAGAAAAAAGGGTTCCTCTTGGGTGTGCTATACAGTACCACTTGGATCTGGATGCTTCTCTGTCGTCTAGCACGTACGTAGTAGTGGAAAGCAGCAGGGTGGAGAAATTGTGGTTGGGAGACAGTGTCGACTTAACTTTCCGCATTGCTTATTTTTGTGAAAACTAGTATTGAACGTGCTGGATTTTGTAGATCAGAAAGATGAGCACATCTCACTAACTGTTGGCTAGTTAGTTACACCTTGCACTATTGACCATCGGGTATGCTTATCTCTGTAAAGAGCTGTAAGCAAATTTATAAATGATTTCACATGGTCTTCCAAGGTTGCTGTACTACAAGATACTTTCAGTAGATGTAAAGCCATATAAGGAGTTTCATACTTAAAGAGATATGAGAGATACATACTACCTATTCCTGTCGAATCCGTTTAACTAGAGCAGGAAATCTTTTTTCCACACGTCCGGGATTCCCGTACATCTAAACAAAAAAGTACAAGGTACAAAAATGATTCTCTGGCTGTCTCCCCCCTAAAAATGTCTTGCCTTGCACGTATTCGATTACCACTTAAGCAGGTTCAACTGTTTATACGTAATATCCTCTCTTGAGCATCTAAAACCGTCTATCCACACCCGCCCGATCCACGGGGAGGAGGAGGGTTGTCCGGATCACTTCAGGTGCGTCTGCGTGGATGGCAACGTAACAACCAGCCCGGCTAGCTCAGTCGGTAGAGCACGAGACTCTTAATCTCGGGGTCGTAAGATCGAGCGTTACGTTGGGCGAGCTAATTTTTTTTGTGCATTAATATTTTTTTTTTCGACACAACATGCCGCTAAAGTAGTTTTTTTAGTTAGTCAGGTGCAGGAGAGTGATTGAGAAATGATGGAAGATCACTGAGAAAAACATGAGAGGATGTGACAAATATACAGAAGACATTTTTTTAAAGTTATACATAATATCATTGGATATTTTTTTGGCCCATCACAGAACGCAATGGGAGTTGCACTTTTCGTCAGAAATAGGACGTGAGTCACCCACACGTGCGCGAGGGGGGGGGGGGAGGAGAGCCGAGTGATATTTTAACATTTGTTTAATGTCAGGTCGAACGGAGCACTTGTTTTTTTTTCTCCACTCCTCCTGGAAGGTGGTGGAAGCGTCGGAGACGTTGCAAACATCGAGTCAAGACCCACACTTACCCATTATTTTTTGGGGGGAAAATGCTTTTATTCTTCAATGTTTCTTTTTTCAAAGATTTATAGTCTAAATTAACACTAATTTAGACGATAAGCAGAGAAAAAACGTTGTCCCTGCGATGAGTCAGCCTCTGGAGTCACGCGACGGCACAGGAACACCTGTAAAGTGTTCCTGTGCCCGTTCGCTCAGTTTCAGGTACTTAAGACCCCCTCCCCGCACCGACAGGGCAGCTTTTACGACGACCTTTATCTCCACAAGCCAGCGACAGCAAAGAATCAGCGCAGAAAAGAGGCAAAGATCGAAGCCAAGAAGTCGAGTTTGAGAGCTACTTATACCACTTTGTTAAAAGTCAGAGGAGAACTTCAACAGCAACATGGCGACCAAGTGGGGGATCGTCGGCACCGGCAAGATCGCCAGCGACTTCGCCAACGCCCTGAGCACCCTGCCGGGGGAGAACCACGCGGTGGTGGCCGTGGCCGCCAGGAAGGCCGACGTGGCCAAGAAGTTCGCCCAGCGATTCCTGGCCGCGGCGGACAGGGAGGCCCCCTCGTGCAAGACCTACGGCAGCTTCCAGGAGCTGGCCAAGGACCCGGAGGTGCAGGTGGCCTACGTCGGCGTCGTCACGCCGGCGCACGCCAGGATTGTCAAGATGATGCTTAACCATGGTCAGTTTCAGTGTGCTGCTGCTAAAGCAAGTAAGTAATCTTGTGGCAAACCTTTATATGTCTTTCCTCAACTTGCAGGCAAGCACGTCCTGTGCGAGACCCCGCTGACGCTGACGTCCACCCAGGCGACGAGCGTGGTGGAGCTGGCCAGGAAGAAGAAGCTCTTTCTGATGGAGGCCGTGTGGACGAGGTTCCTCCCGGCGCACGGGAAGGCCGTCGCCATGATGAAGAAGGGCAGGATCGGAAAAGTGAGACCATTTCAGACATTTATCTACATACATGTTAAATTACCACAACACGATGTTTCCCGTATTTTTGTCATGCAGCCGAAGAACGTGACCATGACCCTGGGCGTGTCAGGGAGGAACCATCCGGGCAAGAGGTCGGCGCAGAAGAGGCTCGGGGGCGGGACCGTGCTGGACTACGGGTCGAGGTGCGCCCACATGGCCATGGTGGCGTTCGGGGGTGAAAAACCGGAAAAGGTGCGGAGCAAAAGGCCTGCTGTCCCAAATTTCCCACATTTTATACGTTAATGTGTCGCCGTTATTGCAACAGATTGTGGCCACCCGCACCGGCCTGACTGAGGACGGCGCCGACCTGGGAGCGTCCGTGTCCATGCTCTTCTCCGACGGCCGCGTCGCCAGCTTCGTCACCGACCTCAGGGTGGACCTGCCCTGCAGCGCGGCCATCGCCGGCACCGAGGGGACCATCGAGGTATAAAGCTGTTAGAGGGCCCTGGCTCCTCAAGTCGGAGTTCCTCCAACCGTTTCCCCAAATTATAGTGTCAAATTACTTGGTTTTTTGTTAGCTCGGACCGAGGTTCTTCGCCGCCACCGACGTGAGCCTGTACAAGCGCGGCAGGCTGGTGAAGAAGTTCTCCTTCCCGCTGCCCGGAGAGGAAGAGGAGGAGGAGGAGGAGGAGGCGGCAGGAGGAGAAGAGGAGAAGAAGAAGGGAGGGAGGAAGCCCAGGAGGAACTTCAACAACTTCAACGCGGTCGGACTCGTGTACCAGGTGGGGTTCTGGATTTTTTTTTTGAGGACGTTATACAAACAATTTTTTTTAACAAAAATCTTTGTTTTCTTCCCAAAAAAGGCCGATGAGGTTCGCCGCTGCCTGAAGAAGGGTCTGACCGAGTCGTCGTCGATGCCGCTGGACGAGTCGCTGGCCGTGGCGCAGATTGTGGAGGAGATCTCCAAGCAGGTCGGGGTCAACTACGAGGAGGTGGCCAAAAAGGCGGAGGAGGAGGATTGAGAAGAACAGATGGAAGGAGAAAGAAGAAGAACAGAATTTTTTTGTGTTCAATTTTCTTGTGTGACATTTTGATTTTCATTTAAATCTAATGTAAGTTTTTTTTTTATATAGAGAGACATGTTGTTGTAACTTTAAGTGTGCCTCCGAGTGTTTCCCAAATAAATCTTGTTAACACGTGTGAAATTATGGAAGAAAGTCCACACTATTGATAGGAGGCGTCTGTGACGGGAAGGCGAGCAAACAGTCTTTCTTTCACCTCCTCCCCAGTCAATCAGACCTCAGCATCACTCACAGGAGAAGAAATATGCGTAGTCAGTGTTATTATACCACTAGCATCATCGCAAGAGGGATGAGGATCAGAAAACAGGGGGAGGGGAAGGAGGAGAGGGGAGAAAAGGTGGCCATTTCTCATTGTTAACCTCCTCCTTCCCTTCTCTCCTCCTCGTCTCCCCTCTCTCCTCCTCACTAAATTGAATTGGGGCTAGGCGATGTAAACACATTTCCGCATCTACCCACACATGAAAATGAGAGAGAGGAGAGAGAGAGAGAAAGATGGAAGCAGAAGAGAAAAGAAGAAGACTCATTTTTCATTGCGGCTTTCCTCCCCCTTCTCTCTCTCTGCTCCTTTCCTTTTTTTGCTTTTCCAAAACCCCTTTTGTTCTGGGCGTCGGGGAGAAAGATGTTTGTTTTGCCGTGGCTGGATCGGAGGAGGAGGAGGAGGAGGAGGAGGAGGAGGAGGAGGAGTAGGAGGGGGAAAGGGACAGGGCCAAAATGTTGGAGTCGGCGCTTTTTTTTTCTTCTCTTTCGCCAAATGATCTCCAAACAAAAGTGGTGAAACCTTTCTTAATCAACCCTTTCAGGGTGCCTCACAGGTGTCAAAGAGGATGACTCAGCTAATCCTCTTTTTTTTGTATTATCCGCTTGCGGCACTGGAGTTCCCGCACCAACGTCCATATAAATTCGTCTGCTCCACTACACAGCACAGAGAGACCTTCTTCAAGCGTTGTCTTGCGCGTGCGTGTGACTAACTGATTAAGTCTACTGTTGATCTGGGAAATGGAGCGTCGGAGAGTGGTGGCCGCCTCCATCGTCGTCCTCTACTGCTGCGGTCTCTCCTGCTGCAAAAGGTGGATTTGGTGCAAACAATTTTCCAGACATGCATCACTCATACGTTGAATTCACATTTTTGTCCGTAGTAGTAGCGCAGGAGAGTTCACAGGAGGAGGAAGTCCAGAGAAACTTCCAGAGCCGGCAGCTTCTCCCAGGTGAGAGGGGAAAAAAAGGATGTTAATTACCTCAGTCTGACTACGTACTTGCATGAGACATTTTTTTAGACACTTTCTGAGCACGGGAGACTGGAAGGAGGACGGCGGCGACTGCCTGGTGCTGGAATCCGACATCTGGTGGCCCCAGGAGGAGGAGGAGGAGGAGGAGAGGAGCGACTCCGACTTCAGTTTGAGACATTTGCGGGTACTTTGTGTTTTGGTGTCTCTTGGAGGCCCAGGAGGCACACATTTTAACGTACAAAATTTTCCAATTGCAAACTTGCGTTTCAGCGGAAGCCCAAGATTAATTATGCTGCCTGTGGTCGCACCATGTACGACGACGACGGCGACGGCGACGGCGACGACAATGACGACGACCAGGATGAGGACGAGGAGTCCCGCATCGTGGGCGGGAGGAGGGCGGACCCGCACTCGCACCCGTGGGCGGCGGCGCTCAAGCTCAACTTCGGGCTGCACTTCTGCGGCGGGTCCGTCATCAACAGAAAGGCAATAATATGTCTGTATAAAAGTAATTGCATTTTTTGATAATTTTTTTTTGTCCTTGTCCAGTTTGTACTGACTGCCGCTCACTGCGTTGCCTGGGGCCGCGGGGCCCTCAACACCACCGTCCACTTGGGGGCGCACCACCTGTCGGGGGAGGAGGAGGAAGGGAGGAAGGGAGCCCAGGTCGTCCGAAGGGTGCGCCGGCTCAAGATGCACATCGACTACGACGCCATCACCACCGACTACGACGTGGCCCTCATTGAGCTGGACCGGCCGGTGCGCTTCGGGGAGCGGGTCAGGCCCGTCTGCATGCCGGAGGAGGAGGAGGCGGAAGAGACGGAGGAGGAGGACTACTACGCCGGCAGGGCGGCCACGGTGTCTGGGTGGGGCGACACGACCTCCGGCGGCGCCGGCAGCGACGTACTCAGGGAGGTGACGGTCAGGGTGGTGGCGCAGGCGGAGTGCAGGCGCAGGTACGGAGGGGAGGAGCAGGTGACGGACAGGATGCTGTGCGCGGGCGACAGGCGCGGCGGCAGGGACGCCTGCCAGGGAGACAGCGGAGGACCGCTTGTGCTCAGGGTGAGACAGCACCTACTATCTATCTATATAATTTTTTATTAAATGGTACATGTATTTTGGAGCCAAGTTTCAAATAGTGCATGTAGTTTCTAGTCCAACAATTAACGTAGTACAGCAATGCAAGCTGCGCAATGCGGAGAGCAAAATCATCTTCCTCTCCCCTCCTCCCTTCACTGATTGTTGTTGCATCCATTGACCCCCATCTCTCTCTCCTCCATTCTCTCTTTCTCCTCTGCCTCCCCAGAGCCCCGACAGCCATCTGTGGACCCAAGTGGGCATCGTTTCCTGGGGCCGCGGCTGCGCACTCCCCGAGTTCCCCGGGGTCTACACCAGGGTGGACGCCTTTCGGGATTGGATCAGACGCCACAGCAAGTCGTAGAAGAAGAAAGGCGATTCGCGATATAGACCAAACCTCCATCCCAAATCATCTCTTATTCATAGAAGTGATGCTTTGATGCTTGATGGCTAATTGATGAGCACGCGAAAGCCATCAATTTGTTTCCCCATGTTTCCTGTCAGCTCGATTTCACATGCATGCTAGAATGTTATGTGCCACTTATGCAGTAGGTTGTAGAGTTGCGTCATAGCAAATTTTATAATTTTAGGCACTCAGCTAAACCGTGGACTCGAGACAAATGTGCCGTTCGTAGGATGCGCAAACTGCTGACTGTCAAGCAAGTCCGTTTATTTAAGTCAGGAAAAAAAAGGGAGACTTGTTTTTGTCGCCCCCCCCCCAAAAAAAAACTGGTGGCGAGACTGTCACACCACCTTTTTGTCTCTTATCTTAATTGAATCCGAGAAGGGGGAGTCAACGCCGACAGAAAAGAAAGAGAAAGAGAAAGAAAGAAAGCTTATCGGCAACGAGGAGAAGAGAGTTCTACCCTCTATACCCGGCCTCCCTTCTCCACACTCTCTCAAAGTCCTCTCTTCCCCCCTCCCTCCAAAAAAAAATGTCCTCCTTCTCTCTCCTTCTCCTTACGTCGGTAATGAGGCTCCAATTTTCTTTGAGGAGGGGGGGGGGAAGGGGGCGGGGAAGAAGAAAGAAGAAATGATCCTCATGACCTGAAATCAATGTTTGAGATAGCGCCGCCGTTGCCGCCGCCGCTTGGCGTCTTAGCAGAAAGCAGTCTGTGGTTTTAGGAGCCCGTCGGAGATGTCGTACGTGCTTATCTGAAATATTGGCTCTGACGTCTACTACGTAAGTACGTACTTGAATAGGTCGTCACAGTGGAATTTTCTCCAATTTTGCTTGCGATCTGCAAAACCAAATGTCTATTTTTTTTTTTTTTAGGTTCACACATGTGTGGCAAAAAATAACATTACCTCCTTGGCTGGCAATATCTCCTACTACATCCAAAGCAGGGTTTTTTTTGCCACAGTGGCACAGTTGAAGAAAAAGAAGTCTCTCATTCCACTCCTTTTCTTCCTTCCTCCTTCTCTCTCCCTCTTTGGGTGACTGTCTCGGATTAGGCAAACGACTTGGAGCACGAATGCCATTAAGCCACGGTCCTCTCCTCTTCTTGTACATTTGCGTTGCTCCTTGGCGTTTAAAGCAACTCCAAACCTCAAAATCCAAAGTCTGTTGTACTACGCAATCAAAAGGCGCCAACAGCCCCACCAGAATTTCAAATCGGGCAATACCATACACAGCAAAAATAAAGAAAGCCCTGGCTTCCATGTTCCTTTTTTTTTCGCTTTGCTGTTTGCTGTCTCATAAACTTGTGTTTCCTCCCTCTCTTGTTGGCCAAAAATTACGGGGGATTTTTGGGTCAGCGGAACCCCACAGCCCAAAAAGTCGTGTCTCATCAAGGGGGAGAGGGGAGAAAAAGAAGTGTCGTCGGTGGTCATCCCTTTTTTCTTCTTCTTCCTCACCATCCACAACCTCCTTATGGTACCAAAGGCTCTTTCTCTTCTTTTCCTCCCCCCTTTCTCCAATGAGGTGTGAAATCCAGGGGGATTTAGACCCCCCTCTCCAGGTGTTGAGGGTGGTCAAGAAGAAAAAAAGAGTTTGAGTGCCAAATCTAACAAGTCATCTAACTTTCCTGTATTTAAAAGTAAAGAAAAAAGCATAGATGCAATTTTTCCACATTTGCAACTGACAAACTTTTCCCAAGGGCAGGAGAGATAAAGGGATTTCTTTTTTTCGGGATTGGGTCTCTCACCCTCACTTTCTCCTTCTGTTGCCCTCGGGGATAAAAGAGATGTGTCTTCGGAGGCAGCAGCAGTCACGACCCAGATTACCTCTCTGCATCATGTCACACCCTCGGAAAGGAGGAGGAGGAGGAGGAGGAAGAGAGAAACCATTTACTCTGACCGCCTGTGACTCGACTGCGAAATGGCCCTTTTCCCTCCCTCTTCAAGATGGCGGGGAAAAAGTTTCCCCGGGGGGGGGGAGGGGGGGGGGAAGAGGAATGAAAAAGAAAAGGGGCAAGGCCTCTCCTTCGGGTCCCACCGATATTTCCAACTATTCGTCGGAATGACCAAAAAGGCTTTTAAAAAACTATCGAACTTTTTCGACCTTACGATTACTGTTTGCCTAGATAAAAAAAATTGTAAGGCAGAAATTTTGAGCTGGGCACTCCAAAAGAGTTTCCCAAAATGTCAGTTAAGCTCCTGCCTTTGCACCACTGTCCTAGTGTTCTAGTTTAGTAGGCGAGTATATCTTGCACAAAGCGTCGTACAATTTGCATAGTGAAATGGGGGTGGGTGAGTCGGTGGGAAGGAAAGAAAGAGTTTTCTGGTGTAATTGCAGCTGGAAAAGAAAGGAAAAAAAAGTCTCCTTAAGATGTCCCTACCACTTTGATAGTGAGCTGAAGCATATTTTGTGCACGTTAGCTATCTGCAAAGGCAAACTTGATGTTGGATATCTTGTCGGGCTAGACTTGAGATGTAAGTAGGACGGCTGAGATTACATAGTAATTGGCAGAAAAAAACATTAAAAATACACGTATTTTCTGTCACTGTTTTGGCTACAAGTTCTTTTCGGGGCACCGCCTTCATTTCATGGCTTTTTCCATTTCCACTCTTCTTACCCAATTTGCTTCTTGGGTATATCCTCAAAAACTTTCTAAGCCTCCTTCCTCCTCCCTTTTTACTTTATCCTCTAATGCCTTTGCATCCTAATAGACCCTTCTTCTCTTTCTTGCCATCTCAGAAAGAGCCTCTGAAAGAGAGGCAAGCTTCCTTCTCCTCTCTTTTTTTTGCAAAAACATCGTTAGCGCTGAAATAATTTCGTGTCAAAGGGCTTCCTTGGGAACAGCCCCCCACTACTAGTCCCTTTCCTCCTCCTCCTCCTTCTTCTTCTTCCCGTGACACATAGACAGCGGGGCAAACGAGAACCCATCTTTCTCTCCCCAAAACCCTGTCTCTCCAAGAAAAGATAGCAGTGGCCGACCTGAGCAAAGAAAATACATAGAAAAGCAAGTGCCCAAAAGCAACCAATCATGCAAAAAATCACACGCCAATAAGTGACGCATTGCATGAAAACAAGTCAAGCAAAAAAACCCAGCATCTTGCGCATCCTCAAAACTTCCTTGGAGTTTTCAATCTAGGGCAAAGTTTTCCTCGGTGTCTCCTACTAGGTAGGTGACTTCGACGTTGGTCTCCTCGGCTTGGGTTGCGCTGCTGTCTTTGCAGCTACTACCTAGTGTACAAGAGAGAAAGATAGAGAAGGAAAGGAGTGGAAGTTCTTCTCTGCCTCTCCCTCCGTTCGCCCATGACTGGGAGGGGAAAATTCAATTAAGGCTCGAATACACCGGTCTTATATGGCTCCCACCGCTCTACTACTGCTCTTCTTCTCCCTCTTTCTCTCCTCCACCCTTCTTCTGTCTTTGTATCTCTTACCTTTCTCTGCTCTCTTTCTTGGGTCCTCTTTTTTGCAAAACCTTCCGGCAGAAGTCAAAAATGTTTTTTTTACCCCTAATCGAAGAAAGAAGAGACATCAGAATTTGTGCAGTGTGTTCGACAGAGACAAAAAGATCAGTGTGGGTGGCTGCATCAGATGAGGGAGAGGAAATCTCTTTAGCGGAACATCTTTGCATGCAAAATACGTGATTATACAGTACTTTTTTCTTCCCTTCTTCTTCCTTCCTCTTTCTTCCCCTCCCTACCCCTTGGGATGCGCAGCAGGTTGGATAATGCAGCAGCAGCAGCAGAAAACTGCTAGTAAGGAAGTGACAATCGCCCTTCTGGGATCTCTTCCTTCCTAGCGGATGATGGTTTTTGGTGGAAGAGGATGAAGGGAAGGAGAGTAAACCTTTTTTTTCAGTGCATGCGAAAGAGAGAAACAAAAAAGCTTTCACACAAATGTAACACCTCGTCTCAACTGGGTTTGGGTGTTGCCCAAAGATACCATGAATATGAGCAGATTTGCTTGGCATTGTACGTACGTACAATTGTAAATTATAAATTATGCTTTTGTCCTAAATTATTCTTGTAGACTACTTTTTCAAAAGAAAAACACCATCAGAATTGTCTCAAAAAGGTCTTTGACAGGTTGGCAGCAAAAAAACTGTGGGTTTACAACTAGGCGAGTTTCTCTGAGATCGTAAAAGAGGCGGGGGGAGAGAGTCCGGGAGACGGTGAGAAGTGGAAGAGGGAAGGAGAGAGTGAGATGTGTGAAATGGAAGCTCTCTTTTTTTTTGTCCTTCGAGCTGCTTTGTATTCCGAGTGTAGTATCTCCTTCAAAAGAAAGGAGCCTCCATCCACCTTTTTCTTGGTCTTTGCGCTCCATCTGTCTTTGCTGTTGAATGATATTTGAGCAACAGAAGAAGAAGAATTGGAAGGACGCAAACAGAGTCTCCAAAGTGGGCACCCAATATTATGTGTGTGTTCGGACCATTAAACCTCTTTGTGTGTGCAATGAAGCACCTTTCCTCTTTTCTCTCTCTCTCTCTGCGAGACAGATTGGAAGATTGGGAGGGAGAGAAGAGGAGGAGGGGAAAAGCCAATCTCATTGATTCCCTTTTGGAGGCGTGAGGTGGATTCACATCGGAGGTCGTGGGGAGGGAGGAGGGAAGGAGGGAGAAGATGAACGGAGAGAGAGAAGAGAGAGAGCTCTTTGTTGTTCTCCCCTGTGATTCGACAACGAAACGGCATTTAGCTCTTGCCATTCTACATTGTACCATACCTACTATGCCAACGAGAAAGAAAGAAGAGCACATGGAAGCGAAAAGAAAAGAAAAGTCACATTGGTTGGTGCTCCTTTAATTATGGCAACACTTTCTTGTAATGCGTCTGACAAGGCCGTTCCTTATGCACACACACACAGTATATAAAGCAGAAACATCATCAAGATAGTACAAAAGCCATGCATTATTGATGTCTGACAAAGAACACTTAGGACTTAGGAGCCTCTCTCCCTCCCTCTCCCATTGTACGTAGAATGGAAAAAGGTGCCATATTTGCAAAGATGGTCTTTATAGGGCACAAACCTGACAACAGGGTTTGTTTAACCACTCACTCTCTCTCCCTCTTTCTCTCCGCCCTGACTGTTTGGGTAAGTCAGGCTTGCTGACTTTCCTCGGCAGATGTTATCACTAATGCGCCAAGAATGGAGAGTGAAAAGAGAGGAGCAAATGAGGGGGCAAGAAAAAAGCAAAAGTCTTTACTTCTTCCCAAAGTGCAATCTGCACGGTACTTTAAAGAACTTTTTTGCTTCAGCATGTGGTAGCTTGAAGCTTGACCCGACTTATTTGATGTAATTCTGTTCGTAGAACTTGTACTACCAGTATTTACCGACCTCTGACCCCTCTCCCCTTCCCCTCAACCGTGCGCTGTGCTGCCATGCAAGACACTTCACCCACCTCCCTTCTCCTCCCTCTTGTCATGATCAAGATGTTATGAGGAGAATGAAGAGGAGGGAGGAGAAGGAGCAAGAGTAGAAAAACAACGTCCAGGAAGTGTCCATGAGGAGAAAGGTGGAGGAAAGAAGGAGAGTGAAGGAAGGGGGGAAAGAGGAGAGAAGAGAGATGGTGGATGGGAAAACAATATAGAAGCAGACACTACCAAGAGAGCCCTCCTCAATTCTGGATGAGGAGACGTGAATAAAACATTCTCAATTAGTCCTAAATGTGCGGCAAAATCCAGCACACAGTTGCAGGAAACGATAGCGTGGGATGAAAGTTTAAATTTCAGATCACCATCGTCTATGGGAAAAGAAAGAAACATGGTCAAAAAAAAAGAGACGGAGGGGGAGAGAGGGAGGGAGGGTGGAGGGAAAGTAATTGCTTTTTGAGAAAGAGGGAGGAGGGATAAGAAAAGAGAAAGGTGTATATCAGATATGGAGGAGGAGAAGAAAAGAATGACCAGAATTGAGACAGAGTGCAAAGGGGGGCATGGAAGCATTTGCTCTCCCTTTTGTCCCTTGCCTGCTCCATTGTTTGAGAAGAAAACTAGGAAAGAGAAAGAGAGAGAATTCCCAAAAACAAAAGAAGAAAAACCTTTAGCCACCGAATCACTTAGGCGCTCGTGTCCTTAAGACTACCTCCTCCTCCTCTGCCTTTAAAAATGCCCTCAGATAGAGGCACCTTTTCCCCCACAGCCACGCCTCTTCTCCCTCTTCCTCCTCCTCCTTCTTCTCCACCTCCTCCTCCTCTTCTCTGATGATGGAATTGACACACGTGACAACGGACCCTCTCCCTCTTTTCATTTTCGATATCATGCCCGGGTTGAGAGAGAGAGAGAGAAAGAGACAGGGTGAGAGGTGAGAAGAAAGGCCACGAGAGGAGGGAGGTTGAGGGGGCGTCTCCTCTCCATGGGGAAGAGACACCAACACGACATGAAACTTGACAGACCATCAAGTACGTTTCGCTTGACCATAGCCTAGCTAATCGATAAATCATCGGGAGGGGAAGAAAAATTGGGAGAAAACAAGTTTTTCTTTGGAAAACAAAATTCCTCTCCGCGCTTTTTTCTTTGAAGTCTGTAATAAAATAGGACTCTCGTGGCTAAAAAAAAAGGCAATTGCTCAAGACAATCTGCACTCCCCTTTCCACTCCTGAATCGATGCCTTAGATAGCGCGCACGTATTTGCAATGCCTCCTTCTTCTCCTCCTCCGCCTCCTCCTCCTCCTCCTCCTCCTCCCCCGCCTCCTCCACCACCTCCTTCTCCGTGAATGGGCAAATGACCTTAAGAGGTGGCCATTTTGATGATTAAATTGCTGCTCGCGGGCCTGGAGAGTGG
>JAAUYM010045073.1_pt1 | contig 14032 bp, 15 predicted proteins | sample 7278001 | NCBI WGS metagenome assembly JAAUYM01 (sample SAMN14350224, study PRJNA611818) | marine sediment metagenome | isolation source: surface marine sediment (1.8m) | place: French Polynesia: Moorea | collected 2018-08
CACGGTCGGGTCGTTCGTCTGCCAGTGTCCTGGGGGGACCACGGGAGACCCCGCCCGCCGGTGCGAAGGTGGCGCCAGGCGCACCTGCTCCGGGGACGCGGACTGCGCCGGCGGCGGCGCCGGCGCCGGAGAGACCTGCGTGGCCGGCGGGTGCGTCTGCCGGAGGGGCTTCGCGCGAGGTCCGGACGGCCGCTGCGCCGACCTCGACGAGTGCCTGCAGGCCAACCTGGCCAGGCCCGTCTGCGGGGTCAACGCCGTCTGCAAGAACCTCCCCGGCAGCTACGACTGCGAGTGCCCTCAGGGCTTCAGCGGGAACCCCTTCGTCGGCTGCATGATCTGCAAGGGGGAGGAGTGCGGCTGCGCGCCCCCGTCCAGGTTCGTCGGCGGCAAGTGCCAGCTGAGCGGCTGCGGCGGCGACGGCGACTGCGCCGCCCCGGCGCAGTGCGTCAAGATCGCCGGCGGGCTCAGCTACTGCGCCTGCCCGCCAGGATACGAGTCCGACCCGTCCGGGAGGTGCGTCGACGTCGACGAGTGCAGGTCCGTCTTCCCGCGCGCCTGCGCTCCGGGGGCCGTCTGCTCCAATACGCCCGGGTCATTCACCTGCTTCTGTCCCGAGGGCTCCACCGGCGACGCCTTCGCCGGCATCTGCGCGCCCACCCGGGCGTCCTGCAATGCCGGCGGGGGCTGCGGGGAGAACCAGCGCTGCGTGGGCGGTTCCTGCGTATGCTCGCCCCCCTTCTTCATCGACAACCTCGACGGGAATAGGTGCAAGAGTCCCTGCGACAGGTTCAGCTGCGGCCTGAATGCCGAGTGCACTCCCACGAGCCCGCCTCAGTGCCTCTGTCAGAAGGGATTCACGGGGAACCCGCTCACGGGATGCGACGACATCGACGAGTGCTTGAACAACCCCTGCGGCAAGGGCGCCGTCTGCATCAACAGGCCCGGAGGGTTCGTCTGCCAGTGCCCGCGCGGCAGCAAGGGCGACCCTTACGTCACCGGCTGCACCGGCAGCGGGAGGAACAAGGAGTGCGAGAAGGACAACGACTGCCCCGGCCAGCTCTCCTGCATCCGCTACGAATGCATCAACCCGTGCTCGTCGGTGCCCTGCGGGGAGAACGCCAACTGCGTCCCGGAGAACCACGCCGCCTGGTGCCGCTGCAAGTCCGGGTTCAAGGAGGACGCGGCCGGTGCGTGCGTCTCGCAGTGCGACGGCGTCCAGTGCGGACTCAACGCCCGCTGCATCGTCTCCTCCTCCGGGCCCTCGTGCGTCTGCCTGGAGGGGATGTTCGGCAACCCCTACCCGGGAGGGAGGTGCTCCCCTCAGCTGGGCTGCTCCGCCTCCCAGCCTTGCCGGCAGTCCGGACAGGTGTGCGGCCCCCACGGCCAGTGCGTGCAGGGCTGCGGAGCCATCAGCTGCGGCCTCAACGCCTTCTGCGACGCCGCCCGCCGTGTCTGCGTCTGCGCCGACGGCTTCCTCGGCGACCCGCTCCTCGTCTGCATGCCTCCGACGAACCCGCCCGTCTGCACCCCGACGTGCGGTGCTCACGCTCACTGTGAGTACAGCACTCCCTTCCAGTGCGTCTGCGACACTGGCCACGTCGGGAACCCCTACTCCGGATGCTCCCCTGAACCTCCGAAGGGAAAGGCAACTTGCTCCCACGTGCGTTGCGGCTCCAACGCGGTCTGCTCCATGGCCAGCGGCCGCCCGGAGTGCGTCTGCAAGAGCGGTTTCGACGGGATCCCCTATTCCGGTTGTGCCGACGTCAACGAGTGCCTTGGCAACGTCTGCGGGGAGAACGCCATCTGCATCAACACCCCCGGCGGGTACGACTGCCGCTGTCGCCTGGGCTTCGTCGGGAACCCCTTCGAGCAGTGCCTGGTGCCGGGCACGCAGGTGGAGGATCTCTGCGCGGACGTCAACTGCGGCCCCAACGCCGTCTGCAGCGTCGGCCAGTGCCTCTGCGCCCAGGGATTCAAGGGAGACGATCCCTACGACCTGGTCAAGGGCTGCTCCGCCACCCCCGCCTGCAACTACAACACCGACTGCGGCTACAACGAGATCTGCTCCGCCGTCGCCCACGGCGCCGCGCCGGGAGCCAAGTTCTGCGTGGATCCCTGCGCCAACGCCGTCTGCGGGCCCAACTCGTTCTGCGTCACGGACAACCACAACAAGAACTGCATCTGCAACGAGGGCTTCACGGGCAATGCCAACGACCTTGCTCAAGGATGCAAGCCGGAAGTTTCATGCAAAAGCAAGAACGACTGTGCCGAAGTAAGTAAAAGACATGTTTGATTTGATTATTGAAACTTGACTTTTTCCATTCTTTTCTTTTATACATTTACCTAGGGACAAATACTATGTTACGTAATTATTTTTTCAACTTCTACTACTTGTTGTGACGAATTATTTTTATTTTTCATTTTTTCATAATCAGTAATTACTAAATAATTACGTTCTTTTCTTAGGGCTTGGTATGCCAGATCAACATCAACGGACGCCGCACCTGCCTGGATCCTTGCCAGATCCTCTCCTGCCCGGAGAAGGAGCACTGCGTCCTGAGTCCCCGCGGCCGCCCGGTCTGCGAGTGCAAGCCCGGGCACTCCCGCAACCGACTGACCGGGCAGTGCAACTGGGTCGATCGCCAGTGCGGCGGCGACTCCGACTGCGCCGCCGGCGAGCGGTGCGTGGAGGGCGTTCACCACGTCGGCGTCCGCACCTGCGAGGACGCCTGCACCGGCGTCTCCTGCGGCGCCGGCGCGGAGTGCCTGGTCACCCGGGCGCACTTCGGGGCCTGTCGCTGCGCCGACGGGTTCTCCGGAAAGCCGGGCGAGAGGGCCGGGTGCGCTCCGGTGGACAGGGACGAATGCCAGGACGATGGACAGTGCGACGAGAGTCAGGTCAGTGAGATACATATTTGTGCAATTGGGAGTCCTAATACCGATTGTACTTCTAATTATCTCAGCGTAATTTTTAAGATGCAGGAAAAAACTACATTTTGGTGTCTTACTTGATAATGCTTTTTTTGGTCAGGTTTGCCAAAGCCACCAAGGCCGCGTGCGCTGCCTTCCTGCCTGTAGCAAACTTGATTGCGGCCCCGGCGCCGTCTGCGTTGCCAGGAACCACGTTGGAAAGTGTGTCTGTCCAACTGGGGGACTCTTCAAGGGAGATCCGTACAGGGGAGGATGCCAGGTAAGAAAGAGGAAAAGAGAGAAAAAAAACCCTTAACGTTATCTTCTAAATTCCATCCTTGTGTTCCAGGAGGTGAAGTGCCTCGAGAACGACGACTGCCCGTTGGACCAGTACTGCGACCGCCTCTCCTACACCTGCATGGACGTCTGTCGCCCCGACGCCTGCGGGGAGGGGGCTCTCTGTCTGGCGGACGAACACCAGCACTCTTGCCAGTGTCCGCCAACCTTCATACCGTCACCAAGTCCAGAGGTCAGTCCAGTTCGGAATAGGCGAGACTTGTCGTCGTCTGAAAAGATTGCTGATGCTAAAGATCGGAATACGAGAACATCTTTTTTGTCTTTTTATTGCTGCCTTCTTGAAGCTGTTGTGTTGTTGATGCTGTTGTGGCATTATTTCTGTTGTTAATTTTTCCAGGTTACAGTGTCTGAACTTCCTTTCTTCCCTCCTTATCTGGTCAGGTTCGCTGCGTCCCCGGCAGCGGTCGCGGCGAGTGTCCCGAGGGCCAGTGCCAGACCGTCTGCGCCGACCACCGCCAGTGTCGGCAGGGACAGACCTGCCTCCGCGGCGTCTGCGTCGAGGGCTGCTCCTCCGACGCCGAGTGCGTGGCCGCCGGCGACGGGAGGAGGCTCACCTGCGTCGGCGGGAAGTGCAGGGACGCCTGCAAGGTCAAGTGCGGGCCCAACTCGGAATGCCTCAGGACCAAGACCGGAGGGGACATCTGCCAGTGCCCGAAGGGATTCGCCGGCGTGCCGACCGCTCAGCAGGGCTGCGTGCGCATCCCGGAGACCTGCAGCGCCCAGTCCTGCTCGGAGGTGGACCCCAAGTCGGCCTGCTACAAGGGCTACTGCATGCCCGAGTGCACCACGCACGCGCAGTGCGCCCGCGGGGAGCAGTGCCTGAAGGGGATGTGCCTCAAGATCTGCCGGTCGGACAAGAACTGCCTCCAGGGGGAGATCTGCGTGGACAAGTTCTGCGACCCGGGCTGCCGCACCGACTCGGACTGCAGGGACGGCGAGGAGTGCGGGAGCGGCCAGTGCGCCTGCAAGGAGGGATTCGTGGCGGGACAGGACGGGTGCAAGGACGTGGACGAGTGCCAGGTGGGGCAGCAAGGAGGAGGGCCGATCTGTCCGCCACCGAGCAGGTGAGCAATTTACCATACAATTTACGATTTAGAGAAAAACTGCTTTATAAATTGTTGGGATAAGTGGCATGCAGTGCTTGCTTTGGCTGTTACTAAATTACTACAACCTCCACTTATTTTCCCCGCGAGCAGGTGCGTGAACACGCAGGGCTCCTACCTGTGCGAGTGCCCGTCCAACCACGTCCGCGACCCGGTGCTCGGGTGCCGCAGCGCCGACTGGTGCAGCTCCGACGCCGAGTGCGCCGACGAGCTGGCGTGCCTGCCGGCGCCGCTCAGGCGGGACGGCAAGCGCAAGTGCCTCAACCCGTGCGACGTGTCCTTCTGCACCGCCAAGGCAAAGTGCAGCGTGGTGGGACACAAGGCGTTCTGCTCCTGCCCGCCCAGACACCGGGGCGACCCGACCGACCCCAAGATAGGCTGCTACCCGGTCGAGTGTGAAGCCGACGGCGACTGCCCAGAAGACAGGGCGTGTGACCCCAACTCGCTCAGATGCGCAGGTGCGTTGTTGTGTTAAATCGGATGTCCAGAGTTGTCTAAAAGTTAAGGAGGACTTACTTAACGTAGGATTTAAAATGGATGATGGAGGATTCTCTTTCAGCAAGTGCACACATTTATGAGTATGCATTAGTTAAAAAGTAGAGCTTTTTAACGGTTCCACAAGCACTTTTCTCTTCTAAAATGATGTACGACTACGTATTTTCTACATGATTGCAAGAGAAGATAGCGAGAAAAAGTGATTCATACAGTTGAGAGAAAACTGTACTGTATGTAGGGTATTATATCGTACATTAATTAATGCATATCGATATTGCGTCTATGCAAGATAAAATCTAAATTTCAATAGGTGGATTTAATAATGCTCAGAAGAATTTTTTCTGTTCCAATTAATAAAACATTTTATTTTTATTTTTTTTTTCAAAATGACATTCGTTTAGGTGAATTTTAAAGTGAGTGATGGCCATGCAAGATGGCAGCAAGTTTTTTTCAAACCATCGCCTAATCCTCGGTGTGGCCTGGGCTCAAGCCGGTAGGAACTACATGCAGGATGCGTTCAGCCTAAGCCTTGACTGCAACACTACTGACTCACACATGGACTTCTTCGGTGTGTTTGATGGCCATGGCCCCAATGGGGAGAACATCTCTAAGCATGTAGCCTGCAACCTGAGTGACGTGGTGCTGGGAGACTACCTCCAGGAGCGGAACGTGACCTTTCCCGAGTCTATTGAGCGTGGGTGCCTCTCACTGGATGCGGACATGAGGAGGCTCCCAGAGCTGATGTCGGCAGACGGGCGGGTGTTCGGTGGCTCCACTGCCTGTGCTGTGTGGATGCTGGATGAGTACATCTACAATGGGAACGTGGGGGATTCCAGGCTGATCCTCTCATACAATGGCAAGGCATACAATGTCTCCCAGGACCACAAGCCCAGTGCCAGTGATGAAAAGGCCCGAATCAAGGCCTTTGGGGGCTATGTGAAGAATGACCGGGTGAATGGGTCCCTTGGGGTGGCCAGGGCCTTTGGGGACTACCACTTCAAGATGCGTGGCGACCTCACCCCATACCAGCAGCTGGTGACGGCAGTGCCAGACGTGCGAACAGTGGAGATCGAGGATGACATCGACTTTCTGGTGGTTGCCTCAGATGGTGTCTGGGACATCATGACCAACCAGGAGGTGGTGGACTTTGTGCTCTTAAGGATGACCAGGAAGATGCCCCTCAATCTCATCTGCGAGGAGGTCATTGCCAACTGCACCTTGCCCATCAACCCGGACACCGGTCTCGGCTCTGACAACATGACCATCATAATCGTTGTCCTCCGGAGATGATTGTCAATTTTAGAAGTTGTACTAACTAAAGCGCGCCGAACAATTGCCTGACCCATGATGATGTACCTATATCCCTTCTCTTTCTTCCAGATCCGTGCACTGGCGTCCAATGCGGCCTTGGCTCCTGCCGCGCCGAGGACCACCGTCCGGTGTGCTACTGCCAGGAGGGCTACGTCCCCCAGAACGGTCGCTGCGTGGATGTGGATGAGTGCAGGCAGAAGCCGTGCCACCCGACTGCAAAGTGCACCAATGTGGCGGGAAGCTATAAGTGCGCCTGCTCGCCAGGACAGGTGACAGTACCACAATCAGTGATTAAGTGTGAAGTTTACGTACAATGTCAATCATTTTTTTTTTCAAAGGTGGGAGATGCCTACTCCAAGTCTTCAGAGGACGGGTGCCGCCCCAAGGCCGAGTGCCAGACGCCAGCAGAGTGTCCCCCGAGCTCCACCTGTGAGGGTGGGCGCTGCGTGGATCCCTGCCGGGAGGGCAGGTGTGGCAGGGGAGCGGATTGTTCCGTGAGGAATCACCAACCTGTCTGCTCCTGTCCGATCAGAACCACCGGGGATCCCAGGTACGATTACTACAACTGAATAAAGAAGGTGGTCAAAAGTAAAGCGTTACCTTAACTTTGATGGGAGTCTTACACTGGTGTAACTGCAACTTAAAGCGTAGTATGTTAACTTTTTGGCACATTGTTCGCCTGAAAGTGTTATTTAGTGTCATTTTGCCCTTGTCTTATCATCCAGATTGCAATGCGTAAAACTGGAGTGCGTGGAGAACACCGACTGCTCCGCGGACAAGTCGTGCCTGAACAACCGCTGCGTGGACGTGTGCAAGGAGGACTCGGGCGCTTGCGGCTCCAATGCTGGCTGCACCACCGTCAACCACACGCCGATCTGCGCCTGCCAGCGCGAATTTAACGGGGACCCGCGCGTCGGCTGCTCCAGGATCCTCAGCTGCGCCAGGGACAACGAGTGCCCCACCAACATGATGTGCGCCTTCGGAATCTGTTCCCGTGAGTTTGTTGAAACTCAATGTCTATCCAGCAACCAAGCTTATTTCTTAAAACTGCTCTCTCTCGTTTTTTTTTTTTCAGCCCGTTGTGCCAGCATCCGTGAGTGCTTGGACACTCAGGTCTGCGCCAGCGGAAAGTGCGTCCCGAGGTGCTCTTCCAACAAGGACTGCCCTGGCAGTCCGCAGCTGTCGCAGTGCAGGGGAGGAGTCTGCGTCGCAAAGGATCAGTGCCAGAAGGATTGGTAAGTGAAAAGGACCGTCACGTTTCCGTTATTGGCATCAATCACGTTTGGTACGTACTTTCCAATTTCCAGGGACTGTGGCCAGGCGCAGACGTGCAGGCCCGGCGGGAGGAAGAGGAACGGCCGCGTCTCCGGCCGTCGCTGCGTGGACATTTGCAAGATACCCAACGCCTGCGGGAAGAACGCCGGATGCAGAGGCGTCTCACACAAGGCGCAGTGCGTCTGTCCAAGAGGTAGAGATTTAATATGTTGGACCTCGTCTTAGTATTGTTAAAAAAAAACTTCAATCTGGTCAGAAACTTTACTATGAGTGAAGATTGCTGTGATGACCGAATTTTAACTTTGTCGTTGAAGGTTTCTTCGGGAATCCTTACGACCAGAAGCAGGGCTGTCTGAAGAAGTTGTGCGACGACAACTCGGACTGTCCGGGAGAAGGCAAGTGCGAAAACTTCGTCTGCATCGTCCCACAAGAAGGTGAGAGGAAAGAAGAAGATTGCTTATTTTCTGTTACACCGTACAATGCATAATTTATAACTTGTACCACGTGTGCCAGTGCCCTGTCTGGCCGACCAAAACTGCAAGGCCTCCCAGCGCTGCCAGCGTGGCCAGTGCAAGAACTGGTGCTCCGCCAGGAACGCCTGCGGAGTCAACGCCGTCTGCGACGCCCACAACCACAAGAAGAAGTGCTCCTGCCCGCCCAACTTCACGGGGAACGCGGAGGTATTCAGTACAGAGAATTGTGAATGGTAAAAGAGTCTTATTTCTGACCCAAACTTTTCTTTCAGGTCGAGTGCGTCCGCGTTCCCAGCACCTGCGTGTCCGACGCGACGTGCCTGAAGGGCATGCGCTGCCACGAGGGCATCTGCATGCTCAGGTGCAACGGGGACAACAGGTGTGCTCACAACGAGAGATGTCACGGAGGACAGTGCATGCGTAAGTATAAATTACAAAAGAAAAAAAATATATTTATATATAATTTATACGTAATTTTTTTTTCGACCTTTCCTTTTTCAGTGACTTGCCGCGTTGACAATGACTGCTTCTTGGGCCACGTTTGTCTGGACAAGATGTGCCTGGTCGGGTGCCGCGAGAACACCGACTGCCCGTCCACGCTCTCCTGCGTCAATAACCAGTGCCAGGACCCCTGCTCGGGCGTCTCCTGCGGGCCCAACGCGGCCTGCCAGGCCCTGGACCAGCGGGCCTCCTGCGCCTGCAGGCCCGGGTTCTCGCCCAACCCGACGGCCGTAATCGGCTGCGTCAGGGAGCCCATCAAGTGCGGCAGCAACAAGCAGTGCCCGGAAAACTTCCAGTGCAATGCTGGATTCTGCAAGGTAAGGCCGGAGTTGCTGTTTGTGCACGTACATACTTATTTGTTTACTATACATACATTACCTACGTAGCTGTGTATTAGTTATGTACTATCCACTATTCTCTTTTTGTACTTAGGCTGTGTGCAGCTCCGACGCCAACTGTCAGTCGGGAGAGCTGTGCGTGTCCAACCTGTGCCAGGAGATCTGCCGCACCGACTCCGACTGCAACTCCGGAGAGTTCTGCAGGGGGGTTACCTGCGTCAAGGGATGCAGGTCCCACGTCGACTGCCCCAACGAACTCGCTTGCGAAAGCAACAAATGCATTGGTAAGAGAAAAAAAAACATTATGCATGAACAGGAAAGTACTGTAGTAATTACATATGTCCCATTTAATCTCGCCTTCCCCTCCAGATCCTTGCACCATCAGCTACTGCGGAGTAAACGCCATCTGCCGTACCAAGAACCACCAGGCCCTGTGTTCATGCCCCCGGGGACTGGAGGGCAATCCCATCGAGCGCTGCGAGCCCCGCAGGGCAACCTGCTCAGCCACCCGGAGGTGTCCCCAGGGGCAGTCCTGCGTGGGAGGACTCTGCTCACAGGCCTGTCGCCTGGAGTCAGACTGTCTTCCCGACGAGGTCTGCAGGGACGGAGCGTGCCTGAGAATCTGTAGCAGCGCCCAGCAGTGCAAGGGACAGGGACAGGCCTGTGTGGACAGGGTCTGCAGGGAGGGATGCACCTCGGATGCAGGCTGCAAGGACAATGAAGTCTGCGACAAGGGCAGATGCAAAGGTACGGGAACAAAAATCTGAAAAGGAGAACAGCATTTTGGGACTAAAAAAGCTACAAATCCTTTCAGATCCCTGCACCTTGGGCGACCCATGCGGAGACTGCGCGGAATGCAGGACGGTCGGCCATCAGGTGCAGTGCTCCTGCTCGGCAGGTGCTCGCGGAGACCCTCTGCTTGGGTGCCGGAAGAACTACCTGCGCTGCAGCGGTAGGTGTCGCGATCGCGGGGAAGATTGCCACAACGGCTTCTGTCTGACCAAGTGCAAGTCCAACTCTGACTGCTCCTGCGGGGAAGTCTGCTCCGCAGACAACGTCTGCCTGCAAAAATGCTCAAGAGCTCAGGTAATGACTTGAAAAAATGTTTAAATAAAGAGGCTCCTTAAAAAAAATCGTTCTTTCCCTCTTTCAGGATTGTCAGAATGGCGTACAATGTGTGGATGGCCAATGCTCTCCCGGATGCCGGTCCAGCCTGGACTGCTCGGCAAGGGAGGCTTGCGTCAGGGGCCAGTGCGTCGATCCCTGTCAGGAAGCAGATTGCGGACCAAACTCACAGTGTCAGGTAGGCAATTTTGGTACTTCCCTTTTTTTTTGCAGATGATACCATGATAGAAATGTTTGCACAAAATCCTTTCTCCTTTCAGGTGAGCCAGCACCAGGCCGTCTGTCTGTGCGTGAAGGGCTTCCAGCGTGACGTGATCCGGGGTTGCCGCCGAGCCGACTGTGGCACCGACGGCGACTGCAAGAGGGACAAGAAGTGCGTGAACGGCCGATGCGTCAACCCCTGCCTGGTGGGGAACCCCTGTGGCAGGAACGCGGAGTGCAGGGTGACCGGCCACGAGATGCGTTGCGTCTGTCCACCAGGATACTTTGGAAATCCTACAGGTAAAGACTCTACCTAGCATGAGGTAGTATCAGAGGTAAAAACTCTAGCATCAGACCCTAGAAAAAAAGATGCATGCTGAATAATAGCAACAGCAGGGAAGAATTTGCTTAATAAATAATAATAATGGCAACAGGAATAATTGTGCAGTCAGTGCCTAAAGTTTTTATTTCTTCTCCCAGGCGTGTGTTCGCTGGACACTGGCGACGACTGCGCCACCAACCCTTGCGGCCCCAACGCCTTCTGCGAGGACCGAGTGGGCGGGCACCAGTGCAGCTGCAACCCGGGATGCACCGGAGATCCGTCCGACGGGGTCAGAGGGTGCAAGTGCCCCAGGCACAACTGGGACCAGGTCTGCAAGAGGGTCTCCTGCGGGAGGAACGCCAAGTGCAGGGCGAACTACCAGGGGCGGCCGGAGTGCTACTGCCCGCCCGAATTCCCGGAGGGTGACCCGAGGAAGGAGTGCAAATCAGACGGTAAGGGGGAAGTGGGAGATTCCGGTGGGCATATCAAAATTGTTTTCGTTTAGTTATAGTACCATTAGGAGCAGCAATCAATTCCTTTGGTTTTTTTCCCCTCACCCTTCGCATGGATGATCACACGTTTTTTCTTATTGCGCGTCTCCTCCTCCTCCTCCTCCTCCTCCTCCTCCTCCTCCTCCTCCTTCCTCCCTTCCCATTCCACCACCCACCTCAGTGAATGTGTGCCGACACAACGGCGACTGCACCATCGACAAGGCCTGCGTGGACGGCGCCTGTCGCGACCCCTGCTCGATGCGCGCGGCCTGCGGCAAGAACGCGCTCTGCTCGGTCATCCTCCACGTGCCGCGGTGCAAGTGCCCGGAGTGCTTTGTTGGAAGGGCTCACGTCAATTGCAGGCCGGACAGGCAGTGCAGGAAGCCGCCTGGGCCCGGAGGAGAGACCCCGTCCACGGGAAGAGGCTGCTCCAGGGACCACGACTGCGACAAGTCCCTGCGCTGCGACAGGGGAGTGTGCAGGGACCCCTGCCTGGGCCACATCTGCCCCACCCCGGACGAGAAGTGCGCCGCCGCCGACCACAAGCCCACCTGCGTCTGCAGGCACAAGCTGGCCATCAACGCCTTCGGGGAGCTGAGCTGCCCCTCCACTCACGTGCCGGCCTGCAGGGACGACGAGCAGTGCCCGGCCACCCAGGCCTGCGTCAGGGGAACTTGCCAGAACCCCTGCCTCCACGCGGTCTGTCCGGAGGGGAAGAAGTGCCAGGTGCTGAACCACGAGCCGCTGTGCATGTGCGACAAGGACTGCGAGGCCGAGGTGTCGATCTGCCTGAGGGACAAGGGGTGTCCGCCGCACCTGGCCTGCGTCTCCTACCAGTGCGTGGACCCCTGCCACGGCCTGGCCTGTCCCGGCGGCACGCCCTGCATCGTGGAGGACCACGTGCCCATCTGCAAGTTCTGCCCTCCTGGATTTGTTGTGGATCAGAACTATGGCTGCCTTCAGCAAGGTATAGCGATCAGATGGAGCCACGCTTGTAATCAAGGAGAGAAGTCAAGGAAAACTCACCAAGTGCTGGTCCCCTAATATCATTAACTATCCTTCACCGTCCTGTTTCTCGTAAAGTATGGTTGTCTCTAATTTACGTATGATGGTCTTCGTATTCTCTTTCAGCTCTTCGTGATTCTGTATTAGTTTTTGGTCTTGGTTTAACCAACCGTACTGAGTATTAATTCAGTTGTTTAACACTTTCAAAACAATGTATTTGAAGAAGAGATGACCAAAACATAACAAAGAACCTGGTAGCTTTAATACTTGTTGAACTGTTGTCTCAGTTGTACTGTACAGCCGTCAAACTGTACGAAACGGTGCATACGTGATAAAGAACTCTTTCAGTTCATTAACAGACAACTATAAATTAATTTTTCTGCCACACACCAAGTGATAATTTCCTTTTCTGACCATGGTTTTCAGTCGGCTGCACCAGCGACTACCAGTGTCCGCCGAAGCAGGCCTGCATCAACGGCCATTGCAGGAACCCGTGCGAGGACGAGTCCAGGGACGTCTGCAAGAAGGAGGACACCTGCGAGGTGGAGGCGCACATCGCAAAGTGCATACCGCCAAGTGAGAGAGAGAGAGAGAGAGACAATGAAAGAAGAAGTGAAACCACGACCGAAACTGCTTTCTCGATTTTTGCAGCATTACCGGTCACAGCCTGTGAGGTCGATGGCACTTGCTACCCGGGTAAGTTTTTCAAACTTCGTAGTGTATGTATGTAGTACCTACCTAGTTATCCACTTTATGTTGAGAAGCCGCTGAAAAAAAACAGCTCTAGAATTGGTTGAGGTACAGCATCAGAAAATGATGAGATGGGGGGGGGGGGGAGAAGCCTCAGAACAACTAACAACTCTGAATTGGTTGGTTGGTCAGTCAATAAAAGTGGGGGAGGGAGGGGAATGCCCCCGGTGCAACAACTTCATTCGCCGCTGGTTGGTGCTTATTAACTGCTTACCTACTACATAATTGGGGAAAATCAGCATCAAGTCGACGGAAGAGGAAGACACACAGGTGAGCAACTAATCAAGCTGATTATAACAGCAAATTTATCTGGAAAAGTACAGTTAATACTACATAGTTGTAAGTTGCTACAGTACATCTGTTTAACTTTCGGTTTCGTTTTTTTTTTTTTCGTATAATTTCCAAATTGCTGTCGGGATGAAAAAAACTTATTCCATTTCTGAATTAATTTCCCCCTCCCCCCTCCTTCCTTCCGCCTCCTCCCTTCGTGCAGACCCCTGCAGCGTGAACCCGTGCGGCACGAACGCCAACTGCTTGGACGCCGCCGGACAAGCCATCTGCTCCTGTCCGGAGGGGATGGACGGGAACCCGCTGGAGGCTTGCTGTGAGTCAACTCGGAGAATTCACACTGAGTGCCAAATCTTGTAATTTCATCCCCTCCCCACCCACTTAAACTGTATTTTAGACAAGCCGGAACCCAAGAACCCTTGCCACCCAAATCCGTGTGCCGCAAACGCCAACTGCAGGGTAACTTTAATGAACCTTTTTATTTAAAGAAATGAGTCTACAATACTGGAACTTGTCATTGATCTAACCTTTTTTTTTTTTTTTTTTTTACTCAGGCGGTCCACAAGCAGGCCGAGTGTGCTTGCAAACCCGGTTTCGTGGGAGATCCCGTCTTTGCCGGATGCGTCAAGGAACCGGTCACCCCGCAAGATCCTTGGTAAGCAAACGCAGTTTGCAAGTCATGGGTGACCTTTGGTTGGTTTTGGTTTGCCCACTCCTCTCTTCCCTCCCCAGCTCCCCCAGCCCGTGCGGCAAGAACACCCACTGCTCCTTCGACCACGTCAAGAATGAGGTCGTCTGCGCCTGCCTGCCCGGCTACGACCGCGGCGACCCGCTCTCGCCCGCCGGGTGCAGCCCGGAGTGCAGCAAGGACGCGGACTGCGGACCCGACCTGGCCTGCGTCAACCTGCACTGCGTGAACACCTGCCCGGGATCCTGCGGCATCGGGGCACAGTGCAAGCTCATCAACCACAGGTGGGTGAATCATGAGCACAGTGACGGTTTTAGCTGCCTAGTACAGTACCTGTACAAGCAAGGAGCTCTTAATAAGAACACGTCTTTTTCACGTTCCTCCAGACCCCACTGCCTC